>Ga0209181_10000442_pt1 | contig 76750 bp, 56 predicted proteins | sample MAT05_FD_187208 | JGI IMG/M metagenome (GOLD analysis project Ga0209181, IMG submission 187208) | Freshwater microbial communities from Lake Fryxell liftoff mats and glacier meltwater in Antarctica - MAT-05 (SPAdes) (version 2) | ecosystem: Environmental > Aquatic > Freshwater > Ice > Liftoff... | reverse complement strand
GGCCTGATACTGCTGGTGCAGTTGGTGAATTCAAGCAATGGACCCCGGAAAAAAGTGGACTTCCGGCAACTCGCCTTCATACTGGGCTGAATGGGAAGGTTCCCAGCTCAGGGACCGGGAGTTTCTGGTAGCCCACGCAGCAACGGGGCGTACTCCGCGATGATTTCGGCGTGAGCGGCGTAGCTGTCAGCCGCGAGCACGATGCAATCGACGAACCCCCGGCTGGTAATGATGTGGTCGGCAACTTCGGCCTCCACCAATGGCCCAAACCAGCGGGAGGCGTGCACGCGTAGCAGTCGATCCGACCGTCTAAGCAACGTCATGTAGGTCGCGGATTCGCGGCCGGTACAAGCGGCCTCACACTCAACGCGGATGAACTCGGCTCGCTCGGGTTCGTCGTGTTCATCGAGCCAGTCGGCGTAGACGAGGCGTGCGGTGTCGTCGGCGGGGTTCGCCTTCAGCGCTTCGAGGAACCCGGCTTCTTCGGACATCATGGCACCTGTGTGCAACCCTGATCTAGAGACGCACAGTACCCCCATCCGGGTTCTCCATCAACAATTCGTTTGCGTTACCCGTTGCGGTGGCTCGTTTCGGGGATCGTCAGGAAGCCCCACCGCAATGCTTGATCCTGCGTGTAGTTCTTCCCGAGTGTCAACGCCGTGACCGCCTTCGCACACTCGTATCCCAGGTAGAAGGCGTGCGAGGCGTCGAGCTTGGAATCGGCCGCGAGCATCTGTTCGAACAGTGTGAACGGGTCCGAGCCGTGAACGTAGATGCTGCCGTTGAAGATGTGAACCTCGCCGCGCTCCGCGAAGATGCGGTAGTTGCGGTCCGTCACGCGGGCCGCGAGTTCACGCAATCCCTCATCGCCCATCGCGAATAACTTCGGGTCGCGGAGCAGCACCAATCCTGGTTCGAGGCGCTTGGGAAGCACCTTCTCGCGCACCGCGTGGTAAACCAGTCGGCGAGCGAGATTGAACTCGCGAACCGCCGACCGTGCCCAGTTGATCACCTCGGTCGTCAGTACACTCCGCACTCCGAGTTCCTGGCAGAATCCCGCGAGGATCACGTTCACGCCAGCGGTGTCGGAATCGGTGAGTTCCGTAAGGTTGCCGACGCCCATCATCAACCCGGCATCGGGGAAGCGGCGGCGTGCTTCGAGATATCGCCCCAATGATGCCGCGAATCCGAAACCGATTGGTTCCAGGATCGGGTCGAGCCGATGCTTCATACCGATCGCACGAAGCACATCGACGGTGCGAGCGAGGCTATCGAGATCGCTTGGCGTATCGGGAATTGCCACAACTTCCGCAGCGGGGAAACGCGAATGCCAGCCACGGGCGTGCTCGACATTCGTGCTGTTCACGCTCAGCACCAACTCGGCCCCGGCCTCCAACGCGGCTTCCACCTCGGCCGGGTTGAAGCTGTCGATGGATACGCGAAAGCCATCGGCTTTAAGCTGTCGCACCACATCGCCGACGCCGGCCCACCGTGCCGCGGGGTCGCAGCCGAGGTCGATGAGGTCGGCTCCGCTCTCGCGGTAACGGCGTGCTTCGGCGAGGATTGCTTCCGACGACTTCGCGGGGGCGTGGTTGATCTCGGCGAGAATCTCGATGTCGAACATGCCGTAACCTGGGGGCGGGCCAGACTTCTTGCCGAAGTACTCGGGCAGGTCGCGAAGATCCTTCGGCCCCAGTTCCGTGGCGACCCCCGCAGAAGAGGCCACTTCCGAGATATCGCCTCGACAGAACCCGGGGAGGATCAGGCGTTCCGCCGCGATCCCCGGCGGCAAATGACGAGCGACCCAGTTCGCGGTCATGAGCGCGGCAACGGTGATGTTCAGCACCGCGACCTCAGCATCGAACCCCGCACGCGGCGCGAGGTCGGCCAGCACCCGCCGAAGAGCAGGTTCGGCAAGCTTACCGGTGACAAACAAGATGCGCGGCCGCGCGGGGTTCATGTGATTGGGGTTGGCGAGCTGGGGGCGTCAGCGACCGGAGTTGATTTCAACACTGGGAACGTGAACTCGGGGCGTCTGAACACACGCCTGCTGTCGGCCTTGGTGCTACCAATCGCAGGAATCGTGTCGGGCTTCGGCGTCAGCGCCACATCGTCCATGATCGACGTGAGGAACGTCGCCTTCGCCACGAGTTCCGTGTGAACAAAGTCGCCATCAGACTGGATCGGGAAGCGGCGCAGGAACGCGGTGCGGAACAGCTTGAAGCAACTGTTCACGTCCGCCAGTGGCACGCCGTAGATCCAGCTCACGCGGGTACGATACCAGAACGGGTCCCAGCCGTGCCACGCGGGTGCGGCCTGTATCGGCATCCCGGCGAAGACACGCCAGAAATACCGCCATGCGTAACCGCTCCATCGCGGTAGCAGCGGAGTCGGCAGCCCAGTTCGGCAACCGCTGATCAGGTCGGGCTGCCGACCGAGGAACTCGTCCTTCAGTTCGATTCTGTCGAAGAACGCGCGGATGTCGGGCGGGTTGTAGGGGTAGTCGAGGGCTGTGTAGAAGAACAGCGGGTGCTGGGCTTCCGCGAGAGCCGTGCGAAGACACGCACCGAAGCCGCGGCGCGTTTCGTGGCGAAGCAAGCTAACGCGGGGTTCCTTCGCGGCGAGCTTCGCTGCCGTGTCGTCCGTGCTGCCGTCATCCACGACGATCAACTCGAACGCGTGGCCGGACTTTTCCATCGCGGTTCGCCAGCCAACAATCCGGTCGAGCCGGTCGGCCACGTTGTGGACCGGGATCACGACCGTCACGGCGTCGTTAGTTTTGGTCATGGTGGAAGTGTATTGTTGGCTCACGTCGTGTGAACAGCAGCGAAGAAAACGCGGCGTGGTACAATGCCAGCGGAGCAAGGGGAGTGCTTATGCCACGCGATCTGATTCTTGGTACTGCTGGCCATATTGACCACGGCAAAACGTCGCTGGTGAAAGCCCTCACTGGCATCGACTGCGACCGCCTTCCCGAAGAGAAACAGCGCGGCATCACCATCGACATCGGCTTCGCACACCTCGAACTCGGCGACTATCGCCTGGGAATCGTGGATGTGCCGGGGCACGAGCGGTTCGTGAAGAATATGCTTGCCGGGGCCACGGGTGTCGATCTCGCGTTGCTCGTGGTCGCGGCGGATGATTCCGTGATGCCGCAAACCCGCGAGCACCTCGAAATCCTGAAACTCCTCGGCGTGCGTCGCGGCGTGATCGCCCTCACGAAAGCGGACCTCGTAGACGACACCACACGCGATGTCGTGGCGCTCGAAATTCGCGAGTTGGTGAAGGACTCCTTCCTCGCGGATGCTCCCATCGTGCCGACATCAGCAGTATCCGGTCTCGGAATCGAACGGTTGAAAGCCGAGTTGGCGACTGCGGCGGCATCGAGTGAGCAGAGCCACGAAACGGGTCCGTTTTGGCTTCCCATCGACCGAGCGTTCGTGGTTCAGGGGCACGGCACGGTGGTCACCGGTTCGGTGGCATCCGGGTCGGCGCGGGTCGGCGATGAACTCGACTGGCACAAGGGCGATGGCACGGTGGAGACGGTGCGAGTGCGGAGCGTCACGAACCACGGGGTGAGCGTTGATGAGGTGCACCGTGGGCAGCGGGCAGGCGTGAACCTTGCCGGGGTGCCGCACGAGGCCGTTCACCGTGGGCAGGAGATTTGTGCGCCCGGGTATCTCGTCGCAAGCAAGGTGCTCACGGTGCGATTGTGGGCGTCTCGCGACTTCGGGCGACCGGTGAAACATCGCCTGCCCGTGCGGTTCCACGCGGGGACCACGGAGGTCATGGGCACGGTGTCGCTTCTCGACTGCGACCACGTTGACCCCGGGCAGTGGGCACTCGCACAGCTATTTCTCGATGCACCCGTCACGACCATTTGGGGCCAGGCGTTCGTGCTACGGGACTCCTCTGCGGAGCAGACGCTCGGCGGCGGGCAGGTGCTCCAGCCCAACCCCACGAAGATTCGCCGCCGGCATACTGAAGTGCTGGAGAAGGTGGAACTGCTCCAGGCCGAGAAGGTCGAAACCCGAGCGCTGGCAGTCGCGTGGTTCGCTGGAATGACTGGCGTGAAACCAACCGACCTCATCCGCGATGCTGGGGTGTCGGCAGCAGCCGTCGAGCCGTTGATTCGCGGTTTCTTGGCGGCAGGTCAATTCGCAGAACTCACGCTCTCGGGTGGGCGGCGGTTGCTCCTTCACGCAGAGCGGGTCGCCGAACTTGAGTCGCGGGTTCTGGATGTCCTTGCCACACTTCACGCGGAGAATCCGCTGGCGACCACGCACGACCGGCAGATGGCGCTGGCACGCCTGGAATACGTTGGCGACGATGCGTTGCTTCAAGCCGTGACCGACCGATTACTCGCCGCGAAATTATTGGTCGGCAATGTGCGGCGGGTGGCCCGTGCGGACTTCAAGCCCAAGCTCAGTGTGAATCAACGGAAGCTGAAAGATCGGATCGTCGAAGCGCACACGACCGCTGGGTTCACGCCGCCCGAGCCAAAAGAGTTCGTGAACCTCGCCGCCGGAAATGCCGCGGCACTGAACGACATCTTCGCCGTCGCCGTGGCCGAGGGGCTTCTCGTGAAGGTGACGGATGAGGTCTACCTCTCGACCGAGGCGGAAGCCGAGATGCGTCGCCGCGTGGCCGAACGATTGCGGACCGGACCGGGCGCGACAGTGGCCGAGATTCGCGATCTCCTGGGCACGACCCGAAAGTTCGCGGTGCCGATCTGCGAATACCTCGACCGCATCGGTCTTACCCGCCGCGATGGCGACTTGCGTGTGTGGGCCGGCGAATGAAGTCCGTGCAATGCCATTCCGTTTGTAACCGTGGGTGAATACTCTGAACCCGTTGCACCACGGAGCCGCTCAATGTCTGCCGATCGAACTCATGCCCCCGACGTCACTGTTGGCCAGCCGACCGCGACACCAGCGGGACCATTGCCATCTGTACCGGGTTACCAGCTCATCCGGGAACTCAGCAGCGGGGGAATTGGGAGTGTCTACGAAGCGAAACAGGAGGGGCTTGGCCGCACCGTTGCGTTGAAACTCGTTCGCGGCAACGATTCGAAGGCACTCACTCGGCTTCACGCACACGCGGACTCCGTTGCCTCGGTTTGTCACCCGAATGTGGTGCAAATCTACGACTACGCCGAGCACGAAGGACAGGCGGTTCTCACGCTCGAATTCGTTCCGGGTGGCACCCTCGTCGAGCGGCTTCAGGATATCGGTCGGATGACCGGGCGGCCCGCGGCGAGCCTGGTCGCGGGAATCGCTCGTGGACTCGCTGCCTGCCATGCCCAACAGCTTGTGCATGGCGAACTGAAGCCCGGAAATATCCTCCTCGATGAATCCGGTGAGCCGAAGATCGGCGATGTAGGGTTCGCTCGCTGTGTCCAGGGCACAGATGGGTATGTCATGGGCCAACCCGTATACGTGGCTCCTGAGTTGGTCAGCGGCGCGACGCGGTTCGTCGGTCCGGGTGTCGATGTCTGGTCGCTGGGCGTCATCCTGTACGAGTGCATCACCGGTCGTCGGCCGTTTCAATCTGATAACTCAGGCGCGCTGATCCAGGCGATTTGCCACGCGACGCCGGAACGCCCGACGCAAATCGTTCCGGAGTTGCCGCGGGATCTCGAACATGTGTGCCTGAAGTGCCTCGCCAAGAATCCCTCCCACCGCTACCACTCCGCGACCGAGGTCGCGGATGATCTGAACCGATTCCTCGCGGGTGAAGCGGTTCATGCTCGCGTTCCCGTTCCAGCCGAGCGACTGGTTCGGTGGGCACGCCGCAACAAGCTCGTTGCAAGCGTGGCAGCGGGAACTCTCATTCTCACGCTGGCGGGATTCGTCGGGTCTGTCTTCATGTGGCAACGAACTGAGAAACAACTTCTGGAAGCTGACGCGGCTCGACTGACAGCGGAACTGCAAGCCGAAGAAACCACGAAGCTATCGACGCAAGCCGAGCGAACCCGGAGTGTCGAGCAGAAACGCGCTGAAGCGGCCGTCGCAAGCCAGGAGCAAGCAGATCGAACCGTCCTGGAATTCGCGGGGAACACGGCCGATCTTATCGGGCTACTGTTCGCCCAGAACCCACAACTCCCGCCAGACGCAGACACCAAACAGCTACTCGATTCAGTGGATTTGTGCCGTCGTGTGGCCGCCTCAAAGCTTGTCACGCCGCAGTTGCGGGTCCGTTTCTCGACGGCGTTCGTGCAGGTGGGGGAGATCCTTGAGCACAAGGGCGAACTCGCGGAAGCATCCGAGTTGTACCGTGAGGCGCTCGCGCTGGTTCGACCGATTGCCGCCGCGAATCCGACTGAACGCACTTCGGTGAGCCAGTTGAGCTCGGCACTTGCTCACCAGGCTGCGATCCTGAAGCAACTCGGTCAACCCGCCGACGCCGTCCCGCTCGTCCTGGAGGCGCTCAAACTTGACCAGCTTGGAATGCTCTCGGCTGAAGGGGAGGAGCGGCGGTTCTGGAAGGGGAACCTGTCGCAGCGCTGGGAAACTCTCGCCGGTGTTTACCGCGCGATGGGCAAACGGGCGGATTCGAAGATGGCGTTAGACGAGGCCAAGGGGTTCGCACAGGACGCGTATCAACTTCGGCTGGTCGCGGGAGAATTCGCCCTGTTGGCTGCGTCGGTTCCAAGCCCACCCTCTGCGGAAGAAGCCAAGGAAAAGGAGCAATATTTGACCGACGCCATCGAAACGTTGCGGGCGGCTGTTATCGGCGGCTGGCGGTTTCCGACGGCACGAAATGCCCGGCCTTCGCAGATCGACAACGCCGATTTTCGCCCGTTCAAGGATCACCCCGAGGTGAAGAAACTGCTCGCCGAGGCGGCCAAGAAGTGAACGAATTCCTCTCACTCTTCGATGTCCCCGCGCTTCAAACCGTCGCGCCTGGCGCGGCAATGCTCGGGATCGCGGCCGGGGTCGTGGGGTGCTTCGCCGTGCTCCGTCGGCAAAGCCTCCAGGGCGATGTCGTCTCGCACGCGGCGTTGCCCGGGGTCGCGCTGGCGTTTCTTCTCGGTGGCCGTTCGCCTCTAATGCTGGTTCTCGGTGGTGCCGTGGCGGGGTGGGTGGCCCTGATGTTTGTCGGAATCGTGGGTCGTCGGTCGCGGGTTCCCGTTGATGCCGCGCTGGGTGGCACGCTGGCGGTGTTCTTTGGGCTGGGCCTCGCCCTGATGCGGGAAGCTCAGTCTGTACCAGGAGCCAGCGCGAACCCGCTCGACCGCTATCTCTTCGGGCAAGCCGCGAATCTTCGTGAAGCCGATCTCTGGGTGATCGGAGGGGTCGGATCGGTTGTGATTCTGGTAATACTGCTGGCCTGGAAAGAACTGAAACTCCTCGTGTTCGACCCCGACTACGCCGCCAGTATTGGGCTGTCCGTTCGCCTACTCGATCTGCTTCTCACGACCTTGACCGTGATTGCCGTTGTCATTGGGTTGAAGGCGGTCGGGGTCGTGCTCATGACGGCACTGCTGGTAGCCCCGGCAGCGGCCGCCCGGCAGTGGACTAACCGACTCGGCACCATGGTCCTGCTCGCGGCGGTGTTTGGAGCCGTGTCGGGTGCAGGTGGTACCTTCCTGGCGCACCATCTCGGGGATCATTACAAAGCGGGGGTTCCAACCGGGCCGACGATTGTGCTCATCGCGAGCGCTCTCGTTGTGGTCTCGCTGTTACTGGGCACGAAGCGGGGCTTGCTGTGGAACGCCTGGAGACGCAAACCTGAACTCGCATAAACCTGCGAGTCATTTTCGAGTGAACATGTTCCAATCGAAACATCGGTCAGGAATTGCCTGACAAGGAATCGGGGCAAAGTATCGCGTCGGTCATGGTTAACCGTTACACTGTTTCTAGTCCTAATTTTTCCTTACCCGTGTCGGAATTCCATGACCCCCGAAAAGTTTCAGCAATCGTATCAGCAAAGCCTGACCGCACTCGACTCCCAACTCGCCCGTGTCAACCGGGAGGTGGCTAACCTCTCCGCCGCCCGCCCCGCCGATCCCGACGTGATCGCAGCAGCAGTCGTTCGCGCTCAACAAGCAGTCGAAGCAGTCGGATCCGTGGTGGCCGAAGCTGCGGCCGTTGTCAACGATCCACCACCGCTCTGGGCCACGCGAGCGGATCTGGAATCCATCGCCACCAGCATCACTGAGAAGTTGAAATCTCATGCTGGGAGCGCACGGCGTGTGCGTCTCGAGGCAATCGCGGCATCCTTGCTCATGGCTCAGGTCCTGCACCCGCGCTGGCGGAAAGTCGTCCCGGCACTTGATGCACTGCGACTTCGCGCCGCAGCACAGGTCCAGGAAGCGGCGAACTCGAATGACCCACCCGACCTTCCCGGGCCGGTCGATGGCGGTGACTGGCTCGCCTGGGCCTGGGAATTGCCAACGGAAGCAGTTGAGGAATCGCTCGCTGCGGTGCGTACCGTTGTGCCTGCGCTCGTCGAAGTCGTGTTGGAGATTGATCCGGGGCACTGGGTCGTCATCGCTGAAGCAATCGCGATGCCCGAGGCGATCGCGACTGCCCAGGAAGTTCCCATGATGGCGAGCGCCCCGAAATCTAACCCTACGCCCGATTCCGGATCGTCTATCCTGTCCGATCCTGATTCAGTTCCGATCGCGGACGAAGTTTCGATTCCATCGGGGACGGTGCTGCCGAGTGAGTCCTGGATCGGAGCGAGTTCCGGCCAACGATTGAACCCGTTGTCCTCGAATCACGAGGACTCATCTGTGCTGCCCGGTCCCCGGATGAAGCCCCGGAACAACCTGCCGGACTTGCCCCGACGGCTTGACGGCCCCAAGGACAAGAAGGGCGAGAACTAGAGTCATCACACAATCCTGTTTCATACGGAAGAGCCAGCGATCGAGACACATGGTCTCAATCGCTGGCTCTTCCGTATGAAACGGGGGTTGTTCAACCCACTTCCAGGGGCGTGTTTCTCAGCGGATCTTCGCCTTGAACTTGATCGTACCCGACTGGCCCGGGAGCAGCGTACCCGGCAGTTCCCATCGCACGATCACCGAACCCGCTTCGTTCTCGGTAGTCGAGAAGTTTGAAGGGCGATCCGTCTGGGCCGATCCCGGGATGTATTCCAGGCGACCGCTCAGGCTGTCGCTGACCACGATATCCGTCGCGGCCTTGGTGCCCGTGTTCGCATAGCGGATCACAACAGTCACGATCTCGCCCTGCTGTTTCGGCCCCGGAGGATCGATCACCTTGGTGACCGTCAACGGGCAGAGCGTCGGATACGCCGTGAGTTGCTCCGGTTCGACATAAGTTCCCTCGACCTTCACGCCGAGCACCTGTGCCATCGCAACCGGTCGTGTCATGCCGATGAAGGTTGCGGTGCCAATCTGCCCAACGTATGCCGACGGACGAACGCGGCCAATGTACTCGTTCGCCTTCTCGCGACCGATGTTGGTGATCAACTGTGTCCGGTCGATGAAACCCGCTGGTCGCAACTCACCGACGTGGCCCGCAAGCCCGAGTTTCACGTCGAAACCCGCAGGGATCATTTCTGCTTTGCGAATGACGTATCGCGGAGCGCAGATGCACGCGAGGCACGAGGTCGTGACCTTCCGTTTGCCCCCCATCGTGTACTCGACCCCGACATCGGTCACGTTCAATCCGCCGAGTCGTCGTTCCGCTCCGATACCGAGTGCTTCCTGTTTGTCGGCACCGTTCTCGAAGCATTCCTCCTTCGGCCCGCGTGGCCCGAGGATCGGGTCGAACATTGGGACGCCCCAGTACGGGAACACCGGGGGAAGGAGCGGTGCCTTGAGATACTTTTCACCCGGAAACAGGATGGTGCCTGCGACCGCGGTGGACCAGAGTTCTTCCTGGGAAGGCTTCCGGTTGCCGATCCGCACAATGGCCATGAGTCGGCCATTGTCGCGTGCAGCCTTCAATGCGAGTTGTTCGGAGTCTTCCGGAATCTCGATTGGAGCGTCAGCGGCAGCCTCGGTCGGAATGGCCTTCTCGGGGTCTTCGAGGTAGATCACTTTCGTGATGAGCGCACCCGCGAGAGCCCGGTCGATGTCTTCTGGAGAGAAGAGCAGCGGAATTGGGTAATCCATGTACTTCATCCCGGGTCGCGGAACGAGCACACCCCGGAGTTCCACCTCGGGGAAGAGCGACTTCCCCGGTTCATACGGCAGGTTGGTCAGCTCGAACCGATAGACGTAACCCGGGCGCAACCCCATCACCGTGGGGGTGTCGAACATCTTCGCGAGGGGCGACCCCGCGAAAGCCGTGACACGGACCCCTTTCGGAGCGAGGAACTTCGCCGCGACCAGGGGCGCTGGGGCGGGCATTGCAGCGGGTGCGGGCGAGCCACCCATCATCACGGTGGCACCGTACGCGGCAACGGCACCGGGCGGGCCCATTCCGGGAACGGGGTAGATCCCGGGAGGGCCATTGCCGTTCACCAGAGTGATACCCGATACCGCAGGGGCGGTTGGCGGGAGTAGCGGGCCGCCGATCGCCAGCGCCCCCATCAGGGGAAGTACTCCGACGTGCATGGTGAACCCCTATTTGTGACAAAACCCACGGACCGCGTGATCCGTGGGTTTGTGTGATTCTTCATCTTGGCGACTGGAAGCCTAGAGTCTTCCAGTCACGGAGGTGTTGCGTCACTTGATCGGCGGCAGCATCGCGGGTGCGGTTGGGGCCGACGGAGGCAGCGGCTTCGGAGCGTTGCTCGGAGGCAGCGGCAGTAGCGGAGCGCTGCCGACGTTGCTCATCCCCGGAGGGAAGGCACCCATCTCGGGGCCACCAGGAGGGGCCATCATGATCGGGCCACCGGGAGGTGGTGCGGTCATGACAGGCGACACCCGGTTCTCCAGATCGATGTTACCGAGCCGGATGATGGCCAGGACCGAACCCTTACGCTGAGCTTCCGCGACCGGATCAACACCTGGTTCGAGCCGTGTCGAGTTCACTTCCTCGGCACCCGCAACCGCCAGGAAATCCTGGTTGTCGCGATCTGGCAGGTAGATCACCTTCACGACGAGGTTGCCCGAGACGGCATGGTCGAAGTCGTCGTTCGTGAACGTGATCGGCACACACGCATGAGCCAGGAACTGAAGCGTCTTCGGGTTGCCCGACGAGACTTCCAGCGTGGGGTAGAACGCCTTGCCGGGGTGATTCGGCAGAATCTGGGTCAGCCGTAGACGGTAAACCTGGCCCTGAAGGAAGTTATATTCCTTCGGCACGGTCAGGCCGGTGGCTTCGTCGTTGAAGCCGCCGTTCGGCAACTGCCAGGTCACCTTCATCCCGGCAGGGCTGGTGAACTTCACGGATGCCCGGCCGTTTGGCGTAGCTCCGGTCGGTCCGCCTGGGCCGCCGATCCCCATGGCTCCGACTGCGGCAACTGCTCCGGGCGGTCCCATACCTGGCACCGGGTAGATGCCGCCATGACCCTGGGGAGGCATCCCCGGCGCACATCCCGGAGGAGCGCCGTTGAAGTTCACCTGGCGAACGCCACCAGCCGAGTTTGCATTCCAGGCCGCCGAGTTCACGGTGCCCGGCACCATTGCCCGGGTGTTCATATCGGTGGTGGAGGGCGTTCCGTACTTTCGGAACAGTGCTGCCTGGTGGACTTCTTGTCCCCCTGAGGGCATAACCCCTCGTGCCGCGACTACCGGGCCGCCATCGGGCGACTGATAGCCGTTCATGGGCCGTGCCTTGGTGACAGTCCCAAACCCACCAGCGGGTTCCTTGGGTGCCGTGCCGCTCGGGGCGACGCACCCGCCGCCGAACCCGGCCAATAACGCCAACGTGGTTGCGGTCCGCTTCATGTGTTCCCCCCGAACTTCTTCGATTCGATCATGTCAGAACACTTTTCGGCACCCGCACAGCCGGAACTTTGAACAAATCGGGAACAACCCTCGCGGTTGTCGTTCGTTGGATGTGGGAAGTTGGTTGTTTGCAGCCGGTGAAAGCAGGTACTTCCACTTGGTTTCAACAGCCGACGAGCAACCGCCAACAACCAACCAACAACAACCCTTTCACCAAATGACGCGTTACCAAGAAGTTACAGCAGGAACAATCCATACGGGTTACAATCGCGTCGGAAGGGTGTGGCTCACTCGACTCTGTTGCCCGCGTTTCCACAGGAGGATCTCAGATGTCGGTCTTAATCCGCCAACTTGCCCGTCCCCTCGCCGTTGCCCTGCTTGCCGGGGTTGTCGTTGCTCCGGTGTGGGCACAGGACAAACCCGCCGAAAAGCCGGTCGCGAAGCCCATCGCGGCTCCGGTAGTCGCTGAAGGCCCCGCGATCGATCTGGTCATCTGCCTCGATGTCTCCGGGAGCATGAACGGCCTGATCGACTCTGCGAAGATCCGCCTCTGGGATATCGTGAACGAACTTGCCAAGCTGAAGCCAACCCCGAACCTGCGAGTCGGCTTGTACAGCTACGGGCACAGCAACTACCCCGCCGACAAGGGCTACGTCCGCAAGGACATGGACCTGACTGGCGACCTGGACGACGTGTACAAGGCGCTCAACTCTCTGACGATCGGTGGCGGCGAAGAACTCGTCGCACGCGTCACCAAAACCGCCATTACCGACCAGAAGTGGAGCACGGAGAAGGGTGCCATGAAACTCCTGTTCGTCTGCGGGAATGAACCCGTCGATCAGGACAGAGCAGTGCCCCTGGATGACGTCGCGGTGCTGGCCAAGAAGAGTGATATCCTCGTCAACACGATCTATTGCAGCAACGGGAATAGCAACGAGGTCGCTGGCTGGGCCAAGTTCTCCGCACAGTGCGGTGGCAAGCACATGAACATCGACATGAACAAGGCCGTGCAGCAGGTTGTCGTGAAGACCGAGTTCGACGATCAGATCGTGAAACTCGGTGAAGAACTGAACAAGACCTACGTCGCCTACGGGGCTGCTGGCAAGGATCGGCAGCAGAACCAACTTGAGCAGGACAAGAACGCCGCGAAGGCCGCTCCTGCTGCTCCGGGTGCCGGTGCCGTTGCCGCGATTGCTCGTGCTGAATCCAAGGCTGGTGCCCTGTACCGCAACAGCACCTGGGATCTCGTGGACAAGATGAAGGAGAAGGACTTCGATCTCACCAAGATCAAGGAAGAAGAACTGTGCGAAGACCTCAAGAAGCTCAAACCAGAAGAACGGCTCGTGTTCCTGAAGAAGAAGGCCGACGAACGGGCCGAACTCCAGAAGAAGATCGCTGATCTCTCCGCCAAGCGGAAGCAGCAGATCGACGAAGAACTCGCCAAGAAGCCAAAGACCGACACCGAGAAGGCTCTCGATGAGGCAGTCAAGGGTTTGATCCGCGATCAAGCCAAGACCAAGGGCTTCGAGATTCCCGGCGAGAAGAAGTAATAGCAATCGGAATCCTGCGCAGCCGCGGTGTAGCGAGGAACGCGTGGACGACCCACGCTCCCTCGTGGCCGCGGCTGTGCTCTTGAATCACCCCCACATTCCACTCCCTAAGGCTCTTGTCATGCGATTCAGGCTCTCACTGTTGATACTTGCGGTACTCGTCAGTTCCACTGTTCGAGCAGACGAAAAAGCCGATGTGGTGAAATCAGCGGCCAGCAAAATTACTGCGGTTACCGTGTACTCAAACACGGCTCTCGTGACCCGAGAGGTCACGGCACCCGATGCCGCTGGGCTTGCCGAAGTCGTCGTCTCGCCGATGCCCCCGTACACGATGGAATCGTCCCTCTACGCTGAAGGAACTGATAACATCCGCGTTCTCAGTGTGAGGTTCCGAACTCGTGCTATCGCGGAAGACACTCGCGAGGCGGTGCGGAAGCTCGATACGCAGATCAAGACGCTTGTGACCAAACAGCAGGCACTTGAGTCCGAACTCAAGACCATCGGGGAGAACCTGAAACTCCTCGACAAGATGGAAGGCTTTACCGCGAAATCACTGGAGCACCTGACAGACAAGGGATTGCTCGACACCGAGAAAATCATCGCGCTGGCCAAGTTCGTGCAAGAGGACCGCACCAAGCGGAGCAAGGAACAACTCCTCGTCAAGCAGCAACTCGAAGACATCCAGACTCAGATCGCGTTCGCACGACGCCAACTTCAGGATGCCTCTGGTGGCACCGTCCGCAATGAACGCGACGCAATCATCCTCGTGGACAAGAAGCAGGGTGGTGGCACCCTCCGGCTCAACTACCTGGTGAGCAGTGCCTCGTGGCATCCCCAATATAAGTTCCGCACGGGCGGCAAAGAAAAAGACCCCGTGGTTGTTGAGTATCAGGCCGCGATCGAGCAGAAGACCGGCGAGGACTGGACCAATGCGCAGATTACGCTTTCGACTGCGCAACCGCTTCTGAACGCCTCGCCGCCCGACTTGAAGACGCTTGCCGTGGCGGTCTCAGCTGGTGGCGGCGTCGCTGTGGCGCCGGGAGACTCGCGAGCCCCGGCACCCGTTCCCCCTGGTATCGCGGCTGCCGAAAAGCTCAGCGCGCGGGCCTTCCAAGAATCCCTTGAAAAGGAGTCGAAGAACCTCCGTGGACAGGCTGCCGGGAACTACGCCCAGAAGAATGTCGATGCCGCGGGTAAACAGCAGAACGACGCAGCCGCACTTGAACAGTTCTGCGACCTGTTCGTGAGCAGCGACGAGTTCGTCAAAGCCGATTTCCGTCCAGTTCCGGGTGGCAACGACGGCCCGAGCGTGACCTACGTGCTGAAGCCGAAACTCACCATTCCAAGCCGAAACGACACGCAGGTCGTCGAGATCACGAAACTCGACTTCAACCCGAAGTTCTACTACAAGGCCGTTCCGGTGCTGACGACGAACGTCTACCGTCTCGCCGACATGGTGAACAACAGCGATGTCGTTCTGCTCCCCGGTGAAGCGACGATGTATCTTGGTGGCGACTTCGTCGGATCGGCGAAGATTCCCCTCGTCGCAGTTGGCAAGCCATTCACGGTTGGGTTCGGCGTCGATCCGCAACTCCAGGTCTCGCGTATCCTTGTGGATCGAACCCGCACCACACAGGGTGGCAATCAGGTTCTCAACTTCAAGTACCGAATCCTGCTCACGAGCTACAAGAGCACACCGGTGCCGGTGCAAGTGTGGGACCGGATGCCGCACGCCGAGGCAGCCATGACCATCGCGGTCAACCTGAAAGATCCGAAGCCCGAACTGAGCACCGATCCGCTTTATGTTCGGGATGAAAAGACCAAGGGGTTGCTGCGGTGGGACGTGACGGTCGAGCCCAAGCAGAACGGTGAGAAGGCGCTCACGATCGACTACGAGTTCAAGATGGAACTCGACAAGAACGTGAACATCGGCTCGTTCCAGGCGAAATAATCTCTCGGGATTCGGGCAGCCCCGTCGGGGGCTGCCAATTTAGGGCAATCTAAAGGGGGAATTGTAACGTCGTACTTGTAGCCGGCCCTGCGAACAGGTGGCCAGGGGGAATGGGGCAGCCAAAAACCAGGTTGATGGCTTGCTCCGCTCTCGTCTTAACACTGATGACTGACCACTGAACACAGACCACTTGGTGAGGTATGCCGAAGGCCCGAATCGTGGTGGTTGAAGATGAATCGGCGATTCGTCGCGGGGTGTCCGATGCGCTCCGACTCAGCGGATATGAGGTGACCGAGGCTCCGGATGGGGCTGCGGGGCTCCGGGAAGCAGGTGCCGCGGGGGTCGATCTTGTCCTGCTCGACATCATGCTCCCGAAACGCGATGGGCTTGAGGTGCTGTCTGAACTGCGTCGCACGAATCCGACTCGCCCCGTGATCCTTCTGACTGCCCGGGGGAGTGAAGACGATCGAGTTCGCGGTTTGAAGATGGGGGCAGACGATTACGTCGTGAAGCCGTTTTCCGCCAAAGAGTTGATCGCACGAGTCGAAGCGATCCTCCGGCGAACGCTCAAACCTGTCCCCGAAGTCTGCTTGGTGAACGTGGGTACCGGAACGATCGACCTGAACCGACGCGAAATTCGCTGGCCCGATGGGGGTCGCTCAGACTTATCGGAGACCGAGGCCGCACTGCTAAAATACCTCGTGTCGAACCGCGAACGTGCCGTCTCCCGCGAGGAGTTGCTTTCCCGCGTGTGGGGAATCGGCACAGCAGGTCTGGAGACGCGAGCCGTCGACATGCACGTCGCACGGCTCCGGGCGAAGCTGAAGACCCCGGAAGGGGGCGAGGATCAGCCGGAAGCAATTGTGACGGTTCGGGCACACGGCTACATGGCCGGCCCGGCCCTCTCATCTGTGAGTTGTTGATGCTAGGTTGTCTGTCGAGATCCCTCGGCAAATAGCCTCCAAAGGGGATGACCATGAGTCGGCGTTTGCTTGGTCGAGTGGGCTGGCCGAGCGTGTTCTTCCTGGTCGCCGGGCTCATCTTCGCCGGCCTGGGATGGGTCACCTACGCTGCTCTGGGAGTCGAACAAGCACAGCGAGAAACTGCGGCTCGCGCCGAACTGGGGAATAACCTCCGCGTTGCCCTGTGGCGACTCGATGGTCGGATGCTTCCGGCGCTCGGCGTCGAGGATAGCCGTCCCTATTACCACTACGATTCCGCAGATCCCGCAGGCGCATACGGTCCGGCCGCGACTCCTCTCCTGGCGGCCACTCTTCCAGACTGGATGCGTCTCCACTTCCAACTCGACCCGATAACAGGTTGGTCATCGAACCAGGCTCCGACTGATCGTGGCGAATGCGAGCGTGTGAAAGAGGCGTGGTCCGATCTCCCCCTGCCGAACTTCCGGGGTGAACGAGAACTCGTTCTCGCTGATATCAAGGCGAAGTTCCCCGCGCGAGTGACCTGTGATTTGTTTGGTGCCCGCGATCGTGCCATTCCGGCCGACTCGCTGCCGCTCGCGGCACCGTTGTTCACCGAAGTGAATAACAATGAGGCGAAGCCGACTCACAGTTCCGCTCCTCCTCCGCAGCCGATCGCACCTCACCCGCTTCCCATTGACCCCGTGTTGAACCAGGCACCAGAACTCCACCCGGAGTTCCTTCGTGTCCTCGGCTTCGAGGTCTGCGTGCGTCCTGCTGATCCATTTCAGCTCGATCTTCAACAGCCCAGTGGCTACACGCAACGAAGTGAACTGGAACCGGTACAACAGCAAGCCAAGAACGACCCACAGAAGGGTTCGCCCCGAGCACCTGGGGTAAGTCAATCGAATGTTGTCATGCGTGGGATGACTCAGAAAGTTCAGGAAAGCGAGCCGGGCTTCGTTGAGTACCTCAAGCGAGCACAGTCGTTTGGCAAGGCTCTCGAAGAAGCGAAGAACGCCTACGACGCACCCCAGACGCGGAATTCCGTACAGGGGAACTACCAGAACCAGCTCGACACCAAGTACACCCCAGGTGCGGGTGGCAAGAACGACGTGTTCCCCCCGATCACGCTTGCTCCAACGGGGAACCCGGCCGTGCCTGCGAGCCCTGGGCCAATCGTTCCTGTGCCTGGTGCAGGTGCCGCAGCTCCGAGTTCGGGTGGGACGAAAGAGCTTGGTACCCGCGATGAAGGGCTGACGAAGCAACTCGAAGAGAAACTTCAGGCTCTCGGGTCGCTCGGGATCGAGGCAATGAAGTCGTCTCGCCTCGAACAGGATAAGCGGGAATCTGGTCGCGGAGATCTGTCGAAAAAGCTACAGCCTTCAGGTGACCAGGCAGAACTTTTCGGTTGGGTGTTGCGTTCTCCAGGAGGAGCTAGAAAAGTCAAGGATACTGCAGAGTATGACAGTTCGGCCTCGATCAAGCCCCCGCCGCCCGGAATTGCTGGAGAGAATCGGCCGCGTGTGGAACTTACGCTTCCCCCCGCTCCGCACGCGGTTCACCTTGGCTCGATGCGACCGCAATGGGTTACCGGGCCCGATGGGACCGAAAGTTTAATGCTGGTTCGTGCGGCCCGCCTCGAGTTCCAGAATCCGCAGGACAACAAGACGGTCTATCAGGGGATCGTGATCGACTGGCCGAAACTCGAAGCAAAGCTGAAGGAAGAGGTCCGCGACCTGTTCCCCGATGCCCGGCTCGTGGCGGTGCGCGATCCTGCCGGTGTCTCGCCTGATCGAGCGATGACGGCACTTCCCGTGCAACTCGACGTTGGCCCCGAAGCGGTTCTCGCTCCAGCAGGGTGGACGCCGCTGCGAATCGGTCTTGCCCTTGCATGGGTCGCAGCGATCATCGCAATCGGAGCCGTTGGTCTCAGTGGGTTGACGCTCATCGATCTCGCCGAACGCCGCATCCGGTTCGTCTCGGCCGTCACCCACGAACTCCGAACGCCGTTGACCTCGCTGCGGTTGTACCTGGATCTGCTGGTCAGCGGCATGATCACGGACGAAGCCAAACGGCAAGAATACTTGAACACGCTCGCGACGGAATCGGACCGGCTCCACCGGCTCATCGACAACGTTCTCGACTTCGCGAAACTGGAGAAGCGCCGGAAGAATGGTGACATCAAGACCCTGAAAGTCACCGACTTGCTCGACCAACTCCGGCAAACCTGGACCGATCGGCTCGCGCAGGACGACAAGGAATTCGTGGTGATCTCCACGCTCCCCCCGGAGTGCGAGGTTTCGACCGACTCGGCGATGATTCAGCAGATCGTGGGCAACCTGATCGACAATGCCCGAAAGTACACCCGCGATGCAGTTGATAAGCGAATCTGGCTCTGGGCGAAACCAGGGCCGGGGAAGTCGGTGCTGCTGGAAGTCGAAGACCGTGGCCCCGGAGTTCCGGCAGGTGAGCGGCGCACGATCTTCAAGCCGTTCCGTCGCGGCGAACTTGCCGAGAGCACGGTTGGTGGTGCGGGGTTAGGGCTGGCACTCGCGAAATCGTGGACCGAGGTACTCGGCGCTCGCCTCGGGTATCGTCCGGCCGAAGGTGGCGTCGGTGCTTGTTTCCGGCTCGAACTCCCGGGTAAGTGACGCATCCCCTGGCGAGTCGGTTCTCACTGACTCGCCCGCTTCCCCAGCTTCTCCCAGATCGCCCGGTTTTTCTCATCACGATCTCACACCCATTCGACTCGGGAAGTGCAGTAGACTGGGGTATGATTAAAACTGGGGCAGTGTCGCTCGTTTGTCGTTGCTCGCTCTGACAACATCCGGTATTCACCCACGCAACGTATGTGACAACCTTCGGTGGAACGGCAGCCAAGGCCCGTGGGGGAACGGGGGCTGCGATGGCTCGGTCTCGCGGGTTAAACCGCGATCTCAGGGCCGACGATTCCTGAAGGCTCGCAGTCTGGGGGGCGTCCATGAACTTCCGTCTCGGCACCAATGACGGTGCGATTCACAGCAGGAAACTGAAACTGCGCCCATCTTTACCCAGTGTGCTCGCGACAGCAGTTGTGTTCGCGAGTACGGCGAACTGGGCTGTCGCACAGCAGGCGATGCCAACCCCAGTTCCGCCGGGGATGATTGTCGCGCCCTCGGGCACGCAACCTGCAACCCCGGCAGTTCCCCCCGAAAAGACGGTCTCGGTCGCGTTCAAATCCGCGACGTGGGACGCGGTGCTCGACTGGTTCTCGACTGAGAGCGGTTTGACGCCGATCTACGCGGTCAAACCGACGGGCAGCGTCACGCTGCTTCCACCCAAGGATCGCAAGTTCACGATGGGTGAAGTCATCGACCTCCTGAATGAGGCGATGATCCAACAGAAATTCATCCTGGTCCGTCGGCAGGTGTCGTTCACGATCCTGCCTTCTGACGAGAAGCTCGACCTGAGCCTGATTCCTCGCATCGAACTGAGCGAGTTGCCCCGTCGCGGCAAGACGGAACTGGTGCAGGTGCTGATCCCGCTGAAGACACTCAGCGTCGAGGATACCTCGCCTGAAGTGCAGAAGATGCTGACCCCGTTCGGGGCACTCTCGATGCTGTCCAAGACGAACACGCTCGTGATCGTGGACACGGCCGGGAACATCAACCGGATTTACCAGACGCTGCAAGAAGTGGAGTTGAAGCAGAACGAAGGCGACTTCCTGACCCACAAGTTCCTGTACAAGAAGGCCAGTGAGATGGCCGAGGAACTCAAGACACTCCTTACCGACCGTGACACCACGGCGACGGTTGCAGGTGGTGCGAGTACCCTCCCCGCACCCGGCTACGACCCGCGGTACGGCGGCCAGCCGTACTACGACCCCCGGGGCGGCGGCTACGACCCTCGTAGTCAACGCGGTGGTGGGAGCAGCAGTGCCTCCGGACGTGTAAAGTCCGTCTCCATCACAGTCGACGTGAAGGCAAACACGGTCACGCTGACGGCTCCGCCCGAGAAGATCGCTCTGGCGAAGAAGATCATCGAGGACAAGGACAAGCCGCAGTACCCCAACCAGCCTCCGATCAAGTTCACCGAGCCTGAAATCCGCAAGTACCCCGTTCCGACCGGGTCTGCCGATGCGCTCGCGAAGACGCTGCTGGCGGATGCACCGGGAATGCGGATCATCGCGTTGCCAGCGACCAATGAGGTCATGGTCCTCGCGACCCCTGAAGAACACTTCGCTCTGATGGCCAAACTCAAGGTGTTCGAGGGTGGAAGCACCCTGCCCGAGACCGCGGTGATTCCGCTGATGGTCACGGAACCTACCGAGATGGCGGCGAAGTTGGTGAAGTTGTTCCCGAGTTCCGCAGCCGGCGGGGCTACGATCGAAGCTCAGATCGGCGGCCAATCGGGGATCATCGTTAAGGGGAGTGCGGCTCAGATTCTGGAACTTCGCAAAGCAGTGGAAGCCATCGAAGGCGTCAAGGGTGTGGATGGAACCCCCGGGTTCAATCCACGCTCGCGTACGATCTTCATTCCCGAAGGCAGCACCGCGATGCTGGCCGAGAAGATCAAGCAAGCGATGGACGGCATGGGTGTGCCGACGACGGTCATCGACCCAGCAAACCCGGCCAAACCGATCATCCCGGTCCCGATGATTCCACCGAGCACGGGCACAACCCCACTACCCAAGAACCTGACCCCGGGGAGCAACCCGCTGCCAGGGAATCTGATCCCGGGCAATCCCAGTGGCGCTCCGATGAAGATGTCGAGCGATCTCCGCGAGGCATTGCCAGGCCGGGATGTTCGCCTGATCGGTGCTCAGGTCTCCGACCCCGAGAAGAAGGATCCGCGGGCGGTCACGATCCAGGTTCAGGGGAACAAACTGATCGTCACCAGCGATGATCCCAAGGTGCTCGACACGATCGTCGGCCTTGTTCAGTACTACAAGCCAGGCGGACCCCAGATCGAGAACCTGTTCAAGGTCATTCGCTTGAAGAACGTGTCCGCTGAGGAAGCGGCCAAGGAACTGACGGAAATCTTCAACGGTCCCCAGCAACAGCAAGGTGGCGGTGGCCGGGGTGGCGGTGGCGGTGGTGGATTGCTTGGCGGTCTGCTTGGTGGTGGCGGTGGCGGTGGTGGATTGCTTGGCGGTCTGCTTGGCGGCGGCGGTGGTGGTTCCACCCCAGCAGGCGTGAACCCCAACCGCATCCGCGTGGTCGCCGAGAAGAGCAGCAACTCAGTGGTTGTCATCAAGGCAACCCCGATCGACCTGCTCACGATCGAGCACCTGCTCTCGAAATACATCGACGGGGGCCCAAGCGAGGACGCCCTCATGATGAAGACGTGGATCATCAAGGTGAACGAGGCCGCGGCTTCCGAGGTCGCCAGCATCGTCGAGAAGGTTTACAAGTCGGCACTCGCGAGCGGCTCGGCCGGGCAGAACACGATGCCAGCGTTACCGTTCCCGTTCGGTCAGCAGCAACAGGGCAGCTCGAAACCGCCGGCGTTGACGATCAGCACCGATGAACGGACCAACACGCTCATTCTGAACTGCACCGAGTCGATGGCCAAGGAAGTTGCATACCTCGTCGAAACGCTCGACAAGCAGACGGTCGCCACGACGGAAGTCGTGCGGCTTGTGCAACTGAAGGGGATCGACCCGAATCTCGTGCAGCAGGCCGTTAACGCGATCCAGGGGATCAACCCGCAGCAACAGCAGCGTGGAGGCCTCGGTGGCCTCGGCGGCGGCTTTGGCGGTCAGGGCGGTGGCTTCGGTGGTCAGGGCGGCGGCTTTGGTGGGCAGGGTGGAGGACTTGGTGGCCTTGGTGGGCTTGGTGGTGGTCGCGGTGGCCTCGGCGGCATCCCCGGTCTTGGTGGAGGTCTCGGAGGGTTCGGCGGTGGTGGGGGCCGTGCTCCTGGTGGAGGTGGAGGAGTACGCGGAGGAGGTGGTGGTGGCGGTGGACGTGGGGGACGCCAGGCCATCAACGACGGAGTCGAGGGCCCACGAAATTTTGACTACCGGGGCAAGGAAGCCCCTTCGGCCCCAGTCTCCAACACACTCTATGATCCGCTTCTTGATCCCGAGTTCGGTGCCACGAGCAACAGAACTTACACAACGCCTCAGCAGTACGACGGGTTAATGCAGATTGGTGGGCAGCTTCCCATGGAGGGAGGCCAGCCTGCCCCGAAGTTGCCAGTGCAGCCGGCCGGCCGGGAGCAACTCCCCGGCTCGCAGGCTCCGCGTGGCACCGTGACGACGTACCCTCTTCCTGGGCTTGATACGGTCGTCATTCGTGCTGAGAACGCGGCGGATATGCAACTCATTCTGGACCTGATCGAGGTTCTGCGGGGATATTCGAAGGGTGCCCAGCCGAGACTGGAGATCATCCCCCTTGAGTATGCCGATTGCAACCAGGCTGCGGACTTCTTGACGACGCTGTTCTCTCGCGTGATTACGGCGGGTCCGGGTGGGAATTATCTGCAGCAACCTGGCACGCAACCCGGTGGGATTGGTGGACTCGGTGGACTCGGTGGACTCACGGGAGCAAACCAGGCTCAGAATCGAGGTGTGTATTTCCTCGCACTACCCCGGTTCAACTCGGTGCTCGTTGCTGGTCCAGAGGCCCGGTTCGGGGATATCCTCAAGGAACTCCGACGCATCGATCAACCGAACAATGCATTGCCGCGTGCGTTCCGCCTCAAGAAGGCATCGGCCCAGATTATCGCGACCCAGATTCAGCAGTTCTGGAATTCTCGCTTTCCAGGCGAGTCGTTGCAGCGCAACCAGTTCCGGGTCACGTTCGATTCGGCGAGCAACACGGTTTACGTTCAGGCTGGTGGTGCCGATCTCGCGGATGTCGAGGCCCTCATCAGGGATTGGGACACGACGGAATCGGGTGCTGTCAACGATGTCCGGATCTTCAAGCTCCGCAACGCAATTGCCAGCGAACTCGCACAGGTCATCAGCAACGCGTTGACCGCGAACATCGTTAGCCCGCTTGCCCAGGCTCAATTCACCAACCCGCAGAATCAGGCCGCCGGTGGCACCAGCCAACTTGGTGGGCAGGGAGTGGGCCTGGGGCAAGGTGCGCTGGGTGGCGCTCTCGGTGGTGCCCTCGGCGGCGGTGCGGGCGGTGCCCTTGGTGGCGCGCTGGGGGGGGCACTTGGCGGGCAACTTGGTGGGCAGGGTGGTGGAGGACTTGGCGGTGGTGGGCTGGGCGGTGGCGGCGGCGGTGGTGGGCTTGGCGGAGGAGGGGGGGCGCTCGGGAACACCCAGGTGCAGACCTTCATTCCGACAGTGGGCGTGGGCACCAGTGGCGGTCTCGTGACCAAGACCAGCACGCTCCGCTACTACTCCGCTCGAGACGGGCAGGTTGTCGAATCCGGGTTGCTTGCTGATGTTCACCTCGTTCCGAACGTGCGAACGAACTCGATCATCGTGGCGGCTCCTGAGAAGACGATGCGGCTCATTGAAAAGCTGATTGATAATCTCGACACGACTGCGGCCGCGGCCGCGTTCATCAACGTGTTCGAGTTGAAGCGTGCCGATGCGAACTTGACCGCGACATTGCTTCGCCAACTATTCACGGGACAGACGACCGCGGGTGGTGGTGCAGGCGGTCTGGGTGGTGGCCTCGGTGGTGGTGGCGGCGCGGGGGGTCTGGGTGGTGGCGGAGGTGGCCTGAATGCTCAGGGTGTTCGCCCACTGCTGACGCTCACCGGGGATGTGCCTCCCGGGGCAAGCCTCATCGACCTGCGGCTCTCGGTGGACGATCGAACGAACTCGATCATCGTGGCCGGCTCACTGAACGACCTGGAGACGATTCGGGCGATCATCGCGCGGCTGGAAACGTCCGACACGCCTCAGCGGTACAACGAGGTGTACAAACTCCGGAACGCGGCTGCGGCTGACGTGGCTAACACCATCCAGACGTTTGTCACGAACTCGCTGAACGTGCTGAGTGGTGCGAACTTCCTGACCGCGTATCAGTCACTCCAACGGCAGGTGGTCGTGGTTGCAGAACCGGTGAGTAACACCGTTCTGATCAGTGCGACGCCGCAGTACTTTGGCGAGATCAAGCGGTTGATCGAGAAGATCGACGCGCAGCCGCCACAGGTTGTGATCCAGGTCATGATCGCGGAAGTTCAGTTGAATAACGCTGAGGAGTTTGGCGTCGAGTTCGGGCTTCAAAGCCCAGTGCTCTTCGCACGCGGCGTTCTTGGAACACCGACCACGACGAATGGGGTCACGAATGCGGCCGTGCCGGGGTACAACTTCATCACGACTGCTCCCCTTGGGAACAGCTCTCTGGTTCAGTCACCGACCGTTGGCTTCCAGGGGCTATCGCAGTTGGGCGTCGGTCGCGTCGGAACCCAGGGGTTCGGCGGGTTTGTGTTCTCCGCGGCAAGCGACTCGCTGAACGTCCTGATTCGGGCGCTCAAGTCGCAGAGCCGGGTGGATATTCTGAGCCGGCCACAGGTGCAGGTGGCCGACAACCAGACCGGTTACGTCCAGGTCGGTGCCAACTTCCCGTACCTGAGCACGAGCACACTGACAGGTGTCGGCACTTCGCAGCAGTCGATCGAGTATCAACCGGTCGGTGTGACCATGCGGGTGACGCCTCGAGTGAATCCGGACGGCAAGGTGCTGATGCGGGTTGAACCGCAGGTGTCGAGCGTTAGCCCGACTCCCGTGAGCCTCGGTAACGGTATCCAGGCTCCGGCGTTCAACGTGCAAACCGTGCAGACAACCGTTCTCGCCTCAGACGGCGAAACGATCGTCCTGGGCGGCTTGATCAGCAAGATCGATCAACGGCAGGAAAACGGGTATCCGTTCTTCAAGGACATCCCTTATGTCGGTGCCCTGTTCCGCTACCGTACTCGTCAGATTCAACGCCGTGAGGTGTTGATCATCATGACGCCGCACATTGTGCGAAGCGAGGCGGATCAGGCTCGCATCCTGGCGGAAGAATCGGTGCGGATGCACTGGTGTGTTCCGGATATCGCCAAGATGCACGGGCACGGCATCGAAGTGATCGGCCCAGCGGCGCAAGGCGCTCGCCCGGTGCCGACGAACATCACGCCGCCAGCCGGTGCGCCAAACTATGTCCCCGGTCCGTACTACTTCGGCGGTGCCGGATCGCCGGATGGTGTGTACGGCCTGGGTGGGGCTGGCACCCAGCAGCCGACCCAGCAACCGATGCAACCCGTCACGCAACCACAGCAGCCAGCGACAACGCTGAACCCACCGCAGCCGTTCAATCCTGGCGTTCCGGTTCCGACCGCTCCGCCGCTCGCGAATCCTGTGGTGCCGGTGCCTCCACCCGCGCCACCGCAACCAGGGTTCAGCGCTCTGCCGCCGCCGGGAACGCTACCAGGCGTCCCCATGATGAACCCCGCACCGAATCCGGGCGTCATGCCTGCGAACTGGCCGGGGAACGCTGCTCCTCCGGGCACGATGCCGCAGATGCAACCGGTGGCTCCAGTGAGCGCGAGCTACCCCGCGAACCCACCGCAGCGGCCGAGCAACTACCAGATGGTGATGCCCGATGGCCGCGTGGTGTATCCGACTGCGGTGATTCCATCGCCACCGCCGGTATCGCCCACGGCTCATCGCGGGTTCGAGATGCAGCTGCCGCCACAACAGAATGACGATCCGAAGTACGGGCAAGGGAGCGGAACCCCACCCGCAGACAACAAGAAACCTCGTGCCAGGGAGGGCGCGCAATGGGACGTGTTCAAGCCATAGTAGCCCTCGCGTTTCTGACCTTCGCGTCGGGGTGTGCTGAAACGAAGTTCTGGAAGAAGCAGGACCAGATGACGAAGTTCGGGGATGGTGTGCCCTCGGCACCGCTCTCGTCAGCCGTCACGGGTGCGGACCGCAACGATGTGATCCAGGCATCCGCAACGATCCCGATCACCGCGGCGACTCGGATGGCGACGCAATCTACCTTCTCCAAGATGACGGGGAAGATCGAGAAGCGGGTACAGGCCACGGAGATCACGATCCTCTGGCGTAACAAGATCGACCACCTCCCCGACCCCACCCGAAACGGTGCGATGGGTGCGGGGTTGGTCGGGCAGTTGTTCCTCTTCGGACCCGGAATGCAGTTCGCTCCGGCCGACGGGAAACTTACGGTCGCGTTGTATGACGAGACCGCTCGCGCTCCCGGTCAGGCGGCCGCCGAGCCACAGGTGTGGGAGTTCACGAAAGAGACGCTCAAGAGCCTGATGACGCCCGACGAGCGCTTCGGGATGAGTTACGCGTTGTTCCTCCCGTGGCCGTCGTATCGACCGGATGTGACCAGCATTCGCATCGCCGCTCGCTACGAACCAGAGCAGGGGAACAAACTGTATCCTCCGGAATCACGGATCACGATCGACAACAGTGGCCCCGGCGGGAACAACTGGACCAACCAGCCGTTCGTGCCAGCCGCTCAGTCGCAACCCGCGAGTGGTTACAACGCCCTTGGTGGACCGCCACCAGCGAGTGGCCCGGGTTTGGGTGTGCTGACTTCCGGCTCGCCTCCTCCGGCCCCGCCGATGGGGACATTGCAGCCCGCCCCAGCGAACTACGGAAGCCTTGCTCCGGTTGGTGCTCCTGCGGGTGTAACTGCTCCAAACCCGCCGGTTGATACGAGCATGCTGCCGCCGATCGCCTTCACCGCTCCGCGACGACCACAGTGACGGTCGCTAATGGTCGGGTACTGTCGTCTCGGATGCCCTCAACGAGCTTAGGGGAGGGGGCAACCTCCCGAGCCTCGCGCTGTGGGTTCAGCGGATCGATCAACTGCACCTGGCCGCTACTCGCTGGCACGACGACTTGTGTGCGGCTGGTGCATCCAAACACCACTGCGGCGATCTGTCACAGTTTTCTGGTACTGATCGCTGTCCCTCGTCGACGGAATGGTCATCGAACGGCAGACAAGAAGAGGCGATATGGAGGCGGATCGGTTCGAACAGACGAGACCGATCTCACTCACTCAGGCTTCTTAAACAGGTCAAGGAAACGATCCTCATACTCTTTGAAGACCCCGAGTCGGTCGAGTTCCTGTTTCAGCTCGAACGCCTTGGTGCGGTCCTTCACAGCAGCCTCGAACAACTCTTCAAGCCGAATGCGTGCGGTTGATCGTCGCAGTGGAGGCTTCGGTGGCTCCTCCTCCTCTGCCGGTTCTTCTACATCGGCCGAGTAGGATTCCTCATCCTCGTCCTCAGTTTCTTCTTCACCCGATTGCCCTTCTTGGTACTGCTCCTCGACTTGGGCCAAGATCTCACCGAGTTGACGCTCCACGGCACTTGCTTGTTCAGCAAGTTCCGTGAGGTCAAGGTCGATGCCAGTGATGGTCTTGAACGCTTCGAGGATTGCGTGGGAGGCTTTGGGGAACGGCACCTGAGCGAAGATGTGGGGCATCTCGCCTAGCAAACACGCGCCGTGCAAGCCAGCCTCGACCGCCGCCCCGAGCAAAACTCCGTTCAAACCGCTGACTTGCCCATCCTCAAGCAGGTCGAGTTCGAGGCGTACGAGTTGATCGAGGTTTACCCGATCGGTTGCGGCCCCGAAAACGCGGGAAGGATGCTCGGGATGCATTCGGGTGGCCATCGCAGCGAATGTAAACACTCGCTCGACTCCCAACCCACGAGCGAACTCAACAAGGTGACGACAGAAGGTGTATTTCCCGGCCGGAGGCTGGGCTTCTCCCACGAAGACGACGAGGTCGCGTTTCTTCGTTGGGTCGGTCCAAAGGAACAATCGATTTCGCGGCTTCCTCACGGGTTGGATGAGGCCTCCCTGGACCTCGACCGAGTCGACATCAAAGAGTTCGTTCACATCAAATTCGGCGATGGTTGTCATCCCGAGTTTGGCGAGCAAGTAGACCCCCGCATTGAGCGCCACATGGCCCATGCCCGGCCACACCGCCACGAGCCAGGGATGATTCAACTGCAACTTCTCTTCCATTGGGGCACCATCTTGTACGGGTGAACGTTCTGCCACTCAGCATTATCGCTCACCGGAGTCCTGCGTCCGGGAAAGCGGCCGAGGAAATGGGCCGGTTGGATCCCCTCGAGATCGGTCCCAGCCCGGGAAATCAGAACTCTGGCCGGCTGTAACAAGCCCTGTTTCCCATCACGGTGTCCCTGCTCATCCGTGGTCTGAACTGGTTCCTGAGCCTGGATCAGTTTGCGAATTGATGGTGTCACTTCCAAGAGCTCAAAAACCACTGTGCGGTCGGGCAAACCCCGAATGATGGCATGGCAAACACACGATTGCCGCAAATTGGGACGCTTCGAAGTGCGGTTCCAGTATTGGGCTTCGCGTTCGATTATGAGCGTAATCGACACTCGGAACAAAATGTCCGCCCCACTCGCTGAGAGATCGCCCCAATCATGAGCAATGCTCGGAGGTGAGAGGCCACACCAAACGCCAACATACTCGCCACACTTCCCGCAGCGAGTGATGCAAGAATTATAGCAGTACCAGATCTCCAGTGTTCGTAGCAGTCACGGCCGGTTGAGCTGTCTTTGGATCTCGAATTACACCGATCATATCGGGCCGTGCAGGATGATGCCGCGCATGAAATCCGGGAAGTAGATTCACGCCTCCGCACTGTGACCTGCGACTGCTGAAGGCCCGGGATAGCGGACTCGATCGGATCCTCGATCGTGTGGATGATGTTCCCAGGGAGCGAGTTTCCCGGGCAACTCCTTCTCAATGATTGGCTTTCCCATTGTTTCAACCGGCCTTGCCTCTCCTGGTGGTTTGCGCCCACAATTCCTCTATGGACACGCGCAAAATTCTCGGCCCGGATGGGCTGGTCTCCAAGAAATGGCCCGGGTTCGAGTCACGCCCCCAACAACTTGACATGGCCGATGCCGTCTCGGAAGCACTTGTCGAGAAACGGAAACTGCTTGTCGAAGCTGGCACCGGCGTCGGGAAGTCGTTCGCGTATCTCGTCCCCGCGATCCAGGCTGTGACCAGCCGTAAAGACTTCAAGGTTGTGATCTCGACCCACACAATCAGCCTGCAAGAACAGCTTATCCGCAAGGATTTACCGTTTCTGCAATCGATCATGCCCGGCGACTTCCGGCCTGTTCTGGTGAAGGGTCGCGGAAACTACCTGAGTCTGCGCCGACTTCGGGCCGCACAAACCAAGTCGCAATCGCTCCTCGAAACTAGCGCGGGGATCGAGCAACTGATCCAGATTGGCCGCTGGTCGCGACAAACCATCGACGGTAGCAAATCCGACCTGCCATTCCAGCCGTATGAGCCGGTCTGGGATCTCGTGCAGAGCGATAGCTCGAACTGCCTCGGTCGGAAATGCCCAAGCCACGGGGATTGCTTCTACTTCCAGGCTCGCAAGCGTGTGTTCGGAGCAAACGTCCTCGTCGTGAACCACGCTCTGTTCTTCGCGGACTTGGCCTTGCGACGTTCCGGCGGCGGCCTCCTCCCTGACTACAACGCTGTGATCTTCGATGAGGCCCACACCCTCGAAGATGTCGCGGCCGACTATCTGGGGCTTTCGGTGTCGCAGGGCGGCGTCGAGTATGTCCTGAACCAGTTGCTCGCGCCACGAACCCAGAAGGGGATACTCGCAATCCTGGGCGACGGCGACGCGATCGCGCAGCTCGAATCGACGCGGATCGCATCCGAAATGTTCTTCCAGGCGGTGCATCACTGGCACCTCGCGCAGCCGAAGGGGACGGGGCGCGTGCGGGAACAAGGAATCGTCCCCGATCTCCTGTCCGAACAACTGAAGAAGCTCGCGAACCAACTCCACGAACTGGCGAAAGGCCGCGACGCCGAGGAAGAACGACTCGAACTCACAAGCCGAGGCGATCGCCTTCTTGGCATGGCTAAGTCCGTGCATGAATGGCTGCGACAGGAACTTCCGGGGCAGGTGTACTGGGTGGAAGTGAAGCCCGGACGGGTGCCGCGAGTGTCGCTCGCAAGTGCACCGATCGAAGTGGGCGAAGCGCTGAAGCAACAACTCTATGACCGCGTTCCCACGGTTGTGCTGACATCCGCCACGCTCTCGGCCGCCGGCGATGAATCCGGGTTCAAGTTGTGCCAGCAGAGGCTCGGCCTGGAGGACGCGGATACGAAGCAGCTTGGTAGCCCGTTCGACTATCCCAAACAGGCCGAACTGCACCTGTTCCGGACGATGCCAGACCCGTCTGCAATGGCTGCGAAGTACGAGGAAGAAGTGCTGGCCCGATTGCCGGAATATGTGGCGAAGACACAGGGCCGGGCCTTCGTGCTGTTCACGAGTTACGCGTTCCTCAACCGCGCCGCCGACAAACTCGGCCCGTTCTTCATCCGCAACGGGTACACGCTGTTCACGCAGGGCACCGGTCTGCCTGCCCCGAAACTCCTGGAGCAATTCCGTGAGGCGAAGAAGGGGATTCTCTTCGGAGTCGATAGCTTCTGGCAGGGTGTCGACGTACGCGGTGAAGCGCTCTCAAACGTGATTATCACGAAACTGCCGTTCGCGGTCCCGGATCGACCGCTGACGGAAGCGCGGCTCGAAGCGATCCAGTCCGCGGGCGGGAACCCGTTCATGGACTACCAGGTTCCGCAGGCGATCATCAAGCTGAAGCAGGGTTTCGGCCGCCTGATCCGTACAGCAACGGACACGGGAATCGTGGTTCTGTTCGATCCCCGAGTGCTGACAAAGCCCTACGGCCGCGTGTTCCTGGATGCGTTACCCGACGCGAAGCGCTTCATCGACGGTGTAGAAGTTCCGCCGAGCGAGGTGAAGACGTCAACGAGCCGGAAAGCCAAAGCAAGGTGATTCTGGAGCGGGGCCATTCCGTGTTTCACATGAGGTGGTTTGGGCGGGATACTCTCGTGCGATGGTCGAAATGCGAGAGTGTTCAGTATTGCACCTGATTCTGGTTCGCCGCAATTCATGGGGAAAATTGGGTTTGGGAGAGCGAGGCGTGCGAGGCTCCTGCCGAGCCGTGGGCCTGTGGCTCGGCAGGAGCCTCGCACGCCCGACTAAAACCTCGAACGTCCCCAAGAATCGCGGAGACCCTTATTCTCTAATACTCTTTCTTCCAGACGAAACATGATGGTTCTGAAGAGTTAGCGTTGATTCTGAAGAGTTGGTGTTGATTCTGAAGAGTTCGGGTTGATTCTGGAGTCTCTGGAGAGGGGTGTCCCCCCCGTCTGGAACCATTTTGGCACATATTGCCAAACTCCAAACACGCGCAACCCTGGTTCGTGTGTTGCGGTTGCATTTTCGGCTGAGTCCGGCTATCTGTCCCAGTCTGACGCGACACCCTCCCGGCACAAGGACGTGCCCATGACCTCGCCCGCAGCGCAGTTTAACTGCCGTGCATACGCCAGCCGCATCCTCCGTGCCGAGGCTGCATCGCTGGCGGTCGTCGCGGATCGACTCGATGATAGCTTCGACTCCGTAGTCAAAGCCCTCTTCCAGTGCCGGGGCCGGATCGCGGTCGTCGGAGTGGGAAAATCCGCCGACGTGGGCCAAAAGCTCGCTGGAACGCTCAACTCCACAGGCAGTCGGGCGTACACGCTCGACGCGACTCGTGCCATTCATGGCGATCTCGGGATGGTTCACCCCGATGATGTCGCGATGATCCTCTCGCACAGTGGCGAATCGGACGAGTTGCTCCGCCTGCTGAATCCGCTGCGGAAGTTCTCGGCCGGGTTAACGGCGATCACGGGTAACGCGAAGAGCACCGTGGCTCGCAGTGTCGATGCTGCGATTGTCTACGGTCAAATCACCGAAGTGTGCCCACTCGCACTCGCGCCCAGCACCAGTACCACCATCATGATCGCCCTGGGCGACGCCATCGCGTTCTCGATGCTCGAACAGAGGCAGTTCACCCCAGAACAGTTCGCACGATTCCACCCTGGCGGCAGTCTGGGTCGCAGACTCGCCACGGTTTCCGAGTGCATGCGGCATGGGTCTGAACTGCGTATCGCACCCGCGAGTGACACGGTACGAACTGTCTTCGCCCGCGTACGCCATACCGGTCGCCGTACTGGCGCAATCATGCTCACCGATCCCGATGGCCGCGTCACCGGGTTGTTCACCGACAGTGACCTGGCGCGACTCTTTGAAGCGCGCCAGGACACCGCTCTGGATTCACCGGTCGAAGAGGTGATGACGCGAAACCCCGTCGTGATCGGGCCAGATGCTCGCATCGGGGAAGCGCTCGACTTACTCAAGAGCCGAAAGATCAGTGAGTTGCCCGTGGTCGATGGAGAAGGGCGGCCCGTCGGTATGCTCGACATAACCGATCTGATCGGCCTCGATTCTGCCTCTGTGGGGTCAGAATCTCGCCCGGTACTGAAACTGGCGGACCGCAAGTCGGCATAAACTGCTTCACGTTCTCCTCGGGTCGCGGCTTGCCATGCCAGATATTTCCGAACGTGCCGCGAAGATCGAACTCCTGCTGCTCGACGTGGACGGCGTGCTCACTGATGGCAGCATCGTCTACACCGATGACGGCGTGGAACTCAAGCGGTTCCATGTTCGTGACGGCTCGGGGTTGAAGTTATGGCATACCTCGGGTAAGCGGTCGGCCATAGTCTCGGGGCGAAGCTCAAAGGCGGTCGAACGACGAGCAGCGGAACTCGGCGTCGCTCCTGTGTTCCAGGGACGACACGAGAAGTTGCCGGCCTTCGAAGCGGTACTCGCGGAAACGGGATTGCTCCCCGAGCAGGTCTGTGCGATTGGCGATGATTTGCCAGACCTGCCCGTGTTGAAAAGAGCAGGGCTCGCGATCGCGGTGGCAGATGCGTGCCCTGAGTTGCGAGGGATCGCACACTACGTCACGACCGTTCCCGGGGGCCACGGTGCAGTTCGGGATGCGATCGAATGGCTGTTGCGATTGCAGGGAAAATGGGAAGAGGTAGTCGGCCGGTACGCCGGTTGACGGAGGCCCAGGCGGCATGAATCCGCGGCGAATCCTGTTACTGATCGGCGGGTTTGCTGCGTTTGCGGCGACGTACATCGTTTACGCCCAGTTGCTCGGCTGGCTCGATGGCCTCCCCATCCTCCCACCGCGAATGCTTCTCGAATCCAAGGGAGAGTGCCGACCTCCGGTCAGGCTCACCTCGCCAACCATCGAACTCATCAAGATCGCGTTTGGCGATAAATGCCCGGAAGCGGAGCCTGCCCACTACCCCACACAACTCCGCTTTTTGCAGGGCGACACGACCATTGTCTTCGCTGCCGGCAGTCCGCCGAGTAATCCGAATTCCAATCGCATCACGCTGTCGCCGTTCAGTGTCGCGTTGTTCGGGAAGCCTCGCCCCGAACACCTTCTATCACCCGGTGAAGTCACCGAGATCAGCACGATCCACTCGGATCGGGCCGTGCTCGAATTCGACCGCGTGATTCAGTCCGCGACTGAGATGAACAGCGCCAAGCTGGTTCGGTTAGAACTGATCAGTGACCCAGAGCAAGCGATCCCAGATGCATTCCAGCGAGTCGGCAAGGTCCACATCACAAACAACCAGCGCTCGGCCGATCCGAACCGCCGACTTGTGATGCGAACCGTAGGTCCGATGTTCTATCGCGATCCCAAGGTGGCAGCGGGTATGCCGCCACTCACCGGGCCGGATATCTGGACAGACTCCGCCGTCGAGATCGTTGATCGCGGCAACCTTCCACGCCAACCCGACCAGCCAGCCGCCGCCGCTCCCGCCACGGCTGAGGAAGTGCGGAATGCCACTGCGGTCGCAGCGATTCTTGCAGGACAGCGGTTGCCTCCACCAACCGTCACGGCAGTCGGAATGCGGGTCTATCTGGAACCTCAAGCTCAGCCGAGCAAGACTGCCCCGAAGAAGCCGCCAGCTCAAGGCAACGGTGGTGTCGGCGGGGTACAGCGTGTCGAGTTCCTCGAACAAGTTGTGATGAACCTGTGGGTGGATGGCGGTCAGGGTCTTGCGGGGGGGGACAGCAAATCTCCAAGCATTGGCGAACCCACGCCTGCCGGGTCAGCCGTTGCAGGCGGCCTGCTCAGTGGGGCACATGCCGCACGCGCCATGAGCCGTGATCTCCTCCAGGTCGAGACTCGCGGCCCGTTCGTCTACGATTCCCAGAAGAATCTCGCACGGTTCGACGTGCTGCCGCTCGCGGACCCGAACCTTCCAAACGATGTGCAGGTCACCAAGGTTCCTCCACGACCCGGGACGCAGACGCTCTTCAGTCAGGTACTCGAGTTGGAGTTCGATGGTTCGCCCACGGGTAACACGGCTCCGGCCGCGGAACCGACTGCCGAACCGGCGAAACCAACACAGACTCCGTCCACGACACCCGGAGCAGCGAAGTTCAAGAGACTCCACGCCTGGACGTACACTCAGGGGCGGTTCCTCACGATCTCCTCCGACAGCGATCAACTCCAGGCATACGGTCAGGACCTGATCCACGAATCGGCAACGTCACGGACCCAACTCACCGGCTCGCCGCTGTACGCGGTTCAGCAACGGAACGTCCTCACAGCAGGTGGCGCAAAACAACCTGCTCTGCTTGTTCTCGATCAGCCGCCGAACCCACCCGCGCTCGCAGGACAGCCTCGCAAAACGCAGGCGACCGTCCTGGGGCCGGGCCGTGTGGAACTGTTCGACGCGGCCTCGAACTCCACATCCATTACCGCGTCGTGGCTCACCTCGATGGTGCAGACCAAGGAATCGGCCAATGGTCGCGACCTGGATCTGTACACGTTCACCGACGGGGCCAAGTTCGAGGACGTGAAGTCGGACTTCTGGCTGAAGGGGAAAGTGCTCAAGCTCTGGCTCATCGGTTCGCCGCTGGAAGCCTCACAGGCAGCTTCAACCTCCGCCGCACCGACGCGAACTCAGCCACACCGATTGCAGGCGCTTGGCGATGTCAGTGGCCACTCGGCAGACATGGACATCGAGCAATCCGATCACCTGAACACGCTCTTCCGAGACGTGCCGGCACCCGAGGCAACACCCGCCCCGGTCGCACCGAAGACACCCGGGCCAGTGAACCCGAATCCAACACCGCAACCGGCACCCGTGAAAGCGCCAGAGAAGCAGAAGCCACCGATGAAGTTGCGTGCCCGAACAATCGAAACATGGGTCGCGAGGTATGCGCAACCGAAGGTCGCAGGTGCGCCCGTCGCGCCGAAACCGGGTGCGCCTGGGAATAATCAGGCCACCGCTGGCGTGAAGTACCAGATGGAGAAAGCTCGCTGCGAAGGAACCGTGAGCGTTCACCAGGATCCAACTGATGCGACCAAGCCCCGCGGGACAGACATCCTCGGCAGCCTCATGCTCATCGAGAGTACTCCCGATGGCAGCGTGCTGACCGTGTTCGGGTGGGACAACCGACCCGGGGAAGTTCACAACGAGGGAACATCACTCATCGGGCCAAAGGTGGTCATTGACCAACTCCACAACCTGGCGATTGTGGAGGGCCGCGGCTCGCTGGTCATGCCGACGTCGAGCGACCTTTCGGGAGCCTCGCTCAAACAGGCCGAGGTGATCGTCGTTCACTTCCGCGATGGCATGAAGTTCCAGGGGGCCAAGAAGGTCGCCGACTTCTTCGGGAAGGTGACAGCGGCCCAGGGTGCGTCTTGGGTCACGTGCCACACATTGCAGGTCAACTTCGACCGCCCGATCTATCTGTCGCAACTGAACCGCCCGACAACGCCCGCTCCGAAACCTGGAGCACCGAAGGTGGATGACGGACCAAAGCTCGATGTGGTGTATTGCTACCCGGCACCGGGAGATGCAGCGGATACCCCGCAGGAGAAGCAGGTCTACTACAACCAGGTGGATCGAGACCTCAAGACCGGCAAACCGGTTCGACGGCAACAACTGGTTGCCCGCGAACTGGTGCTGCGTGGCCAGGTTCGCGATCCGAGCGGCGGCGAGCCGTATAAGTCCGTTCGCGCAACTGGCCCGGGAATTGTCCGAACCTGGCAAGCCAGCTCCAAGGAAGAAGATGGAGCGCCGATGGGGCAACAACCTGGGGCCAACCCCATCAAGCCTCAGCCGGCTGAGACCGAGATGAAACTCACCATCGTGAACTTCTCGGGCTGGATGATCGGCAAGGATAAGGGAGCGGTCTACAAGGAAGCGACCTTCTACGACTCCATCCGTGTAATCGACATTCCAAGCGACAACCCGGATCTCGAAGTCGAGGTGCACAAGCTCCCGGTTCGTGCGACGCTCCTGACGTGTGCGTCACAGTTAGTGGTGTGGTCGCACACCAAGCCAAAGGAGCCGACCGAGCAGCACATGAAGGCGACCGGGAATGCTTACCTGCGAAATGATGAGTACGATGGCTGGGGTGAGACGATCGAGGTCGTCGGGAAGACTGTGATCTTCGAGGGGATGGAGTCTGTGCCTGCTCGAATCAAGAGCCGGTTTAATGGCAACGATCAGACCGGTAAGAAGATCATCTTCGACCGGGCGACGAATCACTACACCGTTGAAGGCAGCCTCGGCGGCACGCTGTCCCCATCTGCAGGACCGAAACCACAACCGAAGAAGTGAGGTCGTGGTTTCGGCGTTCTTGGCTGATCATGCAGGGCAACCCAGGGTCGGTTGCCACGCTGAATCACTTCTTCTCTTCCTTGATCGTCCACAGGTAAACTGTGTGCTCGCGATCCACTTTCACCATTTCGGTCTTGTCAGCTTTCCAGTCGCCCATGTTGAAATCGTGAGACACAATCCGGGCACCGGGCTTGAGACCCTTCTGCAGGATCGGTCGTAGTTTCAGGTTCACATCGGGGAGGAGGTACATCGTCACCACGTCCACGTCCTTGAAATCCTCTGGCGTCATCTTCAGCACGTCGCCCTGCTTAAAGGTCAGTTTCTTGATCTCATCTTCCGTCAGCTTCAATTCCTTGACGCGCTTTTCGCAGTCCTTGAGACGGTCCGGGTTGAAGTCGATACCCAGGCCACGCTTCGCCTTGAAATCCTTGACGGCGGCAATCGTGATGCGTCCATCGCCACAACCCAGATCGTAGACCGTTTCGCCTTCCTTCACGGCGGCCAACTTCAACATTGCCGCAACGACCTCTTCCTTCGTCGGCACGAAGGGGACCACGATGTCGGGCCGGTCGTCCTTCTTCTTATCCTCGGCCGTAACAGCCGGAAAACTTGCCAGTCCAGCGATGGCGATCGCCGCAGCGAACAACGCGAACTTCCGCATAGTGTGACACTCCTGGGTGATTGACAAATGCCCGAATGGGCAGGGAGGATTATCCACTCGAAATAGATGATCGTCCAGCGCCAATGACGTTGGGAATGTGGCAGATCGCGATGGTTGTTTGTGAACTTCTGGTGTTCGACGATGTTATCGTCCGAGCCGGAAGCCTACAAATGCCAGGACTGAGCCAAGCATTAGCCCGATGTGCTGATCCCGGAATGGCTCTACGGCCTGGATACCGTACTGGTGCCCGATCGCTGCAATTGCGGCACCCAGGATGGCGAAGATGGACATCACGTTCCCGCGATAGAACAGCGAAGCCAGAAGCAGCAACCCCGCCACGCCGGTGTTCCAGCTATCAATCCAACTGGTCGCGAACGACGGGACACCATCGATCACCAGCGGCTTTGTTTGTTTCCGGAGGGTCTCCGCAGCGGTGTCCTGAAGAGTGGTCAAATCCCTCTGATCCACGACCTGGTTCTGCACATCCGCCCCAGGCATCAATCCGTTCTGCTGAATCCAGAGGGCACAACCTCCCAGGAGGATGATGGCTCCAATCGCCCGAATGTGCGGCCCTACAAACAGTTTGATGAGTGGACCGAGGACATCGCGTCGTGGTTCGGGAGGGGCAAATTGGTTTTCTTGTGGAGCCATCACCGCCATGCGCACATTGACTGGGGCGGGAGGTGCAACGGGGGCGCCTCCGGTCCCATCTCTGGCTCCAGACGAGACCCAGCCTCGTTTCACCTCGACCTCGCGAACGTGAACTGCTGCTTTCACCATCGCTTCGGCGGTGGCTTTTGCTTTATCTTCCGCCGCTTCCGGGGTCACCCCTGCTGCGAGGAGGTTGGCACGTTCGACTGCCGCCAGAAGGCGTTGTTCGCGGGCCGCTTTACGTGCTTTCTCGATCCGATCCATCAGCGCAAGGAGAGGTTCTCGCCAGGCAGCATGTTTCTCACGCACACCCGCTGAGCCACCTCGCAGGAGCAAGGCCCGTGCGTGCAGTTTTGCTTCATAACCGAAGAGCGCTTCGTAGAACTCCTCCCAGTCTCGCCCTGCGTACTTCGCGATAAACTGCCCGATCTCGTCCTCGTCCAGGCCTTGCATTCGAAGGCGACGGAGCAATCGTTCGCTGGCGTCAATCTGGGGGCGGCGTTGACGTTCCACCTTGCGATCCAACGCATAGCGCAGCGCAAATGCGAGCATGATTGCCGCGATCCCGAAGCCGGCCCAGATCCAGAATTGATCGAGCATGGCCAGCATCACGCAGAACAAGGCCAGCCCCGAGACGCCGACGACCCAGTCGCCCCAGGAAAGCCCGAAGAGGAACTGTCGGGCGCGGCCGAACAGGAACCCTCTGCGAGCGATGCCGTCGATGATGAAGTACGCGAGTGAGGCTTGAATCGTGAGACCGATCAGGCCGAACGCCCACGATGGTCGGCCGAAGAAGGTGAGTAGGACTACACCTATGGCTGTCACCGCGAAGAAGCCTTTCAACACACGACCCCGCAGCACAGCTGCAGGTGCCGAGTTGAATTGCTCGACAAATCCTTCGAGCTGCGTGATCTGTTCTTCGCGGGGTGAGAAGTCCCCCACGCGACTAACGCCAAGCCACGATTCAAGCGTGCGGATCACCTCGTCCATCGACTGGAAGCGGTCCTCCGCGTTCTTTTCCATCATTCGCTGGATGACTGCCGACACTTCCTTTGGCACACGCGCAACAATTTGTTCAGGCGGAACGAGCGGGTCGTAGGCGTGCTTGGACATCAACTCCATCGCGGTCGTGCCGTCGAATGGCGGCCGGCCCGTGACGAGAACGTACAGCGTGCAACCCAGGGAGTAGATATCTGCGCGATGATCGACGGTAGCGGCGTCGCGGCACTGTTCAGGCGACATGTAGGCCGGTGTGCCAAGTGCGATCTTGGCTCCGGTCATCTGGGCAGGTTCGGCCGGCTGACCGCTATGAGAGCTTTCATCGAGTCGGTCGTCGCCGCGAGATGTCGTTGGGGTTTTGACCAGCCCGAGATCGGCCACCTTCACGATGCCCTGCTCGCCGAGAAGCAGGTTGTCAGGCTTCACATCGCGATGGATCATGCCGCGGTCGTGTGCGTGCTTCAGGCCACGTGCAGCCTGGAGAATGTAGCCCACTGCGGTTTCCGGGTCGATTTTCCCCTGCGATTTCACCAGATCGGCCAGCGACCGACCGCGAACGTACTCCATGCTGAAGAATCGAGTCCCGGCGACTTCGCCAATATCGTGAATCTGCACGATATTCGGATGCGACAGTTGCGCGGAGGCGTATGCCTCGCGGGTGAATCTCGCAACGAAAACCGGGTCTGCCGCCCAGCGGTTGCTCATCACTTTGAGGGCGACGTGGCGGTCGAGCGAGAGCTGCCGTGCCAGATAGACGGACCCCATCCCGCCGCGTCCCAACTCACGCTCCAGTTCGTAGCCCCGCACGACTGTTTTCGGCTTCAGTGTGATATCGCGAGCTGGTTTGGGTCGTGGGGTTGCTTCAGGGATGGACTGGGGGGCAGGTTTAGCAGAAGCAGCAACCACTGGCGCTTGCGACTCTGGCAACGGGGCCGCACCGATTTGGGTCGAGGAGGGCATCTCCAGTTTGGGTGCGGCCACAGGAAGTGCGGTTTCTTCAAGCCCAAGCGGATTCGCGGACGATGGGAGCATCCGGCTCTGGCCGGGCATGGTCCCGCTGTTCCCGGACTTGCGGACGTTCTGGCCAGGCATTGTGCCGCTGTTTCCGGCTTGGGCACCGACGTTCCCGGGCATCGTTCCGCTGTTCCCGGGGATTCGCCCACTCTTCGCAGGGCTTCCGCTCGAACCTGGCAAGGCTCCACTTTTCCCAGCGACGGGGAGCGCTCCACTCTTTCCAGGGATCAATCCACTGTTTGAGGGGACGACCATTGTTTCGTCGAGAAGTGCTCGTGCCTCCGGCTCATCACCATTGTCGGGGACGATCAGGAGAAATGGTCGATCGCACCCGGGACATTTCGGGCGGAAACGGCCCGGTTTGGCCGCCTTCAGGTTGAGGCGGTGGGCACAGTTCGGACACGCAATCACCACGGCGGCACCCTCGATCCTGGGATAGCCGGCGAAGTCCACAAGAACCCCGTGAGGCAGAGCTTCCGCACTGTCTCAGTCCCAATGGTAACCTATCTTTCGTCATCCGATAGCATGTTTCAGGGAGAAGAATCAAGGTTCTGCACGAATCCTCATTGCTGCCGATAAAATTCAATCCACATCAATGGAGCGAGGCTGCATATCACGCTCCGCGTCGCAGCTAATCGAGTTAGAATGAGCTTCCCCCGTACCTACACTGGCCTTTGGTGAATTCCGACGCGTTCACGGACCAATCGCATCGTGATCTGCGCGACCGCACGTGCCCGTTGAGCGCCGGTTGTGAGTGCCTCCTCGACCAAACCGGGGTTCCGTTCGAGTTGCTTCCGCCGTTCGCGTGCCGCAGCGAAGTACCCGTCGATTTTCCCGAGCAGTTCCTTCTTGGCGGAACCGTAGCCGAACCCACCGGCCCGATACTTCGCAGCCAACGCCTCGATTTCTGGAGGGGACGCGAACAGCTTGTACAGCGAGAACACGTTGCACGTGTCCGGGTTCAGTGGGGCTTCAAGCGGCGTCTTATCGGTGACGATACCCATCACGGCCCGTTCCAGTGCTTTCCCTTCCGCGAAGATGTCGATGGTGTTGCCGTAGCTCTTGCTCATCTTCTGACCGTCTGTGCCGGGGACGATCGCCGCTTCGTTAAACACGGCTTCCGGCATCGGGAACACTTCGCCGAACGCATGGTTGAACGAACCGGCGATGTCGCGTGTCATTTCGAGGTGCTGTTCCTGGTCGCGGCCCACGGGGACGAGATGCGACCGGTAAATCAGGATGTCGGCAGCCATCAGAATAGGATACGTGAACAGCCCGACGTTAGGGGTGAAGCCCTTCGCGACCTTGTCCTTGTACGAGTGCGCTCGTTCGAGCAATCCCATCCCGGCGACAGTCGAGAGAATCCACGCAAGCTCGCAGACCTCGGGTACATCGGACTGCCGGAAGAACGCGGCCTTCGCAGGGTCGAGCCCGAGTGCGAGGTAGTCGATGGCGACATCGCGCACGTTGTCGGCGAGAATCTGTCGGGCAGGGCGAGGGATGAGTTTCTTGTCTTTGGCGGCCGCCGCGAGTTCTTTCTCTTCGGCTTCCTTCAGACTGGTGAGGGCGTGGTAATCCGCGATGAAGAAGAAGCAATCGCCGTGCGTTTGCCGTTCGATGTGCTGCTTGATCGCGCCGAAATAGTTCCCGATGTGCAGTTTCCCCGACGACTGCACACCGCTGAGAATTCGAGGCAACGATCCACTGTTCGCGGTAGACACGGAAGCACTCCGGTTGCGGTCTCATTGTTGTTTTGAGCCCGCCCCAGCGGGGCGGCGAGTCATCGCTGCGCCGCCCCGCTGGGGCGAGCGCTAAACGTCGATCGCCATTCCACGCATCGGGATGGGCTTTTCTTAACCACATTGACACGCTTAAACTACGGCCGGTTCGCTCCCTGAACACCCGGCTGAAGGATATGGACACCGCACCCTCCGATGTTGGCATCCCCGGCCCGATCGAGCACGTTGCGGGATCCGCACGCACAGAGTTGCTGCTCGAAGCCATCAAGACGGCGATTGTTACGCCCGGTGAACACCGACTGTTCCGGTCCGGCAAGCTCGCGGGCCTCTTCCCGACGCGGGCCGGCACTTCCGCAGAGGCGGCGTTGGTCGCGGTTCGTGAAGGGCTTCTCGAAACGATCCGCACCGAGACTCGGGGCAAGATCGTCACGGAGTGGGTGAAGGCAACTCCAAAGGCCGTGGCGTACGTTCACGATCATGATTCGCCCAAGTCTGTGTTGCGCGAACTGAAGGACGTGCTCGACACCACCCGCAGCGGTATCCCGGCGTGGATGGCGGAAGCGAAACAGGAAGCCGCGCTGCTCTCCGCTCGATTCGAGGCGAGCGCGAAGGCGATGCTGGCCCGCCTCGACGAACTCGCCAACCGCGTGGAAGCCGCCCTGCGGCGTGCGGAGACGCATGGCCCCTCGGTGACCGAGCAGGTGGGCCGCGTCGTGCCGTGGGCCGTGGAATCGCTGGAGTACCTCGACCGTCGGCACGCTTCCGGAGCGACTGGCGATTGCCCGTTGCCCGAGTTGTTCCACGCTGTGCGAGTGAAGTTCCCCGACCTGACGCTGTCGGCATTTCACGACGGACTCAGACGGCTACATGACGTGCGTGCGTTGCGATTACTTCCCGCATCGGAGATGACCGAACCCGAATACGCGATCGTGGCGGAAGGAAAATTGATGTATGCCGCGGGACGCTGATGGACGCAGTTTAGCGGTCACTCCAGCGGGGCGGCGTGAAAAATCACTTGAACCGGCGCTGACGCAGGATCAGGTAATCGAGTAACGCCTTGTCGAACCCGACACTCGTATCCATCGCGACGTAGTCGATGCTCGCACCCTGGCACTCGGCCTTGTAATACGCCCGGAACTCGTCCACGAACTTCCGGTAGTCCTCAGCAATTCCCTGTGCGTCGATCTCCTTGTGATCGGCCGATTCCACGTCCTGAAAGTCCACCAGCCCTGCCAGCGGGAACTTCGTCTCCAGCACGTCGAGAACGTGAAACACGATCACTTCGTGCCCCGAGTACCGCAGACGATATAGGCTACGCAGCAGCGCATCAGCCTCCGTTTTCCAGTCGTCGGTTGTCGGCAACAGATCCGTGAAGAGCATGATGAGGCTCTTCCCCTTGATCATCGACGCCAGTTGAAACAGGCTATCCGGAATGTTTGTCTGCCCGACGGGTTTCAGGTTCGCGAGCACCGAGAGAATCGTGCCGAGTTGCGAGCGCTTGCTCTTGGGCGGAATGACGGTGGTCAGTTTCGTGTCGAACGCGACGAGGCCGACGGGGTCTTGCTGATAGATCATCAGGTAGCCGAGGGCCGCCGCGAGACACACGGCGTAGTCGAACTTCGTGAGCGTTTCGTCGGCAGCACCGAGAGCAGCCCAGTCGATCTTCACGCCAGCCTTGCGAGCCTCAGCAGGTCCATTCCAGTCCATCGACTTCGACAAATCCATGACGAGATAGCCCGTCATGTTGGTCTCGGCCCGGAACTTCTTGACGAAGTATTTGCCGGTCTTGGCGTAGACGTTCCAGTCGAGGGATTTGAGGTCGTCGCCGGGGTTGTACTTGCGGTGCTCGGAGAACTCGACGCTGAACCCCTGGAACGGGCTGCTGTGAAGCCCAGTCAGGAACCCTTCGACGATGAACTTGGCCCGCAGGTCGAGCCGTGCAACTTGCCGGATGACTTCAGGGCGAAGGTATTTTTCGGCAGTCATGGGATTTGTGTTTCGTGTTGGGTGTTTCGTGTTTCGTCTCGCCTTCCGACATGTGCGTCGCGTTCGCATGTTCCGTGTCGCAAACACTAAACACCAAACACTGAACACCAAACACTCAATACTCCTGTAACAACACCTCACCACCCGCAGAGAACCACCCGCGGCCGTCGATCTGATACACGCCGTCGGTAGCTGCCGCCAGGAAGCGGCACGTTGTTTCGAGTAGGTTCTCCATCGTCACTTCGTCGGCCGCGTCGATCGGCTTGCGAAGCGTGATGAGTTGCTTCGTCTGGATGGCGTGCTGCATGAGCATGCCATTATTCGGGCTGTAATCGCACGTTTCCAACTCGGCAGCGTAAGCATTCAGGTCATCGCGGAGGTCGTCCTGCTTCGTGAGGTAGCGCTGAACGAACACGGGCGAACTGTTCGGGAGGCGAAGTTCGCCGGACGTCCAGCCGAGGTCATCACCCTTGAAGTGTGGCTCGACGGGCAACCCAGCCGCGTGCAGGTGCTCCGCCAGCGCTGCTGGCTCGAGGTTGGACTCAGTAGCTCCAAAGATGCGATACCACATTCGGGGGCACCACGGGCCATTGTTTTAGCCCTGGAAGGGCGGCGGATGGTAGCCAGGGGTGGAGCGAGTCTTCGTGCGCAACCGCTGGTCCGGATGCGATGCTTCCGGACCAGGGGTTTGTGCCGCAGAGCCGGCACTGCACCCCTGGCTACCATCCGCCGCCCTTCCAGGGCTAAAACCAAGATTCATCCCTTCTTCCGATCTGCATACTTCTTCGGTTCGGGTTCGCTCACGATCTTCAGCAACTCCACCACGATATCGTCGCTGTTCTTCCCCTCGGCCTGGGCCTGGAAGTTCGCACTCACACGGTGTCGCAGCACGGGAATCGCGGCCTTCTTGATGTCGTCGATCGCCACGCTCGGGCGGCCATCCATCGCCGCGAATGCTTGCCCGGCCTGTGCCAGGAAGATTCCCGCACGCGGGCCCGCACCCCAGTCCACGAGCCGCTTGATGACATCCGGAGCACTCGGGTCTTTGGGGCGAGTTGCACGTACCAGTCGCACGATGAAGTCGTTCACGAACTTGGGCACCTCGATCTTCTTCACCAGCTTTTGCCAGGCGACAATACGCTCGGCCGTCAGCACTTTCGTGAGTTCGATTTTCTCGCCGCGTGTACTCATCGACACGATCAGTTGCTCGTCCTCGACCGTCGGGTAATCGACCTTGATGTTGAACATGAATCGGTCGAGCTGCGCCTCGGGAAGTGGATACGTACCTTCCTGTTCAATCGGATTCTGCGTGGCGATCACGAAGAACGGCTCGGGCAGCTTCATCGTTTCCTGGCCGGCGGTCACCTGCCGTTCCTGCATTGCTTCGAGTAGCGCGGCTTGTGTCTTCGGTGGCGTACGGTTGATTTCGTCGGCGAGCACGATGTTCGCGAAGATCGGGCCACGCACAAACCGGAACTCACGTTTGCCGTCGGCGGTTTCGTCGAGGATGGTGGTGCCGGTGATGTCCGACGGCATCAGGTCCGGGGTGAACTGCACCCGCTTGAAGGCAACGTTCAGGATTTGAGCCACTGAACTCACCATGAGCGTCTTTGCCAGACCCGGCACGCCGACGAGTAGGCAATGCCCTCGGGTAAAGATGGCAGCGAGAACTTGCTCGATCACTTCGCCTTGTCCAACGACCACGCGGCGAAGTTGTTCCAGCATTCCCGTTCGGTCGACGGCGAACTGGTTCAGGTACTCGGTGAATTTGTCGGTGGCTGACAAGAGCGATCCTCGTGTCGGACGCGGGGCTGTGACTGTCCAACCAGTTTACCGAAACTGCCAAGACATGGGTGAGGCGAGGCGGAAGATGCCGGAGAGAACATTGTGATATTTTTCACTTGCTCACCCCCTGGGCACCTATGATACACTATCTGTACACAAAATGCCCACGATGTGGTCATGCAGGAAAGGTCGGAATGCCGACGAATCTGTTCGACCTGACTGGTCGGGTCGCTCTTGTTACTGGAGGTAACAAGGGGCTTGGGAAAGCAATGGCACGGGGGTTTGCTGAAGCAGGGGCAGACGTCGTGATCGCCAGTCGGCACGAGTCGGAGTTGAAAGACTGCCTTGAGACCATCCTGGCCGGCACAGGGCGTCGCGGAGCGTATTGTGTTGCCGATGTCTCGGTACGTGCGACATCAAGAAACTGGCCCGGTTCGCACTCGATAAGATGGGGAAGGTTGACATTCTGGTGAACAACGCTGGAATGAATGCACCCCAGGCAATCGACGCAATTACTGACGAGACCTGGGATCGCGTTCTTGAGGTGAACTTGACTTCGGTAATGGCCTTGACGCGAGAACTGGTTCCGCAGATGAAGGAACGTGGATGGGGGCGGATTGTCCATATTTCCTCCATCATGGCTCTGGTGTCGAAGGAGAAGCGAAACGTCTACTCGGCAACCAAAGCGGCGTTGATCGGAATGGCGAAGGCGAGTGCCCTTGATCTGGGGCCATCTGGCGTAACGGTGAATTGCATCGCGCCTGGGCCGTTCCTCACGGATATGCCGATGTCGGTTTTGTCGGATGCGGAACAGCAGGTGTTTGCCGCTCGAACGGCCCTCGGCCGATGGGCGAAACCGCACGAACTTGTTGGCCCAACATTGATGCTTTGTAGCGAAGCCGGGAGTTATATGACCGGCCAGGTGTTGGTCGTGGATGGCGGATATCTTGCGAGATAATGGTGGATTTGGGCTGATTGGTGAACTAGATTTTTACAAACCTCACCACGAAGCCCTGTGCGACGGATGAATGGCTTGCCCAAACACCCATCGCAAGTGTAAACTTGTTATCTTCCGTGAGCATCCAAGGGGAAACCATTCCTGAGGATGCCAGAGGTGACGATGATGAACACCACTCTCCCGGTGAATGCCATGCCCTCTGCTCGGGCCGATTGGCCGCCGCCAGTCCCGGCAAAAAGCGTCTACACGGAGTGCATTGAGGAAGAAAATAAGCACAAGTGGATTGAGAGCGAGAAGGCTGGATACGATCTCGGTGAAGGATGTATCCAACGATGGGTCGAGAAACACTGGATGGGATATCTGCGGGCACGTTGGGTTGAGCATCTTCAAGGCAAATGTTTCTGGGTCGAACTGGATCGTGGTGACTTCGGCCTGCTCGAGCGCGAGTTCAAAGAACACAAGGAACTCCTCGATATCATCCTCGACCAGCTCAAAACTGGTAAAGAAAACCTCCTGGTTCTCGTTTGGGCCATCAACGCGCAACTACCCACCGATACGGTTCTCCAGATTCTCAAAGCCCTCGATGTGAATAGTCGCCGCCTCGTTCACCGCTTCGAGAAGCGATAGCGATACTTGGCCAATCCGCGCCGGATAAAAACCGCACGGAGCGACAGCGTACCGAGTTCTACTTTCCTCCCGCAAGCTGTCGCCCTTCACCAACACACGATCGCTACTTTTGCTTCTTCAACTCAAAGAAAAAGCCCGCCTTCCCTTCGAAGTCCTTGGGTCGCTTCTCTTTGTCCAGTGAATATGCCAGCTTCACGGTGCCGTCTTTCGCCTCGATGATGCCGATCGCCTTTGAACCCTTTGTGCCTTCGGGCCCTTCCAGAATCTCCATGTCAATCGTCATGGGCGTGGCCTTTGCGTCAACCTTGTAGCCCATCACGAACTTGACCCCCATTCCCTCGATGGTGATGTTGTCAGCGGTGAAGGCGATCTTGCTCTTCTTCGCTTCCTCATCGATCGCCGCACCTTCTTTCTTCCCCGAGACCAGGGTGTACTTGCCTTCCAACTTCTTTGCATCGGTATCAGCCTTCTTCTTTTCCTCGGCTCGCGTTGGCAGTCCCAGGAAGCCAAGCATACCTACAGCCAATGCTAGCTTTGCGATCGTTTTCATCCTGATGCTCTCTTGGACCGATGGGGCTAAGTCGCGGCCTGTCCGCGATTCAACCGTACGTGATTGTATGTTCACATTACACGGCGACAACTACTCAAAGAGCAGCTGTCGCGCTGTTACATCAGCCTGCGTGATTCACGCCCCAGCGCGGACGCGAGAAAGGCGAGCATCGGAGGAAGGAACGGCTCAGGCGTGCCTCGTGTGTCGAGGTCCGCAGTGTGTGGCACACCGATTGCCGCGAGCTTCTCATGAAGCCGGTCGTTTCCCCGATGTCGTGGATCGGTCGGCGAACATGCGATCCAAATGTGCGGCGGCCATTCATGTGGGTGGATGTGGAGGATGGCAGTGTCTTGCCGGGCGTGTTCCCGACTCGGATACATCAGGTCGAGCGGCGTCCCCTTGTCGAACCGCTCCTGGAAATCCATTGTGCCAGCAATGCTTCCCACCACCGGGAAACGATCTGGATGCCGAAACGCAAGCCGCACGGCTCCCTGACCACCCATCCCGACACCAGCCACCGCGATTGATCGCTGACTCGCATTCAAGTGGGATTCGATCCATGGAGTGACATGATCGAGCAGATAGCGCTCGGGCGTGATTTCGGGATCGAACTCGGAAGCAATGCGATCGACCCACCAGGAGCGTCCTGTGTGGGGCGCGACGCAGCGAAACCGGTGTTTGAGGAGTTCGGCGGAGAACTCGGCGGATGTGGTATTGGTGTCGCCCGATTCGTCGTGGAGCCACAGGAGCACGAAGGGAAGGGCACCCGGCGGATTGAACACGTCAGCGGGCTTCCCGACGATTTCTTCACGTGACCAGCCGGGAAGCATCATGTCTCGCCCGGGGGATTACCCCGGGTTCCTGCCGCTCCGGCGCGAGCCGGGGCCATTGGATGACGTCGCCTCAATCCTTGCTGGCATCCATGCGGGCCTTTTTCAGTTTCTCGCTTACCTTGCGGCGGCGTTCACCATCGCGCTTGGAGATGTCTTCCATCTTGAGCGCCTTTTCCCAGGCTGCGATTGCGGCCTTCTTGTCGCCGAGCGCCATGTGGCAATCCGCCAGGTGGTCCCAGATTTCGAGATGCCCACCTTCGTCTTCGTCGAGTGATGCCTTCTTCAACGGCTCCAGTGCTTCCTTGTACTTCTTCTGCTTGAAGAGGACCCAGCCCAGACTATCGAGGTACGCTGCGTTCTCCTTCACTTCCTCGATCTTCCCTTCTTCCTTCAGCTTCTTCTTTTCCTTGAGATCGATTTCCAGTGCTTCCTTGATGAGCTTCTCGGACTGTTCCAGGTTCATGTCGTTGTCCGACCAGATGAACCCGAGGTCATTCTTGTACGTCGCGCTCTCGGGGTTCCGCTTGATCAACTCTTCCAGTTGTTTCGCACCCTTCTCAATGTCTTTGTTCTCGACATGGAGCCCGCTGAGGGTATAGCGAACGCGATCCTTGATCCGATCCTTCGCGTCGGCCTTCAGGTTCTTGTCGGCGTCGAGTTTGTCGAGGACACCCGTGTACGTTTCGATGGCAGCGTCGATCTTCCCGCCCTCACGCTGCACCCAGCCCTTGAGTTGGAGGAAGTACCACGCATCGTTGGTGAGTTCGAGCAATCCCTTGGTCATCGTCAGGGCTTCGTCGATCTTCCCCTGTTTGGCCTTGGCCTGCACCAACCGCTCGATGATGAACGGCTTGGCGTTCTCGACTTCCATTGGCCCCTTCATGTCCACGAGTCGCTCGCAGACATCGACGACCTGATCGTACCGCTTCAGTTCCCAGTTCAGGTCGATGAGGCCCTCGTAACCCGAGAGGATCTTCGCCCCGCTCTTGAGTTTGGTCGCGAGTTCAACCTGGTGCTCGTAGAATCGCTCTGCCGCTGCGGTCTCGTGCAGGATGTGGGCCGCACGGGCCAGGATCACGGTTCCGTTGTAGTTGAATGGCTTCTCGTCTTCCTTGGCTTCCTTCATCATCTTCACGGCTTCGGCGATTGCTTTCTTCGCCTTGGCTTTGTCTTTGATCAGTTCGCGGAGCTTGGCCGTTTGTGTTTCCTCAGTGGTCGCACCGTTCAACTTGAGCAGCGATTCCCGAACTGGGTTGGCGGGTTTCTTGTCGTCCTCAGCTCGGCTCTGGCTGGAATTGCTGGACGCGAGGAAGAACAGCCCCACTATCAGTAGCCCAGTCCTCGGCAACCCTCTGTATGCTGCCACCATGGCATCTCCTTGTAGCAGTGAAGATGGCGAACCTATACCAATAGCGCCGATTCTACCGCCGGAATGTAACGGGTGCTATGCGGGATTCTTTGTTGAGGGGGGTGTTGGACGTTCGTTGCCGTTTGTGGTTCAACTTCATCTTCCCCCCCACGTCTTCCATCCAACTTCCTACAACCAACTTCCTACACCTGCACTCACAACCACGACCCAACAAAATGTCCAAGATCCCAGTCATTGGCGTCGGTCCCGATGGTGCCGCAGGGCTGTCGGGCCGATCCCGCACGGTCCTCGCCGAGGCGGAACTCGTGTTTGGTTCCGATGCGGCGCTTCGCCTTCTCCCTGAATTAACTGGCGAGCGAGTGCCGATTGGGGCCGATCTGCCGGCTGCGGTCGCGAAACTGCGGGCGCATCTCGGCTCGAAGCGGATTACGGTCGTGGCAGTGGGCGACCCACTGTTCTACGGCACGGCCCGCTATTTCTGCGAGAAGGTGGGAGCCGATCACTTCGAGGTGATCCCGCACGTTTCGAGCATGCAACTGGCGTTTGCACGAATCAAAGAGACGTGGGAGGAAGCCTACCTCACCGATCTTGCATCCCGGTCACTCGAAGAGGCGCTCGACAAGATTCGAACCGCCGAGACCGTGGGGTTGTTCACCACCGCCGAGGCTCACCCGGCACGCATCGCACGGGAACTGCTTTCGCGAGGGATCGATTATTTCACCGCGTGGGTATGCGAGAACCTTGGCGGCAAGGATGAACGAATCACCCGGGGGGAACTAACCGACATCCGCGACATGAAGTTCGACCCACTGAACATCCTGATCCTGAAGCGGAAACCGAATCGTCCGGATCGCCAGCGAGACGGGGCGAAACTGCGAAGGTTCGGGAACCCTGACGATGTGTTTGCCCAGACTCGCCCGAAGACGGGGTTGATTACCCAGAGCGAAGTTCGAGCCGTCGCGCTGGCGCAACTCGACTTGCATTCTGGCGACGTGTTCTGGGATGTCGGCGCGGGTTCCGGTTCGGTCGCGATTGAGGCAGCAGCGCTTGTTAGCCCGGGTCCTAGCTACGCTATCGAGCAGGACTCCGCGGACTATCACCTGATCGTGGCCAACGCGGCCTTGTTTGGCGTGTCGAATGTGCGACCCGTGTCGGGGACGGCCCCCGAAGTCTTCAGCAGCTTACCGCAACCCGACGCGATTTTCGTAGGCGGGAACGGTGGCGAAGTCGCGCGGATGATGGAGGCGTGTTTCGCGGCGCTACGACCCGGTGGCCGGCTCGTGACAAACGTGGGGACGCTGGAGATGATCTCGGCGACGTATGCGGTGTTGAAGCGACTGGGTGGCCACGTGGATGTGCTGCTGATGAACCTGGCCCGCGGCGTCGAGCAACTGGAGAGCCTGCGCTTCGAAGCCATCAATCCGACGGTGCTGATGCGAGTTGAAAAGGGGGCGTGATGAAGCTGAAAGTCGCGTCATAAAACAACCGGGGGACTCACGTCCCCCGTTCGCTTCGATCCGTCACTTACCTTCGGGCTTCGCCGGTTCCGTCCAGAACGGGCTGATACAGCGAATCTTGTAGAGGATCTTGTCCCGATCAGGGCCGGTGGCCGTTTCGAGCTTCGCCTTCAGTTTGGTCATCTTCTTCTTGCGGCCATACCGCCGATCCAGTTCAATCCGTCGCTCGACCATATACTCTCTCCTGTCGCGTCAACGCTCTGGTTCTAAGAACGATGAGTCAAACTTACTGCCCAGATGCCCCACCGACAAGCCGCGTCCGCGTTCTCTTGTTCGTTGTCTGGGCGCTCCTCACGGCATCCGCGACAGCGTATGTCCTCACTTTTGGGTCGAACGCTCCCTATGCGGATGAGTGGGAATTCGTGCCGGTGCTGCTTGGCGAAGAACCGGCCAGTCCGTGGTTCTGGAAGCAGCACAACGAACACCGGATGCTCCTTCCGCGATTGATCTACTACCCACTCTTCCAGCTCACCAACGACTTCCGCGCAGGAATGCTCCTCCAGATCGGGATGCTCTCGGCGCTGTCGTTCGCGTTGATGAAGTACGCGGCGCTGCTTCGTGGCCGACCCGCATGGTTTGATGTGTTCTTCCCCGTGTCGCTGCTCCATCTCGGGCACTGGGAAAACTTCATCATGGGCTACCAGATCTGCTTCGCGCTCTTCCTGGTACTTGTGACCGGACTTGTGGTGGTCGCGATGCAAACGACACGCGATACCGCCTATCGCTCTGGGGTGCGTGCGGGTGTGCTGGGGTTGCTAGTTGCGCTCACGGGGGGATCGGGGTTGGTGGTTGCGTTGCCGGTCGCGCTGTGGGTTGGTTACCTCGCGGTGATCGTGCGGCGCACGGGAGAGAATGGGAAAGCGCTCAAACTCGTGGTTCTGGCGCTGTTGCCCGCTGCGTACATCGCCATGTACTTCGTGGGGTATGTACGACCGCCGCTGCATCCACCCCTGAGCCGAGACCCCGTTGCTGTGGGAATGGTCACCGGGGAGGTGCTGGCAATGGCCCTGGGAATTGGCATTTCCGGGGTCTGGGGGGTGGTACTCGCGGTGGAAGTGTTACTGATTGCCGCGAGCGGATGGCTCATGTTCAGCTTGCAGCGCGAGGACCGTACCTCGGCATTTGGGTTGGTTGCAGTCGTGGCTGGAATCTGCGGCGTGGCACTCGCAATCGGGTTCGGTCGCGGCTCGATGGGTAACGATATGGGGCTGTGGTCGCGCTACTCCTTCCTCACGTGGCCACTACTCGGCGCAGTCTTCCTCGTATGGGTGAAGGCGGGAGAGAAATGGGTGCCGATGCTGTTCTGCCTGGCATCGGCACTGGCGTTCACGCCCAACCTCGGAACTGGGGTGATCCTGGGCAGTAGTATCCGCGAACACTACCAGAAGATGGAAATCGACACACTTCAGGGGATACCGGTCGAGTCGATCGTGGTCAGGAACTTTCCGGAAAGCCCGAACGTTGGGCAAACCGATCGGGCAATTCACGGGATCGAACTGTTACGCAATGCGAACGTGGGAATCTTCTCGCCCGATGGGAACCCGACGGGACCGCGGTGGGGATGGCTTATACCCGTAGGGGTCGTGTTGCTGCTGATTGCGGTGCGGTGGGGCTGGCATCTGGTCAAGGCCGTGCTGACTGAGCGTGCTCGCGAGTTGTTCCGGCTCCAGCACGAACGATTCGAGGAACAGTTGTTGAAGGCCGCTGCGGAGACGGGCTTACCACGTGGGTTGCGCTGGGTGAAATGCGAGATCACGGGCGACGCGGTGCTGGCGCGTGATGTGACGAATAACGGAATCGCCGCGCTGGTTCCCGTGGTGGTGCAGTTCGCGCCCGAGGAAGGCTCGGACATGGAAGACAACCCGATGGCCCGTGAGCCGCGACCTGCAACAGCCGTGTTCGCGTTTCATCGGGGCACGTGGACCACTTCGGGCCGCGTGATCTTCAACCACACGCCACAACAGACACTTGTCGCATTCGCCAAGCAGTTCCGCCTGATCGAGCACGGCCACCATTGAACGCCAGATCTGCGAGTTGCCTCTTGGTTCACTTCACCGGAGCAAGCGCTGCCGTCGCCCAACCGGTCGCGCTGATCGAGATGAACTGATCCTTCTCGTGCGGGAAGCCGCTCTCGTAGTACGGCTGGAATGGCTTGCTGCGCGTCTTCACCTTCCACGATCCATCGGCTTGCTGCGTCTTCAGGAGGTAGGCTACCCCAGCCTGATACGCGGGAGTAGCGGCTTTCAGCCCGCCGCCGTGGTGAAGCGCGAACAATGCTGATCCCGTTCCGTAAGCATCGCTCTCGCCGTTGTCGAGTTGCGACCAGCCACCGTCGGATCGCTGGGTTTGGAGCAACTCGAACGCAGTTGCGGCGAGTTCTTTCTCTGGCGCTCCGGCTTCCTTCAATCCGAGAAGTCGGAAGACGCGATCCTCGGTATCCTTCGCGGGGGTCTTCACCAGCCACCCACGGGCCGACTGGACACGTTTCGCAATCTTATCCTTGTCTGCAACCGCACCGAACTTACGGAGTGCTCGCATCGCGACATAGGTGATCGTGAAACTGCTCGCTTCGGTGGGTGGTCGGTTGGAGGTGGTTCGCCAGTAGTCGCGCTCACCGGGGAACTTCAGCAGGTACTCGGCCGCCGCCGCGGTTGTGTCGTCGGGTGCGTAGCCTGCGAGTTCCAGGGTGAACAATGCGAACGACGCTGTGGCGGCCTGGCCGCCGGTTCCCCGACCGTCGCGGAAACGTTCCTTGTTTGCCGCGAGGAAGCCGGCGATGTGCTCGCCCTGCGCCTTGAAGAACTTCTCGGGGATCTCGTGGCCGCTGTCGCGGGCCGCAGCCAACGCGAGCAGTGGGTATGTCTGGTTGTGACATGCGAAGCATGTCTTCTGTTCCGCGTGCCCCTTTGCTCCTGCGACGAGTCGTGGTACGGCCGATGCTACTGCGATCTGGGTCGGGGTGGGCGGCAGCGGGATTGTGAAGCCAAGCACGATAACGGCCGAGAACATTGGCAGGCTCCGCAGGGAGAAGGGTACTCTTGTTATACCCAGTCCCAGAGGCCAACGAAACCCGATACGATGATGGCAGGTGCGGTTTACCAGACGCCTGACCAACTCCACATTGAGGATAGTGACGTGAGCAGTACGACGAAGTTCAGCAGCCGATTTGATACCGATCCCACTTCCCGTGTCTGCATCGTCTCGCTGGTTGGTTCGCTTGATCCGCTTGCGTCCGAGGAACTCGGACCGCAACTGAATCAGCGCTACGCGGAGGGCTTCCGCAAGTTCGTGTTCGACCTTACGGAACTCGCCTACGTTGGGAGCCTTGGTATCCGACTGCTGGTAGGGTTGTCGAATCAGGTGAAGGGCGAGGGTGGCGTGGCGATGTGCAATCTGACATCGGGAGTGCGGATTATCGTCGAGTTGACGAAGCTCGACCGAGTGCTGCGAATCTTCCCAAACCGCGCCGACGCAATCGGCGCAGTTCGAGACGCTTGAGACTGAAGGGGTGAAGGTGCCCCTTCACCCCTTCACTTACTTCCCTGCTTGCTTCTTCGCGGCAGCCACGACGGCCGCGACGGTGAAGCCGAAGTGGGGCATCAGATCCTTCAACGGAGCCGACGCGCCGAACGATCGCATCCCGATGATCGCGCCCGTGTTCCCGGCAAAGCGTTCCCAGCCGAATGCACAACCCATCTCCACGCACACACGGGCCGTGACGCTCGGTGGAAGCACCGAGTCACGGTATTCCTGCGACTGCTTCTCGAATAAATCCCAGCTCGGCAAGCTTACGACGCGAGCCTTGATCCCCTCTGCCGCGAGTTTCTCACCGGCCTCGACGCACAACGAAACTTCGCTGCCGGTGCCGATCAGAATCACGTCCGGCTTCGCCACATCGTTCAGAGCGTAACCGCCCTTCGAGAGATTGGAAGCGGCCGCGTACTTCGTGCGATCCAGCGTCGGCAGTGCCTGTCGGGTCATGGCGAGCACCACAGGTGCGTGCTTGGATTGCACCGCGACCTTGTACGCCTCGGCGACCTCGTTCGCGTCGCCTGGGCGAATCACCATCAACCCTGGGATGGCACGCAACGACATGATCTGTTCGATCGGTTGGTGCGTTGGTCCGTCTTCGCCAACGCCGATGCTATCGTGCGTGAAGACGTACAGCACGGGCAGGTTCATGATCGCAGCGAGGCGAATCGACGGGCGACCGTAATCGGAGAAGATCAGGAAGCCCGAGCCGTAGGAGCGAAGCCCGGCGAGCGCCATGCCGTTCATGGTTCGCGCCATGGCGTGCTCACGAACACCGAAGTGGATGTTTCGGCCACCGGGTGTCGTCGCGGTGAACGTGCCTTCGCCCTTCATGAACGTCTTGGTCGATGGGTTCAGGTCGGCCGCACCGCCGACGATCCACGGGATCACCTTCGCCAGCGCGTTAAGCACCTGCCCGGAACTTTCACGAGTCGCCAGCCCCTTCGCATCGGCGGGGTAGACCGGAACGGCCTTCTCCCAACCCGCGGGCAACTCACGCTTCTCCATCGTTTCGAGTTGCGCGGCCTGTTCGGGGAACTTTGTTTTGTATTCGGCGAAGAGCTTCACCCATGCGGCGTAAGCATCACCGCCACGCTTTCCGATGCCGTTTTTGAAGTTGTCGTACACACCATCGGGAACAAGGAACTGTGCGTCTTCGGGCCAGCCGAAGAACTTCTTCGCCAGCTTGATTTCGTCAGGGCCGAGCGGTTCGCCGTGGGCACCGTGGGTGTTCTGCTTGTGGGGAGCGCCGTACCCGATCACGGTCTTCTGGACGATCAGCGTCGGCTTGTCCGTACACTTCTTCGAGGCATCGATAGCCTTCTGCATCCCATCGAGATCGTTCCCGTCGTTGACCCGGAGAATGTTCCAGCCATACGCGGTGAACCGGGCGGCAACATCCTCGCTGAAGGCGAGATCGGTGTGCCCGTCGATGGTAATGGTGTTGTCGTCGTAGATCAGCGTGAGGTTGTTCAGCTTGAGGTGACCGGCGAGAGATGCCGCTTCCGAGGCGACGCCTTCCATCATGCAACCATCGCCACAGATGGCGTACACGCGGTGCTCGAACAGCGACTCAAACCCAGGGCGGCCATAGTAACCTGCTATCCACTTCTGGGCGATCGCCATGCCGACCGCGTTGCCGACACCCTGGCCGAGCGGGCCAGTCGTGGTCTCGACGCCTGCTGTGTACTCGTGTTCGGGGTGGCCGGGAGTCTTGCTTCCGAGTTGGCGGAAGTGCTTCAACTGCTCAAGTGGCAGCGATGGCTCGTCGTGAATCTTCCCGTGCTCGTCGATGTTCTTGATGCCGGCAAGGTGAATGAGCGAGTACAGCAGCATCGAGGCGTGGCCGTTCGAGAGCACGAACCGGTCGCGGTTTGGCCACAGTGGGTGAGCCGGATCATAGTTGAGGAAGCGATTCCAGACTGTGTATGCGACCGGGGCTAGACCCATCGGTGCGCCCGGGTGCCCGGAGTTGGCTTTCTGGACCGCGTCCATGGCCAGGGTCCGGATAGTGTTGACGCAGGTGACGTCAAGTTGGGTGAACTCGCCCATTGGTGTCTCGCGGTGAGAATTGAGGATGCGGCCAGTGGAATGATATAGACCCGGCAACCGTTCGCCGCGACGAAGTGGAGCGCTGGCAACTGGTGGTCAGCACGATCGGATAGGCCTCGCGACAGGCTGGTCGCGTGTCTGGAAGACGGTTGAATTCAAGGATTCGTCCGTGAAATCGGAGCGGCATCAGACGGCTCTGAGTGTCGCTGAGGCAGGAAAACCCCTGGAAAATCGCAAAGAAATGCCCGATCAGGGTAGCGCGAACGAGAAAAAGGTGTATATTTCCAGGGAAATGGAGATGTGTTGTTGACAACACCCCTGGAAACACCTTAGTTTCCAGGCAGTTTCGAGCCACCCTCCACATCTTGCAGGAGTTCTGAACATGGCGAAGGCCCCAGCGAAGCCGGCGGCAAAGAAAGCCGCTGCCCCGAAAAAGGCGATGACCAAGTCGCAATTCGTAGCACATCTTGCCACGAAAGCCGGGATTACGAAGAAGGATGTTGATGTCGTTCTGGACGAGATCATTGAAGTCATCAAGGGCGAAGTTTCGACCAAAGGCCCCGGAAAGTTCGTGTTCCCGAACCTGTGCCGCGTGACCGTTACCCGCAAGGATGCCGTCAAGGGTGGTGAGAAGAAGATCAACCGCCTCACCGGTGCGGAGTACGTCACCAAGCCGAAACCTGCTTACAACCAGGTGAAGTTGCGCCCAGTCAAGGCGCTCAAGGATGCGCTCAAGTAATTCCATTAGCGCACAAGATCCGAAAGTAGAGAGCAACCATTCACTCCCATGCTTTCGGATCTCGTGCTTCGGGTCACACTTCAGTTCCCGGCCGGGTCGGGGTTGATGTATGGCTCCTTGCGTGGTGGTGCCTGTCCTGCCTTCGGATCGCTCATCGGATGAGAGTGTTCGTGGTGATGCTTCTTCCCTTTTTCCGCTTCGTGTAGCTTGATCGCGGCCACGGCTTTTTCCATGTCGCTATTGTGGATCCACAGTTCGATGGAATCGGAGATCGCAGATCCGAAACTCGCACTGAGAGCGGTTCCCACGACTTTGCTTTCAATCCCCGATTCGCTAAGTACCTGCTGGTAGCCTTCCACATCGATCAGCGGTCCAGAATAGACTCGCACGATATCGTTCGGATCGCGGCTCATGGGTGATTCTCCTGTGAGGATTGCGAAACTCTCGGTATTCTACTCGATAGTCACCGGTTACGGTTGTTAGCAACAATCGAACCACAAGTTGTTCCATCCACAGCCAGTTTCTCACATCGGGACCTCTCACCATGCGACGCCTCTCCGTCTTGTTCCTTCTCATGGCATCGTCCGCAGTATCGGCTTCCGATCCTGCACCGATCAAGGTGCTCATCGTCGACGGCCAGAACAACCACGCCTGGCAGCAAACAACACCCGTCCTCAAGAAGATTCTTGAAGACTCAAAGCGGTTCACCGTGGAGGTTGCGACCAGCCCACCCAAACTCGCGGTGCCAGCGAAACCGAAAGATGCCAGTGCCGCCGACGACCAGAAGTACAAGGAGACTGTCGCCGAACTGGCGAAAGCCCACAAAGAGGCAATCGAGAAGTTTCACCCCGATCTCGCGAAGTTCGATGTGATCGTGAGCAACTACAACGGCGAACCGTGGGGCAAGGAACTGAACGCTAACTTCGAGAAACTCCTGGGCGAAGGAAAGATCGGTTTCGTCGTCGTTCATGCGGCCAATAACGCGTTTGGCGGCTGGAAAGAATACAACCAGATGATTGGCATGGGCTGGCGTGGCAACTCCGGTGGCGACCGCCTGTATCTCGATGCGGAGGGGAAGGAAGTGAAGGTTCCATCGGGGAAGGGCGATGGTTCCGGCCACCGCTACACCGGTCCGTTCACGGTAACAGTTCGCGATTCTGAACATCCCGTGACCAAGGGGATGCCCAAGGAGTGGTTACACATCCGCGACGAGTTGTACGACAACATGCGAGGCCCGATTGAGAACGTAAAGGTGCTCGCGACGGCGTACTCCAAGGGCACCAACGCACACGAACCCATGATCTGGACCGTGACATACGGGAAGGGGCGGGTTTTCCACACGCCAATGGGGCACGACGCGAACGCCATGCGCTGTTGGGGCTTTGCGGGCACCCTGCTTCGCGGGACGGAATGGGCTGCAACGGGCAAGGCGACGATTCCGCTGCCAGAAGCATTCCCAAGTGCCGAGAAGGCCAGCCCTATCCCGGAAAAGTAAACTGCAGACATCCTTGGTGAGCAAGCGATCCATCGTCTGCTCACCAAAACCACAGTTCCTCAAACCTCTTACCTTGTTCCCCCCCGCCGTATTCCGCTAACCTGTCCATGGGAACATCGGACCCGAGGACCGGGCATGAATGGGTCGACCGAATCAACAACTGACTTACCCCCCTCGGCTGCTACAAGCGAACGCGAGGCTGCGCTGGAAGATCGCATCCGAAGACTCGAATCTGCACTGGCCGAACGGTCTGCCCCCCCAGCCGACGAAGACGTGATGGCTGAACGAGTGATTGCGAAGCTCTCGGCAATCGCGGGGGGTGCGAGGTCGGCCGCAGAGCGGGTGCTTGTGCTTGCTAGCGATTCCGAGTCACTCCCACCGCCACCTCAAGGCGCGGTCTTGCGACCACCCGTATCCGCGGTCGATCCTACGAACCGCAAGTGGTTCTTCACGCAGTTCTGGAGCGAAATCCAGCTCGTGTTCCGGATGTACTTCGATCCACATTACCGATTGAGCCGAACGACGCAGTTCGCGATTCCAGGAATCGCGCTGTTGCTGATCTTCGATTACTTCTTCTTCTCGGTGTGGGTCAGCATCGTCGTCGTTAGCCCGGTCATGGAACGGCTCATCGCAGTGTGTCTCGGTGTGCTGGGGTATAAACTGATTGTGCGTGAACTGAGCCGGTATCGTGAAGTGCTCGAGTATCTGGCTCGATACGGCCCGCGATAGTTATGGGTTGTTGTTCGTTGTTTGTGGTTTGTGGGGTGTTGGCGGACGGGTTGTCCCGATTGCCTCTGCCATCCCGATCACAACGACCAACAGCCCACAAACCACAACGAAGAACCAACGAACAACAACCCCAAAGCCATGATCCGTCTCGGCGTGAACATCGACCATGTGGCCACCATCCGTCAGGCACGGCGAGGCAGGGAACCTGACCCAGTCGCGGCAGCGGTTCTGGCCACGCTCGGAGGTGCGGATGGTATCACCATTCACTTACGAGAGGATCGTCGGCATATCCAGGACCGCGATCTGTATGTGTTGCGCGAAACAGTGACGACTCGGCTGAATCTGGAGATGGCCACGGCCGATGAGATCCTGCTGATTGCGCTCAAGGCGAAGCCCGACGAGGCGACCCTCGTTCCCGAGAAGCGGCAGGAACTCACCACGGAGGGCGGTCTCGATGTCGTGGCGAACGAGGCCACAGTGCGGCCGGCGATCGAGCGATTGAAAGCCGCGGGGATTCACGTTTCCTTGTTCATCGACCCAGATGAGACGCAGGTCGGAGCAAGTGCCCAGTTCGGCGCGAATGCCATCGAGTTTCAGACGGCTAGCTACTCCGAGGCGATCGGAGAGACCGCGATTCATCGCGAGCTTGAAAAACTGCGCACGGCGACGGCTCAGGCGATCAGCCTCGGGTTGCACGTTCACATGGGGCACGGGCTGAACTACTGGAACGTGCAATCAATCGTGCGCATCCCAGGGGTCGAAGAGTTGAACATCGGGCATAGCATTGTGTCGCGTGCCGTGCTGGTAGGGATGGAACGAGCTGTCCGTGAAATGAAACGGGCGATGAGTGAACACTATCCCAACCCCAAACGGGGTTAGTGTCAGAGAGGATTAGTAGGAAACGAAGAAGGGCTTACGGGATTGCTCACCGTAAGCCCTGTCGTTTCAAAGTGCCCAGGAGAGGACTTGAACCTCCACGGGATTGCTCCCGCCAGCCCCTCAAGCTGGTGCGTCTGCCATTCCGCCACCTGGGCAACACAGGAATTATGGCGGAGAACGTGAAGGTTTCAAGGGGCGAATTCGCGTGCGAGGGGTTCACACCCGGAAAATGTGCGTTAATTCCGGGGGTCAGGGACATAATCCCCGAGCGCGGCCAGGTGAGCGGGTTCGTCGAAGTCTGTGCCGGGCATCAATTCCGCCATTGTCCGCACGATCTGCTCACGAATCGCGACGAAGGCTTCTGCGCATTTTGGGTCGAAGTGACGACCAGCCTGCTTCGCAACCTCGTTGAACGCCCAAGCGGGTGGCTTCCCCTTCTGATTTTCGTGGTACGGCCGGTGTGAGGTCATCGCATCGAATGCATCGGCAACTGCCACAATTCGAGCCAGAAATGGAATTGCTTCGCCAGCGAGTTTGTCCGGGTAACCGGTGCCGTCCCAGCGTTCGTGGTGATTCCGAACGATCGGAATGATGGGGTGCATGTCGGGCACCGTCTGGAGGATCTCAGCACCCATGGTCGTGTGCTTCTGCATCTTCGCGTATTCGTCGGCCGTTAGCTTCCCCGGCTTGCGAAGAATCGCGTCGTCGATGCCGATCTTGCCGATGTCGTGAAGTGGGCCGCCGAACTTGACGAGTTCGAGTTGCTCTTCAGACACTTCCAGTTTCTCCGCGAGCATGATTGCATAGCGGGTAACCCGTTGTGTATGGCCGCCGGTATAGTCGTCCCTCAGTTCCACAGCCTGTGCCAAAATGGTGATCGTCTTGAGGAACATATCGCGTTGCTTCTTGAGCAACTGAGCACTTTCGATCGCAGCGGAGACGTGGGCAGCCAGTGCGTCGGCCAGGAACAGATGATCCTCGTTAAACGGTGCCTGAGCAAGGTTCCGGTCGAGGTGAAGGACGCCAAGACGTTTTCGAGGCGTTCGCAGCAACACGCAGAGAACGCTCGCCATCCCACCATCCGACATACTCTGGGTCGCGCTACTCTCGGAATCGCTGTTCATCGTGCTATAGAGGAGGGAGACGCCACCCGCGTAACAACGTTGGGCCAACTTCTTGGAGAAATGGAATCGGCCAGGAGGTTCTCCCTGACCGACCGCGAGTGCCCGGAGTTGAAGGTTCGGTTCAGCGCCGTCTCCATCGGCCAGGACGATCGCCCCGCGCTGTGCTTCCAGCACGCTCACCGCGTCGTTCAGAACTGCGTTGAGGAGTTGATCCTCGCTCTGCATGTGCACGAAGTGGTGCCCTGCTCGAAGCAAGGCAAACATCTGTTCCCCGGCTCGAGGCATGTGGTTCCGGTCGAACGCAAGCCGACGGATGCCATCCTCGAATGTGGACTCGGCCGCGGCGACGATGCGCTGATTCGAAGCCGGGCCCTCTGCGACCGTGGATTCGCCACCCTCCACGATCATTGCAACCTTACCGAACTGAACGATATCGCGCTGATGGAGCGCGTGTTCGCCCGGCCCCATCCGAACGCCGTTGACGTAGGTGCCGTTGGTGCTTTCTAGATCGCGGACGTACCAGCCATTGTCACCAAGCCGGACTTCGGCATGACGACGACTGACCGAACTATCGTCGAGAACGATTTCAAGAGAGGCGAGGCGACCGGCGCGCAGGATCGTTTCGGACTCCCAGACCTGTCCTTTGATCTCACCGCTAATCCCGCGGAGTCGGATCGTGCGTTTCACACGCGCCTCGGAATACAACTCGAGTTGGGGCAGCAACCACGGTTTGCGTTGAGCAGCCGGTCTGCAGTAATACTGTAGAGTTCGGTCGAAATGATTCTAACATGAGTGCCGACTGATCGCATACAGCAGATCAGTTTCTGTCAGGTTTTTCAGAATTGCAGTTGAAATTGCTGTGCCGGCGGAACTGAGTGGTATAGCCCGGCTCGATCAGGGCCGATCGCCAGGCCGACCCAGAACCACATCGCTCACGTCAGCACCGGCCGCCACCCGGCCGAACTTGTTCCGGTAGATGTCATCCCCATTTGGGCCAATTAGCGGTGAAGCAGAATGGCGGACGTTTCCCCCGGCGTATAGCACGTTCATTCCGGCTGTGTGAGGGCAAACCGGGCCTGCGGCTGGAGCCGCTTTGGCAGTGGGATAATCTGAGGAGATGGGAACGAGATCGTGTTCTTCGCTTCCGCTATTGCGCCGAAGCCCCATCAGCTCGTTCGTGGGAGTTCGATATCCAAGGTTGTAGGTGTAGCCAACCGGGGACGTCAACGGCGTAGAGGAAGCTGGTGGCGCGGCTGGGTCGGCAGGACAACAAGAACGGAATCCCGGCGGCACCTGCCCAGCATCAGCCAACGCGGCGATAAAGGTGTCGGCAGTCGGGTTGGTTTCAGTCCCGATCTGGGGGTACTTGCCGTCGTGGGTGTCGGCATAGCCTGCCAGCCCGGTGTGCAGGGTTCGCAAATTCGACTGGCAAACGAGTACCTGATTCTGTGCTCGCAGCTTGCCAATGCCGGAAAGGATCAGGCCGCCCGCGAACAGCGCAATCCCACAGGCGACGATGAGATCCGGGCGTAAGCGGCCGCCAACCGCACGGGATTCGGGTTCTTCGCGGGGCGCACGATGCAGAGAAAGCGGCGCTGTTGGGAACGCCAGCGGATGAGGCTCGGGAACGTAATCCGCCTCCATCGCTTGAGCCACCGCCAGAATCGTACCGGGATCCGATTCGACAGATTGCGGCTCGTGATGCGCGAGGTGTGCAGCAAGCCGTGAGATGGTTCGGAATGCCAGATCGACCGGTGGGGATACCTCTTGATCGCGATCGGACGCAAGAGGAGCCAGGGTATGGCGTAACTGATCGAGCCGACGAACATCACTGGGGTTCGTGCGAAGTTGCGTCTCCACCGCATCCTGTTCAGCGGAGTCGAGCGCGTCGAGTAAATATCCGATCAGGTTTTCATCGTTTGTCATGGGCAAACCCCGTCGTTCGCAGCTGGAGCGAGTGAACCCGAAGTGCATCATTCCGCATTTCGGGTACTGCATTCCGCGTTTTCACCAGCCCAGTCTTCGGTCAACTTCGTCAGAGCCGCGTGCAGGCGAGACTTCACGGTGCCGACCGGGATACCAAGCACTTCCGCAGCATCCTGATACTTCAACCCCTGGAAATACACAAGAAGAACGGTTTGTCGAAGCAACTCGGGTAGCCGATCCACTGCGGCCCGGACAAGTTCTTGCTGTTCGCTTCGCTCGGCAGCCTCGGGCGGGGAGCCCCCGGATGCCGGGAGCATCTCGAATAGCGGTCGTGCTTCGCCGTCTTCGTCCGGGGCCGAGATCGTATCAGCAGGGCGGTCTGCAAATCGCCGATTTCGCCGTCGTAGTGCGTCGATCGCCTGGTTCGTGGCGATCGCGTACAGCCATGGTCGGGCAGGGCGGCCCGGCTCGTATTGCTGGATTTTCAGAAACACCTGCACAAAGGTGTTTTGAAACACATCGTCGGCGAGGTCGTCGTCTCCAAGATATCTCCGCAGGTAGCCGAAAAGCTCGCGTTCGTAGCGGCGAACGAGTGGACCAAACACATCGCGTTCACCGTCCCGCAACCGTGCCAGGAGGTTCTCGTCGGTTTCAGGTTCTGGTGGGGTTAAATCCAGCACGGCCCTGTTGCCTTATACGTTGTGGCGGTACCGGCCGTTCGCGCGGCAATCGTGTTTTCAGGTTATCACACTGCTGGCGAATCGGCGCGGGGGAGGATACCCTTACAACCTTAGCTGCGGACGCGAAGCGACATCATTGAGGATCAAATGGGTCTGACAATACGACGGGCGACACCCATGGACGAAGGCGTCCTGGTTAAGTTCAATGCCGCACTGGCCTGGGAAACTGAACAGAAGTCGCTCCAAACCGATGTTGTGACCGCTGGCGTGCGAGCCGTCTTCGTGGATTCCGCTCGGGGGTTCTACACCGTCGCTACGAATGACGCGGGCGAAGTCGTCGGCCAAATGATGGTGACCTTCGAGTGGAGCGACTGGCGAAACGGGTGGTTCTGGTGGATTCAGAGTGTCTATGTTCGCCACGATGTACGCCGGCAGGGGGTCTTTCGTCTGCTTTATCGTGAGATTGAAAAGCAGGCGGCAGCCGACCCCGGGGTGATCGGTCTGCGATTGTATGTGGAACATGAGAACGCACACGCCCGAGCGACTTATGCGGCGCTCGGGATGACCGAAACGAGTTACGGTTTGATGGAAGAATACCCGTTGCCAGGCAGAAAGAACGAGATGATGTGAGAGAAACCGATCGAGCGGCGAATCCTCGCCGCTCGATCGCTGGGGGGTCACACTGTTGAGAAGTCCGCAAATGTGAGAATCCCGTCCGTCGAGAATAGATCATCGATCGCGATGGTCACAATTCCGTCAAGCCCCGTGGGGTCGCGCATCAGGACGCTAGAGACATCGCCTGCGGTGTCAAACTCTAATCCTGTGATGGTGTAAGTCTGGCCGTCATTCAGTTGAACTCCTCCAGGAGCGCTCTGAACAGTAAATACCGTTGGGAATTGACGATCCAACGTACCCTCGATAATGCTGCCCAATTGTGCTGGATCTACGAGAACCCCAGGCAGAGTCAGATTGCTAATCCCAGTCGATGGAGCTCCGAACAAGGTGAAGGCTGTTGCGGGGGTACCAACCCCGTCGATAAACGTGTACGACGGATTCACCGAACTCGTAGCGGTGGCCACGGCCTTCTCAATGATCGCGACCCACAGACTGTTTTCAGCTCCAACTCCGGCGTATGTCGGCAACACCGCGCCGAACTGTGCGACTGGGAGTTGGTTATCCACACGGTAGTAGGTTCCATTAAACCGCACGCCAAATGTGCCGTCGCCGAAATCCACGACGTTTGACTTCATCAGGTCCGGGTACTCAATCAGCATTGCTCCAAGGCTGCCCAATAGCCAGCTGTCGTCAAGGATTACGTTGCCAAATCCACTTACACTCTGGTTGATATCGTCGAGGGTTGGCCCAGCAGCGGCGAAGAGTGGCCTGTCCGCGAACGTCTCATACTGATCGAAGCTACTCAGCAGTGTCGGGTTCGGGATCCGATCGCCTGTCAGAGTCACGTCGGCACCGTTGGCGAAGGCCGCCACGGGACGGATGAAGTCAGTGCCGTCCAGACCCGTCACGGATTCCTGGACGCCATTGATCAGATCCACCCAGGCCGTATCGGTTCCCGTACCGGCATCGACCACATCGCGGTTCGTGCCGTCGATCGAAACCAGTACGTCGTCACCGGCGTTCCCTGTGATCCCGTCGGCGCCCTGTCCGCCGATCACGTTATCATTGCCGTCGTTTCCATTGAGGATGTCATCCCCGAGGCCACCGAAAATGAAGTCGTTGCCCGCTCCGCCGTTGATCAGGTCATTCCCGCCGCGTCCGTAGAGACGATCATTCCCAGGCCCTCCGATCAGTGTGTTCGGGCCAGCGTCGCCGTTGAGAGTGTCATCCCCGCCCTTGCCATACATCCCGACATACACACCCGCATTGCCCTGGGACGTGAAGGCATCGTCTCCCGTACCGCCGAATACGTTTACCATGCCAACCTGGCCGCGAGCGTAGTTCCATACCTGATTGGTGATGGAATCGCGTACAGCGACCGTAAACGGGTTTTGAACAATCGAGACATTCGAGGATTCGTTGTTGGTTTGAACCGTAAGCACTCCGTTCACGAGATTAATGCTCGCGACGGTCGGCACTTCACGGGCTTCGAGCTGGACGACAGCCGGACGAAACGATTTCGGGTTTCCCGTGTCCATGCGAGGGTCATCCTGATGGCGGAGTCACGATTGGGGTGGGTGCTAATAGGGCACAGTCAATCGTAACTGCGCCCCCTACCCTGTCAACCAGACGAGGGTGCTCGCGACGGCGGTTCCGTAAGAGATTGGTGTCACCACCGGACCCCTCGCGCCGCACATTCGGAAAACGAAGTATCAACGGCGCGCGAGGCCGCCGATTAGGTAATACGTTTTAGTTGTGCGAATCGGTCAACCATTCAGAAATTTCTGTGATTGTGACAGGAGGTCATTGTGGATCGTGTCGCGGTAATTGGTGGGGGCTTGGCCGGATTGGCGTGTGCCGCGGCGCTCGCTCCGCGTGGATTTCGCGTCACGGTACTCGAATCCCGCCGCCGGCTCGGCGGTCGCGCCAGTTCGTTCACGGACCCGGAAAGCGGCCAACTCGTGGATGCATGCCAGCACGTGAGTATGGGGTGCTGCACGAACCTTGATCACTTTTTCGACACCCTTGGCGTGGCCGGCTTGCTCGCCCCACAACCACGCCTGCACTTCGTGACCCCCGACCATCGCCGCAGTGTCTTCAAGGCTGATCCCTGGCCAGCACCACTCCACCTTGGCAGGGCATTGCTCGGGGCGCATTATCTCACGCCTTCGGAGAAACTCCGGGTCGCGTGGGGGTTCGTGGCACTGTTGCGTGAGAATCCTGACGCAGATACGCCCCTGCGGGAATGGCTTCTTGCTCATCGCCAAACACCGCGGACAATTGACCGATTCTGGGGCGTGGTGTTGGTGAGTGCGTTAAATGAGACAGTTGATCGCCTTGGGTTCAAGTACGCCCGCAAGGTGTTCCTCAATGGTTTCCTCCGACATCGCGATGGCTTCGTGGTCCATATCCCGACGGTGCCGCTGGGCCGCCTATATGGCGATGAGCTTCGGGGTTGGTTTGCACACCATCAGGTTGAGATCCGTGAGAACGCGGCCGTGCGAGAAGTGCGAATTGCGGAGCCTCCCACGACACGTCCGATACAAATCGACAACCTTCAACTTCGCGATGGAACGACCGTGGATGCGGACTGGTACGTGCTCGCGGTGCCATTCGAGCGTGTGACGGAGTTGTTCCCGGAGGCCTACGTCGCACGGGAACCATACTTCGCGAACATCCGGAATCTATCGCCGTCGCCGATCACCAGCGTTCACCTCTGGTTCGATCGTTTAGTGATGGCGCTCCCGCACGCGGTACTCGTGGATTGCCTGGGCCACTGGGTGTTCAACCGGGGGGAGACTGCACCCGGGGAGTATTACCTCCAGGTGGTGATTAGTGCCGTGCGATCCTTGCGTGAGCTGGGGCACGAAGAGATTCGCCGTCGGATTGTCTCGGAGTTGGAGCGAGTGTTTCCCGGAGTGAACTCGGCGAAATTACTGCGTTCGAAAGTGGTGACAGAACACACCGCGACCTTCAGTGCGGTTCCTGGCGTGGATCGTTGGCGGCCCTCACAATCATCACCGGTGGAAAATCTGGCACTGGCGGGCGACTGGACCGCGACCGGTTGGCCCGCCACGATGGAAGGCGCGGTCCGGAGCGGCTATCTGGCTGCGGAAGTGATCCTGGCTCGTGCAGGTCGGCCGGGAAGGGTGCTTCGGCCCGACCTGCACGAACAGAACAAGTGACCGAATTAAACAACCTTGCCGGTCACGCCATCGAGGTGTGTCCCGGGGCCAAAGGCCACGGTTGTCAGCCGATCGACCGGGTACTTGTCGAGGTAAGCTCGGACATCGTCGAGCGTCACCGCGTCGTAGTTCGCCAGTTCGGTATCCACATCGCGATACTCACCGGTGTAGGCCCACATGGAGGCGATGGCGTTCATGCGGCCCATCGGTCGTTCGCTGCCCCGCACCCAGCGGGAAGTAATCTTGCTCTTCGCGAGTTTCAGTTCCTCGGCGGTAAGCCCGTTCCGTTGCACGTTGGCGAGCACCTTGCGAACGATGGCGAGGTTGCGTTCCGCGTGTTCCAGTTCACTTGTGTACGATGCGTAGACGATCCCGCTGCCGTCGTTCTCGTAGTAACTGCAATCGGCCGAGTCCGCGAGGCCCGTATCAATGAGCGCCCAGTAGAGGTGGCTGCCGGAATCATCGCCCACCGCGAGAGCCATCGTGTCGGCAGCGTAGCGCATCTTCGAGTCGGCTGGAGGCCCACCCGCAAGAAAGAGGACGTATTCCTGCTGCACTTTTGGTCGGGTCAGCACATGCACCCCGCCAACACCGGGCCATTCAGTTCGGTCTTTGCGGCCGACCTCTGCTGTGTTCCAGCCTGAACAGGCATCGGTGGCAAGCCTTACCAACTGGTTCCAGTCGTAGTTCCCGGCGACAGAAAGGATGATGTTGTTAGCAGCGTAGCGGCGGGTGAAGTAGGCATGCATCTGATCGCGGCTGAGTGCCCCGACGCTGGCTTGTGTCCCGAGAACGCTGTTACCCAGCGGATGTTCGCCGTAATAGATGCGGCGAGCGTTCTCACCCGCGACGGAACTGGGCTGATCCTCGTACATCTTGATCTCCTCGATGATGACTTTCTTCTCGGTGTTGAAGTCGTCATCGCGGAGGCTCGGGCGGAGGATATCGCCCAGAATATCGACCATCTGGGGGAGGTATTCAGGAAGTCCGGCCGCATAGTAGACCGTGTTTTCCTCGCTGGTGTACGCGTTCGGGCTGGAGCCGATGCGGTCGAAGTCGAGGTTCACCTGCTCGGCCGTGCGACGCGGCGTGCCCTTGAACATCATGTGTTCCAGGAAGTGCGAGACGCCTGCTTCTTGGGCGGTTTCGTCGCGAGAACCTGTGCGAACGAAGAAGCCGATGGCGACCGACCGGGCCGATGGGCTTGTTTCGCCGATGATAGTCAGCCCGTTCGGCAGGCGGGTATTGTGAAAAGGCATGAAGATCTCCTGCGAGCAATCCAAGCGAATTATGCGTATCCACGGAACCAGAACACCCATGCCAGCGAGGCGGCCAAGAAGGCGACAACTCCCGCGATGTACACGAATACCAGCGGCGCGAGCAGTTCATCAGGTTCGCGAACGATGGAGCGTTTGAGGCTATCCATGGGTTACTCCGGCATTGTCAATGGGGCAGGGCCGAGGGTGACCAGCGTCACATCGCGGACGGGGAAACGGGCCAGATGTGCGACCACGAGCGCCGGCGTCAGGCCGTCAATTGCTGCTTGAATCTCATCAAATGACCGCACCCGCCCCAGGTGATACCAGTCCGAGGCGATCGACCCGGCCCGAGCTGAAGTCGATTCTTCTTGCATGATGAGCGAGGACTTTAGCCCCGCCTTCACGCGGTGGATTTCGTCCTCGGTCACACCATCCTTTAACTTGCGTAGCTCGGCCATCGTCACATCGAGCGTTTGCTGGGCTCGCTCGGCACCCGTGCCGGCGTAGCCGATGATCGTCCCGCGATCCTTGAAGGTTTCGTGGCGAACCCCGACGGAGTAGCACAGCCCGCGCTTCTCGCGAACTTCCGTGAACAAGCGGGCACTCATGCCGCCGGAAAGTACGCCTTCTGCCGCGCGTGCCACGTAGTAATCGGCATGCGTCACGGGTACGCTCGGATAGGCGATGGCAATGTGTGTCTGCGCCGTTTCCTTGTGGAGATGCCCCGATTCGGGAGTGCGAGTCTCTGGTGTGAGATCGAAATCCTCACCTCGTGCCCAGCCTCCGAAGAGGCGTTCGACCTGGGCCTTCAACGGTTCCCACTCAATGTTGCCAGCGACAGACAGGATCGTTCCATTCGGGCGGAACAGCCGGGTCTGAAAGTCACGCACAAGACCAGGGGTCAGCGCTTCGATGTCCTCGATCAATCCACGGCGGTCCTTGTTCAGTGGCGACGGATAGTACCGTTTCCGGAGTTCGAGCATGACCTTGGCTTGCGGTGCATCCTCAAGCGCTTCGATCTCCTGAATCGCGAGCGATTGCACCGGGGGCAATTCCTCGTCTGGCAGGTGCGGTCGCAGCAGGATATCGGCGTAGATGTCGAGCGCCGGGGGGACGTTTCGCGCAAGCGTTGATCCCCAGAAACGCATGTTGTACGCACCAACGCTCTCGTCGCGATCGACGCCCAATCCATCGAGGACGAGCGACAGTTCGCGGCTATCGCGATCCCCGGCACCACGGGTGATCATGTCGGCGAGAATCGAAGAAACGCCGAACTGGCCCACGGGATCGTTCGCGCAACCAGCCGGAACCAGGAAATTGAAGGCCGCCGAGCGAACGTGTTCCATGCGCTCCGCGAGCAGCACCAGCCCATTCGGGAGAATATGTTGGAATACCTGCTGTCCCACGTCGCCCTCCGTGCAAATCTGCCGCAAATCTTCAAGTAAAGAAGATCAGGTGAGATTCTACGGATCAGCCACTTCAAATCCCAACTCCTACGTGGTCCGGCACAGCGGGCTTCACCTCAACCTCCCGATAAATGGTCTTGGCTGCACGAAAACCAATCTGGCGGTACATCCGGACGGCGGTCGCGTTTGTGGCCGTCACTTCGAGAAACGCCCGCTTGAGGCCTGCCGCCTCGAAACCCGCAAGTGCCTTAAGCAACAGTGCCCGGCCGATGCCTGTGCCTCGAAAACCCGCGACGACGCCAAGGTTCTGCACGCCACCAAACCCGGTTTCCTCGCACATCCCCTGGACCGTTCCAAGTGAGCAGTCCTTATTTGCAACGAGCCAGGTAGATGTCGGGCAGAATCCGGGCCGGTTCGTGATCGCAGTCATCAAATCTCGGCAGCCTTGAAGCGTTGCGAGACAGGGAAAGACTTCAGCATCGGTTTCCCCGGCGAAACAAGCACACAGTACCTGGGCGTGTATCTCAAGGAGTTGGCCAGACCAGGGGACCCAGAAGTAACCGGGCGGCAACTCCGCGGGTGGTCGTGGATACTGCAGGTCCAGTTCCATGCGGTGCCGCTTATAGTACCTCACCTTTCGCATGACTTGGCCGCACCCACCGGTTCGAGTAACCCGAGTTGTCAGATCCTGCGAAGCTGCGAGAAGAGGAACGCGAACACCGCCATGACAATCATAACTCCAACTGTGATCATCCAGGAGGAAAGTTGGCTTGTGCCATCTTCATCGGGCAAAGGGAGAAGTTCTGGCGACTTATTTGTGTCGATTTCGGAACTGCCCGCAGACTCATCAGTCCACAACTCGGGGTGTGCATCCGGGGTGTCTACTGCGAGAACGGCATCGTGAACGGTCAGGCTCGCGATTCGTTTCGGATCGGTTGCGAACGGTAGCAAAAGCTCGCGAGCCTCCTTACCCGACGCTGGACGATCAGCGGGGTTCTTCTCCATGAGACGCTCCACAATACGAGCGAACTCCATGGGCACTTCGGCATTCAATTCCCTAATGGCGGTCGGCTTCATCGTTTGTTGCCGCCGGATCTTGTCCATCGCCGTGCCGCCCGGGAATGGCGGCGTTCCTGTGAGCACATAGTAGATTGAGCAACCGAGCGAGTACAAATCGGAAGCGGGACAGGCAGCCGTGGCGTTTCGTGCCTGCTCGGGCGAGATGAAGTTCATGGTACCAACGATGTATCCCGGTCCACCGACAATCGTGGGGTCGTCAGGCAGCGTTTCCCCAGGCATGAACGCGAAACCGAGATCCAGAATCTTCGCGCGACCATCCTGAGTCAGGATCACATTGGCAGGCTTGATATCGCGATGAACGAGACCCTTCTCGTGAATTCCTTCCAGCCCAGCGGCGACATCAGCAAACCACCGTGCCGATTCGCCCACCGTGAGCCGCCCACCGTGGGTCACGAGCTGGCCAACCGTCTTGCCCGCGACATATTCCATCGCCAGATAATGGACCCCGTTCGCCTCGCCCCCCGCGAAAGTTCGCACCACATTGGGATGATTGACCCGCTTCCCGAGATCGATCTCGCGATGGAAGCGTGCAAGCATCCGGGCTTCTTCACGTGCCACCTTCGGCGGAAGGACTTTCAAAGCAACCAGAACTTCGTCCCCGAGTTGCTCCGCGAGCCGTGTGTCACGTGCGAGATACACCGTTCCCATCCCTCCGCGGCCGAGCGGCGCGAGAAGATGGTAAGGCCCGAGGACCAGCCCTTGCCACCGCCCACGGAGGAGCTTCCCCGCCTGGAAATGCGTCAGATCTCCGCTGCGAACGAGCGAATCAGCGAGATCGCGCGCGATTGCACCGGGCAACCGAGCCGCCGCACGCTCCAGTTGCTTGGCGTCGAGGATACGGCTTCGTGCCGCAAACTCGAGGAACTTGTCACGAGGGACATCTTCGGTCGGAGTCATGGAGGAAATGATATTATCCGCCGCATCAGATGGTTGGGTGGACCGAAGTTGGAACCTGAACATCCTCCCTGAATGAGAGCAGTTTCGCGAGCCGATCGAGTTCGCTCCTGGCAGCAGCCACTTGCTCGCGGCTGACTCGCATCCGTGGTCCGTAACCGCGATAGCCATTCTCAGGGCCAATGGGAACGACCTCGGAAAATGAACCATGAACCTGATCGCAACCGGTTGTCCGGAGCAAGTGTTCAAGGTTCTCTGCTCGCACCTGTCCGCAGGGCAAGACTTCGACTTGCCCCGTGGCTCGATTGCGCACCCGTGTGATCGCCTGTGCACCTGCACCGGCTGTGGGTTCTCGCCCACTTGTGAGGATTCGTCGGAAACCAAGTTCGATTACTGCCGACAGGGCATCGCCAAGCAAGGGTGTTCGATCGAACGCGCGATGGAACACCGCCGGCAACTCACCGCATTGGTCGAGTAAGAGACGGCAAACATCTCGATTGATCGTGCCATCGGGATGGAGGGCACCAAACACGAAGCCGGCCGGCTGTGCTCCCTTGCACAACTGAATGTCGCGGGTCATCACTTCGACTTCATCAGGCGTGTACACGAAGTCGCCAGTGCGGGGTCGGATCATCACCCAGATCGGCAACGAAACAGCAGCGCGTGACCCGAGCAACAGACCAAGCGAGGGCGTCAAGCCTCCGACATCAAGTGCTGCGCATAACTCGATTCGGTCTGCGCCTGCCTGCTCAGCCGCACGAACATCGGCCAGCGTTTCGCAGCAAACCTCAAGGATTAGCCGGCTGCGCTGGGGCTGGGCGTGTTCCGTTTCATCAGGGACGGGGGTTGGTCGAACCAATGGTTGGGTAACAGTGGAAGTGATGGGGTTACTGGAATCCGACATCGGCTGTTCACCCCGGGAGTGTCAGGCCCGGATTCCCCAGACGAAGCGAACTGGGAGATCGACACGGCCGGCGAGATCACTTTCTGCCGGGTGTCGATCTCTGTCAAGCATGTTTTCTGCTGACGGAGTTGTGCGAGCGTGTGTTGCATTGTGAACACACGCTCAACCCACTCAGATTCCGTCGAGGGCGACCCCACCCGTGCTGACGGTGAGACTCAACCCAGCCGCGAGTGCGGCACCCGTTAACGGGTCGAGGTACTGAATCCCAGAATTCTCTGGATTCGCGGTTTCGAGAATCAGAGCAAGATCGCTCGACCCATCTTGCGAAATATCCGCGTGGCTGATCGCGTGATCCACGACGTTCTGGCCAACAGTGTAACTGTTGCTTGGCCCCGATCCCGTGCTGACGACAGTTGCCTTTCCGGTAGTGGTGTTCACCGAAAACGCTGCAATCCGAACCTGGACGTTCGAGGGATTGCTTAAAGGATCGAGGATCGACATCACGAGTTCGGACTTGCCGTCGCCATTCTGATCGACAAACGCGACTCGTGCATCCCGTGAGAGCACCTGCCCTTCGGGACCACTGATACCGGCGAATGGGGCAAGCGGGAAGCTGTTGCCTGAGAGGAAGAGTTCCTCAAGTTCCCCGTTGGTGAACTCGTACGCCTTGAGTTTCACAGTCTTGTTGGGATTGGTGGTCGCGACGGGCCCACCACGGGTCACGGCAATCTCGGCATCTCCATCGCCATCGAGATCTCCTGCTGCGACAATCACGCCCTTCTGATACGTCTGACCAAAGGAACTGATAATGGAGCCGATCACAGTGTCAGATCCATCTGGAGCGGCCCCATCCAGGACGACGAGCCGACCGTATTCGTCTGAGCCACCGAATTCGGAGCCACCGCGTGACCCGACGATCAAATCGGCAGTCCCGTCCCCGTTGACGTCACCGACTGCGATATTGAGGCCATTGATGTACTGACCAGACGTGTCAATTGTGTTGTTTGGCCCCGGTCCATAGTGATTAATGAATGGTGTGAAGGATCGAATCGCCGTTGGAGTATCGCCGGTCGCGAGGGCAGCACCGTCGTAGACGAACACCCTGCCAGCCTTGGTTCCTTCCAGACCAGAGACTCCGACGGGATTGGATGGAGAGACAAACACATCGGGAACACCATCACCCGTGATGTCGCCCAGAGCAACCTGGACAAGCCCCGTGTACTGGGAGACCCCTGGGATATCGAGCGGTCGGAAATTCGCAATTACGCGACCCGTGTTTCCGTTCAGAAGGCGGACATTTCCCGTCGATCCACCGACCGCGAGGAACGTCGTGTTATCGGCAAGGAATCCCTGGCTTGGTCCAGCGGCTTGTGCAAGGTTTCCTGCTGTATCGATGGCCGTGCCTGCAGCAATACTAATGCTGAGCCGACCATCGCCCGAGATATTGGTGATCGTCACGGTGCGAGTCGGACCGCTCCCTGGGCTGACGCTCACGGTACCAGTCGCGGTTCCAGTCTTGTTCAGAGTGATGTTGGCGGCAGTCAACGTGCTCGCGCTAAAGTGCGGATCGGCATAAGTGATCGTGTAGGTGACTGGTCCGTTGGTAGAAGAGGGTGTGGAGGGAGGACTGATTGTAATAGTTGGTGCCGTGTTATCCACAGTGAATGTGCTGCTCGGTCCGGCTGCTGGAGCCTCATTCCCGGCAGCGTCAACAGCTGTCCCCGCTGCGAGCGAAATACCGATCGTGCCTTCGCCGGTGATGTTACTGATGGTGACCGTGCGAGTGGGGCCATTCCCCGCATCAACCGTGACAGTACCTGTGGCGGTTCCGGTGGTATTCAGCGTGATATCTGCCGCTGACAGCGAGCTTGTCAGGAAGTTCGTGTCAGCATACGTGATCGTGTATGTGACGGGACCTCCTGCCGTGATTGGCTGCGATGGGCTACTGATGCTCACGGTCGGGAAAACCGTGTCGATGACAATGTCATCGAGTTGGGCCAAGGTCTGGCCTGTTGGGATAACGAGTGAGACGTTGGCGCTCCCACTATCCTGGAGCGTGGCTCCACTGCTCAGAACCAGAGGTGAGATCGATTGCAGGTCAGGGCTGTTTTGCCCAGCAGCGACGGTGTATGTGCCACTAAACACCGTGTTCGTTAGCGGCCCTGTGAAGGTCACCGAACCACCCGTATCCAGATTCACCGTCAAAGTGCCGCCAGTCAATGTGACCGGGGACGAGAACGTCACGGTGACGTTGATGTCGTCTCCAAGCCCGTAGGTTCCATCTGGAGTTGTGGAAGTGACACTCACGATGCCAGCCGCGTCATCGTCGATGTTGGTCACCGAGACATCTGGCGCGTTGTCGCCTGAGTAAATTGGATCTGTGCTCGTCGCCGGTCCCGTAATGATCGTGTAGGCGATGTCGCCGTCGTCAATTGTGTCGTTCACCCCTGTCACAGTCACGGTCTGGGGTACGTTCCAGTTGGCGGTGGTGAACACAAGACTCGTGGGCGATACGGTGCCTTCCGTCGTGTCGCTGCTGGACAATGGAACTGTAACATTTGCGGTCGGGGCGTTGTTCAGGACAACCGTGAAGGTGGCCGTGCCACCGACCTCGGTTGTCACGAGTCCCGATGTCGGAGTGACCGTGATCGCGGATCCAGGTGTGATGGTGAAGTTGGTGTCGGAGATATCGAAGAAGATATTCCCGACAGCCTCAACCTTGATCCGAGCCATCGTGGTCGGAGAGTTGGACAGGGTTCAAAGCCGGGTAACAGATGGAGGCTTGGTGACCCTGCCCAGAAATGCCTGTTTCCCCCAGACTGAGGGTTGCAACACACCCAGTGCATGG
>Ga0209181_10000441_pt1 | contig 76897 bp, 67 predicted proteins | sample MAT05_FD_187208 | JGI IMG/M metagenome (GOLD analysis project Ga0209181, IMG submission 187208) | Freshwater microbial communities from Lake Fryxell liftoff mats and glacier meltwater in Antarctica - MAT-05 (SPAdes) (version 2) | ecosystem: Environmental > Aquatic > Freshwater > Ice > Liftoff... | reverse complement strand
AGCCTAATTCCGACAAATAAAAAATGATCACAAAAAATCCAATGCCAATGTGGAAGCTCCACTGCGTGAAACAGTTCAACAGCACCGCCCCTCGCCCCTTGGAGAGGGGGAAGGGGGTGAGGTCAGGGGTAGCCAATAGCCCTCAGCCTAATTCCGACAAATAAAAAATGAAAAAGGGTAGGCGCACAAAAATGCCGGGCCTTTTAAATGCCCGGCACAAATAATATTATTCGTTCTAACTATTTATTGATGGCATCGGCCATGCTTTTACCAATATCGGCCGGGCTGGCAACTACGGTAATACCGCATTCGGCCATTATCTTCATTTTTGCTTCGGCTGTGTCTTCGGCTCCACCAACAATGGCACCTGCGTGGCCCATACGCCGCCCGGGAGGTGCCGTTTGACCTGCAATAAAACCAACTACCGGTTTTGTGCCATTGTCTTTTATCCAGCGGGCAGCCTCGGCCTCCATACCGCCGCCAATTTCGCCAATCATAATTATGCCATCTGTTTCGGGGTCGTTCATTAACAACTCCACCGCTTCTTTGGTGGTAGTACCAATAATAGGGTCGCCACCAATGCCAATGGCGGTACTAATGCCCAACCCTGCTTTTACAGTTTGGTCTGCTGCCTCATAAGTAAGCGTACCCGACTTTGATACAATACCAATACGGCCTGCCTTAAAAATAAAGCCTGGCATAATGCCCACTTTGGCCTCATCGGCAGTAATAACGCCGGGGCAGTTAGGCCCTATAAGACGCGTAACTTTTTCCTGCAAATAATTTTTTACCTTAACCATATCCAGTACAGGTATACCCTCAGTTATACAAACAACCAGCGCAATACCGGCATCAGCAGCTTCCATAATGGCATCGGCAGCAAAAGCAGGCGGTACAAATATGATACTCACATTAGCGTCAGTCTTTTGAACCGCTTCGTATACCGTATTAAAAACTGGTCGGTCCAAATGGGTACTACCACCTTTGCCTGGGGTAACCCCGCCAACAACACTGGTTCCATATTCTACCATTTGTGTGGCATGGAATGTGCCTTCGGTACCAGTAAAACCCTGTACAATTACTTTTGAATTTTTATTGACTAATACGCTCATGAAGTAGATTTAAATGATGGCTTTTAATTGAGGTCAGCAAAAATAAGGTTAAAAACTTCAACAAAAAACCAATAGGTAGCGTGTTGCCTACGCACATTGCCTGCTATTATGCCAATTTGCGGGGTGCAATCTTAAGCGGTTAGCCTGCCAAAAAGTGTAGCTTTATTGTATTAAATTTTGGCCTTTTTTGTAACCGGAATTTTGCTGGAAAGATCAATTAAAAAATATCCATTTGCTTTGTGGCGGCTCTTTATTATTATGCCTTGCCAATAAGCGAAAAAGAACCACTAACCGCAATCTGGTTCTTCTGTTTTAAAACCGGGCTTTATATCTTTTTTCAGTAGCCGTCGCAGCCTGCTCTATGATCATAGAGGTTGCACTCTTATACTGTTGTTAATTTTATTCGGCCTTTTTTATCATGATTTTATATTAATCGTTGAGTGTACCAAATAGTGGATAAGCGTTCAAAAAAGGTTATTAACGCTGTATTACTAAGTTTTTGTCAATTAGTATCAATAATACCTCAACATGCCCCAAATTTGCAGGTAATAAGTGTATTGGCTTTAATTTAAAAATTTTAAGGAGGAGTTGGCACTATGCCGTCATTTAATCAGTCGCGACAGCGGATTGTTATTTTTATTTTTGTTGCAGTTTTTCTGGTTATACTGGTTCAGTTATTTAACCTGCAGGTGCTGTCCGGTAAATATTCAAAACTGGCCGAAAACAACGCGGTATACAAAAAAATTGTATACCCAAGCAGGGGTATTGTGTACGATAGAAAAAATAAGGCCATATTGGACAATGTAGCCATGTTTGACCTTATGGTAACGCCCTTTCAGGTAAAGGGGGTAGATACCGTTACATTATGCGGTATTTTAAATATAGATACGGCCGACTTTAAAAAACGGGTGGTGGCCGCCATCATCAAAAATGGCCGTTATCGCCCCAGCGTTTTTGAGGGCCTTGTTACCCCACAGGTACAGGCGCAACTGGATGAGAACATGTATAAATTTCCTGGCTTTGACCTGGCCGAACGGCCGGTAAGGGCATACCCTTACAATGCAGCAGCGCATGTATTGGGCTATATTGCCGAGGTTGATACTTCTATTATTCGCAAATCGGGCTACTTCTACCAAATGGGCGATTATGTTGGGCGTAATGGTCTGGAGGCCTCTTACGAAAAGGTGTTAATGGGCCAGCGGGGTATTGCTTATCTTATAAAAGATAATAAAAACCGTATACAGGGCAGCTACGAAAAAGGATTGTTTGACACCTCGGCGGTTGCAGGGCGTAACCTATATACCAGTATTGATATTGAGTTACAGCAACTGGCCGAAAAATTAATGGCCAACAAAATTGGGGCAGTGGTGGCCATCAATCCTAAAACCGGCGGCATACTAGCCATGGCCTCTGCTCCCGACTTTAACCCCAACGATTTGGCTGGTGCATCTTTCCGAAAAAACTATGGACGGCTGGTGTTAGACACTGCCCGCCCGTTATACAACCGGGCTATTAAGGGCCAGTACCCACCCGGTTCAACATTTAAACCATTAGGGGCATTAGTGGCGTTGGATGAACAACTTATTACACCATCGTACGGCTACTCGTGCCCCGGCGCCTATTATTCGTGCGGCCGCCCTGTAAAATGTACCCATGCCGGCGGTGGCCATGCTGCCAACCTGCGGTTAGCCCTGGCAAATAGTTGCAACAGTTATTTTGTTCAGATATTTAGAATGGCTATTGACAACAAACGGTATGCTAATACCACCGCAGGATATTTAAAGTGGAAAGAATATATGAATGCTTTTGGTATGGGCGTAAAGCTGGGCGTTGATTTGCCTAGTGAAGATTATGCAAGCATACCCGATACCAGCAGGTACAACCGCGATTTTGGCGGCCCCCGCCGCTGGAATAGCTGCAATATTTTAACGCTGGGCATTGGGCAGGACCGAATGACGGCCACACCGTTGCAACTGGCCAATGCCATGTGCCTCATTGCCAACAAAGGATATTATTACACCCCCCATTTTGTTGATAGTTTGCAGGACGAAACCCTTGCCGATACTACTTTTATGGCTAAATATCGCCGCAGGCACGATGTTACGCATATTGCCGATACCACGTACACCATAGTACAAATGGGCATGCAGGATGTGGTTACTAAGGGTACCGCCCAAAATGCAATGATTGAAGGGGTAAATGTTTGCGGAAAAACAGGTACCGCCCAAAACCCGCATGGTAAAAACCACTCGCTGTTTGTGGCTTTTGCCCCCCGCGAAAACCCTACCATAGCCATTGCGGTGGTGGTTGAAAATTCAGGCTATGGATCTACCTGGGCATCGCCTATTGCATCATTAATGATGGAAAAATATTTGAAAGACACCATCTCGGCCCGGCGCCAGCCCGACCTTGACCGGATTGCCAAAGCCGACCTGATACCGCAAGCCATAAAACGTTGGTATTTTGTAAAAGACTCGCTGCGACAGGTGCGCTTAAACAAACTGGCCAGGGAAGTAAGCGAAAATAATGCTATGCCTGCTGTAGAAACACCGGTAAAAAGTAGCACCATAACCTACGACCCCGAAGCAGAGCCAAACAGGAAAGATACAGGGGAAGTGGGACAAGTGAGAAGCCAAATGCTTTTGCCCGATAAATTAAAAGAAAGGAAAGCCGCCAATTAATTATGAGCAACAATAACAGCATATCAAAAGGCTTTGACTGGAGTGTAATTTGGTTGTATTTTTTGCTGGCAACTATTGGCGTGTGTATGATTTTTGCCAATGAATATAAGGAGGGCGAAAGCATTATTCAGCCAATATTGCAACAAAGTAAAGACTATGGCAAGCAGGTGCTTTGGTTGGGCATTTGTATTGTGTTGGCCACCTTTATATTATTAACCGATAGTAAATTTTTTACCGCTACAGCCAACCTGCTGTATGGCTTTGGTATTGTATTGTGTTTGTTGGCTTTGGTAATTGGTACCGAGGTAAAGGGTTCAAAATCGTGGATAGTGTTGGGCGGCCTGCGCCTTCAGCCAAGCGAACTTACCAAGGTTTTTACCTGCCTTGCACTGGCAAAATACATTAGCCGCCAGGAAACCGACTTTAGTAAGACCAACGCCCAGCTTATTGGTGCTGCCATTGCCCTTGCACCGGCCATAATAACGGTGGCGCAAAACGAAACCGGGCTTGCACTGGTTTATTTTTCGTTTTTTTTGGTCATGTATCGCGAGGGGCTGCCGCCCTTTATTTTAATTGCCGGAACATCGCTGGCAGTGCTTATCATACTATCGCTGATACTATCGCCCCAAACGTTGCTTATTGCATTTACCGTAACAGCCTTGCTGGTAATGCTGTTTTCGCGCCGCCAGTTTAAAAAAAAGCCCATACTGTTCTGGGGTATTGTGGGTGTATGGGCCTTTGCCAGTTTTGTATCGGCCTTTGCTATTCCCTACGGTATTAACAACGTAATGAAACCTTACCAGCGCGACCGTATTTATAGCCTGGTGGGTAAATTATACGTTCCCCAGGATGCCGGTGAGCGTGCTGAACTGGAAAACTCCAAACAAAAAAGTAAAGCCCGCACTCAAAACCAAAGCGAGTACAATGTAATTCAGTCAAAAATTGCCATTGGCTCGGGTGGCCTTGTAGGTAAAGGTTATTTAAAAGGCACCCAAACCCGGTACGACTTTGTGCCCGAGCAACGTACCGACTTTATATTTTGCACCATCGGCGAGGGTTTTGGGTTTGTGGGAAGTGCCATTTTTTTGGGATTGTACGCCCTGCTGCTATTACGCATTGTAGTAATAGCGGAGCGGCAACGAAGTACATTTAGCCGCGTGTATGCTTATGGTGTTGCCAGCATTTTCTTTTTTCATATTGCTATAAATGTGGGCATGACTATTGGCCTGGCGCCGGTAATTGGTATTCCACTGCCGTTAATGAGTTACGGCGGCTCTTCATTGTTAACTTTTACCATGTTGCTGTTTATTTTGGTTAGGTTAGATGCCGACCGGCAAATGGTGCTTCGCTAGTATTAAGCAAATTATTTTTTTTTGATACATGGCATACTGTTAGTATCCTGCCATAAATTTAATTTAATCATGACCATTTTACCACTTTCAGAAGGATCGTTTACTATTGATGGTACTAAGCAGTTTGTACCGTTTAACCATGCCAGCGACGAGTTAGCAAAGCGGCCCGCCGGAAGCTTGCTGGTTGAAATACAGCCCTTTGTCATTATCACTACATCGGACGTTATTGTTGTTGATACCGGCCTTGGTTTTACTATGGATGGTCAATTACAATTGCATAAAAATTTAGAAGCTAACGGCATACAACCCGGCCAGGTAACCAAGGTGCTTATGAGCCATCTGCATAAAGACCATGCGGGTGGCGTAGCACAAAAAATGCAAAATGGCACTTATCAACTGTCGTTTACCAATGCTACCTATTATGTACAACAGGCCGAATTGGAATACGCCTTTCAAAAAGGCGCTTCATCGTACATGACCGATGAACTGGCCGTGTTGAAAGCTAGCCCGCAAGTGAATTTTTTGCGCGGAAGCGGCATAATCGACAATTATATTTATTACGAAATATCGGGTGGCCACTGCCCTTATCACCAGGTGTTTAGGATAGAAGATGAAGGCGATGTTGCTTTTTTTGGTGGCGATGTGGCGCCGCAACTACAGCAAATGAAAAACCGGATAGTGGCCAAATACGACAGTGATGGAAAAAAAAGTATGGAGCTACGTCAACTTTGGTGGCAATTGGGCCAACAGCAAAACTGGCAATTTTTATTTTACCACGATATAAAAAATCCGGTTTGGCCAAAACAGCACTAACCCTTGTTACTATAAACAGCACCCTTTAACCGTAGCCAAAAATAACCCTTTTTTATATTTTGCAAATCTGCCAGCCGCGCGGTGTATGCGTTACAATAGTTGGTGTGCGTTTTTTTACCCCGGACATGGTCATTATTTTTGCCAAATTTTTCCGCACCTGCCGCCAACCAATCTTCGGTGCTATAACAGGTGTGTAATTAAAGTTTGCTGTTACCTATACAAACAACAGCCCTATTAACCAAAATAAAGTTTGTTAGTTACACTTTATTACCAGGGTTTACAGCAGTTGATATTGGCTGTTTCACATTTAATAATGAACGACTATCCGCAATCTGGTTCTGATATTTTGGAAGCAGGCTTTATAGGTGTTTTCGTTAGTCGTTGCCCGCCCGGCTACCGCCCCGCAAAAATTATTTCGTAGGGCTGGCAGTTGTACGGGCGTTGCACTATTGTACCGTTGGTAATTTTATTCAGCCTTTCTTAGCAAACGTTTTTTATTCAGCATTAGGTGTACCGAATAGCTATTAATCAATGAATAGTGCTACTGTTGCAATCTTTTTTAATGGTATAACTGCTAACTGCCGCTGCCTGTACAAAATGAGTAGGTTTGAGTTAACTAAGCAAATTTGCCAATGTATAAGTAAGCCCTAAAAAAGTCACCAGTTGAACACTTCCTTTTTAATGTTTCCACTTTCAGCGCCAATTTTTAGTCGAAAAAAAAACGCTAATTTAAAAGGGGCAACAGGTTGTTTATTTATTGACCGGGTATTTGACTTCAAAAATTAAAAAAGTAGATTGATAAAACCAGCAGAATTTAAAAAGGACATTTAAAAAAAATGGCCTGCCCTAAAAAGAGCTGGCCGTTGCTAACCTATGAAAAACACCGAGTTTATTATCGGCAGATAAATTAATTTTTGTTAAACCTGCTGGCCCTTCGTTTTATCAGCTCATTTCTAAGTAATTCTCTAAACGATTTTTCAGCTAAAAACACCTTATTAACTCTATCGTTGGCACCTAGAACTTTTTTAAATTCCTGCTTATATTTTTTTCTGATATTTAGGATATTTTCATCCAAAACGACTTCATCGCCTGTCGAAACTTTTCGTACGTTAACAAGTTCTTCTCTGTATAAACGGTACACCGGCCAAAATTTTTCTGCTTCTTCGGTGGTTAAAGATAATTCTTTGGTCATGTAGGCCACATGAATTACTTCTATTTTATTTTGCCTGTTTCCCGTCTGTGCAAAACAAATGTAACCAATGTTTAGAAAAAACAAAGTAGATAGTAAAAATTTTTTCATGTTTAATTGTTTATCCCTCTTTATTCTTTTTTACGCTACCTGCCTGGTGGTCGTTTAGAAAGCTTTTGATGTCATCATCGCTGGCTCCCTTTATCCAATCATCAATTTTAGCTTCTGTTGCGGTAGGGTTTACCAGGGCACTAACATTGGGGACTGGTATACTTTTATTTAAATAATCAATTATTTCGTTATCAGTAGCATTTTGTACTGCGGTGGTTATGCTTACCGGCCTGGGCACATTATGGTTGTTTAAACTTTTTGGCTGAGTTAATAAACCGGCAGTAATGGCCATAATACCTATTACTGTTGCCGCTACTGCATATTTTATATATTGCTTTAATTGTATTATGGTGCGGGGTCGTTTACTGCTATCCGCTGTTGCAGGTTTAGTAATGGCACCATTAAAATAATTGGCCGGTAGGTCAAAAGGCATTTGTTTACTAATACTCAATAAAAAAGGGGCAAGTGTTTCCAGCTCTTTATTTACTTCCCCGCTAAGGTTGTTTTGCCAGGCCGTTTTTTGTAAAACATCGTGTGCCAAACTTTCAAAGTAACCATTGGGTAGTTGATATGGATTTACATTTTTGCTTACCGGTAAAAAACGGCCGGCATCGTTTAGCGCTATTTGCTGCAAAATTTTACCGGCCAGTTCTTCAAAATACGCATTGGGTACGGAGTAAATATTTATGGCCTCATTTTCCGCAATTGAGGGGCTAAGGTTCAGTAGTTCTTTTATTATGTGTTCCCTTGGGTGTAACATTCCTTTTTTAAGACTTTTATATTGTAAATGGGTTTAACGGTTTAATATATAATCTTCAATTTTTTTGGCCGCATGGTGATAACTGGCTTTTAGCGCCCCCTCGCTGGTTTCAAGTACCCTGCTCATTTCCCCATACGGCATTTCGTCGTAATAGCGCAGGGTAAATACCGCCCGTTGTTTTTCGGGCAGGCTTTGTATTGCCAACTGCAATTTCCACTCAAGCTTATTGCCGTCAAAACCCTGTTCGGCTTTTATTTTGTAGCTCAGGCCGGTGTCTTCATCGCCCAGGCTTATCGAACTTCTCTTTTTTTGTTGATCTAAAAAGGTAAGGCTTTCGTTGGTGGCAATTCGGTATAGCCAGGTGTACAACTGGCTGTCTTCTCTAAAGTTATCGAGGCTTCTCCAAACTTTTATAAACATATTTTGCAATGTGTCGTTAGCGTCGTCGTGGTCAACAACCAGCCGCCTGATGTGCCAGTACAGCTTTTCCTGGTATTTTTTTATAATACTTGTAAAAGCTTTTTCTTTTAAATGGGGCTGTTTAAATTGTAAAAGCAGTTCGCTGTCGGTTGCAAGCATGCAGTAAATGTTAAATTAAATTGTTTTGCCAACTACCATTTTTTGAAAAGATGTACCACCCTTGCATAAATGTAATTTTTGAGATAGAATAATTGGACCAAAGTTTAACCGACACAAAATAATAATGTTTGCACGATTGTTTTACTTGCCCGTAAATGTTGGGGTAATGCAACCTGTAAAGTAATTGCTGTTGGCTATAATACCATTAATAAAAAAGGGTTATAGTATTTGACCGTAGTTTGTAAATATTGCTTTTGTTTATGTGCCTAACAGCATAGTTGCCGATGCAATAAGTTCCAATGCTTTGCTTACCGGGGCTGTATAGTTGTTGTACAGTTGGCTAAAAAAAAAGCCCATAGTTAAATTGGGCTTACTGGCTAATTATGTATTTTTTTATTTTTTAGGCAAACGTGGTGGCTGTCAGGCTTTTTAGTTAAGCTCAAACTGTTGGCTTTTAATTATTTTTTCATCGTCTTTCACTTTTTGCTCCCACTGCCATGCGGTGCGCATCATTTCGTTAATATCGTATTGTATGTTCCAGCCAAGTGTATTTACGGCAAGCTCGTTGTTGGCATAAATGGCCACCACATCGCCGGGGCGGCGTGGTGCCAATGTGTAGTTTAATTTGGTATTGCTTACCTGCTCAAACGCTTGTATAGCTTCAAGCACTGTGGTACCGTTTCCGCTTCCAAGATTAAATACTTCGCAGCTACTCTTTATTTTTTCGTCAATCATGTATTGAAGGGAAAGTGTGTGTGCGTGTGCTATGTCCGACACGTGTATGTAGTCGCGAACGCAGGTGCCGTCGCGGGTGGGGTAGTCGTTTCCAAAAACGGCTAGTTCGGGTATTTTACCAATAGCAGTTTGCGTAATGGCGGGTACCAGGTTGGCAGGCCTGCCCAGCGGCAACTCGCCAATGTGTATGGATGGGTGGGCGCCTACCGGGTTAAAGTAGCGCAATAAAACGCCGTTGGAATTAGCAATCTTAACCACGCTTTCAACAATGTCTTCGCCCATTTGCTTGGTTGAACCATAAGGCGACTCGGCCTTTTTTATGGCCGATTGTTCGGTTACAGGTAAACTATCGGGGTTGCCATACACCGTACACGACGATGAAAATACAAAATGGGGTACTGCAAACTCTTCAAGACATTTTAGCAGGTTTACCAGCGAAAAAAGATTGTTTTCGTAGTAAAGCAAGGGTTGCGCACACGACTCGCCAACAGCTTTGTAAGCGGCAAAATGAATAATGCCGGTAATGTCTTCATTTTCCTGGAAAACGGCACGGGTGTCGTTGTAGTCTTTCAGGTCTACCATGTAGTTCTTAACCTTTTTACCTGTTATTTTAAAAATGCCGTCTAATAAATATTTAGTTGAGCGGGAGTTATCATCAATTGAAATAACGTCGTACCCATTTTCTAAAAGGTCAACAATAGTATGCGACCCTATATATCCACAGCCGCCGGTAACTAAAATTTTAGACATAATAATAAATGTTAGAAAAATTTTAATACTGCAAAATAATATAATTGATCGGTAAAACCATTAAACAAGGTATTTACACAAACAATTGGGCTATCAAAAAAAAGATAGCAGCTAGCATTGCACTAATGGGAATAGTTAATATCCAGGCCCATAAAAGGCTAATAGTTACCCCCCAACGTACAGCAGATAAACGCTTGGTTGCTCCAACCCCTATTATTGCGCCGGTTATTGTGTGTGTAGTGCTTACTGGTATGCCAAAGTGTTCGGCTATATACAAGGTTATGGCACCTGCAGTTTCAGCACTTACCCCTTCTAACGGAGTTACTTTAGTTATACGGGTGCCCATTGTTTTTACAATTTTCCAGCCACCGCTCATAGTGCCTAGCCCAATAGCTACAAAACACGATATGGGAACCCAGGTGGGTATTGACTGCAAATTGGGTATGTAATTACTGGCCACCATGGCAGCACCAATAATACCCATCACTTTTTGGGCATCGTTAGCACCGTGCCCCAGGCTAAACGCCGCCGACGATACCAGTTGAAGCCGCTTAAACCATCGCTCTGCCCTATATGGATGGGCCCGTTTGCACAGGTGTACTATAATAACGGTAATGATAAAGGCTATAAACATACCTATTAATGGCGCAAGAAATATAAAGGCTATAATAGGTAATACTTTATCTGATGCAATAACCGAAAATGTACCGTAGTGTGCCACTGCCGCACCAATAAAACCACCAATAAGCGTGTGTGAAGAACTGGAGGGAATGCCAAACCACCAGGTGAACAAATTCCAAACTATTGCGGCCAATAAACCGCAAAGTACCACGTATAAGGCCAGCGGATCGCCATCCTGTAGAGAAACGGTTTTAGCAATAGTATTGCCAATTTTAAATTCACCAATAAGGTACTTAGATACAAAAAACGCGGCGAAATTAAAAAATGCAGCCCAAAGTACCGCCTGAAATGGCGTAAGCACTTTAGTTGACACAATCGTTGCAATAGAATTGGCCGCGTCGTGAAAACCATTTATATAATCGAATATAAAAGCGAAAGCAATGATTACAATAAGTAAAGCGGTCATGGTTAATTATTAGCAGCGTAAAAGCCTTGGTAGCTATGCGTATTTTACAATAATGGATTCTATTACATTGGCTGCATCCTCGCACTTATCGGTGGCAATTTCCATTACCTGGTAAATTTCCCTGCGTTTAATTACTTCTTTAAAATCGTTTTCCTGGTTAAAAAGTATTTCAATACTCAGGTCAAATACATCGTCGGCCTGGTTTTCTATTTCGTTTACCCTTACCAAAGCCTCGGTCATTAACCGTAAATTTTTCATATTGCGTAATTCCTTAACCGCACTTTGAATATGTATGGTACCCTGTTCAATTAATTCAGCCATTTTTTGAATACCAATATCATTCGGGTTTACCCGGTAAAAATTTATTTTTTTGGCCGAAGCGTAAATATAATCTGCTATATCGTCAAGGGCCGACGCCAGGTAGTGTATATCTTCCCGGTCAAAAGGAGTAATAAAATTGCGCCCCAATTCTGTAAATATTTTATGCGTATGGTCGTCATTTACATGTTCAAGGTCTTCAAGTTGGGTGGTAAGGCTTGCACGCTTGTCATAATCGGGTTCGTTTACAACCTGCCTCAAAACCTGCCCCATTTTATGCACTGTAACAGCAACATCTTCAAACAATTCGTAAAAGATCTTATTTTTTGGCATAAAGAATTTCCCAAACGAGTTCAGTCCCATGAAATTTCAAATTTCGGTAAATGTATAATTATGGCAGTAAGGTGGTTACAAAACTTTTTAATTAACGATATGGTAATATAGGATTGAAGTTCAATTCCGGATAATATGGTAAGGTAAGAGTTGTTGTTAAATTCAGCCCATTTGAATAGGTGCTTAATATTCTGTTAACATTGAGGTAACAATTACGAAACATAGCGCGAATACATTTGTATTATGAAAATACGTTTAGGGGCTCTGGAATTGCTATTTTTTACAACAGTCTTTTTATTTTCTACTGCTATTATTGCCCAAACCGGAAAAATTGCCGGTAGCGTCATTAGTAGTAAAACCGGTATTTCGTTAATAGGTGCTACGGTAAGTATTGTTTCGTTAAATAGATCTATCGCAAGCGACCTTAATGGCACTTATTCATTTGGTGGTCTTGCTCCTGGTAATTATACAGTAAGCGCCTCGTATGTTTCCTATTCAAAAAAAATTGTAACGGAAGTTTTGGTGGTAGCCAATCAAACCACAAATCTTATTATTTCGTTAGACCAGTTGGCTGTTTCCAGTAAAAATGAGGTTGTTGTAACTACCCGTTTAAGAAGAGAAAATATTGGATCGTTATTGGCAGCTCAAAAAAATGGTGCGAGTACAAGCGATGGAATTTCTGCTGATCAAATTAGAAGAACACCCGACAGAAACACAAGTGATGTTTTAAAAAGAATAAGCGGAGCCAGTATACAGGATGATCGCTTCGCGATTATTCGTGGCCTGAACGATCGGTACAATGCTGCCTTTTTAAATGGATCACCCCTGCCAAGTTCGGAAAGCGACCGTAAAGCGTTTGCCTTCAACATTTTTCCGTCAAACATTTTAGATAACCTTGTTATTTATAAAACTGCCACTCCTGACAGATCGGGCGAATTTGGTGGAGGTATTATTGAAATAACCACTAAATCAATTCCTTCCGAAAACTTTACAACACTTTCCCTCACTGGCGGATTTAATACCACCGCCACTTTTCAAGAAGAGTTTAAATATAAAGGTGGTAGATGGGACTTTTTGGGTTTTGACGATGGGAATAGAAAATTGCCTGAGGCAATTGCAAATCTGCCAACACTATCCGGCCAAACATCTACACAAAGAGGTAATCTAGCCAAATTAGTTGATAATAATTGGGCTATCAGCACCGGCAAATTTTCGCCTAACTATGGTTTGCAATTTACAAAGGGATTAAACATTGCCCGAAAAGGAAATGACTTTTTAGGAGTACTTTTTTCGGTTACCTACAGCAAAAGCTCCACGTTTTTAGAAGGCGAGCGGCAATCGCAGGAATATGATAGAATTAATCCTTCAGGGGATCCTATATTACGCGCCAATTACTACGACAGAGTTTATGGAACCCAAACGCTTTTGGGTGTTCTTGCTAATTTTTCATTGAAGCTTTCAGCCAAAAGTACAATAAGTTTCAAAAATTTACTTAGTATAAACGGTGATGACAGGTTGATTAAAAGAGAAGGGCAACCCGATGCATCAGGCGACCCTACTTTTGCTGCACGGCTTAACGCAAGATGGTTTACAAGTAATATTTTATTCTCATCGCAGGTCTCAGGCGATCATATTTTAAACAAATCAAACCTCAGGTTAAACTGGCAGGGTGGCTATGCTTCGGTAAACAGAGATGTGCCGAATTTAAGGCAAACAGTGTTTACGGGTGCTGCCGGATCGAATGCTTTTACTGCCGATGCAGCAAATAGTGTAAATAGTTTAGTACCCGATAATGGCGGCACTGCCTTTTACTCAAATACCAACGAAAATATTTATAGCGGTAAATTGGATTTCATACAACCTTTTGTTTTGGGAGGTAATAAACAAAGCCAGTTAAAAGCCGGATTTTATTTTCAGAAACGGGAGAGAGATTTTGATGCGCGGCTGGTGGGTTTAGGTATTGCTAATACAAGCAACTTCGACTACAGTTTACTTACATTGCCAGAAGACAAGATATATGCCAATGAAAATAAAGGTTTGCTGGCAAACGGTTTGCGAGGCTTCTCATTATTGGAGCTTTTCAGACCTTCATACATATACAATGCATCGTCTGACCTTTTTGCCGGGTACTTAATGGCCGACCAAAGATTAGGTAATAAAATACGGGTGGTGTATGGAGCAAGGGTGGAAAGTTTTAATCAGAAGCTTAACACAAACAATGATAATAACCAGCCAATACGATTAAATACTACTAAAACTGATGTTTTGCCTTCAGTAAACATCATTTTATCAACCACTTCAAAGCAAAACCTTAGGGCTTCCTACTCCCGAACCCTAAACAGGCCCGAGTTTAGAGAATTGGCTCCTTTTCCTTTCTACGACTTTGTTACCAGGTTTACTGTAGAAGGAGATACTATTTTAACGAGAGCAACTATTGACAATTACGATTTGCGTTACGAGTTTTATCCTGGCAGGGCGCAGCTTTTTTCTGTTTCAGGGTTTTTTAAAGATTTTACCAACCCTATTGAATTGGTTACGAATCCCGCTCTTGGTGCGCAAGCCAAATATCAAAATGCCCTTTCAGCTACAGTTTATGGGGTAGAACTTGAGATGAGATCGCTTCTTGGTACATTCTTTACATCACCCGAAAACAGCCTATTTAATAAGCTTACTTTTTCAGCCAATACCTCCATTCTATTTTCCAATGTTAAGATCGCACCTATTCCTGGTGTTTCTGATCCTAAAGCTTACTTAACTGACAGGGATTTGCAGGGGCAATCTCCATACGTAATTAATAGCAGCATATCATACGACAATGCTGATAAGGGCTTTACTGCCACTTTTTCAGGAAACAGAGTGGGTGATAGAATTTATATTGTAGGTACTGTAAACGATGTTGACATATATGAAAGAGGTCGCACTGTACTTGACTTGCAGATTGCTAAGTCAATTAATAAAGAAAGATGGGAGTTGCGGGCTACAGTCAGAGACCTGTTAGCACAAAAACAATTGTTCTATTCTGATATAAATTCTGACGGAAAATATAATAAATCAGCAGATAGAATCTTCTCCAACTATAGACCGGGAAGTACTATATCTATCTCAGCTTCCTACAAATTTAACCGAGGTAGCAATAACGCCACTAAAATTCCATTTATAAATAATTAAATATACCATCATGAAAAAAATCTGTACGTTATCACTCTTTTGTTTTGTAATAATGCTATCATATGCTCAAACAATAGAGCAAGTTAATTACCGTGGTGCTTTTGCGCCTGCCCCACAAGCAATGTGGACAGAAGGCTGGGCCAATTGGGATCCTCAGAATACGGTATACCCTGCAACTAATATAACTGTAAGTGGTAATATAAGTAGTAATACTACGTGGACACGTAATAATGTGTACCAGTTAAGCGGTCTAGTTTATGTAGATAGTTTGGTAACCTTAACTATTGAAGCGGGCACTGTTATCAGAGGGGGTGCAGTAGCATCAAATGCTTCGCTTATTATTAAACGTGGAGCAAAAATTATAGCAGAAGGTTCGCCTTGTAACCCCATTGTATTTACCTCTGGTTTAGCTGTTGGTGACCGTAGCCGTGGCGACTGGGGAGGGTTAATAATTTTAGGTCGCGCCCAAAGCAATTTGGGAACCGGTTTTATTGAAGGATTAAGCACCAATCCTCAACTGGCTTATGGCGGTACAGACAATGCAGATAATTCAGGCATATTAAGATATGTTCGTATAGAATTAAACGGTTCCGTTTTTGCGCCCAACAGCGAAATAAACGGTTTAACAATGGGTGGTGTAGGTAGTGGCACCACAATAGATTATGTACAGGTATCTTTTAACCAGGATGACGCTTTTGAATGGTTTGGCGGTAGTGTAAATGCCAGCCACCTGGTATCGTACAGAAACCTGGATGATGATTTTGACACTGACAATGGCTTTAGTGGCAGGGTACAATTTGCTTTAGCCGTTAAAGATCCTAATGTGGCAGATAACCCAACAATATCAACTTCTGAAGGTTTTGAGTCCGACAATGATGCTGGCGGTTCAATCAGTACCCCTCAAACCTCCGCAACCTTTTCAAACGTGACCTTAGTAGGCCCTTTTCGTGGTAATCCGTCGGCCGTTGTAGCCACTGGCTTCCGTCGTGGAGCAAGATTACGGCGCAATACCGGTTTAAAAATATTCAACAGTATTTTTATGGATTTTGCTACGGGATTACATATTGATGGCACAGCAGCTTCAAACAATGCAGCGAATGGTATAATAAGGTTCCGCAATAATATTGTTGCCCTTGCAGGTCCTGCTCAAAGGGTAGCTGAACGAAACGGAGATACATCAAGAGTAGTATTTTTTGCCGCAGGCAGCAATAATGACTCGTTAAGCTCAACTGCTGGCATTCTTATAACTCCCTATAACTTTACCGCCCCCGATTATCGCCCGGCAGCAGGATCTCCGGCACTAAGTAATTTTAATTTTAACGATCCCGCCCTTCCTATCACTCTTACCAGGTTTTATGGTCAAACTGTTCGTAGCGAGCATGTTTTGTATTGGGAAACATCGACTGAGATTAACAATAAGGGCTTTCAATTGGAAAGAAGTGTAAATGGAATCGACTTTAGTTCTATTGCATTTATTCGGGCCAATAACATTGATGGTAACAGTGCTACAAGCCAGTTGTATAGTTTTGCTGATCGCAAAACATTAAACGGCAAAACGTTTTATAGGTTGAGGCAGGTTGATAAAGATGGCAGAACCAGCTTCTCTTCAATTGTTGTGTTAACAAAGTCAAAATCGGGTTTCAATGTCGTTTCAATATATCCTAACCCGGTAAGAAACCAGTTAAACATAGCCATTACTGCCTCTGAAGGCCGTTTACTAACTATAAAGGTGAATGATGTGTTTGGAAGAATAGTAATTCAAAAGGCGGTTAATATAACTGAAGGTAGTACCAACTATCAGCTTAACGTTGCGCCGTTAGCCAACGGAAGCTATTTTGTAAGCTTTGTTTCAAATACAACTGGTGAAGTCAATTTTGTTCAGAGTTTTATTAAGAAGTAACTAATACTCAATATTTAAAAAGCCCGTTTGCCAAAAACGGGCTTTTTTCGTTTTTATAAGTATTAATTAATCATTTCATTCCTTTTTGTTTACAATTAAGTAATGTTCCTGCATCAATTTTGCAGCGGTTTTAAGGGTTTTAAAGTAGTCAATCGTTGAGCGTTTATTTTGAAATCGCCCTGTTTTTACAGGGTGTTTTTTTGCCCGCCTTAATATAGACATAACATGTAGGTAACATTGCGATTAAACAAGTTCGGTAATTTTAGAAGATAAACTTACCAAACCCAAAATGTCTACCCTTCAACATAAAAATAGCTTGAGTTGCACCCACGCTTCAGCAGGATATGGGTATCGCAAAGCTACCTCAGCCATTTACAACCTGCTTTCAAAAATTTGTATACCATTGTTTTCGGGCCTATCTACCTTTTTACGACATCCTGCCATGCAATGAATAAACAAAAGCGAAAAGTAGATATTGTAGTTATTTCTGATGTGCACCTTGGCACCTATGGTTGCCGCGCTAAAGAGCTGTTGCACTATCTTAAAAGCATAAAGCCTAAAACCATTATACTAAACGGCGATATCATTGACATTTGGCAGTTTAGTAAAAAGTATTTTCCCAAAAGTCATATGAAGGTGGTAAAGCACCTGATAACGCTTATGGGCAAGGGCGTAAAAACGTACTACATAACAGGCAACCACGACGAAATGCTGCGTAAATTTGTGGGGTTGCGTATGGGTTCGTTCAGGTTGGTAAATAAGGTAATACTTGATTTAGCTGACGGTAAAAAAGCCTGGTTTTTTCATGGCGATGTATTTGATGTGACCATGCAGCACAGCAAATGGTTGGCTAAGCTGGGTGCAATTGGCTACGATATGCTGATAGTAATAAACAGCCTTGCCAATTTTATATCAGAAAAGGTGTTTAAAAAAGGTAAAATTTCTCTTTCGAAAAAAATAAAAAACAGTGTAAAATCGGCGGTAAAATTTATTAATAATTTTGAGCAAACCAGTGCCGATATAGGTATCAGCAACGGCTACGACTTTGTAGTTTGTGGTCATATTCATCAACCCGAAATGAGGGAAATAACCAATAGCGAAGGCTCTATTATGTACTTAAATTCTGGCGATTGGATTGAAAATCTTTCTGCCCTTGAGTATGCTGGCGGCCAGTGGAGCGTGTATCGTTTTAACGAGGCCGAGCGCATAAAAATGTTACAGCAAGTTGAGGAGCCGGACGAAGAGTTGAGCAACGATGTGCTGTTCAACAACATGTTGAGCGAGTTTAATTTAATGCGCCTATGAAAATACTATATGCTATTCAAGGTACCGGTAACGGCCACGTTACCCGGGCACGCGATATTGTACCCCTGCTTCAAAAAAAGCACGAAGTTGACGTGCTTATCAGTGGCACCCAATCGGAAGTGGAGCTTCCCTTTAATATAAAATATAAATGTAAAGGGCTTGGTTTTGTATTTGGAAAAAAGGGGGGTATTGACCTATTGGAAACCTACAAACGCAGCAACCTGCGGGTTTTTTTTGATGAGATTAACAGCCTGCCCATTCAACAATACGATCATGTAATAAACGACTTTGAGCCAGTGTCGGCGTGGGCATGCTATCAAAAAAACAAAACCTGCATAGGCCTTAGCCACCAGGCGGCGGTGCTTAATAAAAACGCACCAAGGCCCAACACAGCCGATAGGTTGGGCAGGGCAATTTTAAATAAATATGCGCCAACAACCGTACAGTATGGATTTCATTTTAAGGCGTACGACTCAAATATTTACACCCCGGTAATACGGCAGCAGGTACGCGACCTTATTGTGCAGGTAAAGCCACACTACACCGTATACCTGCCAGCTTATAACGACAGCAGGATAGTGAACGTACTAACCCAGGTAAAAGGGGTGCAGTGGCAGGTGTTTTCTAAACATAACAAAAAGCCTTTTACCGAAAAAAATGTTTGCGTTCACCCCATTAATAACGATGCTTTTTTGCAAAGCATGGCTACCTGCACAGGTATGCTTTGCGGGGCAGGTTTTGAAACGCCGGCGGAGGCATTGTTTCTTAAAAAGAAGTTACTGGTAATACCTATGAAGGGGCAATATGAGCAACAATGCAATGCAGCTGCGCTAAAAGACATGGGGGTACCGGTAATAAAAAGTTTAAAAAAGAAACATGTTGAAAAAATAAGCCAGTGGGTTGAGTATAGTGAGCAAGTGGTGGTTGATTATCCCAACGAGACCGAACATATTTTGGACACCATACTCGCAAAACATGCGGCCCACCTTTTAAATGAAGTGCTGCTTCCCGGCAAAAAGGTATATTCCCTTAAAAAATTCAGGAAGCAATCACTATTAAAAATTATGTTGAATAGCTAACCTTACGATATGGAGTTTAATAGCGGACAATTTGGCGATGAATTTAACTGGGGTGTTTCGGCAGCGGCCTACCAGGTAGAAGGTGCGCATGATACCGACGGCAAAGGGCCGTCAATTTGGGATGCTTTTGCCAATACGCCCGGAAGAGTTTTTGGTGGACACCAGGCCAATACTACCTGCGATTTTTACAATTTATACGCCCAGGATATTGCGTTAATGAGCATAATGAAGATCCCCAATTTCAGGTTCTCTATTTCGTGGAGCCGCATTTTACCCAATGGTACTGGTGCCATTAATTACAAAGGAATTGAGTTTTACGATAAGGTAATTAACTTTTGCAATGAGCTGGGTATTGAGCCATGGATTACCCTTTACCATTGGGACCTTCCGCTGGCGCTTGAAAAACGAGGTGGCTGGACCAACCGCGAGGTAGTAAATTGGTTTGGCAATTTTGTAGAAGTATGCATAAAGGCCTTTGGCCACAAAGTAAAGCATTGGATGGTGTTGAACGAGCCGCTGGTATTTACCGGTGCAGGCTATTTTTTAGGTGTACACGCACCTGGGCGTAAAGGGTTAAATAACTTTTTGGCGGCTGCCCACTACGCAGCCCTATGCCAGGCCGAAGGGGCACGCATAATAAAAGCAATACAACCCGGCTGCAAGGTGGGTACTACCATATCGTGCTCGTACATACAGCCATACCGCGCAACCGAGGCCGACCATAGGGCGGCCATAAGGGTAGATGCCCTGGTAAACCGTTTGTTTATTGAGCCATTGGTTGGGTTGGGCTACCCGGTTAACGATTTTAAAACGTTGCAACGCTTAGAGCAATATGTAAAAGATGGCGATGAGCAGCGGCTGGCATTTGACATGGACTTTATTGGTGTGCAAAATTACACCCGCGAAATTGTGAGCCACTCGCCATTTACGCCGCTTATTTGGGCCAAAATTATTGAAGCAAAAAAACGTAATGTACCCCACACCACAATGAACTGGGAAGTGTACCCTGAATGTATGTACGAAATGCTAAAAAAGTATAGTGCATACAATATAAAAGAACTGGTGGTAACCGAAAACGGCGCAGCCTTTAATGACAAAATAAGTGATGGAATTGTACACGATGTTGAACGTACCCAATACCTGCAAAAACATATTCAGCAGGTTTTACGGGCTAAAAATGAAGGCATAAATGTAACGGGGTATTTTGTATGGAGCTTTACCGACAATTTTGAATGGGCCGAGGGCTATGTGCCAACATTTGGGCTTGTGCATGTTGATTTTGCCACTCAAAAGCGTATTATAAAAACATCGGGTAACTGGTACGGAAAATTTATTTCGGGGGTACCGGTAAACACATTAAAACAAAGCAGCCAGTTTGTATAATAATTACCGGCACTTAATTTATTGTACAATAGTGTAGCCCTAAAATGGCAATCCAATACCAAGTTGCAATGCGTAATTGTTACGTTTAAGTACTACGCCATCGGGCGACGAAATTTCAAACTCTTTATTGCGCCACTCAAAATCGGCTATGTTTACCCAACCGTTATTTTTTATGCGTGCCGGGTCTTTTACTTTATAGGCAAAGTCAAGCCTTATTAAAAAATAGCTAAAGTCAAGCCGCAGGCCGGTGCCAACACCAACAGCAATATCGCGGGCAAACCGGTTCCACTCCAACATGCTGTTAGGGTTGCTTTCATTCATTTTCAGGTTCCAGATATTACCAATATCTGCAAACACGGCACTGCCTATTTTAACTGCGCTAAAGTTGGCAACGGGAAACCGGTATTCAATATTGGCTTCCAGTTGTACATCGCCAAAGCGGTCCCTAAAGCTGGTAGAAGTATCGCTTAAAAGCGATGAGCCAAGCCCCAGTTGCCGCAGTGACCATGCCCGCATACTGTTGGGCCCGCCAGAAAAAAATTGTTTAAAAAATGGCAGCGACTGACCAAAGGTGGCACCACTACCGTAATTGTACCCAATACCGCCAAACAGCCTAAAAGCCAGCGATGTTTTATTAAAGTTGCGTACTTTTTTAAGTTCGATCTCGCCCTTTAAATAGCGGTATAATTTGTCGTCTAATCCCCTAAAAAGCCCAAAAAGGCCGCCAGCTTCCTCGGCCGAAAACCTGAAATTGTTACTTACGGCGGGGTTTCGGCCAGCAAAGGTTACGTTGTAGGTAAACGTTTGGCTAACAACATAGCCGGTGTTAAAGGCAGTACGCAAAAAAGGGTTTTTGGTAAACGCATCTATCAGCCCCTGTAATGTATCAAGCGTATATAACTCCACATTTATAGGCTTGTATAATATGGTGTGGTTTCGTTTTTTGGTTTCGTAGCCCCAGGAGCCTACCAGCGACCGTAGCCTGAAAAATGCCTTGCGCTCCGTATACGATGCTGCAAAATTTACAAGGGTTTTGTAGGCGTCGTATTTTTTTAGTGCCCGCTTGCCGTAAGGAAAATATAACCGGGGAATGCTTAGCGTATGCGATATGCTTGATTGAAACGTTTGCAGCGGGGTGTTGGTTGCCAGCGATAGTTCAATACCATTGCGCACTACGGTGCTGGCTTGTATGGCTTCCTTCCACACGTTTCGGTTGCGCAGGGTAATATTGTTGGCAATGCCAAGCAGGTTGCCGTTTAAAATGGTTCCACTGTTGCGGCTTATCTCCAGGTCGGTACTTAGCGAGTACTTTTGGTTTGGTGTAAGAAAAAAATGGAAGTCAAGCATCTTTACTGAGTCTGTCGCCTGCCCGGTAAGGCTGTCTGTTACCGCTGGCTTTACCTGTAAAGTATCAAAGGTTTCTTCGGTCCTCACATCTACCTGGCTCCACGTGCCCAATTGCGAAAAGGCACTAATGGTTTTAAAATAGCGCTCTTCGTTGTATAAGCTGTCGTTTCGCAGGTAGGTATGTTCGCTAAGAGGCCTAAAGTGTATAAAAGGCTTGTTAAGTTTGCTGGTTTTATTGTTGCGTGAGTAAACAATTTTATATGGCTGTTTCATTAGCGAGTCGGCTATATCGTTTATTCGTGACTGGGGGTAATAGTAAACATCGCCTACGTAATATTTAAAAAATTTACTGGTGGTGTCCCTTTCTGTAATCACCACATCTACTGTAGGGTTTACCCGGCGTTTTTCTGCCGCTTCGGCCAGCAGACGGGCCTGTTCAAAAGGGTCAAGTGTTATGGTAAGCAGCGATACATCGGTAGTATCAACCACCGCTACCAGGTTTTCGCGGTTTATTTTGTAATAACCATTCTTCCTAAAAAGTGTAACCAGCCGTTCCAGTTCAACCGCAATATTTTGTTTGTTGTACGGTTTACCTGTTTTTAAAAGACTTTCCTTTTTATAGCCATCCGCTATTTTGGCAAGTTCGGGATTTGCAAAAGCAAAGTTAAGCGAGTCAACGGTAAGGCTTTTGCCCAACGAAATATCCATTAAAATATTGGCCCGTACCTGGCTTTTTTTGGTAGTATACCAAATAGAGTCATTAATGGTTGTGTTGTAATATCCCTGGCTGTTAAGATACGATTGCATAAAAGCAATACTGATGGTTACATCGCTGCTGTCAAAAACATACGGGTTTTTAATAATGGTCCTTACACCATATTTAACTACAGTGGGTACTTTAAGGCTATCATCCCAATAATTTTGAAGGGCTGTTTCAAGCCTCTTTTCTTCGTCACGGCTAACATTGCCTTTTACATTTATATTGGTTTGATAAACAAAAGGATTGTTTTTAGGAAATTGCTTTACAACCGTACAGGAAGCCATCAACAAAAAACCCAGCCACACAGGTAAAAAAGAGATATTTGTTGGCTTTGGATTAAAAAACATATTCACGATGCTGAGTAAAAAAGAAATCAAATATATCCAATCTTTATGCCACAAACGAAAAAGGGATGAGGACAAAGTGTTTGTTGCCGAAGGGCCTAAACTTGTTACCGAAATACTGGAAGGATCGTACGATGTAGTGGGGGTATATGCGCTGCAATCGTGGATAGATACCAACGTAACCATGGCTGCGCCTGTAACGGCTATTTCGGAAAGTGAATTGGAGCTGATAAGCCAGCTACAAACCCCTAACCAGGTGTTGGTATTGGCCCGCCAACGGCAAGTAATTACCGAGCCGGTAATTAACGGGCAACTTTCGTTGGTGTTAGATGGTGTGCAGGACCCCGGTAACATGGGCAGCATTATTCGCATTGCCGACTGGTTTGGCATTAACCAACTTATATGTAGTGTTGACTGTGCCGATTTTTACAATGCTAAAGTAGTGCAGGGTACTATGGGTAGCATTGGCAGGGTTTACTGCTGGTATAAACCATTAAATGAGTGGTTAGATGGTGTGAACGTGCCTGTTTACGGTGCTTTGCTGCAAGGCGATAGTGTTTATAAAATTCAAAAACCAACCGAAGCCATATTGGTGATCGGTAATGAGTCAAAAGGTATCAGGGATTATATACTTCCGTTTATTACCAATGCGGTAACTATACCAAGGGTGGGCAACGCCGAGAGTTTAAACGCTGCGGTAGCTACGGGTATTATTTTATCGCATTTGGTTGGTGGGTAATGGGTCTGTTTTTTAGGTAGATGTATACCGCGCCTTCGTCCACTCATCAACCGCTTTTATCTAAACTGTATAGCTTTTACCGGTTGTATATGTTTTACAATTAGTGTAGGTACAATGAGCGATGCAAAACAAACCAACAACGTACCAGCACATATAGCCACTACCTGCCACCAAATAATATAAATAGGTGCACTGTTAACATAATAGGCGGTTTCATCTAATGTTATAAAATGGGTGGCCTGTTGCAAAAAGCAAACACCCAGCCCAAGGGCAAGTCCAAAGCCCACCCCCAGCAGTGTAATATAACTGGCGTGGTATAAAAAAATTTTCTGAATGGTCTGGTTGGTGCTGCCAAGTGCCTTTAAAATACCTACCATGCGGGTGCGCTCAAGTACCAAAATCAACAGGCAGGTTACGAGGTTTATAATGGCTACTACCGACATTACAATAAAAATCACATCGCGGTTAACGTCCTGTATGTTCAGCCAGTCAAATATGTTGGGGTACACCTCCCGCACAGTGCGGCTTATCCATTTTTCGGGCAAAATACCCTTATAATAAATCTGTTCGTTAATGCTATCCATAACCCGGTAATCGTCCAAAAAAATTTCATACCCGCCAATTTGGTTGGGCGACCAGTTGTTTAGCCTGTTAATTAACCTGAGGTCGCCTAAGGCAAACAGTTTGTCGTATTCTTCAATACCGGTTTTGTAAATGCCTGAAACGGTCAATCGCCTAAAATTGCTACGCCCACCAACTGCGTCAATAAAATATATCCTGATAGTATCGTTCAGCTTAATCTGCAACTGTTGGGCTAACGGCTGCGATAAAATAATCTCCCTGGAATAAAGGGTATCGTCAAAATTTAACCATCGGCCCGCTATTAAAAAATTTGTAAGATGGTCAAAGTTGTAGTCACTTTCAACCCCCTTAAACAAAATGCCTTCAATATTAGTGCCTTGTTGTAAAACGGCACTTTTAGTAGCAAACGATTGAACATTGGTGATATGGGGCCTTTTTTTAAGTTCGGCCACTACCTTATCATCCTTATCCAATGGGCTTTCTTCGGCTACCAGTGCTTTATTGGGTTCGTATTGTTGTACCCTTAGGTGGCCCCAAAAACTAAATACCTTTTGACTAACAGTTTGCTGAAACCCGTTTACAAAGGCCAACGTAACTATCATTGCAGCTACGCTTATGGTAGTGGCAACTATGGCCAGCCTTATAATAAACCGCGAAAACGATTTTTGTGCATTAAACGCTATGCGTTTTGCAATCATTATTGCAATATCCAATCGGCAGGGTTTTTGATATTTTCAAAACTACACTTGCATAGGCAATGCAACAAACCCAATTATTATTACCTTGTCAGCAGTTGTTAAAGCCACAACCATTTATACATGCGCAAAGCCATTATAATCTTCCCTTTACTATTCCTTTATTCTGTTGTTTTTACCCAGTTCAACGTTGATGTTATTAAAATGCCAAATATTGCAGGTGTCAATGTTTTTTTAAGAGGCAATCAAATGGCTTACCCAATTATAAACTTAAACAGCACCGACCAGGTAGAGCTGCATTTTGATGATTTGGACGGCAGGGTAAAAAATTATTTTGCAGCTTTTGAGCTGTGCAATGCCGACTGGAGGCCGGCCAACCTTAGCACCTTCGATTACCTTAAGGGCTTTAGTAACATTCGGCTTAGCCAGTACAGAGTGTCGTCGGTAGCCTTTACACGATATGTTCATTACCAGGCTATGTTGCCCGACCGCAACTCTATGCCCACCAAAAGTGGCAACTATTTACTAAAAGTTTATTTAGATGGCGATACCGGCAAACTTGCATTTACCCGCCGTGTTTTGGTGGTGCAGCCACTGGCCGATATTGCCTCTCAAATACTACAGCCATTTAATTCTGAAATATTTAAAACACACCAAAAAGTGCAGTTTTCGGTAAGTAAAAACCAGTTGAACGTATTAAACCCCCAGCAACAAATAACTGCTGTAATATTACAAAACAATCGGTGGGATAATGCCATCACCGGCCTGAAGCCCACCTTTATTCGTGGTAATTTGCTGGAATTTAATACCGAAAACGAGGCTATTTTTCCCGCAGGAAAGGAATACCGCTGGGTTGACCTGCGCAGTTTTAGGTTTAGAGGTCCGCATGTGGCCAAAACAACCTACGACCGTCAAACCAGGGAGGTTATTGTTGAGCCCGATGCAGAACGAAATACCCAGCGGCAAATAAATTTTAGGGATTACAACGGCCATTTTTTTATTGAAAGTTCCGATAGCGATAACCCATGGTGGCAGGGCGATTATGCTGAAGTTCATTTTACGTTTGTACCTAATAATAACCAGCCTTACCCACGTAAAAATCTTTTTTTGGTAGGCCAGTTAAATATGTATAATGTAAATGATACCGCGGCGCTTACCTATAATGCGCAAAACGGCGTATACGAAAAAAAAATGCTGCTAAAGCAAGGATATTATAGCTATTCATATGTAACCAAAGATGTTGACAACAGGAGCAGCAAGGCATCGGCAGAACAAACCGATGGCAACTATTGGGAAACCGAGAACGACTACACTATATTGGTTTACTACAGGGCACTGGCGGGCCGCCACGACGAGCTAATAGGCGCCACCACCATAAACTCCCTTAACAGCAGGCGCCTTGGGTTTTAACAGTTATTTGGTAGCTACTCCCTATGGTCCGTTACAATTGGACAAAATATTGCAATCACCCTTGTATGAAAAAATACTTACTGCTTTTATTTGTTTTAATGACCGCAAAGGGCCAGGCACAAAAAATTGAAAGTATTTTTTTTGATCTTTACACCGATAGCCTTAAAAAAGGGGTGCATAACTACATTAATGTGGTTGCCAAAATGAGCAATAGCAGTTATTACCCATTAATGGGTACTGAGGTGGTTTTTAGCAGCAATGCAGGCCACTGGCAGGGAAACAGCCTGTTGCTTGATAGCCTGTATGCCTGCGACTCTATTGTCGTTTCCGTTCAGTTAAAAAGCAATCATTTGTTAACAGCAAAAAAAACCATCTATCTAAAAAAGAATACTTACGAACCACCACTAAAAACCGAACAGGAACTGCTGGAAGAGTGGCGGAAACCAAGGGGCAAAAGCAATAATTGAATTTTTAAAAGCTGCCGTGGGTTTAAAACTGCCAGAAAAAGAATCTGGATTACTATTAAAACCTCACTTTAAGGCAAAAAAAATGGCAAGTTACTTACATCGCACCGCTCAACCATTTACCCTTGCTGCATTCCTGCCCTGGGGGATTCAATAGGAGCTGGTCGTATAAGACTTGCCGTTGCAAACATATAGGTTTACATTGTAACAAACAAAATTGGATGGTTTAGGCACAGTTTTTCATGTTCCTGTTAATGTACTCTTTTGCCATACTGGTAGGCATTAAATTAGTTCATCACTATTTTTCGATTGATTTTCAAGCGTTTGCAAGACACATGAAAGCCTGGTAATTGCAGACTTTATTTAACTATAGTAAGATTTTCTTTTTTTATATCTGTAATCAAATATTTTTTGTTCAATGACTAAAATTAAGACAATGAAAAACAAAAATGATATTCGGAATAAATACAGAATGATATATTGTTCATACCGGCGACCAACATTTTTGTCTGGTCTTGCTTCCCTTTTTGATCTATATAATGCCAAATCATGTCAAAATTTATATACATCAAACTTTGATGATTTTAATGTTATTGCAAATGATTTTAAGGTAACCGGAGTAATTATTGCCGGTACATTTAATAATAATGCCCCTAAAAAATATCATTTGGTGAAAGAATTAGCGAAATAAACTACCCTTATATAAATAATATAGATGTCTAATCAAAATGAAAATCTATCTAAAAAAGGAGAAAATTCTGTTTTGAACAGTCGGCTTGAACCTGTAGTTCCCGAATATGAAATTGAAGAGGTTATTGATGAATGTAAAAAAAATCCAAAACTGAAAGATCTTTCAGAAGAACAACTGAAAGAAATAGCACAAATTTCTATAATTGTGGTAAGACAAGAAAGCATGTTTGCTGGCCCGTTACCACATCCTGCCATCTTGAAAAGATATGAAAAAACTTTACCGGGTGCAGCAGATAGAGTTCTAAAAATGAATGAAGCGAATGCGACTAACAGACATATTCTAAACGATAAAATAGTAAATGCTGACAATAAAAGATCTGGTCGTGGACAGATATTGGGTTTTATTCTTTCAATTTTATTTATTGGGGCTGCTATTTTTGTTCATATTTAAACCAGCCATTCCCAGCAAGTATTTTAGGAATTGGAGGTTTTTCATCAATTATTTCAATTTTTGTCCTCGGAAAAAAATAAAATTTAAATAACATATTCAGCCAGGAAAGATATTTGTAATAGAAGGACCTGATGCTGAAATAATGTGCTTCTATTCGTTGTTACGCTTTTGTTCATTTATGACTGTGACTATTTGCCCAGATAACAAATTTTTGACATTAGTTTCAATTAATGATTATCCGTTATTTGGTACACTTAATGCTGAATATAAAATCATTATAAAAAAGGCTGAATAAAATTACTAGCTGTAGAAGTGCCACCTTTACGGTTATTTAGGACGGCTGCAACGACTGATGAAAAATGCTATAAAGCTCGGTTCCAAAATACCCGCACCAGATTGCGGATGGTCATTGTTTTAATCAGTATTTATTTTTGGAGGATGCAATTTAGAATCCCTGCTATTGCCTATTACAAAAACTTGTACGAACAATAGCGCTAAAACATGTGTATAATTTCCATGTCTTCCAAAAAACAATTTTTAAGTGCACGATGGGAATACCTTGTCATGATCAATTACCAAGCAGATCCGGCCATTTTAGCTCCGTATCTCCCAAAATTTACTGAGTTGGACTTATATAAAGGCAAGGCCCTGGTAAGTGTGGTGGGGTTTTTATTTAACCAGGCAAGGGTATTTGGTGTTCGGTGGCCCTTTCATACCAATTTTGAAGAAGTAAACCTGCGCCTGTATTTAAAACACCAAACCAGCAATGAAGTGCGGCGGGGGGTAGTGTTTATAAGCGAAATTGTACCAAGGATAGCCATTGCCACCATGGCCAACCTGTTGTACCACGAGCAATATAGTTACCGCCCAATGAAGCATCATATTAAGCACGAAAGTGGCCTGGTAAATGCCCGGTACCAATGGAAAAATAAGGGTAAATGGAACGAAATGCATATTGAAGCCGAAGATGTTTTACAACCCATTGCGGCTGGCAGCGAAGAGGAATTTATTTTTGAACATTACTGGGGGTACAACCAGTATAACCCCAACACAACCATTGAGTATGGTGTGGAGCATGAACGCTGGCAGGTATACCCCATAAAAAACTGGCTGCTAAATTGCGATGTGGCTGCACAATATGGTCAGCAGTTTGTACCGGTTTTATCGCAAAAACCATCGTCGGTAATGTTGGCCCGCGGCTCGGAGGTTGTTATTAGAAAACCGCGTTTTATACAGTAATGGCGGCTATTAGTCAGGCTTAGGTTGCTGGTTCTTTTTTTGAGTCGAGGGTAAAACCAATGGTTGTGCCAACATCGGGCTTGCTGCGTACATGTATGGTTTGCCCATGCGCTTCAATAATATGTTTGCAAATGGCCAGCCCAATGCCCGACCCACCAACCGAGCGGCTACGGCCACGGTCAGTGCGGTAAAAACGCTCAAATATGCGGGGAAGGTGCTCTTCTGCAATACCAATGCCATCGTCGCTTATTTCTATTAATACATGTTTGCCATCGGTATTGTATATGCTGGCTACAATATTGCCATCCTTTTTGCCGTATTTAGTAGCATTGGTTATTAGGTTGGCCAATACTTGTTTCACCTTTTCTTTGTCGGCATAAACGGTTAGTGCCGTTTCGCAACCCTTTTTTATACTGCACTTTATGTTGCGGTAAGTGGCTTCAATGCTTAACGATTCAAATATTTCTTTTATTAGCTCCTGTATAATAAACGATGATTTATTTAATGGTTGCTCGCCACTTTCAAGCCGGGTTATTTCGTCAAGGTCTTTTACCATGGCCACCAGCCTGTCAACATTTTTGGCTGCATTTGTTAAAAATTTAATGTTGACCGCGGGGTTATCAATGGCGCCCGATAACAAAGTATCAACGTAACCCTGTATGGCAAAAATGGGCGTTTTAAATTCGTGCGATAAGTTTTGCAGAAATTCCTTTCGGTAGGCCTCGTTCTTTTTAAGCAGTTCAATTTCCTGACGCCTTTGCTCTGCCCAGTTTTCTACATCAAGCCGTACTTCATCAATGCTTTTTTTTGGTAAAATGTATTTGTAATAGGTCTCCTCGCGTTTGGTGGCTTTGGTTTGGTAAATAAACTTATAGATCAATTTTATTTTTCTAAAAATAAAACGCTCCATTGTAAACTGTATCAATAAGTAACTTCCAACAAATACAGCCGTAAATGCCAAAGTGGTAATAAGCCAGTCGGGGTGAAGCAAATAATATCCAATAGAAATAGGTACAGATATAACTAATGCCGTAAGTAACGAAAGCCTTTGCGGCGAAACATTTTTAGTAGGTAGCATAAAAGTAAAACTATTGGATAAATACATTATTCCGATAGCCTATGCTTTAAAAAAAAACAAAGCGTTTGTTTTGTATAAATAGCCCTTTAATAATCGCTACACTTCAAATTTATAACCAACGCCTTTAACTGTAGTAACGCAGTCTACCCCTAATTTTTGCCTTATTTTTCTTATATGCACATCAATAGTTCGGTCGCCAACAATTACCTCCGAACCCCATACCTGGTTAAGAATTTCGTTTCGCAAAAACACCCTTCCCGGTTTAAATGCAAGAAGGTATAATAATTCAAATTCTTTTTTGGCCAGGGTATGATCATTGCCATCAATGGACACTAAAAACTTTATAGGGTCAATGGTAATGTTGCCAATGATAATAATTTTACCTGTTTCTTTTTGCAAACGTCTAAATACTGCATTTACCCTGCTAACCAATACTTTAGGGCTAATAGGTTTGTTAATATAGTCATCGGCTCCCAGTTCAAGACCCTTAATTTCCGACGCCTCATCGCTTAATGCGGTCAAAAATATAATCAACGTATCATGAAAGGCGGGTTGAGCCCTCAATGCTGCGCAAACTTCAATACCTGTTTTTCGCGGCATCATAATGTCAAGTATTATAAGGTCGGGCTTTACCTTTATGGCCTTTTCAAGCGCCTCGGCTCCATCTTTAGCGGTATAAATTTCGTAGCCTTCCTTTTCAAGGTTGTAGCTTATAATCTCTAAAATATCCTGCTCATCATCTGCAATTAAAACCTTCTTTTTCGGCGTTTCCATTAACAATTTATTTACACAAAAATAATTTTAAAGGTATGCCACCTGCTAATCGTGCCATTATAAAATTGTTAAGTCAAAATAATTCCCTGTACATAGCCTGCCTAAATCTTAACACTTGGGCCAAAATTTAAGCAATAGTTTGGTTGTATTTTTGAGGTTGAATGTACATAATGAGTAAATTTTACAACACCCTTTTTGTTTTATTCCTATTTAACCTCTCTTTTGCCCAGCCGCCGCAAATACCAATGATGAGGCAAATTTTTCACGACCGTATTAATCAAAGCCAGCAGGATATTGATAAAATTGATAAGAAAAAAGACAATTTTTTTGTCGCCGGTAATGATGAAGAGGTAAACCAGCAGCTAACCTTTGCATTGTTTAACACCGTTGACGGCCTTCAAAATAAAATTGAACTTGACAACTCGTTAGATGCTAATGGCAAAATAAAATTTCTTCGCGGCCTAAACGATATTTTGGCTGCATTTGAAATGGATTGCCGTGCCCGGCGTATAAAACCCTTACAACTTCCCGATTTAATAATGGCCTATACCGGGGCTATGGAACTTGAAAAACAAAATCAATCCATTGTTTCCATAGTGCAGTTATATGATTTTGAGGTGGGTAATATTATTTCACGGGCGTTTCCGTACAAGCAAAATATAGGTAAGGACGATGTTGAGCAGTTGTTGGTACTTAAGGCCTGCCAACGCGATCCTAACCGCATATTGCCCATTTTGTCGTTAAACCCCAACGTTACTTTTGCCGATAGCCTTATAAAAATGGCGGCCTATAACAACCAGGAAGATATTTATACCTATGCTCAATCGGCCAACTCGCCTTTGGGCATGCGCATTAGTAAGGTAGATGATCCGTTAGTGCAAATCATTAGCAAATTGGCGCTTATAAACCAGGGGCGGCTATATTTTCCGTTTTTGGACGACCTGTACCGAGGTAAAACAACGGTTGATGAAATAGCAAAAACATTAAACAACGATAATAAATATTTTAGCCTGCTGGTTAAAACACAAATTGAAGCGGCGGGCCGAATGAGGCAACGAGACACACCCATGGTAATGAATACCTTAACCGGTATGCTGCAAAAAAAGTCGAAGGAGCTGTTTATAAACGTAATTAATGGTTTGCACGAAAGCCCCGATAATGTAAGAATGCGGGTTGTTGAAACACTTACCCCTCAGGAGTTGTACTACCTATGTGTTATGGGCGAAACTGAAATTTATACCAGCAGTTATTTAAAAGTATACGACCGTATTTTTCAGCGGATGAAGGACCCCAAAAGCGACTCTTTGCTGTTAAGCGTAAACTTCAATTTTTTTAAGAAGTTTATAAAAATGGCTGCCGGTTACAATACGCTCGATGACTTTTTGCGCCGCATGTCAAAACAAAATTCCGAAATTTTGATGAGGGCTTTTGTAAATGGCCTTGAAAAAACCAATACCCTTGAGGATGCGGTAGATGTAGCCGACTCGTATGCAAGTATTTCGGATACTAGTTTACGAAAACTCATTTTGAACGAAGTGCAAAGCAATTATAATCAACTAACTGCATCTGCCGACCGCCGTGGGGCCATCATTTACGATATCATGAACAATATTTTTTTGAGTATAGATACCGCTAACAAGGTAAATGTTTCGGCCAAATATGGTATACCCGGTGTATATACCATGCCCGCAAATTTGCTTAAGGATACCGCTGGCGGAAAAATTATAGTGCAACAATTTTTTTATGGCGATAAGGACGGCAATACGGTATTTAACAATTTTGTAGCTGCCTATAACAATTCATTGTGGAAAATAGTACAAAAGCCTGAGTGGATTGAGGTAAGCTCCGCCAGTGGAACGCCAGTGGTTATCTATGCCAACAAACCTTTGGATAGCGAGAAGGATTTGGACGCAAAAGCACAGGCCGACCTAAACAATTATTTGGCCGAAAACAATATACAACCTACCGTAGTCATACATCGTGGTCATAGCTATTTTGTAAAATACACCATTGAGCAATTAGCGCCATCGGCCAGGGTAGTGTTGTTGGGTAGTTGTGGCGGCTATCATAACCTACACGATGTATTGAATATTTGCCCTTACGCCCAAATAATTGCCAGTAAGCAGGTTGGAAGCGGCACTATTAACCAGCCCATGATTATAACCCTTACCGAACTACTGAGGCAAGGTAAAGACCTTAACTGGCCAGGCATTTGGCGCAGCCTGAACAGCCGCTTTAAGGGTAACGAAATGTTTGATGATTATGTGCCGCCTCATAAAAACCTGGGGGCAATATTTATTATGGCCTACAATACGGTAGCAGATAATAATGAGTAAGCGTTGGCCCAAATAAGTGTAGGACTGTCGTAATTCAACGTTTAGGGTAATAAAATAGCCCAAATATTTCTGTGGTTTGTTATGCTTCTAACACAATATTGCGTACCACATTGTCAGGTTGCCGGGCCAAAAGCTTTAAATTGTTCATAAGGTAGTCGTCGTCGCTTATGCCTTCAACATTCATAAATAATAGTATACCCAATAGGTTAGTAAATGGCTGCCTTAGCTGGTGCAACTGAATAATGCAATCTTCTTTAATTTATCGTTTTGAAGCTGAATGTTTTCCTCGTATTTATTTCGGTCAGTAACTTCCGAAACCGGGACCGAAATACCGATTGGCAAATCGTTTTCGTAAACCGGGGTAGTACTCTGACCCAAAGTAAAAGGTGTCAGAATCCTTTTTATCAATAATCCCAGTTTCCCGTTTCACTTTTTCACCTTTCAGCGCTTTTTTAAAGTCTTCCATAAATGCTGTCCACCCTGTTTTCTGTAGCCCTTGCATAGTCCAAAATATTATCGCTCACCATCAATTTTTTGCCATGATTGTTGCAAGCCGTTTTCATACGCCTTACTATTAAAAAACTGTGTACGAAAATTGGGCTACATAAAAAACTTTACTTTGTCTGTCCTGTCAAAAATCGATTTAAATATTTTACTGGAACGCTCAATTTTGTTGGCCTCGGGAATGCTTTCGCAACAATTATCGACAACCACGAAAATACTTGTTTCTCCGCCTGTTTTTCTTCAGCCGTCATTTGCCAGGTAACATAATGCGCTTTGTTTTGTGAGCCAATAAAACGCGCAATACCTTTTTGTGAAGTATAGAATGTGGTAATGCAGCAATTAAAGTCATGATTAAAAAACGCCAAATCGCATTAAAGTACAAGTTCGTTAATGCATATCCGCACGCTGGTGCTGATATTTTGGAACCGGTCTTTATAGCAGTTTTCATCAGTCGTTGCAGCCTGCCTCTTTAACCATAAAGGTCGCACTCTTACAGTTGGTAATTTTATTCAGCCTTTTTTATCATCATTTTATTCAGCATTGATTGTACCAAATAGGGGATAATCATTAGTTTGTTTAATGTGTTCCATACTGTAAGTAGGGTACAATTTGGTGTCTGAAAAAGCTGTTGGTAAACACAATGCAACTCTAAACATTTAAAATTACCAGGTAAAGGAAGTTATTATTACCAGGCGATACCGGGATATGTTGGTTGTATGTAAGCATTTAATTATGGCGGTGAAAGTATTTAAGAATAAGGGTTTATGTAAACTTTTTATTCAATCACAACAATACAATATTTTAAGACTTGTTAATAGTAAAATTTCTACATCTGCATTGGTAATAATACGATGATCCCAAATTATTTTAAAAACTATAAATTTCAATTGTATTTGAAAGTAGTAATAATAAAAAAGCATTCCAGTTAATGGAATGCTTAATATTTTTTTTATTTGTATGTCAACCACCGGTGGGGTAATACCCTTTAAATACGCAACAATTAAATGTAAGATGCATTGTTGAAGCCTGGCGGTTTTTAAAAATTTCAATTAATTAGCAGGTTACCTTACATACGGCTGCTGCTATAAGTAGGGAAACAGCTATTGTTTACCAGTTACTAAACCTTACGCCAATACTATAGGGGCGTTGCTCCAAACCGTTTTTGTGTAATGGGTTCATGCTGTACGATCCAAACAGGCGCACAGGCCCAAGACCCAACTCGCCAATGTAGGCCAGCCTAAAAGGTTCCAGGTCAAAATCGCCGCGTATTGTCTCTTTGCCCCGCTCGTTGCTTTTTTGTTTGTTGCGGCTACCTATGCGGTAACCTGCGCTTACCCCTGCACTAAAGCTAAGCGCTTTTTTGTTGCCTGGGTGCGTGTTTATGTTTACCATAAAGGGAACGGTTAAGTAGCCAACGTATAATTTATTTTTTGAAAAATTAACGCTGTCGCGAAAAATATACGCAGGGTTTTTGTTGTAGCTGACGTTGTTTTCGTACCTGAAATTAAACATTTCAAGCCCGAGACCATACTTTAGGTTAACCACATTTTTGGCCATATTTAGGCGTTGCATAAATATCCATATGTTTACATTACTCGATTTGCTGATTCTAAGTTTAAGGTCACTATCGGTAAAGGCTGCTTCGCCTGGCCTTATGGTACGCAGGTAGTTGTTGGCGGCAGGCGTATTGTACATGGTTTGGTCGTTTACGTTGGCAAAGCCAAGGTCAAAAATCCACCAGTTGGTACTAAGGTTTGATGGTTTTTTTGGTTCCTTTTTAATTACTATGGAAACGTCACTATTGCCATCGTTTCCATCCTGGCCTTTTTTCTTTTTAATGATAATGAACTTGCCCACCTTAACGGTATCGCTGGTTTGCATTGTTGTGTCTGTTTGGGCAATAGTTGCCTGGGCAACCCATAGGGCTGCCATTAGTGTAAATGCTTTTTTCATTTTAGTAAATTTTAATTAAAGTGTGTTTGCCTCAAAGTTCAAACGAGGCTATCCTGATGGTTTTTTCCCTTGCTGTTCTGTCGGTTTTTCGGTCAAAAAGCGAAGATGCTTTGCGTAACAATCCTTTAAGTTTGTGTTTATTAATTTGAGCCGAACCTAAAAGTAATACGTTGTTTTCCTCACCTGTATTGGTGTCTAACACTTTATAAACCGTTTGGTGTACCGTGGCTTCGGCTACTGGCTGTATAGCTAACGGGGTTTTTGCCAGGGTAATATTTGCAGGCCTGGTTGTAGGCTGGGCAGCAGTTATTGTATTGGGCAAACGCTCTTCCGCAATCGGCTGGGCAACATTGTTGGCAAATTGTGGGCCGCTATTGTCGCTCACTGCTATGGCCACTGTATTGTTGGTTAACCGGGGTAATGTCCGTAGTTTTTGCAAAGGTGCAGGCCTTTGGTTATTTGCTGCATACTGTACATTTTCCACCTGTTTTGGCAAATCTTTTTTTCCAGTTTGTGTGTCAGCATTGTCCGGGGCCGAAGTAGTTTTAATTTGCGGCAGCGTTGTTGTTGCCTTGCCGGTGGGTGTATTTGCAGGCCTAATTGTACTAATGGTGGTGTTGCCTGCTATTGACTGGCGGCTGGTGTTGCCTGCAGGTACAACAATATATAAAAATGCGGCAACACCAATTAGCGAGGCAGCTACTGCAAGCCTTGTCCAATAAATTGGATACACTTTACGTTGGTGTTTTTTATAAAGTGTATCCTTATGGCTAAATACCATAGCGTCAGGGATAAGCCTACTTTTTAATAATTGTTCAAAGGCAGTTTGTAAAGGTGGATGCGTTAACACAAAATGTTCCACCTCGTCCTTTTGTTGGTGGCCTAATTCATTATCGGTGTATAGTAAAAAATATTCTTCGTAATTGGCCAGCGTTATGCCACTGGCTTTTTTATATAAAAGATGTTTATTTTCAAAAGTGATGTTACTTTCGGCCGGTAGGATACTGGTTTGCAATACTTCTAATGCTGCTTTTGCCAAAGGGTTTATCGCCACATAATCTTCCACTGCTAACCGTTGTTGCCCTGTTAGTTCATTATCAATATAAAGTAGTAAAAACGTTTCGTAATTATCGTGTTCAATCATTGTGTGCTTCATTTTTTTCCGCTTTTCGTTTACACCTGTTAATGTTTTTACAACACATTTTCTATGCTTACCAGGTAATTTCTTAAAGTAAGCCTTGCCCTGTGCAGGTAAACTTTTACCTGGCTTTGGTTTAGGCCCGTAATTACGCCTATCTCTTCATAATTGTATCCCTCATAGTCTTTCAATAATACCAGGCTCCGCTGCAGGTCATTTAGCTTATACAGGGCCGTATGTAATATTTTAGATACATCCTTACTATGTGGCTGATGGCTCCAAGCCACGTCTTCATTCTCTGTAATATCCCGGTGGTTGGTCCTTTTGCTTTTTCGTATATGGTCTATCATTTGGTTGTAGGCCACTGTAAATAAATACGACTTGCTTTTTTCGTACACTACATCGTCGCGGTGCCGCCATAATTTTTCAAAGGCATTTTGCACAACATCCCTCGCATCTTCTTCATGCCTTAAATTTTTAAGTATAAACCGGTATACATTGTCGGCATAACGGGTTACACATTCATTGTATTGGTCCTCGGTCATAAACAGTGGTCAGTGGTAATAAATAGTTTTGAGGATAGTACGCCGGCGGAAAAAAAAAGTTACACCAGTTACAAATTTTTTAATACAAAACTTAGTGACGGAGCGATGTGAAGATGTATTTGGTTACTGCTTCAAAAAAAATAAAATCATTGCTCGTAAGTTCAAGCGAAGGTGCAGGGCGCTGTAGGCTTCCCGTGGTGCCGTACTTTTTTTGAATAAGGTAGTTTTCGTTGGCTATATTTTTTGCGCCATATAAAAAAACAATGCAGCAGGTACAAACAACCAAACTAAATATAAAACGTTGAAGTGGTTTTGGTTTCATAAACAAGTATTTAATTGATTGCTGATACGAACTTAGCGGCCCAATGTTACAGCTAAAAACGCACTAAATTAATATATTTTGTATTTGGCAATTAGTTAACAATCCTATTTTTCACATTACTTAACGGTGTTAAAACACCGTTATAAAAAGTTGTATTTAAAGTTTAATAATTAGTTGAAATTGGTAACGTAAAAACCTCGAGGCCTATTTGGTTACCTTTACCCTATATAAATAAAGCGATATGAACGAAAAATTTACCGCCCGCATTACGGCCGAACTGTTTGAAATTAGCGAAGCAGGTTTGTTTAAACACGAAAGGGTCATTACCAGCGTGCAAGGCCCCGAAATAGAGGTTAATGGCCATACCGTGTTAAACTTTTGTGCCAACAATTATCTTGGCCTTTCGTCAAATCCGGCTGTAATCAGCGCCGCCCATGCGGCAATCGATACACATGGTTTTGGCTTAAGCAGTGTTAGGTTTATTTGCGGAACGCAGGATATTCACAAACAACTGGAGGAAAAACTATCGGCCTTTTTGGGTACAGAAGATACCATTTTATATGCTGCAGCTTTTGATGCCAATGGCGGGCTTTTTGAGCCGCTGTTAAGCGACGAAGATGCCATTATCAGCGACTCACTAAACCATGCTTCCATTATTGATGGCATACGGTTGTGTAAGGCAAAACGGTTTAGATACGAACATAATAACATGGCCGATTTGGAAGATAAACTGGTAGCCGCCCAATCGTCGCGAAGCCGTATGATTGCTACCGACGGTAGTTTTAGCATGGATGGAACCATTGCGCAATTGGATACAATTTGCGGGCTGGCGGAGAAATACGATGCCATAGTAATGGTGGATGATTGCCACTCAACCGGCTTTTTGGGTAAAACCGGCCGTGGTACACACGAGTATTGTAATGTTGTGGGCAAGGTTGATATTATTACCGGAACCCTTGGCAAAGCACTGGGCGGTGCCAGTGGTGGTTTTACATCGGGCCGTAAAGAGGTAATTGAAATGTTGCGCCAACGTAGCAGGCCTTATTTATTTAGCAATACGCTTGCGCCAACCATAGTAGGTGCTTCCATTGCTGTGTTAGATATGCTTACTGCCGGCACCACCCTGCGCGACCAACTGGAATATAATACTCAGTACTTCCGCACTAAAATGACCGATGTTGGTTTTGACATAAAGCCCGGCGACCATCCAATTGTGCCCATTATGTTGTACGATGCAGTAATTGCACAAAACTTTGCTGCAGCTTTATTAACTAAGGGAGTATATGTTATAGGCTTTTTTTACCCCGTAGTGGCCAAAGGGTTAGCCCGTATACGGGTTCAGTTAAGCGCCGCTCATACACAACAACATCTTGATGCAGCCATTGATGCATTTATACAGGTAGGCAACGAAATGGGTGTATTAAACAATCAGGCAGTGCCGCAATAGCAATGCCCCGTTAATGCTTACTGTTAACAAAACGCGCTGTTGTTGGTAACCAACAATTGATAAGCCACTTGTGTTAAATACCGTTGGGTTATATTGGCTAACAATATTTGTGATACACAATACAATACTTTTGCCCAAATTTTTTGTAATGAGAGAATGGATATTTTCAGCGGTCATAGCCGTTTTACTGGCGGGCTGTAGCCCAAATAATGTTACAGTTGATGAAAGCCTTGGAAAATATTTTAAAGAAAATAACGTACAAGGGTCCTTTGGTATTTACGACAATGGCCAGGGAGATTTTACCATTTACAATTTAAAGTGGTTTAAAGACAGTGCTTTTTTACCTGCTTCTACTTTTAAAATAATTAACTCATTGGTAGGTATTGAAACAGGCCGCATAGTAAACGAAAAAATGGTATTGCCCTGGGACGGTAAAATAAGAATATTTCCCAACGGCGATACCGCCAAAACCTGGAACAAAGACCTTACCATGGCCGAGGCCTTTGAATATTCGGCTGTGCCTTACTATCAACAGGTGGCACGCAGCATTGGTAAAGACACGCTGCAACAATTTCTTGACACGCTGGGCTATGCAAGCAAATATAAAAAGGCGATTATTGGTACAATCGATACTTTTTGGTTAGACAATAGTATGAAAGTGACTGCCGATGAGCAACTTGGGCTGGTAAAAAAATTATTTTTTGAACAATTACCTTTTCAAAAACGGTCACAGCGTATAGTTAAAGAGGTTATGCTACGCGAAAGTAACAGCAACTATAGTCTCAGTTACAAAACCGCCTGGGGGTACAACGAAAGTGGCGAATCCATAGGATGGGTGGTTGGCTGGATCATAGAAAACAATCACCCATACCCTTTTGTGTTAAATGTTAAAGGTCCACGCAACATGGACATGACCACCGTCCGCACAAAAATCTTTAACAGCATACTAAAACAGCTTGGCTTTTTTGAAGGAAAAAAATAGCCGGCTAACAGCCTTTTGTTTGGCAGCATTTATTTGGCAATGATCTCTTTTCAACATACCAGTTTTTTAATGGCATTGGTGCTTTTAGTACCATTATGCCTGTTGTTTATATGGGTATTGCGTTGGAAAAACCAAACCAAAAAACGCATTGGCGATGAGCAGTTGGTTAATGCACTAACCGCCAATTACGCTGCCCGCTATTTCAGGTTAAAGTTTATATTGATGCTGGCCGTAGTGGCCCTGTCTGTTATAGCGGCAGCCAACCTACGAATGCCAAAAGCTACTGATGGTGGCAAACGGGCGGGTATAGATGTTATGGTGGCATTGGATGTTAGTAATAGTATGCTGGCGCAGGATGTGAAACCAAACCGGCTTGAACGTGCCAAACAGGTATTAAACCGGTTGGTTGACAAAATTGGCGATAACCGCCTTGGCCTGGTAGTTTTTGCAGGCCAGGCCTACCTGCAAATGCCCCTTACTGCCGACCTTGCTGCGGCAAAATTATACATTGCCAATGCAGCCCCCAACGCAGTATCACTACAGGGTACCATGGTAGGCGAGGCGCTAAAACTTTGCGATGCCTCGCTGGATACGAAAGAAAAAAAGTACAAGGCAGTCGTATTGATTTCGGACGGCGAGGACCACGACGAAAATGCCGGAGCTGCTGTAAAGCAACTTGCCGAAAGTGGTGTGATAGTGCACACAATAGGCATAGGGTCGCCGGCAGGTGCACCAATATTAGATACCGAAACGGGCGACTATAAAAAAGACAGTGAGGGCAACACCGTTAGCTCAAAACTGAATGAACAGGAACTAAAAAATTTGGCTGAAAAAACGGGCGGTACCTATCAGCTTTTTAGTACCGCCGACGAGGTGGCCGCCAACCTGCTTGCCTCGTTCGATAATATGGAGAAGAAACAGGTTGGTACCGGTGAGCAACGGGAGTACACCACTTTTTTTCAATGGTTTGTAGCACTGGCATTACTGTTGGTGATATTTGAAATAGTTGTGCCCGAACGTAAAATGAAATGGTTTGCATGAAGTATGTAGCTACTATGATATTATTTATGTTAATGACAACCGCTGCGGTTGCACAGGCCGATCAGCAAATGATTAGCCTGGGTAATAAACTGTACAAACAACAACAGTTTGAAAAAGCTGCCGAAGAATACCGCAAAGCTGCTGCTTTAAACGAAAAAAATGTTAAAGCGCAATACAATCTTGGAAATGCATTTTATAGAGGCAAAAAATTGCCCGAAGCCGAGAAGGCTTTCGATGTTGCTGCTACAAATTCAACCGTGGCAGCCGAAAAAGCCAATGCTTTGTATAATAAAGGGGTAAGCCTTAGCCAACAAAAAAAGCTGAAGGAAAGTATTGATACCTATAAAAATAGTTTGCGCCTTGCCCCCGATGACACACAGGCCCGCGAAAACCTGCAAAAGGCATTGAATGAATTGAAACAACAGCAGCAGCAAAAACAAACTCCGCAACAAAACGATCAACAGAAAAACGACGATAAAAAAAATCCGGAGCCTCAACAGCCAAAAAATAAAAGCAATCTTTCTAAAAAGCAGGCTGAAAAATTGCTAAATGCTTTACAGCAGGAGGAAAAAAATATTCAGAAAGATCAGCAAAAAAATAAGGCCCGCAACAACAACCAACCCGAAAAGGATTGGTAGAAAAGAAATGGTAGAGTGATACAAGACTATACCAACATCAGGTTTTCTTAAACATTTTAATTTAAAAGTCAAAAAGCGGTTGCCTGCTGTCCGTAAACTTCCTTAGGTACTAATGACTAAATCGTAAATTTGTTACTCATTAAAAACGGAACAGCTATTATGCAATTATATTGTCCCTCGCTTACATCGCCCAGCCGCCTGCCTACAAGGGAGGTGTCTATTGGAAACCTGCTATTGGGAAATTTTAACCCAATAAGGGTGCAAACCATGACCACCACCAATACCATGGATACGCTGGCTACCGTAGAACAAAGCATCCGTTGTATTGAAGCCGGTGCGGAATTAGTGCGAATAACTGCCCCCAGCAAAAAGGAAGCTGAAAACCTGCGTAATATAAAAGAAGAACTAAACAAACGTGGATACTATACACCATTGGTAGCCGATATTCATTTTACCCCCAATGCCGCCGAAATAGCAGCCCGTATTGTTGAAAAAGTGAGGGTGAACCCCGGTAACTATGTTGATAAAAAGAAGTTTGAATTTATTGACTATACCGATGCAGATTACCTGGAAGAAATAGACCGCATTCGCGAGCGTTTTACGCCGTTGGTAAAAATTTGTAAGGAATATGGTACTGCAATGCGTATAGGCACCAACCACGGCAGCCTTAGCGACCGCATTATGAGCCGCTATGGCGATACGCCTATGGGAATGGTGGAAAGTGCCATGGAATTTTTGCGCGTAGCCCGCTACGAAAACTATCATAATATTGTGCTTAGCATGAAGAGCAGCAACCCGCAGGTAATGGTACAGGCATACCGGTTGCTGATACAACAAATGCAGGGCGAGTTTAACGAGTGTTACCCCTTACACCTTGGCGTAACCGAAGCAGGCGATGGCGAAGATGGCAGGGTAAAAAGCGCCGCGGGTATTGGAACACTATTAGAAGATGGTATTGGTGATACGGTTCGGGTTTCGCTAACCGAAGACCCGGAGTTTGAAATACCTGTGTGCAGGGATTTGGTGAAGCGATACGGTGGCCCCTCCGCCCCCCGAAGGGGAAACCCTGGCGGGGTGCCTGCGGCACTTACATCTGCTAAAGAATTGTCGGATTCTGTAGTAGCCACCTCAGGGGGCAATGGCTTCTCAATCCCCCCTTTGGGGGGCGGGGGGGCAACTTCTTTGGCTGGGGAGGTTCCCTACTCACCATTCGCCTACCGCCGCCGGCAAACATTTGAAGTAGGCAATATTGGTAACAAACATGTGCCTGTTGTAATAGCTGACCTTAGTAAACTTGAAAACTTAACACCGGTATCGCTACAAAGCGTTGGGTATAATTATAACGAGGCCACTGATAAATGGAACATTAGCGATGCTGCTGCTGACTATATTTTTACTGGTAATAAGCTGGTGGATTTTGCATTGCCAGGCACGCTACAGGTTATTGTATACCCGGCAGCGTGGCAACAGGCAATAAAATTGAGCGATGGCATTAACCCCGCCGGGAAATACTATCCCATTTTTGAGGATAGTGGGTTTGTGGAAGAAGGCGATAAAAGGGCACGCCTGAATTTTGTAATGATCGATTGTTTTAACGACAATACCACTATCAACCATTTTACCCACCTTGATGCATTGGCTAACGACCCCACAGTAGTGCTGTGCCTCAGCAGTACCAACCCGCATGCAATGGCTGCGGTAAGGCGCATGTTTATTGAATTAATGGTCCGCAAAATTAAAAACCCGGTGGTTATTATGTGCAACAGCTATTGGCAAACCGCCGACGAGCACCTGATACATTATGCTACTGAATGTGGTGCACTGTTGTTGGATGGTATGGGCGATGGTGTTTGCCTTGGCATGACCGGCGAGGCGTATACATCTTTTAATGAAAATGCCGAAACACTCAGCGGCCGCCGTTACGATGCTGCCAATGGGGAAATTAGCGAAGGTGCTGCCGAACGTTTTATCAATAGCACTGCTTTTACCATATTACAAGCTACCCGAACCCGCATCTCCAAAACTGAATATATTTCGTGCCCGTCGTGTGGACGTACGTTGTTTGACCTGCAGGAAACGACCGCCAAAATCCGTAAGGTAACCAACCACCTCAAAGGAGTTAAAATTGCCATTATGGGTTGTATAGTAAACGGCCCCGGCGAAATGGCCGACGCCGATTTTGGCTATGTTGGCAGTGGTGTTGGAAAAATAACACTGTACAAAGGCAAAGAGGTGGTTAAAAGAAACGTAGACAGCAATGTAGCCGTAGACCAGTTGATTGAACTGCTAAAAGAAAGTGATGTGTGGGTGGAACGGGAAGTAATGGAAGGGGTTGGGAATGGGTGATAAATAAACCAGGCAATAATTGACAACTTGCTAAAGTGAATGTTTTGGTTTTAGTAGTGTATTTGTAAGGTGTGCTTATTGCTTTGCGTTAATGGCTGTTTTGATTTAAAGCTGTTTTGATAAAATAAGTAGGTTTAAAATTGTATGTCGGTAGTTGCCATGCTTTTAAGAAATTTTGGCCTTAAGCTTGCAGATTTTTTAGAAAAGGAGACTATTTTTATGAATAAAGGGATTATATCAAAACAGATTTGCAGCTATACACAGAAATCTCTTCACTTCCATCTGATCTAAAAAAGGAAAAACAGGATTTTATTAAGGTTTTAAAATCCAAAGTAATAAAACAACCTTCTGGCAAAGGAAGGAAGTTTGGTGCGGCAAAAGGATTTTTTAAAATGCATGCCGACTTTAATGAGCCATGAGATGATTTTAAAAACTAAATGTAACAGAACTGCTCTTAAATACTGATGTGTTTATTAGGTTTTTAAATGGAAATAACCAACTTCCCGTTTCTATAAAAAATGAAATTGTAAAAGAAGCCAATAAATGTTTTATAAGTATTGCCAGCATTTGGGCAATGGCTATAAAAATTAGTTTGGGCAAATTGGAGCTGCAAGGCAACTTCCTTTAGATCACAAAATTTTTAAATGATAATAATATTGAAGTCCTTGCTATAGCTTTTGCGCATCTACAACAATTATTACAACTCGAATACCACCATAGGGACTATTTGACCCTATCATTATCGCCAGGGCTTTAAGCGAAAATTTGACTAATGCAACACGGGATACTTTCTTTAATAAATATGATGCAGTTGTTATTTGGTAGCTGTGTATGAGGTTAGATCAAAAGTCAAAACCGGTTTTATGAGGAGAAGAGGAAACTCGACAAACCTCTTAACCTTTGATTAATTTCAGCACTCCTTACCCGACATAAACTAAAGTGCGGCTAAATTATTTTTTTTTGACCAGTCATTATATCTTTTTTGTTACGCCGGTTGCGTCGTTCCGATGCATCGGAATACTGAAGTGCTTTTTTCAGCTTTTTCATTTTTGTGAATTAATATGTATTTATGTTTATTAGGGAAGGAGTTTTGAATTTTTAAAGCCACTTTTTGTGCAGCATTAATGTTAACTGACAAATACTTTCCACATTAAAGACAATGAAACCGCATTAAAATAAGCTTCGACGTTAATTTTATCGGTAGTGATAAACCCTTGAAAAAAAATTGGAATCGGTAGAAGTTTTACCGGGCAGCCTAATTGTGCTACTTCGGCGGCCATTACGACAAGTAGCACAAATTAATGAAGACCCACAAAGGTGGCCGAACTTTTAGCCCCTATTATTTTACGACAGCCGCTTTTAACATGCCACCATGAAAAGATACCGTACACGAGTGCGACGCCCTGAAAGTTGACTATGGCTTTACTGCCTGGCCCATAAAAAAAATCCCTTTTGAAAACAACTTCAAAAGGGATTTTTAGTTAATAAACAAGATTGATCTACGGCTCCAATGCAAAGGCATTAATATCGCCGCTATCAAAGTCGTGTAGGCGGGTATAGCCATTGGTATGCAGGCCAAACACGCTAAGGTTTAGCGAAAAGGCTGCTTTTGTGCAAGCCCCCAACATGGCCGACGGCTTAATGTTTGGATTGGTTACGAACTCGCCATCGCCACTGCGGTTGTAGCCCGGTGTGTTGCTAAATACAAATCCACCGGTATCGCCCGGGCAACTTTCGGTGTTGTTGCCTTTTACGGTGTTAAAACCAAACGTTGCAAAACCACTGGGGTGGTGGGCCTTAAAGCTTAGTTGTAGCTGCGGCAGCGCCGGGTTGGTGTATTTGATAAAACCACATGGGCCGCCAGGGCTTGCGCCCACCCGTGCATCGTAAATATCGCTTACGGTGGCGCTATTGTCTATACGTAGCAACATTTTAAAATCCCAGATGCTGCCATGCTGATCCAGATATGCGGCGGTAGCATTTTCGGTAAGGCTGCTATCGGCTACCCTTGGCACTTTAAAAATGGTTGGATCGGTCAATACTTCGGTGCCGCTTTGATTAAACAATTCAAGGGTTAGTTCATATAGCCCATCGCCGTCGAGGCTTTTGCTATCAAAACTGGCCGATACTGTGTCTGCAGTTTGCCAAATGGCAGTGGCATTTGTTTCGCCCAGCCAGCCATTGGGGCTTGCAGGGGGTATGTGAAACAGCGAATTGGTGCCGGTAACCGGTCCCAACGGATGGCTTTTGGTCATGGTTTGCGGATCGCCCCATGGGTCAATATACTCAACATAATAGGGTTTTGAAATTGGGTTGTCAAAAAGCCTTGTGGTAGCGCCGCTAAAAGGCGAAAGGTCGGCATTGGCTACTTTAATGGCCTTCCACCGGTAAAATTTATAATTATTGGTGGGCAGTCCCGAACCAAATTTTACAACAAGGTTAAGGCTGGTGCCAAAGGGTGCCATAAAATCGTTTATGTAGCTTGTTTTTGCCAGGCCAATTCGGCGCCATGGCAGCCCTTGCACGGGTGTAATATCAGCATCGTCCTGCTTAATATTACGAATGCTGGTACTGCCCACCGCCCTTATCCATACCTGCTCGCCCGGTATGATTTCGTTACAGCCGGCCCGCACCCGGTTGTCGGTTACATTAATAGTTATAGGGGTGCCACACGCATAATCCCAATAGGTGAAACATGGTATAGCAGGGCGGTACACAGTTGTCCACACACCGTCAATTAAATACTCTACCCAAAAATAAACATCGGGTTTGTCGCCACCCGCCCAATAGGTAATGTTGGTATCGAACCGGCCATTAAAATCGGTGTATACAGTTTTTATTTCGTCGCAACGATATAGCCATGGCCATATCCACGGCCAGTTGCAGAAGTAGGGATGAAATACTTCGAAACTATTGAGCAGCGCGTTTTTAATGGTGAGCACATTTTTGCTTAGCAATTGCTGTTTTAGTTTGCTATCTATAATGGTAGCCTTTGCCAGCGGTTGAACGTTACGAATGGTAATATTTGGCTTTACTTCGGCCATTGGTTTAAAATCAACATTGCGCGTTGGATTTATGGTTGGGCCAACGAGCGGCCTGAATATGGGCGGTTTAAAAAAGTTGGTAAAAATGGGGCCGGGGTCTGGCGGAAAGGGGAAGCGTGGTCTAAGGGGCTTCCACGGTATTAATACAATATCGGGTATGCGCAGTATTATGTCATCTGGTATACGGTCTATCCAAAACCATATTTTATCTACTTCGCAAATATGAACCCTTGCCTTGCACAAGGGTTTTTCTACCTTTTTTCCGTCAATGACAAAATCTTTTTTAACCAGCCCTATTACGCGGCAAAACCGTATTAGCCAAACATCGGCCAGTTTGGATGGTACGGGCAGTAATACCAGTTGGTTTTTATCCCACTTCAACACTGGTTCGTAGGGTTTAAACTTTTCAAGGTCATTAATGGTTTGCACCTTAATAAACTGGTCGGTAAAGTCGGGCGTGATTAATACCCGGAGGTTGTCGGCATCTACGTCCTTTAGTGTTTTAAACTCTGCGTTGTTTTTTGTAACCGGCGCCTGGTCAATATACCGGCCTTCGCGGGTAAAAAGCCATACTTTCAGAAGCAGGTTTTGGGCCGGTTGTTTTTCAAACGACAACGGTACGCTCAATCGTTTTAATGTTTGCATTGGTTTGGTTTTAGACTTGAAAAATTGAATATGAGTTGTCCACGTTTTGTTTATTACCATGCATCCCTTGTATTAGTGGAAGGCCGAAATAAGCAAAGCGCTTAAGCAGTAAATAAAGAGCCGAACTATCGTTATTATAACTGTTTAGAATTCAAAGCCATTCTATGGCCGTTAAAAATAGATTGAATATTAAACAAATGCAATAGGAAAGCGGGGCTTTAATTAGCAACGAAAAATGCTAGTGTAGTTGTTGCGGGCAAGCATTGCCTAAAGCAGTCAATAAAAAACCTTGTGGATAGGTAATAAGTATTTTGCACCCATCGGGGCGCCAACTTGTTACATTGTATAGAGCCAACCGTGGCATTGCAATATCTTTACACCCTTGTATTTATTAATTAACGAGCGACAATTACATGCAAACAGATTTTTTGGTAGTAGGATCGGGCATAGCAGGGTTAACGTATGCCTTAAAAGTATCGGCAGCCATGCCCAACAAAAAGATAACCGTAATAACCAAAACCGATAGCGACGAAACCAATACCAAGTATGCCCAGGGCGGTATTGCAGGTGTGTGGGACGATGCTACCGACAGTTATCAAAAACATATTGAGGACACTTTAATAGCAGGCGATGGCTTATGCAACCCCGCCATAGTTGAAATAGTGGTAAAAGAAGGCCCGGAACGGATAAGGGAAATTATAGAGTGGGGTGCAGAGTTTGATAAGGATGAGGATGGCGAATATGCACTGGGTAAAGAAGGTGGCCACAGCGTACACCGCATTTTGCACCATAAAGACGTAACCGGCCAGGAAATGGAGCGGGCACTGATAGCGCAAATAGAACTTACACCCAACATTACAGTCATCAATCACTGTTTTATAGTTGATATTATTACCCAGCACCACCTGGGTTATCTTGTTACCAAAAGCACCCTTGATATAAATTGTTATGGGGTATACATGCTTAACACGGCCACCAAGCAAATTGAAACTATTTTAAGTAAGATTACCGTTTTTGCAACCGGGGGTAACGGACAGGTGTACCGCACAACTACCAACCCTAAAATAGCTACCGGCGATGGTGTGGCTATGGTGTACCGCGCCAAGGGGCGTATCGAAAATATGGAGTTTATACAGTTTCATCCTACGGCTTTGTATGAGCCGGGGGTGTCGCCATCGTTTTTAATTACAGAGGCAGTGAGGGGCGATGGGGGCATATTGCGTAATAAAAACGGAGAGGCATTTATGGAGCGCTACGACGAACGTAAAGACCTTGCGCCCCGCGATATTGTGGCCCGCGCTATTGACAGCGAAATGAAAAAGGATGGTACCGAACATGTATACCTGGATTGCCGCCAAATGAATAAAGAAAAGTTTATTCATCATTTTCCCAATATTTATCAAAAATGCTTAAGCATTGGTATTGATGTTATGGAGCAAACCATACCGGTAGCGCCCGCTGCACATTATAGTTGTGGGGGTATAAAAACCGACGAGCAAGGCCGCACAAGTATAAAATATTTATATGCCTGCGGCGAATGTGCCAGCACCGGCCTGCATGGCGCCAACCGTTTGGCCAGCAATAGCCTGTTAGAGGCAATGGTGTTTAGCCACCGTGCTTATTTACACAGTATTGAAGTGATTAATAAAATTGAATTTAAAGAGGCAATACCCGCCTGGAGCGATACTGGCACCACCGATCCTAAAGAAATGATCCTTATTACCCAAAGCCATAAAGAACTTACCTCGGTTATGAGCGATTATGTAGGTATTGTACGTACTGATGTAAGGTTGGCACGCGCCAGTAAACGCCTGGACCTTTTGTTTGAAGAAACGGAGCAGTTGTACAAAGACACCCGGCTATCGCCTCAATTGTGCGAACTCAGAAACCTTATTACCGTGGGATATCTTATAGTAAAAGGCGCTGGGTTTAGAAAAGAAAGCAGGGGGCTACATTTTAATACCGATCATGCCGGCAAAACTCCTCTGTTGCAAAATGTAATATTATAAAACCAACATTTGGTGGTTGCAGTACTTTTGCGGTTATATTATCCTAAACATATTGTATGTACTATATCGTTTACGGCTTTTTATATTTATTGTCGTTATTACCCTGGCGTGTATTGTATTTTTTAAGCGATGGAGTATATGCCCTAATCTATTATGTAGTAGCCTACCGTAAAGATGTAGTAAACAGCAACCTGTTAATTGCCTTTCCCGAAAAAACAGCTGGCGAGCGTAAGCGGATTGCCAAAGCCTTTTACCACAATTTTGTAGATAATTTTATTGAGACCATAAAAATGCTTTCTGTTTCAAAAGAAACGTTGCTGAAACGAACAAAAGTTAATATTGAAGTGGCGAACGAGTTGTATGAAGGTGGCAAAAATGTTCAATTTTTTTGCGCTCATTTTTTTAACTGGGAGTTTGGCAGCCTTACCATGTCGCTGGTAACCAAATACCCATACATGGTGGTGTATATGCCGGTAAAAAATAAAATTTTTGATAAGCTCATTTACAACCTGCGTACCCGCTTTGGCGGCATTATGATACCAGCTACCAATTTTAGAAGAAGCTTTAGGCCTTATGCCAGTGGCAGGTATGCGCTAACGCTGGTAGCCGATCAAAACCCCGGCAACCCAGGCAATGCTTACTGGATGCCTTTTTTTAACAAAATGGTTCCGTTTTTAAGTGGCCCTGAAAAAGGGGCCCGGTCCAGCAACGACGCTGTAATATTTGCTCATTTTTACAGTACCCGGCGGGGGTACTATACTATTGATTTGACATTGCTTACCACCGAACCAAAAGCATTGCCGGCAGGTGAATTAACCGTACAACTAAAAAACTTAATTGAAGAGGCCATAAGGAAAAATCCTTCTAATTACCTGTGGAGCCACCGCCGGTGGAAATGGGAATATAAACAGGAGTATGAAAAACTGGTGATTGCCCAAAATGGCAACATTGGTTAAGGGAGTTGCTTTTTCATTTTAATCTATAAGCAATGAAACCAATTGTTATATTTCTGCTGATATTGTCTTCTGCCTGCATATTAAATGCGCAGAACGGCAACCCAACTACATTACAAAGGCAGCAAATTACAAAGCTCATTAACCAATACGCACAGTCCCGGCTGGTAAACGATACTTTACTTTTAAAACCAATACTTACTGCTGATGTGGACCAACTAATATCTACCGGCGAGTGGCGAATTGGTGTAAAGGCGGCGGTAGATGGTATGTTGGCCAGCAGCAAAACAAACCCTGGCAGCAGAACGCTGGTAGTTGAAAAAATACGGCTGCTTACCCCCGGTAGCGCCCTGGTTGATTGCCAATACACCATAGTAGAATCTGCGCAAAGTACCCGCCAAATGAACAGTTCCTTTCTTGTAGTTCGCCATCATAAACAATGGAAAATTGCGGCCATTAGAAACATGTTGCCAGCTTTGCGCTAGGTAAAATAAATAAAATTACCATTTGATAGAATATTAGCGTCAAACACCCTCTATATATTTTTAGTAATTATTGGGGTAAGGCCAGCCGGTAATATGTGGCTAAATGTTGTTTGCGTAAAACGAATTAACTAACCCATTGTTGGTTGAAAATCTGCTGTAAGGAAGGTCATAGTTTTGTTTGATAAAAACGCTTTCCCCATTTGTTGGGGCGACGTTTTTTGTACTAGCACATGTATTGGCAATAACAGATTACAGTTGCAGGGTGTTGTTCAACCACTTCGTAGTTTAAAAGCCAACACCATAGCGGTTTTCACGGGTTTCAACGGTGATTATTCAAATTCAACCACTCCGTAGTTGGAAGAAGGATTGTCGTTTCGTTATGTGGTTTTCCAATTGTTATAGTCAGACAGCCCTTTCGTGGTTTGAAAAACATTGTGGGTTTACGATCGATGGGTATCATCCCGGCGCGCCGGGTTTACTGTAACACAACCCCTGTCGGGGTTGGGTTTGTGCGGGCTATGGGTTTAATACCGGCGCTCCGGCACTACTGTTAGGTAATTCCTGTCGGGGTTAAAAAACATCGTGGGTTTAAGAACCATGGGTTTCGTCCCGGCGAGCCGGGAGTATTGTTAGGTAACCCCTGTCGGGGTTGGGCAACTGCCTGGGTTTGCGACCCACGGGTTGTACCCTCGAAAATTATGAGGTAACTCCTACGTCGTTGCGTGTAAGCATTGGTTGTGTTGCTGGTTTTTTTAGCCCGGAGGGCTATCCTAATAATAACCCGTGCGCCGGGGTGCAACCCGGGGAATAGTGTTCAAGTAATTTACCAACCCCGGAGGGGTTACCTAATTTCTACATTTATTAAACCACACCTTAGGTGTCGAAAAACATAAATCGGGCTTTTGATAGGGGCTGCTGTCCTTAATTAACAAATTGGATAATTGCTCAACCATGGCTTTGCCTATGAACGAAATGCGTCGCAACAATGCTTCATAGTAGCATTGCTGCCTGGTCCCAAAAAAAACCCGGCAATAACCAGGTTTTGAATTTAATAATGAGTTGCTACATACTTCTTCTGTACTGCCCGCCTACCTGGTAAAGGGCATTGGTAATTTGCCCAAGGCTGCAATATTTTACCGTTTCCATTAATTCGTTAAAGAGATTTTTATTGTCGATAGCGGCTTCCTGTAAACTATAAAGGGCAGCCGTTGATTTTTTTTCGTTGCGCAGTTTAAATGCCTTTAGGTTGCTTATCTGTTGCTCCTTTTCGTTGGCAGTACTTCGGATAACTTCGCCAGGTAAAATGGTGGGGCTGCCATTTTTATTGAGGAAGGTGTTAACGCCTACTATGGGTAGCTCGCCGGTGTGTTTCTGGCTTTCGTAAAACAGGCTTTCTTCCTGTATTTTGTTACGCTGGTACATACGTTCCATAGCGCCTAAAACCCCACCGCGTTCGTTAATGCGGTCAAATTCTATCATCACAGCTTCCTCTACCAAATCGGTTAGTTCGTCAATTAAAAAACTGCCCTGGTTGGGGTTTTCGTTTTTGGCGGTACCCAGTTCGCGGTTAATGATTAATTGTATGGCCATGGCGCGGCGAACGCTTTCTTCGGTAGGTGTCGTAATTGCTTCGTCGTAGGCGTTCGTGTGCAGGCTGTTGCAGTTATCGTAAATAGCATATAGCGCCTGTAAGGTAGTGCGTATATCGTTAAAATCTATCTCCTGTGCATGCAGGCTGCGACCCGATGTTTGTATATGGTATTTAAGCTTTTGGCTTCGGTCGTTGCCATTGTATTTGTATTTGATAGCCTTGGCCCAAATGCGCCGGGCTACGCGGCCTATTACGCTGTATTCAGGGTCCATACCATTACTAAAAAAGAAGGATAGATTGGGAGCGAAATCGTTGATGTTCATGCCCCGGCTAAGGTAGTATTCAACATAAGTAAAACCGTTGCTTAAAGTAAAGGCAAGTTGCGTAACCGGGTTGGCGCCGGCCTCGGCTATATGGTAGCCGCTTATGCTTACGCTATAAAAGTTGCGCACCTTACTTTCAATAAAATATTCCTGCACATCGCCCATTAATTTAAGGGCAAATTCGGTGCTAAAAATGCAGGTGTTTTGTGCCTGGTCTTCTTTTAAAATATCGGCTTGTACCGTACCGCGAACCTGCGATAGGGCAGAAGCTTTGATGGTTTGGTACACCTCTGCAGGCAATACTTCGTCGCCACTAAGACCCAATAAACCAAGGCCCAATACTTTTCCGTTGCTTTCGTTATCCAATACTTCTACCGGGTGGCGGCCGGGCAATGAAGGATCGTAATACAATGGTTTTTCGGTGTGGTCATATTTTTCTTTGTATAGTTTCTCCACGGTTGACCACAGCCCTTTTTCGGTAATATATTTTTCGCACTCCTGGTCAATAGCGGCATTCATAAAAAAGGCCAATATCATAGGCGCCGGTCCGTTAATGGTCATGCTTACACTGGTGCGGGGGCTGCAAAGGTCAAAGCCGCTGTATAGTTTTTTGGCATCGTCAACCGTAGCAATACTTACACCGCTATTGCCCACTTTGCCATAAATATCGGGGCGAGTGGCAGGGTCTTCGCCATAAAGGGTTACACTATCAAAGGCAGTGCTTAAGCGCTTGGCCGGTTGCCCGTGCGATACGTAGTGAAAGCGTTTGTTGGTACGCTCGGGTCCACCCTCGCCGGCAAACATTCGGGTTGGGTCTTCTTCGCTGCGTTTTAGCGGAAATACGCCAGCAGTAAAAGGAAAATAACCGGGAAAATTTTCATGTAGTTGCCATAGTAAAATATCGCCCCAGTCTTTTTGTTTCGGTACCGATATTTTAGGAATGTTATTTTGGCTAAGGCTTTTGGTAAACAGCGGCTGGCGGATCACTTTGCCCCTTACATCGTAGTCAAAAAACTCTTTTTGGTAAGATGCTTTTACGCTGGCCCAGTTGTTTAACAGTTGCTGGTTGGCAGGTAGCAACTGCTGTTGCAGGTGCTTTTGCAACTGCTGTAATGTATAAATAGCCGTATCGTTTGGCGCGGATTGTTGCTTTAATAACTCAAGGGCACCATGTAGCTGGTATAACTGGCTGGCAATGGCTGCTTGTTTTGTTGCATGATCGTTGTACCGTCTTATTTCGTCGGTTATTTCGCTTAAGTACCTGGTACGTTTGGGGGGAATTATTAGTCCTTTTACCGAGTGTTCGCTAACTATTTGTGTCAGTTCTTTATTACTAAAGCGGGTGCTGGTTTTACGTTCAATGGCTTTCATCAATTCAAAAAAAAGGGCATTTACGCCTTCGTCGTTAAACTTGGCGGCGGTGGTACCTACAACAGGTAGCACCTCGTCGGTTGCATCCCAAAGGCCATGGTTGCGCTTGTACTGTTTGCGTACGTCGCTCAGTGCATCTAACGAGCCCGGTTTGTCAAATTTGTTTATGCAAATTACATCGGCATAATCCAGCATATTAATCTTTTCCAGTTGGCTGGCGGCCCCGTATTCGGGTGTCATTACGTACAGGCTAACATCGCAAAAGTCAAGTATCGAAGCATCACTTTGACCAACACCCGCACTTTCTAATATTATAAAGTCGTACCCTGCTGCTTTTACAATTTCAATGGCCTGCCGTACATGTTTGCTTAGTGCCACGTCGTTTTCGCGGGTGGCCAGGCTGCGCATGTAAGCCCTTGGGTTGTGTATGGCATTCATGCGGATACGGTCGCCCAATAGTGCACCGCCAGTTTTTTTCTTACTTGGGTCTACCGAAATCACGGCAACGGTTTTATTTGGATACGCGGTTAAAAACCGGCGCACCAGTTCGTCGGTTACTGACGATTTACCTGCGCCACCAGTACCGGTAATACCTAAAACGGCCCCCCGGCCCTCCAAAGGGTTCACCGTTGCGAGGTTGTTACCAATTGTAACGACCCTGCTTGTAGCCTGAGATGCCTTAAGTGAATGCTGGCTTTTAAGTGCTTTTAAGAAAGGTTGATAGTCTTCCTCATTTTCCGCCAATGTAATAGCCCGGGCAATGGCAATAATGTCTTTTTGTTCGCCTAGCGCATTTTTATTGTTTTGCTGCCACGCGCGGTTAAAAAACCCACCTTCGGGGCCGCCCGCATGACTTAATTGGACGGGGGGCAGCGGGGCCGCCCTTTTAATCACATCCTCAATCATTCCTTCCAGGCCCATGGTGCGGCCATCGTCGGGGCTGTATATGCGGGTAATGCCATAGTCGTGCAGCTCCTTCACTTCGGAGGGTAAAATGGTACCGCCGCCGCCACCAAATATTTTAATGTGGCTGCTGCCATTTTGGTCCAGCAGGTCTTTCATGTATTTAAAAAATTCAACATGGCCACCCTGGTAGCTGGTTATGGCAATTCCATGGGCATCTTCTTCAATAGCGCACTCCACAATTTCGGCCACACTTCGGTTATGACCAAGGTGAATGATTTCGGCCCCCTTGCTTTGCAAAATGCGGCGCATAATGTTTATGGCGGCGTCGTGCCCGTCAAATAACGAGGCTGCAGTAACTATTCTTATTTTTTGATTATTTGTAGTTGGCATGGGCAATTTTTACTAATAACATTACAATGGTGGAAAGCAACAAATTTAAGGCATTGGTGGCAATGCTAACAGTTGTTAGGTCTACAACGACCCCATCAGTAACTGTGTTTACACAAGCAAAATTAAAATGTTAGGTTGTACCTCTTTTATTACTGTGGAAGACATGATATCTTACACAATCAACCAGCAACTTATGCTTCAAATACCGGTTTTTGAACAATTGTATCGCGATGGCGCAATAGATGAACAAGAGTTAAACCGGGTAAAGGAGCATAAAAAAAATGCGCCGGTATCAGTACGCAGCGACCTGTTGTTCATTTTGTACCTTGGTATTTTTTGTGTAGTTACTGCGCTGGGTATACTTATATATAAAAATATTGAAAGCATAGGTCATTTGGCTATAACCGGCCTGATAGCTACCACCATGGCCGGTTGTTTTTGGTATTGTTTTAATAAGGCAACCGGGTTCAGTTATCAAAAAGTTTTGCCGGTAAATATTTGGTTCGATTATGTGTTGTTAACGGGCTGTTTATTATTGCTTATTTTGGTTGCATACCTACAGTTTCAATACAATGTATTTGGCAACAGGTATGGCCTTGCTACCTTTTTACCAATGGTAATATTATTTGTGGCGGCCTATTATTTTGATCATTTAGGGGTATTGAGCCTTGCTATAACCAACCTGGCAACATGGGCGGGTATTGTTATTACGCCGTCGCAATTATTACTACAAAATGATTTTAGCAGTTACCCACTAATATACAGTGGTATTGCATTGGGAGTTTTGTTATTGGTTGCGGCGTTTTTATCAGTGTTTAAAAACATGAAAGCGCACTTTGCTTTTACCTATAAAAATTTCGGTTTTCACTTATTAATTATATCGTTACTGGCAGCCGAAATGGTAATTGATAAATGGTACCTGTTGTGGTTTTTGTTGGTAGGGGCAGTATGTTATTTCCAGTTCAGGCAGGCAATTGTGAGGCGCTCGTTCTATTTTTTACTAATGACTACCTTATACATTTATGTGGGCCTTTCCTACGTTTTATTTAAAGTGTTGCTTTATAGCAGTGCGTTTCAGTATGCGGCTTTTAACCTTCTTTTTCTGTACATCATTATATCTGCTGTTGGCCTTGTAATGTTTTTAATCAGATATAACAACCTTATAAAAAAATATGATAGCCTATCATAAAACAGCACTTGATAACCTTGTTATAAAGCAGCAGGTTATGGAAGCTGGTGCCCATTTATTATTTTCTTCAACAAAAGAAAAAGAATTGATGCAGGCCTACCCTATAAACCTTTATACTCCTAATTTTTTTGTAAAAATTGGGTTGGGCGTGCTAACCCTGCTCATTGTTCTTGCTTTTTTAGGACTTGCAGCTTTAATTACAAACGTGAGCAACCCGGGTGCATTATTGCTTTTTTGTTGCGGTTGTACTTATGCCGGTTTGGAGGTAATGGTAAAAAACAGGCACTACAATTCGGGCGTGGACAATATGCTTATGTGGAGTGTGCTTACGCTGTTTTGCTCTTCTGCAATGATGATATTTTCCATTAACCAACACCCGGAGGTATTTGGCAGCCTGTTTATTTTTATTCCGGCACTTTTTATTACGCTTAGGTTTACTGACAGCATCGCTGGTGTTATTAGCGTTCTGTCTTTTTTAGGCTGCTTGTTTTATGGGCTTTTCCAGGTTTCCGTTTTTCAGGTTAATTATATATTTATAGCTTGTATTGTAGCCTCGGTGTTTTTGTATTGGTTGCTGGCAAAGTTGATGAATGCACAAAATTCAGGTTATTATAAAAAGGTGCTTTATATAGCAATGATAACAACCTTGTTTACCGCCTATTTTTTCGGAAATTTTTATGTTGTCAGCAGTTTTTATGGTGCAAACCCGGCAGTGGTAAGCCGGGTGGCAACCGCTGGCGGCATGGGCAGCTTTTATTGGGTATTAACCATGTTGTTACCATTGTTGTATCTAATAACTGGTATCCAAAAAAAGGATATAGTGTTTATACGAACGGGTATGATATTGTTGATTGCATCTGCGCTTACCTTCCGTTACTTTTTTGACATAATATCGGTTGAAATAGCGTTGCTGCTAGGCGGCTTGCTTTTAGTAACCGCAGTATATTTAGTAGTTAAATACCTTAAACAAAACAGGTATGGTTTTACTTTTAAAGAAGTTACTACGCCTACAATAGATGTTCCCAACCTTGAGGGGATTGCCGTTGGCGAAGTGTTTGGCAAAAGCAGCCAGCCACAGCAAGGCACTTTATTTGGCGGCGGTAGCTTTGGTGGTGCAGGTGCCGGTAGTGATTATTGATAGTTCCTGAATTTTATTACATTCAAGCGAAAAAAAAGTATTATGCCTTTTGATGTTTCAATAAATGATAGCCAGGCCTTTCCGGTAATTACCCTAACCGATGCAAGCACAAATACCAGTGTGGAGATATACGCATTTGGTGCGTTGCTCAATCAATTTTGTGTAGTGCAGCATGGAAATACTATGAATGTAGTAGATGGTTTTGGTGGGCCCGGCGACGCGGTCCAAAATATAACCAAGGGCTTTAAAAGTGCAAAGCTGTCGCCTTTTGTTTGCAGGGTTAACCATGGTAAATATCATTTTGGCGAAGGCCACTACGCCTTATCAAAATTTAGTCTTGGCGAAAATGCCATTCATGGCCTGGTGTATGACCAGGTATTTTCGGTAATTGAAACTGTTGCTACCGAGGATGAGGCGAAGCTGACACTGCAATACGTGTACGATAATAGTACAGAAGGCTACCCGTTTATGTACCGCATAGAGGTGGAGTACCGCCTGCGACCAAACAATACGCTGTGCTTAAAAACCACCATTACAAATATTGATGAACAGCTAATACCGATTTGTGATGGCTGGCATCCATACTTTACATTGGGCGACCGTGTAAATGATTGCCAGTTGGAGTTTCAGAGCAAGGAGATGCTGGAGTTTACTACCGGCCTAATACCTACGGGTAAACTAATTCCTTACCAGGAGTTTGGATCAATTACCACCCTTGGCGATACGTTTTTAGATAATTGTTTTACCAACAACATGGCCGAATGTCAGCCATTGGCAGTATTTAGAAACCCGGCAAAAAAGATACAGGTAGAAATACACCCCGCACAGTCGTACCCCTATCTTCAAATTTATACGCCACCGCACAGGCAAAGTATTGCCATTGAAAATCTTAGTGCACCGCCCGATGCACTAAACAACGCCATAGGTTTAAAAGTGCTTGAGCCAAAAGAAACGGTCACCTTTTCAACCAAATATGTAATTACTACCTGGTAGCCTTTACTTACTTTCTAATTATTAGCTTGCAGCGATCATGCTTATTTCTACGTTTACATTTTGTGGCAAGCCTTTTACCGCTACTGTTTCGCGGGCCGGATAATCGCTTGTAAAATACGATCCATACGCTTTGTTCACCTGTGCAAACAGCGCCATATCCGATAAAAAAATAGTCGTTTTAACCACATTTGTAAAATTTAACCCGGCCTCTTTCAATATTGCCTGCAGGTTTTTCATTGATTGATGGGTTTCATCGGCTATATTACCAGTTACTATTTGGCCAGTGGCCGCATCCATTGGTATTTGCCCGCTAATAAACAGCATATTATTTACCATTATTGCCTGGTTATACGGACCTATGGGCGCCGGTGCTTCGGTTGTGTTTATGATGGTTTTGGTCATTATAATTTGTTTAATATTTAATATCAGCACAATACTAAACCTGTCACCGTTAATTTTAGAATTTTATTTTTTGTAATGCACCTACTTTTTATAGCCGACAATAAAACAGCCCGGGAGTGTAAAAATAAAGGCTTTGGCCAAAGTTGCAGTGTAGTTTTTATGAATGCCTTGCCAACGGCTTATGACGGTGTAGATGCGGTTTTTTATTTGTTGCCCGAAGAAAAGCTTCCGGTTGATTTGCACGCTCTTTCAAAATTTTCATGCCTTGTTTTGGTAAATGCGGTATGTACCACCTTAGCAGGGTTGCCAACAAATGTGGTACGGATTAATGGATGGCGGGGGTTTATAAACAGGCCAATAGTAGAAGTAAGTGCCTGGGCAAACCAAACAATACGGCTGCGGAAAGTATTAAACGCAATAGGTTGGAAGTACCGGTTGGTTGCCGACCTTCCGGGTTTTATTACGGCGCGAATTGTTGCAACCATAGTAAACGAAGCATATTGGGCTAAAGGGCAAAATGTAGCTAACCGTGCCGATATAGACACTGCAATGCAACTTGGTACTAATTATCCTTATGGTCCTTTTGCGTGGGCAAAAACCATAGGAAAAAAAGAAATTGCCAGTTTGTTGGCTACGATGGCTTTGAACGATAAAAGGTACCAGCCGTCGTTTTTATTATTAACCGACAGTAATTATTAAATGGCATATATCATTAACATTGATACAGCAATGCCTGGCGCATCGGTAGCCATTTGTAAAAATGGACAACTGTGTGCAATAAAGCATTGCGATAACCAAAATCATCATGCAGCTTTTGTACAGCCTGCCATTAAGGAATTAATGAGTGAAAATAAATTTAAATTTTGCGATATCAATGCTGTTGCCGTTACAGCAGGACCAGGTAGTTATACAGGTTTGCGCGTGGCCATGGCATCTGCAAAGGGGCTTTGTTATGCACTTAAAATTCCTTTAATTGCCATTGGCACTTTAAAAGTAATGGCAAAGGCTGCACGCAACTTTTTAATTAAAAATAACCTGCCACTAAATAGCGATACCCTGTTTTGCCCTATGATAGATGCAAGGCGCCTGGAGGTTTTTACTGCTTTGTATTCGCACGATTTAATTGAAGTAGAAGCATCTTGTGCCAAAATTTTAACAAATGAATATTTAACGCAATTGGTTAATAATCAACATATATCGATTTTTGGAAATGGAAGTGACAAAATTCCACATATTCAACAAAACAAATATAATATTATTAACGTTAGTCATAACGCAACACATTTAGGAGCACTTTCATATCAATACTATATAGATGAAGCGTTTTCCAACATTGCTTACACCGAACCGCTGTATAGTAAAGAGTTTTTTACTAATGCAAAGCGTTTTTAATATTTAAAGAATTTTATATTATTATTATTATTTATTTGTTTATTTTATTTCTTAACCCCCTTAAATGTAAAAACATGATTACTGCAACACAGAGTATTACTATATCCAGTAAATCGAACAGTGATGCCATTAAACTGGATTTTCTTCACTTAAAAAAGGCTGCCTTAATTTTAAGGGCAATGAATCACAAATTGAGGCAGCAAATGATAAAATTGCTTGACGAGAGTGAGCGGCTTACAGTTACCGAAATTTACGTAAGGCTTCGGCTTGAGCAATCAGTTGCATCTCAACATCTTGCAATATTGCGCCGCACGGGTATTGTTGTTACACAGCGGGATGGAAAATTTATTTACTACGCAGTTAACTATGCACGGATAGCTGAAGTAAACAAATTTGTTGAAGACCTGGTTAGCAAATAATTTGCATAGCGGTTAGTAATAAGTACCCCTTAATTATAAATGAAGGATACCGAGGTAACAACTCGGGTATCCTTTTTTTTTGCCTATATGTGCCGTAAGTCGTTTTACTATCTCGTTGTTATAACTAAAGCCGGATTTTTTGATTATTTTACTGTGCAAAACGTCAATTTGGTTTATTTAGGAGGTAGGGGCACTTATTAGTCAGCAATGCATAATTTATTAATAGGCAGTAACAAAAAGTAATAAATGATGTATTTATCAAAATATAACTAAATATTAATCTTTTTTTTAGAAGGAACTTTTGATATTGTCGTATTTCATTTAACCGTTCTCATAAACAACGGCATAGTTTAAAATAATAACGAATGGTGACTACGGATTTTACTTACATAAATGACGACCACACAATACTTAGTGATGCGGTGTTACGTTCTTTTTTTGACCAAAGCAACATTGGTATGGCTTTTTTTAATGCAGATGGAGGTTTGGTATCCTATAATGACGCTTTTGTTGAACAAGCTTGTTTGCCCTTGCGTGCAGATGACGGAGGTTTTAGAATAGAAATTTTTGACAGTAGTATTTGGCAGCAATTACAAGGGCCTATGAACGATTGTATGAAAGGTAAACCAGTACCTGTACAAAATATACAATGGTCAAATGGACGAACCGCCGCACTAACCTTTACGGCTGTTGAACTGCGGGGCCGCGCAAAAGGTGTAATGCTGGTTAGCCAGGGGCAACCTGTGGCAACACCCGATAATAACGACGCAGCTATTAAACAATTGCTTAGCCAAAAATTAGCGGAACTTGAACTTGCCAATAAAGAAATAGCAACTTTTAGTTATGTGGCAGGCCACGACCTACAGGAACCCCTCCGAAAAATTCAAACATTTAGCCAGCTTATAATAGAAAAAGAAGCGGAGCATTTGTCGCCAGTGGGTTTGCAATACCTGACCCGGATGAATGCTGCAGCCGCTAGAATGCAAAAATTAATTGACGATTTGCTGATATTTAGTCGTGCTTCAACCAATGAATATGCTAAAAGCGAGGTTAACCTTAACGACATTTTTAAAAAGTTGTTGATGAACTATGGCGATACGATAAAAGTAAAAGGAGCATTAATACACGTTGAAACTTTACCTAAAGTATCAGGTGTTCAATACCAGTTATACCAGTTGTTCGAAAACTTATTGTCAAACGCACTAAAGTTTAATAAGCCTGGTCAACCACCAGTTATTAAAGTTGTTTGTAAAATCGGTAGTGCTTTCCCGGGTAATAAGGCAGGCAGTAGTAAGGCTGATAATCAATACTTTTATGAAATAGCCGTTACCGATGAGGGTATAGGGTTTGACCAAAAATATGATCAAAAAATTTTTCAATTGTTTCAAAGGTTACATGGCAAAAGCGAATATACCGGCACCGGCTTAGGCTTACCCGTTTGCAAACGTATTGCTCAAAACCATGGTGGATATATATCGGCTACAGGCCACCTGGGGGCAGGCGCAACCTTTGTAGTTTTATTACCGGGGGTAGCTTAACTGTTGGTTTGCTTAATTTATAATGTCTAATTTTAATATTTAAGTCTTTTTTTGATCCATAGGTCTACCATACAATTACTTAGGTTTCCTTTCTCCTATTTTTTAATGCCTGTATTTTGGTTTTCTATCAGTTTTTTAGCAAATATTAACTGGCTGAATACTACTGTAATTTTTCTTATTCTTCACTTACTGGTTTATCCATCAAGCAACGGGTATAATAGTTATATGGACAACGATACGGAAAGTATTGGTGGCATAAAAAATCCAATGCAGCCCACCCGCCAATTGTTTGCCATAAGTATTGTAATGGATGTACTTAGTGTGTTAGGTTCACTATTCATATCGCCACTATTTGCTTTCTGCATTTTAATTTACATCATTTGCAGCAGGTTGTACAGTTTTAGGGGCATCAGGTTAAAAAAATATCCTGTAATAGGTTACCTGACGGTTATACTAAACCAGGGTGTATTAACCTTTTTTATGGTGTACCATGGCGCCTCGGCTAATTTAACAACCAACATGCCGTGGCAGGGGTTAATTGCTTCCGGATTTTTAATTGGGGGTTTTTACCCCATAACACAAATTTACCAGCACGATGCTGACCGTAAGGACGGCGTACAAACTATTAGCATGCTGTTAAGCAAAAAAGGAACATTTATTTTTTGCAGTATCATGTACACAGTGGCCCTTAGCCTGTTACTTAGCTATTACGTTAGCATACATAAAATGAACTTGTTTTTAATATTACAGTTATTTTTTTTACCGGTACTATACTTTTTTTTACGCTGGGCGTGGAAGGTGTGGCAAAACGAGGCTATGGCCAACTTTACGTACACCATGCAAATGAACTGGCTTGCCAGTACTTGTACCAGCACAGCTTTTATAACCATACTTATACTTCAACAACTTGGCTAATATTATTTCAATAGGAACCGCATTACCAAAATACAGGCACCAGCAAAACGATATATTAAAATTTATGCAGGCCGCGTTTGCCTTAAACGATACTGATAAGCGAAAGCTGGCTTACCTGTACCATCAAAGCAATATAAACACCCGGTATTCAGTGGTCGAAGATTTTGGAAATAACGATGGTGAGCGGTCATTTATTTCGAGAGATGCAGCGCAGCCTTTTCCTGATATTACCCGGCGTATGGAGCTGTATGAGCAGCAAGCACTTCCCCTAACCATTTATGCAATTGAGCAATGTATTAAAAATATTATTGAACCAGCAGCCATTACACACTTAATAACCATTAGCTGTACAGGTATGAGTGCGCCGGGGCTGGACCTGCAGGTGTGCGAAGCAATGGGGCTACCGCCCACCATTTTTAGAACTTCGGTAAATTTTATGGGTTGTTATGCTGCCATACATGGTTTAAAACTGGCCAAAATGATATGCGACTCCACACCCGGTGCTAACGTAGTGTTGGTAGCTACCGAACTATGCACTTTACATTTTCAGCAGGAGTTTACCCTTGACAATGCCGCCAGCAGTTTATTGTTTGCCGACGGTAGTGCTGCGGTGCTGATAAGCAGCCAAACATTTGAAAAAAGGCCATTGAAGCTTCAGTCATTTTACTCGCAGGTATCGCTAAAAGGTAAAAACGATATGGCGTGGCAAATTAACACCAAAGGCTTTTTAATGACGCTTAGCTCCTACATTCCACAATTGATTCAGCAAGATATTTCAGCGCTTGTGTACAACGCCTTTGCTCAGGCCGGTATTACTGCGGTGGATGTAACGCACTGGTGCATACATCCCGGAGGAAAAAAAATAATTGATGTTATACAAAAGCAAATGGACCTGTGCGATTGCCAGGTGGCCCATAGCCGCAAAGTGCTACGCGAGTATGGTAATATGTCATCGGCCTCCGTATTGTTTGTGTTAAAAGATATGATGCACGATATGAATGGTTTGCCAGCCAACGTTTTTGGTATTGCCTTTGGCCCGGGCCTAACCATGGAAACTTTTATAGCCAGCCGATAATGAACCTTACCAACCGGACGTACAGGCCCGAAATGCTTGACAGCGATGATATACCCTTTGACGATATCAGGTTAAACATGCAGGAACTTAACACTATAAATAAATGGCTTGGAGGGCATGCCATTACCACCGGCGCAGTAAAACAGTTTACCCAAAACAAAAAGCAGTTGCTTATTTGCGAAATTGGTTGTGGCGGGGGCGATAACCTGGTAGCCATTCACCAATGGTGCGTTAAAAACAATGTGGCGGCAACTTTTATTGGCGTAGATATAAAGGAGGCTTGTATTGCCTTTGCCAAAACCCGAAAATTATTGAACAATATAGCTATATGGGTAGTAAGCGATTATACAAAGGTTGTTTTTGATGCTAAGCCCGACATTGTTTTTTCAAGCCTGTTTTGCCATCATTTTAGTAACGAAGCGCTGGTAACCCAATTGCAGTGGATGCAATTAAATAGTACTGCAGGCTTTTTTATTAACGACCTGCAACGCAATAAATGGGCTTATGTGTTAATCAAATACTTAACAAAATCATTTTCGTCCAGTTACCTGGTAAAAAACGATGCCCCTTTAAGTGTTGCCCGGTCCTTTCATAAAAATGAATGGCGTAAACTTTTTAAACAGGCTGGTGTACAACCTGTGCAAATTAAATGGCAATGGGCGTTCAGGTTTTTAATAATTTACAAACATGCAGGCCAATAATAAGTACGATATAGCAGTGGTAGGTGGCGGCCTTGCAGGGCTTTGCCTGGCTATACAGTCAGCAAAAAAAGGCTACAGAGTAATATTGTTCGAAAAAGAAAAGTACCCTTTTCATAAAGTTTGTGGCGAATATATTAGCCTTGAAAGCTGGAGTTTTTTAGAACGCCTTGGCGTACCACTTTCGATGTGGGATTTGCCTATAATAAGCGTGTTGGAAACCACGGATGTAGCTGGTAGTGCAGCAACTTTTGCGCTACCCCTTGGTGGGTTTGGCGTAAGCCGGTATAAGCTCGATCATTTTTTGTATAAGCTGGCCTTGCAGCATGGGGTGGAGGTTTTTACCCAAACCAAGGTAAACGAGGTGTTATTTGAAAACGATGTGTATACCATTGAATGTGGTACAGGACAATATTTAGCCAGGGTGGTAGCAGGTGCTTACGGAAAACGTAGTAATCTTGATATAAAATGGAACCGCGATTTTGTAGACGCAAGGCAAAAAGGGCTCAATAATTATATTGGCGTTAAATACCACATAAGGTATAATAATGCGGCAAATACCATTGCGCTTCATAACTTTTACAATGGTTATTGTGGAATTTCAAAAATTGAAAACGATATTTCGTGCCTTTGCTACCTCACCACAGGCGGCAACCTTTCGGCTAACAACTACTCCCTTGCCGAAATGGAAAAGAATGTTTTGAGCCGCAATCCACATCTAAAAAAAATATTTAATGAAGCAATGTTTTTATACGATAGGCCCCTTACTATATCGCAGGTAAGCTTTAGCAATAAAACCCAGGCTGAAAAAGGTGTTTTAATGTTGGGTGATGCCTCCGGTTTAATAACCCCCTTATGTGGCAACGGTATGAGTATGGCTATGCATGCCAGTAAAATTGCTATGCAAAGTATAAATGCATATTTAAATAATAGCCTTAACAGGGCACAAATGGAAATTGACTACACAAATAAATGGAACAAGGTTTTTGCACGTCGCTTATGGGTGGGGCGTAAGGTGCAACAGTTTTTTGGAGGAAATAACACTACCCGGTATTTTTTAAAAGCGATGAAAACGTTTCCTTACCTGGCAAAAAACTTAATTAAAGCCACCCACGGGCAGCCATTTTAGCATCACCGACCCCCGTAAAAAATATGCATGGACGTTAAAAAGGTGTGTATAAAGTGCCTTAATTTGTTTTATAGCTATGCCGGGGTTAGCACACCTGCCCAAATTTAGGGTGTAACTTATTTGATAAAGTCGTTAATTTGCATAATAGAAATAGGTTTTTCAACCACGTGAAAATTGGGGCTTTCTATTTCGGGTTTGTTATTACCATAATTAGCGCTTACCAAAAACAACTGCGTTTCAGGCGATGCCTCAAGCATATGCTTTGCCTCGCTCCAGCCAAGGCCATCGGGTAAATTGTTGTCGAGTATTACTACATCCTGCCGGCTGTTTTCAAATATTCCCAATCCATCTTGCAATGTGTGTGAAATACTAACCTCGCAGTTTTTTTTTGTGAGATAAAACTGCATTAGCAGGCAAAAATCAACTTCATCGTCAATAATTAATACTTTTTTCTTGCCCATAATTATTAACAGTAAAAAATACTGCCAATTTTATTATCGGCATTTTAGGCTAATTATATTGCTAAACTGGGGAAATAAATGGTCAAGTTTAACAAGAAATTAATTTGAAGGCTAATGTTGCCCATAATTGTTCAACATTAATTATTGCGGTGTATCTGTAAAACGACACGACTATTGGCAATAAAAAAATGGCCACCAGGTATCGAAAACTCAGATAATTTTTTTGCCGCCAATTAAAGACAGCAGAAAAAGCACAATAAAAATAAAGAACAAAATTTTTGCAATGCCGGTAGCACTTTCGGCTATTCCGCCAAATCCAAAAACGGCTGCTATAATAGCAATAATTAAAAAGGTGATTGTCCAGCGTAGCATAGTAGGTATTTTATTTTGTGACGAAGAGATAAATAGGGTTCGTAAATAATTATACCAACAGCACCCTAACCCTTTTGCATGCCCAACCATAAGCAAGGTAATATTGAGGCAACAAAAGGACACTTTTATATTGTCGATAATATGGGCTAAGCCAGGTAATTGCGACATACTTAGGTGTGCCACTGCGTGTTAAAGCAAAATGAAGGGCTATTTTAGCCTCCCCAAAAACAATGCTTGTCAATTTTTAATGGGTAAGGAAAGGTTGCGGTGGGTACAAACTTCTACACAATTGATAGATATTCATTCAATCTTTTAAAAATGATTTAATTTATTATATAATTATAGTATTTGTAAAGTGATACTAATCATTTAATTAAATACTTTTTTGACAAAAATGGATGTTTGGTTAAAAAGTTGGGGATTAGAAGAAATAAATCAACTCCACAATTAATATGATTAAACAAGTACAAGCACAGCGACAGCAATTAAAAATATTGCCTCAGCAAATACAAATGCTTAACATATTTCACCTGAATGTTTTAGAGCTTGACCAGCGCATACAGGACGAAATTGACGACAACCCGCTACTTGAAAAATCGGATGAAGAAGACACTGTAAGCGCCGATAATGCCGCCACCGAAACTGTAAAGGATTATGAAGATTGGGAGGAACATTGCTATGACGATATACCGGATTATAAACTGGAATACGAAAACTATTTTACCAGCGAGGCCATTCCCAATATTCCTATAAAAGCCTTTACCGATTTTAGAGTTTCGCTTAAAGAGCAAATAAGTTTTGCCAACCTTTCGCAAAGGCAAATGCACATAGCACATTATCTTATCGATTGCCTGAATGCATCGGGTTTTTTAATGCAGGATGTAGAAGGCCTTACCGACGATTTTTCGTTTAAACAAGGGGTGATTGTAGAGCCTGGCGAAATACAACAGGTCATAAACGCAATTCAGCAATTGGAGCCGGTGGGCGTGGGCGCACGAAATATTTGCGAATGCCTTTTGATACAGTTAAATAAAATGGAAAAGAAGGGCCCCGATGTGCGTAAAGCCATTTGCCTGTTGGGCGAGCATTTTGATGATCTTGCTCACAGGAACATGGAAAAAATAATGGATAGTTTAAGTCTGGATGAAGATGAACTTAAAATTATTTTAAAGTTGCTCGCCTCGTTAAAAATGAAACCGGTGGCCGAGGAAATACCCGGCAGCTCGCAGATTCAAAATAATATAATTCCCGATTTTTTAATGACCGTAAACGAGAACCAGGAAATAGAAGTAAACCTATATAAATCGCGGGCAGCCTCATTATATGTAAACCAGCGCCTTATGGAAACTGCTCACGAAAAAGGAACCAAACGCGACAGGGCAGCCACACAGTATTTAAAAAGCAAGTATAATTCGGCCCAATGGTTTGTAAACGCCATTAAACAGCGCGAAGGTACTATGATGCAGATTATGCACGCCATAGTGGACATTCAGCGCGATTATTTTATTTATGGCGATGTTAATATGTTAAAGCCAATGATATTAAAAAACGTGGCCGACAAAGTTGGTGTAGATATTTCCACCGTCAGCCGCGTTACAAGTAATAAGTACGTGGACACACATTTTGGGATCATTTTGCTAAAAAATATTTTTACCGAGGGTATTCTTAACAAAAAGGGCGATGTAATAAGCAACCGTGTAATTCAATCGGCTATTGAAGGTGTTATTGAAAAGGAAGATAAATTAAACCCCTTTACCGACCAGCAATTGGTTAGTATATTAGCTACCAATGGTATAAGTGTAGCCAGGCGCACTATTGCCAAATACCGCGAGCATTTGCAAATACCTGTTGCACAGCTTCGCCGTATGTGGGCCTGAAGGTTATTTTTTTTATTCAACAAAAAACTAAAAACGACCTATGTACAGAATATTGGTTATTGATGATGATGTTGATATGTGTTTGTTATTAAAGCGGTTTTTAACCAAGCACGGCTACGAAGTATCGCTGGCGCACAGTGGAAAAAAAGCCCTTGAAGAAATTGAGCAAAACGAACCGAACCTGGTGTTATGCGATTTTAGGCTTGAAGACTTTAACGGTAAGGAGTTATTGATAAAAATTAAAGAGCGGTACCCGCAGGCGCAGGTTATTATTGTAACCGGCTACAGCGATATAAAAATTGCTGTGGATGTTATGAAGCTTGGTGCATTTGACTATATAACCAAGCCGCTGTTTCCCGACGAAATTTTGTTAAGCATCCGAAAAGCCCTCGGTAGCAAAGCTGTGCAGTTGGCCAGCCCCGGCTCACAGGTAATACCCGCCGAAGTTGCACCCAAAAATGGCAGGGTAAAAACCATTACCTCGGGCGAATATATTTTTAGCGACAGCCCTGAGTTTAAAGTAATACTAAAGCAAATTGACCTGGTGGCACCTACCAATTACAGCATAATTATTTATGGCGAAAGTGGCAGCGGAAAGGAGGCGATTGCCCAGGAAATTCATAAACGCAGCAAACGAAAGGATAAACCTTTTGTGCCCATAGACTGCGGTGCACTGTCAAAGGAGCTGGCTGCAAGCGAGTTGTTTGGGCACGAAAAGGGATCGTTTACCGGTGCCTTAAACCAAAAGGTAGGAAATTTTGAAGTTGCTAACTCCGGCACTATTTTTCTTGATGAAGTGGCCAACTTATCGTACGATATTCAGGTGGCGTTGTTGCGTGTAGTGCAGGAGCGAAAAATGCGCCGTATAGGAAGTAATAAAGATATTGAGCTTGATGTACGCATTATTATAGCCAGTAACGAACGATTATTGGATACAGCCCGCAAAGGTAAGTTTAGGGAGGACCTTTACCACCGGTTTAACGAGTTTAGTATTGACGTGCCACCGCTGCGCGAAAGAAAATACGACCTCATGATTTTTGCTAACCATTTTTTGCATATGACCAACCAGGAGCTTCAAAAAAACATTAAGGGCTACTCCCCCGAAGTGGAGGCTATTTTTAAAAGCTATGTTTGGTTTGGCAATTTAAGGGAGTTAAAAAACGTGGTTAAAAGGGCTACTCTGCTGTGCGATACGGAATACATTACCCCATCAGTATTGCCCTTTGAAATTACCAATTATAGTAAGTTGCAGTTTGATGAGGGAACCAACGATACGGTAATGCCTCAATTTGCGACGCCAACAGCCCATATTGCGGAGGCGCAGGTACAAATTGCGCCTGCCATGCCGGTTGCCGCCGAACCTGTACATGCACGCGATATTGCCATTAACCATACCAGCCTTAAAGGGGTAAGTATTGATGCTGAGTATGAATTGATTATTGAAGCATTACGCAAAGCCAATTACAACAAAAGCAAAGCAGCAAAACTGCTAAACGTTGACCGCAAAACGTTGTACAACAAAATGAAGCAATACAAACAATTTAACAGCGAAATGTAACACCATTATTTAGTTCATGATGGCCGGTACACCTTGCAGCTTATAACAAGTACAAAGGTGTTATTCCAAAATGGTGGCAAGGTATTTACCCATTAAATATTTAGTGGCTTTTATTAAAGCCGGGGGCTATTTTAAAATTAGCATGCAATGACTAACGGATCGAGGTTTGTAAAAATTTTGATAGTAGATGATGATGAAGAAGATTTTTTTATTACTTCCGAATACATCAAAAATATTCCCACCCAGCAATACCAGGTTGAATGGAGCTACCTGTACGAGGATGCATTGGCAAAGATGAAGGGCAACCTGTTCGATCTTATTTTTGTAGACTACAGGTTGGGTATAAAAACCGGCATGGATCTTTTAACCGACTCAATTGCCAGTGGTTGCGAGGCCCCGGTTATTTTATTTACCAGTAAGGGCACCCAGGAAATTGACATTAAAGCCATGGAAAATGGGGCTTACGATTATTTAATAAAATCCGAACTTAATACTGAAAAACTGGAGCGCTGTATAAGATACTCGCTGGAGCGGTCAAAAAGTATTGGCGCCCTTAAAGCCAACGAGCGCAAGTACCGCAGCATGTTCGATAAATCGAAGGACATTGTTTTTATAGCCAGTATTGACCTACAGATAATTGACATTAATTATGCTGTTACTGAATTGCTGCAGTACGAACAGGAGGCGCTGCTACACAAGCCTGTTACTGTACTATTTAGCCACCCTAAAAACCGCGATGAATTTACCATTGGGTTGCTTGAAAATGGCGAAATAAACGACATGGAGATTGATATTGTTGGCCTGGATAACGAGGTAAAGCATTGCATAGTGTCGGCAAGTATTGAGCTCAACAATAATCAAACAAAATATATACAAGGCATAATACACGACAATACCGGTAGAAAACGCGCCGAAAAAGCCACGCTGCAGTCAGAAAAACTGGCAGCAGCGGGAAGGTTGGTTCGTACCCTGGCCCATGAAGTGCGCAATCCTTTAAACAATATTAATTTATCGGTTGAGCAATTAAAAGATGCACAGGCAAGCGCCGATGCAGTAATTTACCAGGATATAATACTGCGCAACAGCAAACGCATTGGCGACATTATTACCGAACTGCTTGCCTCTTCGCACACTGCAGCCCAGGTAAACCTTGAGTTGGTAAACCTGCAATGGGTAGTTGACGATGCTATTGAAAAAGCCAACGATAGAATGGTACTGAAAAGAATTTCGCTAACAAAGCACTATGAGCGTACACCAACAATGACAGTTGTTGACAAAGAAAAAATAACACTGGCCTTTTTAAACATCATCATTAATGCCATTGAAGCTATGGAAGAGGCTAGTGGCAAACTTGATGTAAGCGTTTTTACTGACGACGATGAGTGTATTGTGGATATACGGGACAATGGCTGTGGCATTAGCGAAGAGTACATGCAGCGCCTTTTTGAACCATATTTTACCAGTAAACGAAATGGCATGGGGCTTGGCCTTGCGTCCACCTTAAATATTATTCAAAGCAACAATGCAAGGGTCGACGTAAAGTCAGGCGAAGGAAGCGGAACATTATTTGAGATCAGGTTTAAAAAAAGCCAAACAGCACAACACGTGTATGAATAATAAGCCGTTGTGGTCAACCAGGTTTTTTTTCCTTTTTATCATCTTTTGGCGGTTGTGGGTGCAACAATTGGGAGGCCCGTTTTTGGCGCCGGGGCGATAGCTCCAGTTCCTTTACTTCGCTTTTAATTATAAAAACAGCCGTTTGGTTGGGTATAATGCCGCCACCATATTCAAGCGCATAAACTTTAGTAAACTCAGCACCAAAATATAGTATAATGGATGTGTAGTACACCCATGTAAGTATAATAATAACCGAGGCTGCTGTACCATAGGTAATGCCCAGTGTAGAGTTGCCCAGGTAATACCCTATACCAGTTTTTCCTAAAAAAAATAATAAGCTGGTAAAAAAGGCGCCTATAAAAGCATCTTTCCATTTAATTATTCCATCGGGCAATACTTTAAAAATTATTGCAAATAACAGGGTAATTACTGCCAATATAATGGCTATATTAAAAACATAAATTATAAAAATCATAGTGTCCGGAAAAAACTTCATCAGCTGCTCATTCAACACGTCAAGCAACGCATTGGCCAATAACGATACAATTAATAAAAACCCAAGGCTTACAATTAACGAAAACGAAAGCAGCCGGTTTTTTAGCAACTTAACAAGGCCTCGTTTTGGCTTAGCCTTTAGTGCCCAAATAAAATTAATACTGTCTTGTATTTCCGTAAAAATAGCCGTGGCACCTATTACCAGTACCACTGTACCAATTATTGCCCCAATAGTGCTTTTATTAGTTTGTTGAATGTTAGTAATAATATCCTGTATTTGTGTTGCGGCATCTTTACCCACCAGCCCTTCAATTTGCCCGTACAGTTTACCTTCTACAGCGGCCTCTCCCAAAAATATTCCCGATAGCGATAGCACAATAACCAGCAACGGGCCAATGGCAAAAATGGTATAGTACGATAGTGCTGCACTAAGCTTTATAGCGTTGTCATCTATAAACGCTTTACCTGCTTCTTTTAAAACATGAAAAAATTTTTTGAAAAAACGTATCATCCTTTTATTTTTATTTATTTTTTTAAAAAGGTGCCAGTGTGGTTTTTAAAAATTATAATTATTTTTTGTAGAAATTTTTATACGATTAGTACTACCAAACTTTTGTAAAAGCAGCACATGCCTTAATGGCTAATGTTGGCAGCATGGTATTGTTTTTACATTTCATACAATAAATTATTTATGAGAAGTATCCTTTATGTTATTGCCGTTATTTTAGTAATTGGCTGGTTGTTGGGCTTTTTTGTTTATAGCCTTACAGGGCTTATTCATGTTTTATTGGTATTGGCCGTTATTTCAATTTTGTTGGGTTTAATACGAAGGGCATAAACAATTTTCCATCAACAAAAAGAGGCACGATTATCTCATGCCTCTTTTTTTCTTCAGTTGGTTTTTCACCCAATATTTTTATCGGATACTTTCTTTTCGATGTGATCAATTTTTTTAAAAAAATCGGTAACGTCTTGGTCGGCATAAGCACCATAGGCGTCAACCAAAGTACCCTTGCCTCCGTCCGTAGTTTCAATTACATACAAAATAGAATTGTCGTCAGGGTCCGACTGACCTTCAAACCTAAAAAAGTTTTTAATTAATACTTCCGCAGGTTCGTAAGTATTGCCGGTTGATAATGCCATCAATTTTTCTTCTTCTACTTTAAAATCAAGGTTGTACCCATCCAATACCATCCTGTTAATGCATAGCGACAGCGATTTCATATATGGAAGATCGCTCGTGTTCATTTGTTCATTTTTAAAAGCATCCATTGGCATTGGTTTTTGTAATGTTAGTTTTAAAAATTACCACCAGTGCTAGCCTAAGCAAGGCACAAAATTATGAGGCTTCTTCAATTTTTTCCTGAACATTCCTAAAATTCTTCACCACATCGTGCGATGTTTTAAGGTCGTTCTGCTGGCTTACAATTAATTGGCGTATGTCAGTATCCATACTGGCATCTGACTCAAGGGCTGTTTCGTAAGCTTTTTGAATAGCATCTTCACCAAACTCGCAGCTCTCTAAAACGGTCATACGCTCATGTCCGGTAACAGCTGTTTTAATTCCAATCCATGCACGGTGCACCTTGCCCGAAAGCGAAGTGTCGTTAGTGGCTTCGCCACCTAGTGCGGCAACTTCCTGTGTTAACTGCTGCACGTACTTCATACTTTGACTGGCCATTTCTTTAAACATGGTTTGCAGGTCAACGTTTACATTGTCGGTATCATGCTGGGCTTTTTGGTAGCCTTCAATACGGTCATTATTAATTGTAATAAGATCGTTTAATACGCTTACCAGTTCTTCGTTGTTTGTCATAAAAGTGTTTTTATTTTTAAAAGAATAGTGAAATCAATTCCAGTCATAAGTAAAAAAAGTGTTCCACTTAGTTGCCCGGTGGGGAACGCTTTAAAATAGCTGTCACTGTGTATATATTTACCCTATCGGGGTTAACTGCATTTCAGTTTGTTTATCAAACAACGTTAACAACTTTTATATTCCTTTTCTTTGGGCCTGTGTTTTAATTACTTTTTATTTTTTTAGATAGATAAATCATCCTGCCATCCGGCTGTTTATTTACAACAATGCTGGCGGTCGCGTGCACTTTGGTATGTGATTAAAAATATTGTTACTATTAAAAGCAATACCTTTTTACATAGCTACACAATCGTATTTGCCTGCACAATAGCGGCTTTTGCAAGCTGGCAATTACCGTATGGTTGGCAATTTTTTTGGTAAAATATTTTTACTTGCGCAACAATTTGTTAATACTGGCACGTTTTTTTTTAATTAGTTTTCAAATTCAATTAATTATGAAAAAGTTTATTTGCATAGCGGTTACCTGCTGCCTTTTATCAACGGTTGTTAAAGCTCAAAGTATGGGTACCAGTTATAAAACTGCCCTCGGTGTAAAAGTTTGGGATGGCGGCGGCATTACCTTAAAACACTTTACAGCACCTACCACGGCCTTTGAGTTTATAGGGTATTTTTACAAGCAGGGTGGCCGCATTACCGGCCTTTACGAAATTCACGGACCTATTACCGGGGCCCCAGGTTTAAAGTGGTATATAGGTCCTGGTGCTCACGTGGGCTTTTACGACCGTAAATATGGCGATGGTGTTTATGCAGGGGTGGATGGCGTGTTGGGCCTTGATCTAAAAGTAAACCGTGCCCCCATTAACTTCAGCATCGACTGGCAGCCGTCGTTTGAGTTTGGTACCAATCGCGGTTTTGTAGGTAGCTGGGGCGGCTTTGCTATTAGGTACGCCTTTTAACATAAGCGTTTTAATTTATAATGTTGCCTGGTTGCCAATGTGCAGCCAGGCTTTTTATTTTTGCTGTTTTTTTGGTAAAATGTATACAGCGGTAACCGGCCTTACACCATTACAACTTTACCTAACTATAGCTACCCATCAACCCTGATTTTACTTTACTTTTTTTTAAGATGTATATAGCAGTAACCAGCCTTATACCAATACAACTTCACCTATCGATAGCTACCCATCAACCCTGCTTTTACTTTGCTTTTTTTTAAGATGTATACTACGGTAACCGGCCTTATACCATTACAACTTCACCTATCGATAGCTACCCATCAACCCTGCTTTTACGTTGCTTTTTTTTGAGATGTATACAGCAGTAACCGGCCTTATACCAATACAACTTCACCTATCGGCAGCTACCCATCAACCCTGCTTTTACTTTGCTTTTTTTGTAAGATGTATATTACTGTAACCGGCCTTATATCATTACAACCTCACCTATCGATAGCTACCCATCAACCCTGCTTTTACGTTGCTTTTTTTGTAAGATGTATACTACGGTAACCAGCCTTACACCAATACAACTTCACCTATCGATAGCTACCCATCAACCCTGCTTTTACTTTGCTTTTTTTGTAAGATGTATACTGCGGTAACCAGCCTTATACCATT
>Ga0209181_10000438_pt1 | contig 77008 bp, 70 predicted proteins | sample MAT05_FD_187208 | JGI IMG/M metagenome (GOLD analysis project Ga0209181, IMG submission 187208) | Freshwater microbial communities from Lake Fryxell liftoff mats and glacier meltwater in Antarctica - MAT-05 (SPAdes) (version 2) | ecosystem: Environmental > Aquatic > Freshwater > Ice > Liftoff... | reverse complement strand
CATCCACAACACCAGGTCCGTCACCAAAGTAATTAACACTCACAACTCCAGACACAGACTCCGTCCCGTCAGGCGCTACTCCCGTCTCATCAATCGTAATTTGTGCATTTACAACAACAGGTGCGTAATCAATATCTTGAACACCAAGATTCAATTGAGCGGACGAAGAATCACCATCAAAATCAATCATCGTATAAATAAATTTATCTGTACCAAGTGCAGTGTTTAGAGATGTATAGGTATAAGATCCATCAGCAGAAATTACCAGTGTCCCATAGGTTCCAGCAATTGTTGTTGCCCCTGTTGTTGGGAGAGAATAATTCGTACCATTCAATGATACATTTGTTACACGACCTAAGCCATCAGCCCCAGCATCATCATTGGTCAATACATTTCCTGAAACAGTTAAGGAAGACACTCCAACAAAAGAACCATCATCAACGGCAATCGGGCCATCATCCAAAACATTAATTGTGATTGTTGTTGTTGCAGTATCACCATCAGCATCAGTTGCTGTTACGCCAAAAAGAAGACCAAGAGAGTCGTTTGGATTTGTTGTATCCGCATGATCAAGTTCTCTGATTTGAGTAAATGTATAAGCGCCAGTGGAAGGGTTAAGAGTTAATGTAAATACAGGCTGTCCGTTTGCTGTTCCCGTATAGGTATTTCCAGCAAGGCTGACGACAACAGGGATACCCATTGAAGTTAGGGCATATTGAGGAGTGAAAGTTGAATTGAACGTAAGTGCGCCCGGTCCATCACGACCATAACTAACAGGAACAACGCCAGAGACAGAGCCAATTGATGTTTCATCAACGGTACCAAGACCTTGACCAAGTAAAGGCTTATCATCAGGTATGCCAACAACTCCAGTTACAAAAGGAATAGAGCCGATAGAAGGGGCACCATAGTTAAGAGCTGTTGCGCCGATTGGCCCAATCGAATTCTGGCCATTAAATGAAGCATTATCAATTGAGCTTCCAAATCCGTATCCACGCCCTGATCCAGATAGACGACCCGCTCCATCTCCACCAGCAGCAGGCTCAATATTTGCAACACTGTCTGCATTATTCGCAACAGCCATATCTTTTGCTTTGGCTGGCGAAGAGGCTTCTTCACCAGAAGCAGGTTCGATATTTGGGACAGATTGACGAAGTTCAGATTGTGGGGGAGCAGACGCCAAAACAGCATCTGCTGCATTTGGAACTTCAACAAGTTTACAGGAATTCAAAAGTGCATTCGCATCAATTGTTGCTCCATTTGCTAAGGTCATCGCGGGTGGCAAACCAGAGTTTACTGCCATGAAGTAATTATTAAGAACAAGAACGCCGCCGTCTTTAAATGTCAGGAGCAAATTATGCCCTGATTGAGCCGCATTAACGCCATCTAAATCAAAACCAAGTTTATATTCCTGACCTGCTTCAATATTTTTTGTAAGAATTTGTCCTGCTTTAGGCTCATCTAAAGCAATAATTCCGTCTGCCTGCGCAACGAAATCAACACCGCCTTTTTGAGCGAGTTGCTCACGCAATTGGTCAGGATATATAATAGTATTATCTGAAAGTTGAATGAGAGTATCGCGCCCACAAGATTTAGCCGAATCTGCCAACTCATTAAAATCTGCGATGGTCACTTTGGATCCATCACGGAAAGAAATTTCTAATTCACCTTTAGGGGTGAGTTGTATAGAAGAAATTGAGTCTTGGGAAAAAGCCAGAGTGTTGACCTGACCAGGTTGCAAATTCAGCGGAATATCAAAAACTTTATTTGCATTGGTCGAACCAACATTGTTTATATCTTTTGGCATTTATTATCTCCCTCAGGTTTTGCACCGACACACGTAAAGTTCTTAACGAAACTATTATGATGTCAAATTACTAAAAATTTTATAATGAGGTTGAATAAAAACACTATTCGCCCCCAAAGTCAACAATTATGTGAATATTAAAATGAGTACTACAATATAATTTGCTAATTTTAGATATACAATAGGGTTCCCTTTGAAAATCCATGTAAATACTAACGTTTCATCAGGATTTTTTGTTGCAATTATTTTCCAAATACGCTAATTTCATTTCATGATCCTGGTACAATCCTTGTGCCACACGGACAAACCGTGCGGTAGGAGGGTGATGTACCAGGGTCTTTTTTTATGACTTAAACCAAAGTCTCCTGAAAATTTGTCAATTTCTCAGAAAAAATCTTGATTTTTTTATATCTTTTCGTTAATATTATGTTAATAAACATGGAAAATGTATTAATAAAAAATTCTTAGGTGTGAAAATGACAGTTTTACAAAGACGACACTCAGATAGTAGGGGTGCAAATTATAGCCCATTACCTCCCACTTTCGAGAACTTGACGGCACAATTACAAGAAGCCTTTGAAAGAGCTCAATATTGGAAAAATCGCGCTTTAACAGATCATTTGACGGGTCTTCCGAACCGAGGAGCTCTTTTAGAGCATCTATCTTCAGCATTATCCGAAGAAGCTCCAGAAAAAGGTCCGTCCGTTGGTGTGGCTATAGGTTTCATTGATCTAGATAAATTTAAATATACCAATGATACTTTCGGTCATGAAGCAGGAGACAGAGTTTTAAAAGAAGTAGCTGCGTTCTTAAGAAGTACATTACGCGATACTGATAACCTAGCTATTTATGAGGTTACTGATGAAAAGATGGAAATGGCTGGTCGTCTAGGCGGCGATGAATTTGTATTGGTTCTTCGTCATACAAACACTAAAGGTCTTCAAGGTCGAAAAAAAGATATTGAGGGAACTCTCAATATGCTGTCAATAGATTACCAACTTCCAAACGGCGAGACTGTTAAAATTCCAATCAAAGGAACACTTGGACTGATTGACTGTAACCTAAATTTAACCGCAGAAGAAAATTTAAAGATTGCTGATAGAGAGATGTACAATCACAAATTTAATAAAAAGGCAGAATTAGAAAGCGCAGAAAGCGAGCGTAGATTCAAACTCGCAATAAACCATTTAATGGGAAATGCACCTTAAATTTTATACATTCTTTAGGATGCATCAACATCCGTAAATCTATAATTAATATTGAGATATAGATTCGGGCGGATAAATGAATTATCAGATAAAGTCTGGCGATATTATAAATTCTTTAAAGGCTAAATTAAATAAAGCTATTGAGACAGCAAATCATTGGGAATTATTGGCGAATACCGATGACCTCACAGGGCTTCATAACCGAAGAATGTTGAATAATGTTGACAAAAAAATTGCCAATCGCCGTAACGCAAGCATAGCAGATGAAATAACCCTTCTCTTTATCGATCTTGATGATTTTGGTAAGCTTAATAAAAAATATGGCGATGACATGGGTGATGAGGCTCTTCGTCTTTTGGGACATGCCATCCAAAAAAATATCCGCACCGATGATATAGCTATCCGCAAAGGTGGGGACGAATTTGTGATTATCCTGATGGGAAGTAATCCTGAAACTGCAAGCGAAACTATTGTAAAACGTCTTCAACTAATGCTTGATGGTGAATTGTTGCTATATATTGCAAACATTTCTATTCCTATTCGAGGAAGTATAGGTGTATTCTCTTACAATCGAAGCTTATCTCCCTTTGAAAACCTGAAACACGCCGATGAATTGATGAGAAGACAAAAACAAGTTAGAAAAGCTTTTATAACCCCCTCACCTATCATGTTATCATCTGGACAATATCAATCAGACATTTTATGATATTTTTTATTAAAAATTGATAAAAAACTTTAAGGAATGTTGTTTTGAAGGTTAATAAATCGAACGCCATGATGGTTGCTCTTAAACAAGAGCTTATCCGCGCACAAGAGGCTGCCAAACAATGGGAAGTTTTAGCCACAACAGATGACCTGACAGGGCTGCATAATCGTCGGATGCTTTACGAACTTGATAAAAAAATTGGTGAACGCCGTGACTCAAAAATTGAACGCGAAGTATCCCTCCTTTTTATTGATTTGGATGATTTTGGCCAGATAAATAAAAAATATGGAGACAATGTAGGCGACGAAGCCCTGCGCCTTATCGGGCAAACAATTCGTCAAAATGTCAGATGTGATGATATCGCTATCCGTAAAGGTGGGGATGAATTTGTGATTATCCTGATTGGCTCGACCCCCGAGATGACTAATGAAAGTGTCATCAAACGGATGAACACCATGTTAAACGGGGGGGTCTATGTCCAACATGAAAACCTTAGCATTCCAATTCGTGGGAGTATGGGTGTCTATAATTATGATGAAAATCTAATGCCTTTCGAAAACTTAAAAAAGGCAGATGAGCAAATGAGGACACAAAAGAAAGCCCGTAAGGAATCGATGTCACGTATAGCCAATTCTGACGATGACAAAACCAGAGTTTAGAATTGGTTTAATTTCACCCTAAGAGGCCACTTGAATCTTTACCTTTGGCTCAACCACTTTGATATGAAGGTCACGAAGCTGTTCTGGTGTAGGCTCGGACGGAGATCCCATCATTTGATCTTCATAAGCACCATTCATCACAAACGCATAAACCTCACGAAGATTAGGTTCATCAGCCAAAATCATCACCATTCTATCAATCCCGAAGGCACAGCCGCCGTGTGGCGGTGCGCCATATTGGAAGGCATTCAACATACCGCCAAATTTTTTCTCAAGAATTTCTTTTGAATAGCCTGCAATCGCAAAGGCCTTTTCCATGATGTCTGCACGATGGTTACGAATACCACCAGAACAGAGTTCATAGCCATTACAAACGGCATCATATTGCATAGCTTTGATAGTCAGTGGATCTTGATTATTTAAGGCATCCAAACCACCCTGCGTCATTGAAAATGGGTTATGAGTAAAATCAACTTGACCTGTTTTTTCATTCATCTCATAGAACGGGAAATCAACAACCCAGCAAAATTTGAAGGTGTTTAATTCGCGGCACCCCACATCATCACAGATTTTATCACGAGCTTTGCCTGCCATTTTCGCTGCTTTATCTTCCTTATCACAAACAAAGAAAATGGCATCACCATCTTTCATATTAGTTGCAACAAATAATTCTTGTTGCGCAGCAATTGGAATAAACTTTGCAATTGGCCCTTTACCTTCCCCTAATTCGCGCAGGATATAACCAAGGCCAACTGCACCCTCGCCGCGTGCCCAGTCATTCAATTTATCAAAGAAAGAGCGAGGTTTATCACCCACATTGGGGGCAACAATTGCACGAACAACGCCACCTTTTTCAATTACTGATTTAAACGCATTAAATGTAACATCATCACGTTTAAAAACATCTGTTACATCTTGAATAATCAGAGGGTTACGAAGGTCAGGTTTATCAGACCCATATTTCATCATGGCATCATGATAAGTAATATGTGGCCATGGTGAGGGGGTGACTGATTTCTTTGTGCCTGTCCAACCAGAAAATTCTTCGAACACACTGCCAATCACGTCTTGCATGACATTAAACACATCATCTTGTGTGACAAATGACATTTCAACATCAAGTTGATAAAATTCAGCCAAACGGTCAGCGCGCCCATCTTCATCACGGAAGCATGGAGCGATTTGAAAATAGCGGTCAAATCCAGAGACCATCAATAATTGTTTAAACTGTTGCGGAGCCTGAGGAAGCGCATAAAATTTACCCGGATGAAGACGAGATGGAACCAAATAATCTCGAGCCCCTTCAGGAGAGGAAGCGGCCAAAATAGGGGTGTTAAATTCTTGGAATCCTTTATCCCACATTCTTCTGCGTAGCCCAGCAATCATATTATTACGTAGACGAACACGGGAATGCATTCCGTCACGACGCAAATCAAGGAAACGATATTTAAGGCGTAAATCCTCACCTGCATTATCGGGGTCGGCCACTTGAAAGGGGACTATCTCTGCAGAAGATTGTAAGACTGCTTCTGCAACATGCACTTCAATATCACCCGTTGAAAGTTTAGCGTTACGCATTTCTGAAGGCCGATCTTTGACCATCCCAATCAATGTGACAACCGATTCAACACGCCATTTATTGGCATCTGCCAAAACTGGGCTATCTTGATTAACGACACATTGGGTCAGGCCATAGGTATCACGCAAATCGATAAACAAAACACCACCATGATCTCGGATACGACTAATCCATCCTGATAATTTCACAGTTTGCCCCGCGTCAGAAAGGCGCAAAGCTCCACAGTTATGAGTACGATAAGCATGCATATTTTAGTTTCTTTCGATTAAAAAGGTTCAGTCGTCTTTATAGCGAGTGAAACGAACGATTCCAATGGTTTTTTGATTTAATCCTCCATTTCCTCTTTCATTTCTCGTTATGTTGCGCTAAATTTTGATGAATATTAACAAGCTAAAAGATAGATTTAAGAAAAATCTGTGCTTTTTGAACCACAAAGGGCAACCCAAAAGAGTGCTTTTCGTGGTTCAAAAATCTAAACTCTGCCTGTCTTTAGCAAACTGAATGGATTTTTATGAGCCTGATTACAACCAATGCTTCTTTAAAGGCATTTTGCGATAGTTTAACTAATTGCTCTTATATTACTGTCGATACTGAATTTATGCGGGAAAAAACCTATTACGCAAAACTGTGTCTAATCCAAATTTCAGGGCCAGATAAAGAAGCCGTTGGTATTGATGTTTTAGCAGGAGAGGAAGATCTAGATCTTTCACCTATTTGGACCTTATTTGCCAATCAAAATATTATGAAGGTCTTTCATGCAGCACGACAAGATTTAGAGATTATCTATCAACTTTGTGGGACACTCCCTGCACCATTATTTGACACTCAAATTGCGGCCATGGTCTGCGGCTATGGTGACCAAGTTGGATATGAATCTTTGGTTAATGATATATGCAAGGCCAAGGCCGATAAATCAAGCCAGTTTACAGATTGGTCGCACCGTCCATTGAGCGAGAAACAAGTGACTTATGCCTTAAATGATGTTATTTTTCTTAAAGATATTTATGAAGCTCTTCAAGGCCGATTGAATAAAAAAAATAGAAATGAATGGGTTTTAGAAGAAACAAATAATTTACTCGACCCTGCACTTTATCAATTTCCTCCGAAAAATGCATGGCAACGGCTTAAACTTCGTTCCCCAAAACCTCGTGATTTAGCTGTCCTTCGTGAATTAGCTGAATGGCGAGAAATGGAAGCACAGAAAAAAGATGTACCACGAGGGCGGATTTTAAAAGATGAGACACTTCTAGATTTAACATATCAAAAGCCACGAAACGAAAATGATTTAGCCCGTATTCGTGGTATTACCACCGATATGGCTAAAGGAAAATTTGGGAAACTTATTTTAGATGCGATGGAGAGAGGCATGGCCGTTGCTGATAATGAATGCCCTGAAGTTGAAGCAAAAGATCCCCTTCCTCAACGCCTTACCCCTGTTCTTGAAATGCTTAAAATGCTTCTGCGCATTCAGGCATCAGAGCATGATGTTGCGCCTCGCTTAATTGCCGATAGTGAGACACTTGAAAACTATGTCCGTGACACAAAATTCGCACCAAGCCTAACCCATGGGTGGCGATCAGAGATATTTGGAAAAGAAGCTGACGACTTAATTAATGGCAGAATAGCCATGACACTTGATAATTATAAAATTAGAAAATTGAAAATATAGGAATTAAAATGACACTTCCTGATACCACATCCGAATGGGAAATAATATCTAACCATAAACGGGACATGGAAGATTTCTCTTTGCGCAAAGCTTTATCAAACCCAAATCGATTTGCCGAATTTTCATTATCCCATTCAGGTGTTTTATTTGATTTTTCTAAGCATTTGATAACCAAAGATACTCTATCAAGTCTTCTTAATCTTGCAAAAATGATGCAGGTTGTGGAAATGCGCGATGCCATGTTTGCTGGCGAGAAAATCAATAATACCGAAGACCGTGCCGTCCTACACACTGCACTTCGAGCCCCAAAGGACAGCATTGTTCAGGTTGATAATGAAAATATAATCCCCTTTATCCATGATGTTTTAGATCAGATGAAGAAATTCTCTGACGCCGTGCGATCAGGTATACACCAAGGATACTCAGGCAAAGCAATTACAGATATTGTTAATATTGGAATTGGTGGCTCTGACCTTGGCCCTCGTTTTGTGGTTGATGCCCTAACTAATTTTTGTTCTGGTCCCAAAGTTCATTTTGTGTCAAATGTCGATGGGCATGACATATCTGCAATACTTCAAAAACTTTTTCCCGAAACAACTTTATTTATCATTGCATCTAAAACATTTACAACTGAGGAAACAATTTTGAATGCAGCCGTTGCAAAAGATTGGCTTTTAAAATCTGCTCCCGCGAGCTCAATCGCCAAACATTTTGTGGCTCTTTCAACTAATAAAGATGATGTTTTAAAATTTGGAATTTTAGAAAAAAATATTTTCCCCTTTCGTGACTGGGTTGGGGGGCGTTATTCATTATGGTCTGCGATTGGATTATCTATTGCGTTGGCCGTAGGATTTAAAAATTTCCGTAAATTGCTAGATGGCGCCCATGCCATGGACGCTCATTTTAAAACAATGCCTCTTGATAAAAATATTCCTGTTATTATGGCTGTTTTGGGAGTTTGGTATGTTAATTTTTGGAATTATCCTGCTCATCTCCTTCTTGCCTATGATGCACGTCTTGCAAAAATTGCAAAATTCACACAACAAATGGATATGGAATCAAATGGTAAGGCAGTTGACCGTGAAGGAAATATTATACCCTACGCCACAGGCCCTGTAATATTTGGTGAGCCTGGTACAGATAGCCAGCATTCATTTATGCAACTGGTTCACCAATCCCCGACCCCAATTCCTGCCGATTTTATTATTGTAAAAAAACCTGCTCATCATCTCACTGCCAACCATCACTCCCTCATGTCAAATTTTCTTGCACAAACGCGAGCTCTTGCAATTGGTCAAACCTTAGATGAAGCTAACGGAGATTTATCACGTATCTTCACGGGTAATCGTCCCAGCACAAGCATCGTTCTCCCAGAATTGAACCCTTTTACGCTAGGGGGGTTGATTGCAGCTTATGAGCATAAGGTCTTTGTTCAAGGGGTGATTTGGAACCTGAATTCATTTGATCAGCCTGGAGTTGAACTTGGCAAAAAGTTGGCAAAACCTATTAGTACCCTTATTCAATCAAATGGTCATGATGAGACGTTAGATATCTCTACACAAAATCTTTTAAAGATTTTAATGTCCTAAATATTTTTTATTCATCCAAAACTTCCTTCACCTTAGAAGCAAGCTGTTTCAAGGTAAAAGGCTTTGGAAGAAAATAAATCTTTTCACCAAGTGTGTCTTTTAATTTTTCTTCTGTATAGCCAGAGACAAAAATAATTTTAAGATGCGGTGACACTTCACGAATTTGTTTGGCTAGTGTTGGTCCATCCATTCCTGGCATCATGACATCGGTTATCAGTAAATCGAATGGCTTAGTTGCTTCCCTAAAAACATCCCAGCCTACCTCACCGTGCTCAGCTGTAATCACTTCATATCCTTTATTCGTCAGCGCACGAGTTGAAAATGTTCTGACAGCATCCTCATCTTCAACAAGTAAGATTCGCGCGGACCCCGTCAAATCAACATCAGATTCTTTGACAGTAGTTTCAGGAATATTATCTTTTATATCCTCTTCATTGGCGCGCGGAAGATAGATAGAAAATGTTGTTCCTTGTCCTACAATGCTTTGAACACCAAGATAGCCACCTGTTTGCCGAATAATTCCATAGACAGTTGCAAGCCCTAGCCCCGTTCCTTTACCCACATCTTTTGTTGTAAAGAAGGGCTCAAAAATTCGTTCTAAAATATCAGGTGGAATACCACTGCCTGTATCCTGAACATCTATTACGACCCATTCACCTACAGGCATAATTTCCTGCCCAAATGTTTGAGCCGTTAGATTTTTGAATGATCGCGTAGAGATATTTAATTCACCAACTTCATTCATTGCATCGCGCGCATTAACAGCCATATTGACCAAAACTTGTTCCATCTGACCGCCATCGACCTTAACCAATCCTAAATTGGTTCCATGAACTAATTTAAGATCAACCTTGACACCAATAAGACGGCGTAAAAGATGAGAAACTTCTGTAAGAATATCTGTAATATCTTGAACCTGCGGATGCAAAGTTTGTTGACGAGAAAAAGCTAATAATTGGCGTACCAAATTTGCAGCGCGATTCGAGTTTTGTTTGATCTGTTGAATATCACTAAACGATGGATCCCCTGGCTTATGGCGTAGCAAAAGTAAATCAGAAAATCCTATAATTGCCGTCAATAGATTATTAAAATCATGTGCAATGCCCCCTGCAAGCTGACCTACGGCCTGCATTTTTTGAGACTGAATAAACTGGCTTTCAAGATTTTTTTGTTTGGAAACATCAATAAAATGAAGAGCAATGTCTGACCCTTCCCTAAACTGTCTCGCAAATAACTGACAGGGGATAGAGTTGTTAGCCATATCAATCCAAAGCCTTACTTCTGAAGGATCAATGATAATTTCGCCTTTTGAAATACGGTTAATTAACTGACTGGTCATTTTCCAGTCAGTCTTGTCAATCATTTCACTATAAGCCTTGCCTTCAATTGATGAGATTGGGCGCGACAAAAGTTTTGATAAGGCACTATTACAATCACGGACAATTCCATTCTCATCTATTAAGGCAATCCCCAAAGGAGCCTCTTCAAAAAATCTTCCAAATCGACTTTCAGAATCCTCAAGGGCTTGACGAATTGTTTTCTCTGCCGTTAGATCGTTGATAACTGCCCTCGTCCTGACCTGACCATCTTCTTCATGAACAATAGTTTGTGTAACAGCTGCCAAAAATTCACGACCTTGCTTAGTCTTAATTTTAACTTCTGAAATCTGCCTTACCCCGCCACCCGACTTGATGTCATAGGGAGCTGCATTTTCTAATGGCATGACTAGTAAATCATGTAAAGAAATAGAAGAAATCAATTCTTCAACAGAATATCCAACCCATCTTGAAAACGTTGCGTTAACAAAAACAAATAATCCCTTTTCATTAACTGAGAAAAACCCAACAGGCGCATTATCTGAGTAATCGAGCAATGTTTTGCGCTCTTCTAAAATCTGCTGCCTTTGATTATGTTGGATTGTGACATCATCCACCCAAAAATGCACATAATCTTTAAACCCAGGTACAGGTTGAGCGTTAACATTCAACCATATGCGTTGTCCCATTTGAAGTGTATCAATTTCAACAGCAGATATTTGCCCAGAACACGCTTCATCTGCAACACGCTCTAACTCTCCTTTTTTATGATTAACAATATTTAACAAACACTTATATGATGGTGCCCCGTATGGCTTACAAAGAGCTCTGAATTTAGAATTCATAAAAACATTCTCTTGTTTATCATTGATAACCAAGCGCGCCCCACGACTAGCCTCTAAAACTTCTTTCATCAATTTAAGTTGCTCTTTTTTATGCTGGTATGCCTTATAAAAAAGGATAGCCACAAGTGCCGTCGGAGGGATAATAAAAATAGAATCATAAATGGTCATGGATTTACTTTATCTTTCCCTTTTTTTTATAAACATACGAAATAATTTCGGCGACAGCCTTGTAAAGTTCTTCTGGAATTGGGTCATCAACGTCCACCGTATCAAATAATGTTCTGGCTAAAGGTGGATTTTCAAATAAAATAATATCATATTCTTTGGCAATTTCACGAATACGAAATGCAACTTCATCAACCCCTTTTGCAATAACTATCGGCGCATCTGAAATATCGGTATCGTATTTAAGAGCAATTGAAAAGTGGGTAGGGTTGGTAATAATAACATCTGCTTTTGGAACATTTTGCATCATCCTTTGACGCGCTTTTTCCATGCGTAATTGTTTTAATTTTCCCTTTATAAAAGGATCACCCTCTGTTTGTTTATATTCATCTTTGACCTCTTGCTTGGTCATCCGCATCTGCTTCATAAATTCCCAGCGTTGGTATAGAAAATCAGCAACGGCAATAACAAATAAGGCAATGAGAATCCCAATCATCATTCGCAAAGCCAAAGATTGAGTTTCAACCAAAATATCAATAATAGGTATAGTTATGCTATGTTCGATTGTTTCAAGATAGGGAGCTACCATCATGTAACCTATCGCACCGATGGCTATAATTTTTAATAGACCTTTTATAAATTCAACAATCGATTTTAATGAAAATAGACGCCCAAATCCTTTAAAGATAGATATCTTACTTAATTGAGGCTTAATAGTTTCAGGAGAAATCATAAACCCCACCTGACTAGCTGGACCTAAAATTGCGGCAACCATCAATACAAGAAAAAAAAGAAAACTTCCCTTTAGACTCATCATGAATACTTCTTTGAGAACAATAGAGATTCCACCTTCCTCAAGCGGCAAATCATGAGCATGTGCAAAAAAGGATTGAAGGTCAGATGTCATGTTAGAAAACATAGATGGCGTTGCAAATCCAATCAGCAAAGTTGCTGCCAGCAGCATAACCCATGTGCTTAAATCACGCGATTGGGCAACCTGTCCACGTTTGCGCGAATCCTCCAATTTTTTGGAAGATGGGTCTTCTGTTTTCGACGCTTCGTCTTCCTGTTCGTTTTCTGCCATCAGATTTTTCTATTTTTAGGTATAAAAAGAAATTACGGGCATTCTAGCCCGTAATAATTCATCATGTAATGGTTAATTAGGATTATGCGCGAATTTTTTGAAGAATTCTTGTCCAGATTGGCATTTCTGACAGATGTTGTTCCATTTCAATTTCGGCCTGACGAGCATTTTCGTTTTCTGCTTGGCGACGAAGGCGTTCTTCCATTTGTTTTTGGCGGGAGGACCTTTCGCGCGCTTCCCTATCACGTAACTCTTGTTTTAGGTCTTCAGCCTGTTTTTGAGACATTTGATTGGTAATCAAAATTTGCTGGGCTTGTTTTTGCCACTGGTCGCGCTGCTCACGCATATCGTCTAATTGTTGAGTGGTCATATGTAATTGGTCTTCAAGTCCGCGTACACGCATCTTAATGCGCTCTACCTCTAGCATTTCTTGCGCTCTTAGTAATTCCGCACGAATAATAGATTCACTATCTTTAGCAATTTTTGGTTTAAATGGGCCATAAACCCTCTCTAACTCAGAGGTATCAATAATTTTTTCGCCTTTATCGTCCACATCAAATGAAATCCTTCCAGAATTCATTGCTCTCATAATAGTAGCTTTAGATTTACCCGATAAATCTGATGCTTGTTGTGCCGATAACTTTGCCATACCAAAAATCCCTATGATTGTTTTGTTTATGTAAAAAAATAATATTCTGAATAGGAAACTATTAGCATAGCAATTATTAAAGATACAAGCTTTCCGTTACGTAATATTGACAAAGTTGTGAATTATTTAATTTTAGGCCGCCATTTTCAATCGTTCGTTCAATTGCCTAGTTAATCTTGGCCATTGAGCGCCGGAAAATAAATGGGCATAAATAAATGGCAACCATCCCTTTTTACGAAAATCTAAGAAAGTTTTTTCATCCAAATTAGCTAGTTTTTCTTCATCAATAATTCTGAAACCAGAGAAATTAATTTTCTGACCGCCTGGAACTATAATTTCTGCTGCCCTTTCAACTAAGAGGCCCGATCCGTGCAAATCTTTCCCAAAAGCAATGGTTTGCTGAGCTGCAGCATGATAAGATTTACAAAATTCTAGAGCATTTTTAGCCAATGCTGTTGGCTGTCCATCAGCCTCAAAAAACTTTTGATCCCCGTTTTCTTCCGTTACTTTTTCATCCATTTCAACGCAGAGGGTAAGTTGTTCTCCACCCGCTTGCTCAGAGAAGATAAAGGGATAGCGACGAATATAGGACGGGATATATGTATCATTTGCCCATTCACCTGACTCGCTAATAAATAAATTTTCATTATCACGAAGGCCAAGTATAGCAACAGGCGTTGCCGCCGAATCAGGGCTAAAGGCGATAGGATATGAATGACAAATTTGTGGAATTTCAATCATTGTGACAGGTACTGCGTTAACTTGCTTTGTAAATCCAAGACCAAAATTCTTCCTCAATGCAAGATTTGCATGACGCTTAGCATCCAAAGGCTCAGGGTTTTTATAAAAAAGAGGCAGATTAGCAGCAGCAGGCTCTTGTTGAGACATTCAAATCATCCTTGTGTTTATTATATATCTTCAAAGACTTTAAACTTTATTCTTGTTTAGGAAAAGCCCTTTTTTCTTTACTTTTATTGCATAAAACGCTTAGTCTCTGCTCATCATTTTAAAGAAAAGGAGTGCTCCATGAAAATAGGTGTTGTTGGAACTGGATATGTTGGATTAGTCTCTGGAACTTGTTTTGCAGAATTTGGGATAGAGGTTGTTTGTATCGATAAGGATGCAACAAAAATAAATCGTCTTAAAAACGGAGAAATCCCCATTTATGAGCCTGGCCTTGAAGCTTTGGTTAAAAAACAAGTTGCTGCTGGTCGTCTTAACTTTACAACCGATTTAGCGGAAGCTATGAAAGATGCTGATGCTGTATTTATTGCTGTTGGAACACCGCCCAGCATTATTGACGGGCAAGCAGATCTAACTTATGTTTTTGATGCCGCAAAAGAAATAGCAGCACATCTGAAAAAATACACAATTATTGTTAATAAATCGACTGTTCCAGTTGGAACAGCACGCCGTGTGGAGGCCGCTATCCGTCAAGCTAATCCTAATGCAGATTTTGATGTTGTATCGAACCCTGAATTTTTGCGTGAGGGCGCTGCAATTGATGATTTCATGCGTCCCGACCGAGTAATAGTTGGAACGACATCTGAGAGAGCTCGTGCTGTGATGAGGGAGCTTTACCGCCCCCTTTATATCAATGAAACTCCAATGGTCATGACAACCCCAGAGAGCTCTGAAATTATAAAATATGCAAGCAATGCTTTCTTGGCAGTCAAAATCACTTTCATCAATGAGATTGCCAATCTTTGCGAAGCCGCAGGGGCAAATGTTCAGGATGTGTCCAAAGGGATGGGATTAGATGGACGAATTGGATCAAAATTTTTACATGCTGGCCCTGGCTATGGAGGGTCTTGCTTTCCCAAGGATACTTTGGCCTTGGTTCAGATTGGTGAGCAATATAAAGCCAAACAACATATTGTAGATACAGTTGTTAAAATCAATGATGACCGTCAAAAATCTATGGCTGACCGTGTTATCAAGGCATGTGATGGCAGTGTCAAAGGCAAAAAAATTGCTATATTAGGCATCGCTTTTAAACCTAATACTGATGATATTCGTGAAGCCCCCTCGCTGGTTATTATTGACGCCCTTCAAAAAGCAGGGGCAACAATATCTGCGCATGACCCCGTTGCCATGCCGAACGCAAAAGTTGTTCTTAAAGAAATTATGTGGGGTAATGACCCATATGACACAATGAAGAATGCTGATGCGTTAGTCATTGTAACTGAGTGGAATGAATATCGTGGTCTCAATCTAGATAAAGTTTCAGAATTAATGAAAACAAAACTGATTATCGACCTCAGAAACGTTTATAAACTTCCTGAAATGACAGAGCGTGGGTTTCATTATATCTCTATTGGTCGCCCTGAATTAAAACCAGATGCTTCCGCTGTAAAAAAAATTAGAGCTGCTTCATAGCAATAGCTTTATTCTTTTTGAATCATAATATAATCATAAAAAATCCCCCACTGAATTCAGTGGGGGATTAATTTTATAGGATAAATTATATGCCTTGAGCCGGAGCAGATCCAGTACCACAGGTCACCGCATCTTGTAAAAGTGCCGATGATCCCGCGCCGAAGTTAAACATGACCGCTGTTCCTTGGCCGAGAGATTGTGTTGCATCAGCCCAGCATGAAGTGTCATTGCCAGAAGCCGATCCAGAGGCTGGTTCAATTCCAGCAATATTATTGCCTGTACCTTCCTCATCGCCCGCTGCAGGTTCAATCAAATTAGGATTGAAAGGCACATTACCGACTCTAGCTAGTCCACCAATACTTGGAAGGCCAGTCACAGTTAATGTTCCACCATTTTGTGGCCCGCCTAGAAAATCAAAGGTACGGAAAACGTCTGATTGGTCAATAGTCTGTTGATCAGGAAAAACAGTGAAGAAGAATAATCCACGATTTTGAATATCATTATAGTGGTTAATTCTGCTTTCAAGAGTGTCATATTCTGCTTGAGTTACAAAACCACCATTTGCTGAAGGAGCAATGACTGAAGATCCCAGAGTATAGGTTGCATCATTGCCATTCAGAATGGTTGGTGTCCCAGGGGCAAAGAATGCACCATAGCCCAAATCAACGAATAATTCTGATTGATCAACAAAAGCTGTTGTTCCGATTGTATCACCAACCAAGCTGAGACGGTCAGCAAGAAAATCGAAATACTCCGGAGAATCATAAGTTTCACTTGAGTCAGGGTAGAATCCCATTCCAATATTTGTATCTGTAATCGTATTGGTTCTTCCCGTCAAATCAATCCTTCCTGAATTGGCGTATAGACCATATTGAAAGTCTGGGCCTGTCATCTGATTACCAGCAATTTTGGCATAGCCTTGAGATCCAATATTAAGATTGATGGCAGCAAAACCGCCTTTATCCTCTTTCTTAGAAATTCTTGCGTCCATTGATTCTTCATCTGGTTCTGAAACAACGGTAAGATTTTCAATTGTATTGTCGATGATATAAAGAGAGATAGGATTTGATTCAGGATAAGGCCTTCTAACTTCAGATAAATACTCTTCATCACCAGGTAAATCAAAGTAACTGTAATCACTGTTATAGGCATAGATTCCATTGTCGCCTGAATCTGTAATGATATTTCGGCTTACTCGTGCAAGACCCCCTACATTGTACAAATCGATACCATTTCTTCCAGAATTATCAATGGTATTACCATCAATAATCAATTGGCTTCCTAGGTTTGTTGGATAATCAGGATCAACAATGACATCTTCTAAAGATACATCAAGAGATGCAAATATTGGAAACATGTTAGCATTGTTGATATAACTTGCAGAAATACCATTTGATGAACTGTCTGTAATATCATTAGTTAAAATTCTGATATCTCCATTCAAATTCTCAACCGAGATACCGTTGAAGTCGCTATTAATTATATCGTTATTAGCAATTAGCAAATCCACTGAAGTCGAATAAATAGGATAAGGATAATAAACCTCTGCCATCATTGTTTCTGCATAGTCTGGATAACCAACCATCATATTATTTCCAACGAAGATGCCATTTTTGCCAGAGTCGGAAATATCATTCTTCTTGATTGTAATCTTGCCACCTACGTTATAGACACCAATTCCATTTCCTGAAGAATTTTGAACTGTGTTTCCAGAGATAAGCAATTGATTTACTGGATCAACAATGTCGCTACCCTCTTCAAGAGTGACCATACGATCAAGATATGGTCCATCATAGAAAACAACATCATTATTTACATTTTCGACCTTGATGCCATCACCAATTGTTGCAGAAACAGATGTTCCTGAATTCGATACATTGTTTTTCTTGACACGAATATCACCAGAAATACCAGATATATAGATACCGTTCTGAACACTATCGGAAACCACATTGACTTTTACAAGTAAGTCTAACGGGGCAGAGTAAAGGGATTTATAAGACGCATAAATAGGCTTGGATGAGGAATGTATATAAATACCATTTCCACTTGTCGTGCCAGAGTTATCAATCTTATTCCCACGTACTCTAACTTTTCCGGATACATCAACCAGTTCAATTCCATCATCTTTAGAATCAGTAATTATATTACGGTTAACGTACAAACCTATAGGTTTTGACTCTTCAGAAGAATCATCGCCCTCAGTTAATTCAGCTATTTTTTTAGAGAGAATGATAATTGTTCCCGGTGCATATCCATCAACCAAAATACCATTCGCCGCAGATGAATTAATTGTATTGCCGTTAATTTGGATAAGTCCAGAAACATCAATTGCATGGATACCATTAGCACCAGCATTTACAATTTTGTTGTTTAGAACATCAACGTTTGAAGAACTTTGAATACGAATGCCATCGCGCTTGATTTTGGTATCATCTGTACCTAATAAGCCATCTTCACCGTAACCAATAATGTTATTTAAAACTTGGGTATTATTAGAACGAAGAACATAAATTCCATCTAAGCCAGCCTTTTTATTCAAGGCAATTTTATCAATCTCATTAGAAGAAATATTGGAAAGCCCTGACATGTCTTGAATCATTATACCTGCGATGCTTGCATCGAAAATATCATTTTCACTGACATCAAGATTAGAGCCATTTTTTGCAAAAATCCCAACACGTGCGACTTGATCAATGTTGTTCAAGTACGCCCTTACATTATCACCTGCTGTAATCTTAATTCCATCCCAGCCATTAGTAGAGATGATGTTATATCCAGCAAATACGTTGCTGCTATTCATAATATGAATACCGCTTCCTATATCATTGGCGGTCGATTTTGTATTTGAAATACTATTAGACTCAATATTTGACCCGTTTGAGCCTTCTAGGTAAACACCGTCACCCTTGATATTGTTAGCACCTCCCAACAAGCCGATTTTATTCCCCGCGATAAGAGCCGAAGCACTATTCACAACATGAACCCCACTATCTCCAGTAAAGTTGATTATATTTCTGTCGCTTTTAGTAGATGCTCCTCCAATAACAAGGCCTGTCACATTATTGGCAGAAACACCTTTCCCACCTGTGTGTGCAATCTTATTGCCTTTAACTTTCACATTACCTGAATCTGTTATGTTTATGCCATGAGCATTGATTTTACCGTCTGGTGTATTAAAAGACCCGTCAAATCCATACCCTATTTCGTTATCTTCAACAGTAACATCGTTAGAGCGATGAATCGTAATTCCATCAATTGACGACAAATCAATTTTATTACCTTTTATTAAAGAAGGCCCACTCATCTTCTCAACCATTATTCCACGAAGCAAAGTATTATCAATTTGGTTGTTTAGGATATTTGTATCTTTAGAAAATGTTGCGTAAACACCAACACGTTTTGCGTGATGAATATCGCTATTATAAACTTTGGTATTATTTGATTTACTAATTCTAACTCCATCCCAATCCACATTATAGATTGAGTTTTGTCTAATATCAGCGTTATTACTTACTTGAACGTGGATACCATTTCCAACATCATTAGCAGTACTGGTCGTATTTGCGATACGGTTATTATAAATATACGCATCATGTGACGCTTCTAAAAGGATGCCGTCACCATTGATGTTAAATTTTCCACCTTTTTTAACTCCGATTTGGTTTGCAAGAATATCTAAATCCTTACTACCTTTGGCATAAATTCCATGGCGACCAGTGTCGGTAATCAAATTATAGGAAATTGTTGAATTGAAACTTTTATTTAAGAATATACCATCCTGAGAATTATTTTTAATAATGTTATATTTGATGGTTGCATTACTTGCGTTATCAACGAAAATGCCATAGCCATCAAGACCAGTTGCACCAGTAATAGTAAACCCGTCAACGGTTACATTATTTGCCGCAATCGTAATACCAGGGGAGTTAGGAATAATAATCGATTCACCACTACCTCGAGCTGCATTATATCCTTCTAGGCCAGCTTTTGCGCCCTTAAGATAAACGCCACTTTTGTTTACAACAATATGCTCATTATATGTTCCTGCACCAACATTAATTGTTCCATTGTTGCTTATGATATCCAAAGCCTGCGCAATTTTAGCTGCATTTGACTGAACATTAACTTCCATTGAAGACCCACTCACAGGCCCATCGATGGTTGCCGCTAAATCAACAGATTTGGCGTTCACATTTGTTTTACCTTTAACAACTGCACCGCTTCCGACTTTAACTTTCTTGGCTGACAGAATAATTTTTCCGTTCGTAACGATTGCAGAGTTTGCCTTTGCAATGCCATTCATGTTAACAACACTGTCAACAACATCTTTTGCTGCTGCGGAAGTCATTTGAATTGTCCCACCCACAGCATTGATTTCCCCTGTGTTTTCAGACAAGAGATTATCGTTCTTGTCTGTATACGCCAATGAAACCAGACCATCTCCATAAAGATCAACAGTTGCGCTTTCATTTCCTGCAGCAAGTGAAACCCGCCCAAGACTAGCATTGATAACACCACTGTTTTTAACAGTTGGGCCGACCAAAGCAACAAGGCCAGAATCCAACGCAGTGATTGTCCCAGCGTTTATAATTTGACCAGTTCCAAAGTTAGTAAGCTTAAGAACCAAATCGCCCGCCATTACGCGTGAGGCATTTATATCACCTGTAGAAGCAACAATTGCACCAACGTCAATCATTGATCCTGCACCAAACATTACACCGTTTGGATCCAAAATCATGACTTTGCCATTAGCAATCAAACGACCATTGATACGGCTAAACTGTCCATCATTACTCACTCGGTTGACAGCTAGATCATTGGCACTCTGTTGATAGAATTGTACGGTTGCATCAGCCCCGATATTGAATGTGTTCCAGTTAATAATGACACGATTAGTTGTTTGAGTGATATCCATCTTATCAAGAGCGGCATTTGTTGTAACGGTTGCGTTACCTCCACCCAAAGACCCAAATACAGGAAGTTCGATATCAGCGGCTATGGCTGTTGGAATAGCTGCGAAAGATCCCACCGCAACAATAGCCGATGTCATCATTAGACGAGAAACTGTTTTATTTTGACTTCTGGATTTTGCATCTGACTGACGACCGAAAAAACTATTCATAGAAATATCTCCTGTTTTTAATTTATTAAAGTTCATATTTTTAATTCTTATTCCATCAAAGCAAATATGTTTAAAAAACATATGGGCTTTAAAAATCTTTACTTGGGGCTAAAAAAATCCTGTTTCCCCAATAGTACTGGAGTCTTATCACTCTTTATATTGCTATGACAAGAAAAATTAAAAAAGTGTTAATATAAAAATATACTTTAATATCAATGAATTAAAAATATTCATTGATAAAAAGTTGTTATATTTTTGCAACAGTTAGGGAAAACCTATTTTTTTTCATCTGTTTTGATGACATCATCTCGGCTGGAAACTACATGATCAACCAAACCGACTTCTTTTGACTCTTCGGCTGAAAGCCAACGGTCTCTATCCATCATCTCTTCCAGAACCTTATATTTCTGACCCGTATGCTTAACATAGGTTTCAGTAAGTATCTTTTTGAGGCGAATAATTTCTTGAGCTTGAATTTCTATATCAGACGCCATTCCCTGCGCTCCACCTGATGGCTGATGAATCATTATACGAGAATTGGGAAGGCAGAATCTTTTATTTTTTGCGCCTGCCATAAGCAGGAATGACCCCATCGAACATGCCTGACCAATACAGACAGTGGATACATCAGGCTTGATATACTGCATTGTGTCATACATTGCCAACCCTGAACTAACAACCCCTCCAGGAGAATTGATATAAAAATAAATATCTTTCGTTGGGTTTTCAGACTCAAGGAACAACAATTGAGCGCAAATTAAAGATGACACGTTATCATTAACTTGGCCAACCAAGAAAATTATACGTTCTTTTAAAAGGCGAGAGTAAATATCAAATGCACGTTCGCCGCGCGCCGTCTGTTCAATAACAGTTGGGACGAGGTAATTATTATAGACATCCATTGGATCGCGGTCATGTATCATAAAATTCTCTTTATCTCTTTAAATATTACGAATCAAAATTGTAACTATATTTATTAAACTAGCCCGAACTGAAAAAGCGTTCAAGTGGCTAGTTTAATTGATTAAAGATCCAATCTTTCATTGGTTGCCAGACCTCTCTTTTAGCCTGAGCAGCGACCATCATGGAAATATGCCCACAATCAGGGGTTAAAATGTAAGCATCCTGAATTTGTTGCGACAACGGTCTTGCAGATTGAGGCGGAACAATTTTATCTTTTGACGGAATAATCACTAAAGACGATTTTTTGATTTTTCGAGCATCTATTTTTTTTCTGTTTACGGACCAAAGCCCCGCTGTCACTTTATTATTAAGATACCAGTCCTTAACAGCTTGTCTGATAATTCCCGATGGTAAATCCCCACCACCATTGAGCCAGTCTTCAACGGCTACGAATAACTTTTCTTCTAAGCTTCCCTCTGGCATAGTTGCCAAAGCAGAGAATTTTCTAGCTATTTGAGACGGCTCAACCCCTGAAAATATCATTTGTAGCCACTCATTAGGCATATAGTCTAGACTTTCAACGCGCTTTAATCCCTCAGGTGCCCAACTTGATAACGCCTCTGCAAAATGGCCTTTAGCACCTGCCTTAAAATCCCAAGGTGTCGCAATAAATACAAGACCTTTAAAGATATCAGGATTTAAGATTTCTGTTGCCGCAAGAAAAAGCCCCCCCATACAATACCCCATACCAAATAGAGGTGTATCAATTTCAGATTTAAGCCATAGGGCGGCTTTCCGTAACTTAATTCCTATAGCAGAATCTAAGGTTTTTAGTTCTGAATCTTCACGAAGATTTCCCCATTCAAGTACAAAAACATCAAATCCTTGACCAGATAGCCAACGCAGCAAAGACCTGTCTTCTGGCAAAATATCAAGAATTTCAGATCCATTTATCATAGAAGGAATAATAAAAATTGATGCCTTTATCTTCTTTACTTTTTTGCTTTTTTGTTGCGCAGCATACCACAATATTCTCGCCTCTCCGTCCCTCCATATCACGCTGGATCTTTGGGGTTGACGAACATATGAGTGAAGCTGATATTTTCGCAACCCTGCGACAACAGACTCCATACTTGCTAGTGCATCTTGGCCTTTTTTATTATTCCAAAAATCATCTGTGAAATTTTGCCCATCTGACAAACTTGGCTGTGCAAGTGCTCCAGAAGCTAAGGCGAGTTGCATAATGAGGGGCCTTTGACGAAGACCCGTCTGTATTGTGGAAAATTTATTTTTGTTGCGCATCATTTTTTATATCATGTTTTTTGTGGTTTTGTGCAAAACGATTGTCACTTAGACTATTTTGTGGTTAATTGTATTATACTGCAACAATTTACATCAAAGGTGCAACATGCCTGCAAAAAAAGGTGGCGATAAGCCAACTGTTATCAAAAAATATGCTAACCGTCGTCTTTACGATACTGGACGCAGCAGCTATGTAACACTTGAAGATCTATGTGAAATGGTTAAGGAAGGCTACGATTTTGTTGTCTATGATGCCAAATCAGGTGAAGACTTGACACGTTCTGTTATGACCCAAATTATTGCAGAACAAGAAGGCAAGGAAGGTCAAAATCTTCTTCCTACTAATTTTATGAAGCAACTAATAGGTTTTTATGGAAATAATATGGGCAAGCTTGTTCCAAATTATTTAGAGCAATCTTTCTCAGAGTTTACCAAAAAGCAGGATGAATTCCGCGCACAAATGAACAAGTCATTTGGTGGGGTGTTTCCTATGTCTTCAATTGAAGAGCTAAGCAAACAAAATATGGCCATTTTCGAAAATGCGATGAAGGCGTTTAGTGCGTTTACATTGAACAATAAGAATAAAAATGGGTCGGAAGATAAATAAAATACTTTACCCCTTATAAAAGTTGCGCATACGCGCTGCTTTTATAGTGTCTCTAATTCAATCCAGAAGAAAGTTTATCTCTTGCATCAATGGCAAGATCCATAGCTTCTGCTCGGCCTTCATGTGCAATAGTCATTGCAACATTATTACTATAGTGAAACAGGACTGAGGCTGACCCAGAAGCGCTACTGCCGACACAAGCTATTTCGTAAGCTTTGTTCTTTGAAGATGACAAATCTTTTACTGGAGATGGAATAGCAGCAAATTCACCTGAACATCTTGACTTTGCTCTCTCTAAATATTGAGTAATAGTTGTATTAAACTGAGATTCATTCATCACTTTTCTCATTTCAACACTCCCAAATAAGCTATCAGTTTTCCAGCTATAGGCTTTATATGACTGAGAATCGTCAACACCAATTTTTTGTAAGTCTCCTTTGATAACAATCCCAGAACTTTCAAGTAAACTGGAAAATTGTTCCTTCGTCATAAATGATGAATTAGGCGTGACTTCACGACTTAACTCCACAGGCGATAAAGCAACTCTTTGAACGGGCTGTTGCTGAGGGGCCGTATTTAGAACCTGCTGAGAAATAGCCTGCTTCTCTATAAGTTTCTTTTTTAATTCTTCTATCTGTAGGTTGCTTTGTTGAATTTGTAATTGTAGAGCCGCAAGAGAGGCTTGCTTAGCTCCCTCTGCCTGAAGTTTGGCTTCTAATAATTGACTCTTTGCCTGTTCTGCCAAGAGTTTTGTTTGGGTTTCTGAAATCTGGGACTTTAAAGAAGCGACTTCAGATTTACTTTGATTCATCATATCCGTTTGGAATTGGTTAACTTGCTGAATTTTTGATTGGAAATCTAATAATTTTTTGCTTTTATCCGCCAAATCAAGTTTAAGAGCTTGAATGGCCCCCTCTTGAGCCGAAGCTTGCTCTTTATATTTATTTAGATTTTCAAGCTTGGCTTTAACTACATCATTTTTTAAACTTGAAATTTGCGCATCCTTCTCTTTAGAAAGTTTACTTTCGCCCTCTTGAACTTTCAAATCCTTTTCTTTTATCTTCTCCTCCAAAGAGTTTAACATTGCAATCTGTGCCTTAGATGCAATGGCTGGATCGAAAAGCATATACTCAATATCTTTCTTTTCATTTGCACATTGAGTATCTTTTGATTGCAATAAAGCACCTAATCGAACTAACTCTCTCTGACTTTCTTGATATCTACGTGTCGCTTGCTCTAAATCCCAACTTCCTCCAGCAGCCTTTAATTGATTTCCTTCCATATTTTTTTGAAAATCAGCGGCTTGCTTTTCAAGTGTTGAATTTTTAACTTTTAATTCTTCAATTTGGGCTGCCATTTGTCTAAGTTCAGACCTTAATTTTATAGCTTCGTCTGTTTCTGAAACTTTCGCATCAGATAAAGATTCCTTGGTTTGACCAAACTTTAAATCAACAATTTGTTGCTTCAAATCTCTATTTTCAATTTCCATTTTTTCTAGAGCCACATTATCTTTTTGAGGTGTAAATGAGGAATTTTTATAAATTTCAATTTGATTTTTTAACGTTTCATTTTCAGATTTTATGGCGATGCTCTCTGGGTTTTGTTGCTGAATAGAATTAGAGGCAGTCTGAGCTTTGTCTAAGAGCGCTTTTGTTTCGGACAACTGAGTTTTTAATATTTGATTTTCTTCTGTTACCGTCTTCATTGATTTCTGAAGTCTATTTGATTCGTCATCTTGTTTGGATTCTTGTTGGACCATTCTGGATTTATCTAATTCACGAGCAAGCCTCGCATTATCTGCTTGAGATGCCTCAAATTTTTGCTTCATTTCATTTAACGCTGCATCATCGTTTGCTGCTTGTTTATTCTCAAAAGAAGCTCTTTGCTCCGTCATAGCTCGTGATAACTTTGCATTCTGCTCTCTTAAGGAGTTTATTTCTAATTCAAACATTTTGGAATTATTACTCTTACTAGCAACATCATCGGCTATATTATTCATTTCAGGTGCGCCCGCCACTATCCCCATTTCTGAAGATGATAGTGGGGCAGCAGCCAAAAGCCCTTCTACACTTGGTTCAATTACTGGCGTCCTTACAACAGCTACATTTTTTTTGATAACGGCTTCTGGGGATGCCATACCCGTTTTCTCAGATGATTGAAAATCAGCGGATTTCTCAGGAGAGGCCTGCAATGCATCTATACAAGATTTTAATTCTTTTTGTCCTGCCTTTACTTGAGCGAGGCCATATTCAAAATTTTCTTTTCCAATTTGAATCTTAAGCGCATCGGCTGTTATAACCTGTGACATAAAAGATTCATCTTTACCCACCCCAATGACCACCGCCTTATTAGACTGTGGCACAACAGTGTAAGTTGTAGCCTCAGCACTTCCTAGACGAAGTTGAATGGATTGTTTTTCTCCAGCCTTAAAAAAACCATCCTGATAATCAATCGCCAGTGAATATTCGCCTCTGGTATTTTTAGCAAATGTAAGAATAGTTCCATCGGCATATTTTTGTGCCATTGTGCAATAGCTACCTTGAGACGCACTGGCTACGCGACTGACTGCCCATGACGTCTTTGCTTCAACCAATGCAGCCTGCGAGAAACCTGAGCTAAAACATGCCGATACTAATAATGCCGCAAATATAAAATATGTTTTTGAATTTTTTGGACATGTATAAAAATGGGACACAATACCCTCCTATTATCTCTAACTTAAAGTTTAATTGACTTCTGTTCTAACCAACAAAACACGCTGGCCTGTTGCAGGATCTATATACATTTCCCCAACAGGTCTTATTTGATCGTTGGTGTACTGATTTAATGCTTTAAACACAGCATCTTCAAAATGCCCAACTTGAGAAACTGTTTCCTTTAAAGCGAAATTCTTTTCTGAATTCCAAATCACCCGAATATTTGCATCTTCTGACCAAACCTGAATAACCTCTGCCAGAGGTGACCCTGATAGGCCAAACCACCTTGTTTCAAGGGTTTTTTCTGTTTGATTATCTAATTTGAAAATTTTGCTAATTGTATTTTCCGTCTTTTCTTCTTTAATATCGGAATTTAATGGAGCTGAATTTGTTGTAACTGTTGATGCTGGCTCCATCATTACGGGGGTTAACCCTTCCGAGCGATACTGACTATGAATCTGCGCTCCACCCTCTTGTTTAATCAAAGCGTTCACAGCATCTTGATATCTTCCAATAAATGAGAAATCTTTCTTTAATATAGGAACATCAGTAGATGCCCACATCAAATTAGCCTCGCCTCGCAAGGACCATCTTTGTAGAATATCGCGAAGATTTTCCCCTCTTCTGGCTCGCCATGATTGAGAGATAGGGGCGCTATTTGGAACTGCAGAATTTTCAATAAGCATAGTTGGCTTTGAGATTTCTGGAGATTGCCTATCATACCAATTTTCTGGCAAGTTATACTTTTGTCGAACAGAGTCTGGAACATATCTTTCATTGAAAATCTGAAAGGTTAACGCCTCACTCTCTTTTTTATCTTTTTGAGAAAGAGACGATGCCGTTATGGTCGTTGGGGGGCTATCTTGATTTTGAGTTACAGAATAAGAGGCCTGAAATCCTGCAAAACAGGCAGCAGGATATCCTGTAACTCCAACTAACAAAGCAAAGTAAAAAACCAAAGAATAAATAGTTTTTGTTCCACTCATCTTACTATTCCCTTCAAAAAGTCAAAACTGAAAATAGTCTAGACTGAAAATAAACTACAAAATATGTAACGTAATAATAGATTGTTCGCAACGGCCTAAACCTACTTGATTATGTTATATCCTCAATTTTTCCATTTTCATTACCAAGTTTTAGAGCCAATGAGGCATGAAGATAATCATCTAAGTCCCCGTCTAGAACAACTTGGGCATCCGTGCGTTCTACTCCAGTTCTTAAGTCCTTAATCATTTGATAGGGCTGGAGAACATAAGATCGTATTTGATGGCCCCACCCAATTTCTGTCTTGGAATCATAATGTGCTGTATTTGTAGCTTCGCGCTTTTTAAGCTCTAGTTCATATAATCTGGCTTTCAGCATATCCATCGCTTGCGCGCGATTTTGGTGCTGAGATCTTTCATTTTGGCAAGCGACAGCAATTCCTGTTGGAATATGAGTAAGGCGGACGGCGGAGTCTGTTTTGTTAACATGTTGTCCGCCTGCACCACTTGATCTATATGTATCAACACGCAGATCCTTGTCTAAAATTTCAATATCAATATTCTCATCAACAACTGGTGATACAGCCACCGATGCAAAACTGGTATGTCGACGTGCAGCAGAATCAAAAGGTGAAATACGAACTAAACGATGTACGCCGCTTTCATGTTTTAACCAGCCATAGGCTTGCTCGCCCTCAACGCGAATGGTCGTCGATTTAATTCCAGCCCCGTCTCCTGCGGTTTCATCAAGAAGGGATACTTTATAGCCATGCTGTTCTGCCCAGCGCGTGTACATACGAAGGAGCATGGCTGCCCAATCACATGATTCCGTTCCCCCAGCACCTGCATTTATTTCAAGATAAGCATCATTATTGTCTGCTTCTCCTGACAGCAAACTTAATAATTGTAATTTAGAAGATAGTTTTTCAATTGATTTTAAATTTGAGATAGCTTCAACGATAAGGGCTTCTTCTCCTTCACTTTCAGCCATTTCAATAAGGCCAATCTGATCTTTTAAGCCCGTTTCAATTTTTTTAACTTCATTAATTTTTGCTTCAAGACGATTTTTCTCACGCATTAATTTCTGTGCTTTATCAGGATCGTTCCAAAGAGCGGGACTAGCCGCCAAAGATTCTAATTCTTCTAGATGAGACAGCGCAACATTCCAGTCAAAGATGCCTCCGCAGCAAATCTATAGAATAAGCAATACTAGTGACAATCGTTTGAACATCTGCGCGCATAAAATCTATCTCTATAAAAATTTCCCTCTCTTGAGACAATCAGAGAGGGAAATTAAAAAAATTGGTTTCAAAAAAACTAAGCGGCTTGTTGCGACTTATTCTCTTCAGCTTCTTTCTCTGCCTTCATATTCTCTATAAAAGTAATAAAAGATGCAACTGATTCTTGGGTTGACTTAGAATCTGATAATATACTCATCAAATGTCCATGAATAGTTGGCGAGTTTTCTGAGACAACAACACTGTTTTCAACCAAAACAGAACGAATATCATCTGTGGCTGCAACCATCATTCCTTTAATAACGCCTATTTCTGCCATCATTTTAACAGAATCGCCCATTGCTAAAATGGGCTTAAACGCCATCATAAATCCCCCAATAAAACGGCGGGTATGAGCAGTCTGTTTCAATTTTTCATGCCCACGATAGCCACTTGGAACCAGTAAAACATCATAATCAGCAGCCAAAGCATCCGATAAATGCTTATCAACCGGATGGTAGTGTCCCCATCCTTTATCTTGCCAGCCATGAGCCAAAGACGATTCAACGCTAATAATTTTAGGGGCAGCTCCCAATTCAATCAAAGTGCGTTGGAAACTTGTCATTTCAATTTCATTAAAGCCATTGGCAACAAGAATTGCGACGTTGAGGCCTGCAAGAGATTTTTGCATGTGTGTAAACTCCTTAAATTTTCTAAAGTATTGTTTTTGCTTCTTTTTTTGATCCCGATTTCGACCCGCCGTACCCTATTTAGAGAAATAGATCGAAATTTATGACAAACCATTCGGGGTGGAGAGACACTAGTTGAATCAGCCCTGAAAAGTCAAGTGTAGAATACAAAAAATTAAAATTTATTCATTCTTCCTGTTAATATGATGAAAATTAGGAAAAACAGGCTTTACAAACACCTCATTTAGCGAGTAAAAACTTTAAACATATAAACTTTAAACTCGTTTTTTTAAGAGTAAGGATCATTTTCATGCAATCTTTTCGTGGTATTTCTTTTTTGGCCGTCGTCGCCACAACCTCCCTCGCTTTGACAGGGTGTTCAGGTTTCAAGAGTCATTCAGAGGTTGAGGCTTTAAATGAAGCTAAAGCTGTTGGCAGCCCCTTCACACAATCACTCGCTGCAGAATACCGTGACTATGCTAATCATGAACAAAATATAGGTTTTGATTATGCAGACGCCCTTCACTTCGCACGCAAAGGTTTAGCGACTGCAGCGGGAGAAATTGTTCTTCCTGAACCAATATCTGATTGGAATTTAAAACCAGAGCATATTGAAGAGCTTACATCTGCAAGATCCCAGTTGATTGTTGCTCTTGATCGTGGTGGTCGTGAAACAGCCCCTCAACAAGCGGCACTAGCCCAAGCTCGTTTTGATTGTTGGATTGAACAACAAGAAGAAAATTGGCAAGCAAAAGATATAATAGGATGCAAAAAAGAATTTTATGATGCATTAAATGCAATCGGCGGTGCCGTTGCTGCTCCGACACCTGAGGAAATGATGCCGCCTGTGACGGCCATGGCTGCTCCAAATGGTGCGATGGCTCCTGAAGATGCAAAATATTTAGTCTTCTTTGACTTTAACGCCTCAAAGGTTGATGCTGGCGGAGCAAGCGTTGTTGATTCAATTGCTGCCGAAGTTAAAAAACAAAATATTAAATCTGTGAATGTGATTGGCTACACCGATACATCAGGGAGCAAAAAATATAATAAACGTCTCTCCGCTAAACGTGCTAATTCTGTGCGTGATGCCCTTGTCGCACGTGGTGTTGATGCTAACCTTTTGATGGTTGATAGCATGGGCGAAGAAAATCTGATGGTTCCAACTGCGGATGATGTTCGTGAACCAGCTAATCGTCGTGCAGAAATTACTTTTGTGAAGTAAGTCACTATTCTTAAATTTAAAAAAGCCGATGATTATTCATCGGCTTTTTTTATATCCTCTTTATCAAAAACAAAATCCTTATTACAAAATTCGCAGGTCATCTTAATTTGATTATTTTCTGCTGCATCATTTAAATCTTCATAACTCAGTAAAGACAAAACTCCCTTTAATTTCTCAATTGTGCAGCGACATCCTTTTGTTAAAGAATGTGGTTTATAAACTCTGACACTTTCTTCATGGAACAGCCTGTATAACAAAACTTCATCACGTAATTTTGTATCTAAAAGCTCTTCATCACTACAGGTATCTAATAAAATTTGTGCTCTACTCCAATTTTCAGCAATCGGTTTGCTATCTTGCGGAATATTTGAATGATCTGGTGTGTGTTGTAACATAATCGCACTTGATGCCCATTTTCCATCATCATTTCTATGAATGGCCATTTTAATGGCAGTTCCTATTTGCTCTGACTGTGAAAAATAATGATGGACACTGTCTAGTAAATTATCCTTTAATTCAACAATACCTTGATATCGTTCTGCAAATTCCCCTTGATCAACTGTGAAAGCTAAATATCCCTGCCCTAGCAAATCAAGCATACTTGGGCTTTTATTTTTTTTAAGCAGAGAAACGAGGGCTTCTTTATCATATCCTGCTGTTGCTCTTATATCCCCTGAAGACGTTACATCGGATACCAAGCGCCTAACAATTCCATCCCCTTGAGTTTGCAATATAAATATACCTTCGTATTTTAACATAGATGATAGAAGAACCGAAAGGGTCATCATTTCAACCAGTAATTTTTCAATGACTTCATCGAATTGGTGAGGGGACAAAATTCTATCAAGGACTTTACCCAATCTTAAAATTCGTCCACGTAAGTTTGAGCGTTCCAAGTCAAACGTCAGCACATGGCTGTCATCAGGCATAGGAAATTTGACTATTTCAGCCCTCATTTCTTGAGGGGTATAATCCTCTGTCATCTCAGAGCAATCCTTTTAAAATTTTGTTTTATATCCTGTTCGCAACAGAACCCATGCTAGTATAATCAATAAAATATCAATCACAAGAATCATTGAAAGTCCAATTATATGGTTTGTTTCAGAGAACCCAATAAATCCTGCACGAAATCCGTCAATCATATAAAAGAATGGGTTAAGAAGAGCAATTTTTTGCCAGAAAATAGGCAATGCTGATAAAGCATAAAAAGTGCCAGATAAAAACGTTAAGGGCATCACGATAAAATTAGTAATGGTTGCCATATGGTCAAATTTTTCTGCCCAAAGCCCCGCAATAATACCCAAAGAAGCCAGCATCAGATTTCCCAAAAATCCAAAACCAATAATCATTATGACACTATGAATAGGTAAAGGAACTATCATCCACATTGCTACAAAGCCTAATATTCCTATCAACGCACATCTTAATAGAGACCCAACAACCAATCCAAGAATAATCTCCCATGCAGCAAGTGGCGGCATCAAGACATCAACAATATTCCCTTGAACTTTAGCAATAATTAGTGATGAAGCGGGATTTGCAAAAGCATTTTGGGTCATCGTCATCATCAATAATCCAGGGGCTAAAAATAAAACTCCCGAAACGCCTATCTCATCTCCGATATGTTGCTTAAATGATAGGGTAAAGACAGTAAAAAACATCATCATTGTAATAACAGGGGCAATTATTGTTTGCATATAAACGTTAAGAAAGCGTCCAGCCTCCTTTTGAATGAGAGTCATAATCCCTACCCAGTTGCACCTTCCCATGACTCTTGGTGTAAGGTTGGCAAATTCGGATTGAATAGACATCTTTATAGATTCCTTTTAAACTCTGTCTGTGCAAGTTACAGAGAAAGCGCAGATGGATAAAAAATCAAGCCCTATTCAAGAGAATATCCAAAAAAAGCGAAAAAAAATAACCCAGCCCTACTTAGAAAATTCTGGGGCGTATTATTTACAAAGATTTTCAGCATCTACTTCTCAATTCAGAAAGGTAATGACTAGAAAGATTGATTTATCATGCAAAGATCATCCAGAACAAAACTATGAAGACGCAAGAGATTTACTGGAAGATGTTATCATTAAATTTAATGATTTGGGCTATTTGAATGATAATAACTATGCACGTATTCTTTTAAGCTCACTCAAAAATCGTGGCTTCTCGCTTGGTAGGATACTGCAAACATTAAAGCAAAAAGGTGTTCCTTCAGAAGTTATTAAGGATATTCAACCAGAACCTTCTATAGATGAAGAGAGACTGGCCGCACTCATCTGGATGCGAAAAAAACGATTGGGCGCCTTTAATACTCGCCCGCGTGAAGGCGATATGAACCGCCATCTAGCTTCTTTGGCACGATCAGGTTTTGATTATCATACATCACGCTGGGTTATCTCTCTTTCAATCAATGAAGCGGAGATCTTAATTGAGGAGTTGAATACGAGCCTTAGGAAATGTGAGAATAACGGTTGTTCCAATATTCTTTTGTGAAAAAATTTCAACTTCACCACCATGCAATTTCATCAAAGATTTAACAAGGGACAGCCCCAACCCAATTCCAGATGTTGATTTACTAAATCGGCCATCTGTCACTCCAAATTTTGATGTAACACGTTTAACCTCATCTGCATCAAGCCCAATCCCTGTGTCAGTAATTGACAATCTAAAGTTTTGGTTTTCATCTATTTCGCCAGAGAGGGAAATGCGCCCCCCCTCAGGGGTAAACTTAATAGAATTCGATATAACATTTGTTAGAATTTGGCGAATAGCAACATCTTCACCTATTAAATTTGGCATATGAGAATAATCTATATTAGTCAATGTTAGCCCCGCATCACGAATTTTCTGAAGCTGCATATCAACTGAGGTTTCAACTAATTTTTTCATATCAATACGGCTCTCTTTTAGCTCACGTTCCCCTGCATCAATGCGTGAAATATCGAGTATCTGGTTAATTATTGATAAAAGATGCTTCCCACTCTCATGAATATCTCGTGCATATTCCCAATACGATTGCGGCTCAATTGGCCCGAACACCTGATTACGAATTATTTCAGAAAATCCAATAATCGAATTTAGCGGTGTGCGTAATTCGTGACTCATATTCGCCAGAAATTCTGATTTAGCACGATTGGCCATATCAGATTCCCGTTTTGCATCCTGCAACTGTAATTCTGCATCCTTTCTTTTTGTAATATCTTCAATACTTCCTTCAAAATATATAAACGTTCCATGCTCGTCTAAAACGAGGCGTATAGCTTCTTGAATCCAAATTTTAAGGCCATCTTTCTTATAAACTTGAAATTCATGAACCTCTTGTAACCCATGGGGGTCGATATTCTTAAGAATACGGGATCTATCCTGGGCCATTACAAATAGCTCTATATGCGCATTCTTAACTTCACGAATCATTATATCTGGTGCCTCATAACCAAATATATCTGACATGGCTGGGTTAACGGATAAAAGTTGACCATCAATTGTTACTTGATAAATTCCACTGGCTGCATTTTCCCAAATTGTTCTGTATTTACGCTCAGCTTCTGCCAAAGCCCATTCTGCTTTTTTGTGATCTTCAATGTCTGTGAAGCTTCCTACAACTCGCATATTTCTACTTTCGTCCATTCGTATCATGGATACTGTCATTTCAACCGAACGATACTTACCAGATTGCTCACGAATAGAAGTATTAACGCTATACCCTGAACGTAATCCTTTTATTAGCTGCGATACCGCCTTACGTTGCTCTGCCTCATCATCTGGATGAATTAAATCAAACAAATTCTGTCCAATATTCTGGACCACTTTATTGCCTGTTAATTTTTCCCAAGATTCGTTTAAGAAAATTATTTCCCCAGATAATGAGATTTCAAAAATAACTTCCGAGATAGAGTTGATAATAGCTTTATTCTCTCTCTCTGATTTTCTTAAAACCTGATTTAATCGTTCTCTCTCATTAATTTCACGACCAAGGTCGAGATTTCTTTTTTCTATTTCTTCATTTGTTTCCGAGAGTTTATATGCGCCATCCCTAGAGTTTTTTACAAAAATTGTAACACCCAAAGTCGTTAAAAATCCAATTGATAGTAAAATCCAAGGGGCAAGACTTAGAATAAATGTTTGAAGTGACCCATCATAGATTATATGCATTTCAAGGGAGTGAGAATGTATCGGAATAACGCTCTGTAATTCTTCTTGAAGAAAATTCTTAGGCTTTATATTAGAATTTTTATGTGTAAAAATAACTTCTCTTGTTATTGCATCGCCTATATCAATTTTTCTGATATTTTTAATTTTCTTCAATCTTGAAAAAAAGTTTGTATCTTTTGTTGAGACGAAGGCTACAAGATACTTATCAGAGAGCTTATGAATGACGATATAATTCTTTTCATCATAAAGCCCGACAAACTCACTTTTAAGATCGATTTCATTTTTTTTAGAGGCCAAGAAAGAAAATAATATTTTTTCGTTAATAGTACTAATATAATTTTTCTCTTGGAAAACCAACTGACTAGTTAAGTCAGTTTGATTCTCTACAATATAATAAAGGCTTGAAATTGACTGGTTATCTTTTTTAGCAGATAAATATTGATTGATGGACTTCCATTTATCTCTTCCATCAGAGCTATTAGCCTCTGAGAGATTTACCAAAGTAGAGATAGATCTTAGCCTAAATTCAACTTGTTCCAAACTATCAAGAATAGCCTGCTGAACTTGAGTCACAATTGTGATTTTTTCTTCATTGATTGTTTGTTTAACAAAAAAATTTAGAACAAAGAATACAGCTATGGTTAAAATTAACCCATTAAGAGTTATCATAACGTAAACCATTTTATCTTTAATTTTCATTTTTTTTGACTTCAGTAATTGAGGTAATAGCGTATAATTGATAAAGTTTTTAATAGAAATATTTTATTCCACTCTCATTCATGCCTGAATCACCTTAAATAAATCCTAATAAACCAAACTATTATTTTTTCATAATTTTCAATTCTTAGTAAAAGATTACAAGAATATGCTTATATTTCGATTTACTTGACTTTTTGATTACAAGCCATGATATATTAACTATAGTTAATATTTTGCAATGCAGTAATTTTGGAGACGTAAATGGTAAAAAATTCTTTTTTCGAGAACTGGTTTAAACAAGACTCAATGAACTCTGTGTTTACTAAACTTCCTAGCGTTCCTTTCGGGATGAAGGAGGTCATGGAGTCTGGTCGTAAATCCATTCAGGCTTATACAGAGGTTCAGCAAATCGCCCAACAAAGCATGCAAGCAATCCTACAACGCCAAAGTGAAATTATATCCCAGATGGTTCAAAATTCATCTGCTGTCGCTAAAGAAGTGATGGACGAAGGAACACCTGAAGAAAAAATTGCGCGTGGTGCAGAATTAATTCGCGAAGCCTACGAAAAATCGGTTCATAATGTACGTGAAGTAGGCGATATTGCCAATAAATCCGCCCGTGAAGCGATGGATATTCTTAATAGCCGTGTTGCCACAGCATTTGATGAAATCAAATCAACGGCAGAAGATGCTAAAGAACAAAAATCAAAAAAATCATCGGCCAAAAAATCCGCATAATTTAAGTTATTTTCATTTTGAAAGCTCTGCCTTAAAAGCAGGGCTTTCTTTTTTAGGGCAATCTGCGCTATAAATCTATCATGACTTATACTCCATTTATTCTGGCTTCTGCCTCACCTCGTCGCCTTGAATTATTAAAACAAATTGGCCTTGTTCCATCTGCTATTACCCCTGCCGACATTGATGAAACACCCCATAAGGGGGAATTGCCACGCGCTTTAGCATTGCGTCTGGCACAACAAAAAGCCATTGCAATCCTTCAAAAAGAAGGCCATTTCATTATTGCTGCCGATACAGTTGTTGCAGTTGGGCGCCGTATTCTGCCCAAAGCGGAAACAAAAGACGATATTTTATACTGTCTTGATTTGATGTCAGGGCGAACACATACGGTTTATACGGGCATTGCAATTAAGGCACCTGATGGCTCCCTAAAATCACGAGTCGTTGCAACAAAAGTTAAATTTAAAAATATGAATAAGGATGAAAAATCCGCCTATATTGATTCTGATGAAGGAATTGGCAAAGCTGGTGGATACGGAATACAGGGACTTGCAGAATCCTATATCACCCAAATCAATGGGTCTTATTCAAATATCGTTGGCTTGTCGCTTTATGATATTCGGTCTATGCTGTTAAGCGTTAGATTTTTTGGTTCAAAAGAAAGCTGAGTTCGCCTTGGATATAATCATTGAAGAACAGGATGGGTGTCTATGGGTTGCAACAACCGAGCGGCATCGTATAGAAGGGCTTGAGGTTGATCCTCCTCACGAAGTTGTTAGGTGGGGGTCTATTTACTGGGCAAGAGTTGATCGTGTTGATGCAAAATTGGATGCAGCATTTCTTGATTTAGATGGCGAAACCACAGGTATTCTTTTTAATAAAGATACACGGTCACGCGATAAAAATGATAAATTAGTTAAAGGCGGGCAAAAGCCAATCGGCAAAACTTTAACAGCTGGGCAATATATCCTTGTCCAATCCAAACAAGGATATTTAGAGCCCGAGTTTGAAGATAACCGAGCCTTAGAAGATAAATCCCCTGTTGTCAGTATGGATGTCTCTATCCAAGGGCGGTATATGATTTATACACCCCTTGATGATAGCAACCGTATTTCATCACGTATCCGTGATAAAAAATTGCGGGGACAATTAGAAGCGATGATGACAACACTCACCGATGTTCATGGGTGTATCCTCCGCGCTTCGGCTGCTAACACCCAAAGTGATGTCCTTGTCCGCGAAGCCAAAGTTTTGAAGGCAATTTGGGAAGGGTTAACCGAATTTGCCAAGGGCGAAGAACCTATATTGATTATGGAGGGACCAGACGCCCTTCAACGCTCCCTCTCTGATAACTCTATTAAACCTATCAGACGAATTGAAGTGGTAACACTCGACCATTTTCAAACTGCTGAAGATTGGTGCGAATTATTTGCGCCCGATCTAGTGACCAAAATTAAACCTGTTGAACTGAAAAATGCCACTAATGATTTAGCATTACTTGACCATTACGACCTTTTAAAGCCAATTGAGGAATTATTTCAACCCTATGCCGTCCTCTCAGGCGGGGGAAACATTATTATTCAAGGAACCGCCGCATTGATTGCTATTGATATCAATCGTGGTGCAGATAAAAATAGTAACCTGACTATCAATTTAGAAGCTGCAACTGAGGCTATTCGTCAAATCCGTATCCGCAATCTTGGCGGGATTATCATGATTGATTTTATCAGGATGAAAGATGAAAAAGAACGCAAACAACTCCTCACTCATATCGAACGACTGATTAACGATGACCCCTGTACAGTTCAAATTCATGGATTTACCTCAACAGGATTGTTAGAGGTCACCCGCCAACGCCGTACCCCAACACTGTTTGAACGTGTGGGTTATATGTTTGAAGAAGTTTAAACGGAATTGCTAATAACCCGCAAAAATTCTTGTCCATATTTTTGGAGTTTGGATTGTCCAACGCCGTGAACCATTGCTAATTGATTCAAATTCTGGGGTTTAATAAGAACCATATCAATCAGCGTTTTATCATGAAAAATGACATAGGGTGGTAAATTATGCTCACGCGCAATGGATAATCTTAACTCTTTAAGGTATTGCAACAAATGACGATCCGCCTCAGTTGATGGTAATTCTTTGGCAACCGTTTCCCCCTCAGTTGATTTAGATCTACTGCGAAGTTGTTTTTCCTCTAACCTTAATTGAATACTCCGTTTATTTTTTAGAAAATCGGCTCCCTGCTCTGTTATCACCAGTTCATTATGACTGCCCATATCAACCAAAAGTAGGTTCTGACTGACTAATTGTCTAATAATTCCCTGCCATACTATACGATCATATTCTGAGCCAATACCGAATGTAGAAATTTTATCATGTCCAAATTTTTGAATACGCTCATCGTCTTTTCCCAATAAAACATCAATCACGTATTGCGCTCCAAACTTTTGTCCCGTTCTATAAACACAAGATATAAGTTTCTGTGTTACAATTGTTCCGTCAATCGTTTTTGGGGGGTGAAGGCAGATATCACAATTACCACAAGATTCTTGTTCATCCCCGAAATAAGTAAGCAGAATTTTTCGCCTACATATAATCGACTCACAATAATTTAAAAGTGATGATAGTTTTTGGCGCATAATATTTTTTTGCGCTTGTGGCATCTCGCTATTTTCAATCATTTGTCTTTGTAAGACCACATCTTGCATACCATAGAGCATCCAAGCAACAGCAGGCAACCCATCACGCCCGGCGCGACCCGTTTCTTGATAATAAGCTTCAATATTTTTAGGGATATCCATATGTGCCACAAACCGAACATCTGGTTTGTTGATTCCCATGCCAAAAGCAATAGTTGCAACCATGATAACACCTTCGTCCTTAATAAAGGCATTCTGATGACGCGCCCGAATTTTCGCATCTAAACCAGCATGATAGGCCATCGCCTTATAACCATTATCTTGAAGTAATTTTGTAGTCTCTTCAACTTTTCTACGGGATAAACAATAGATAATACCACTCTCATCGCTTGACCGTGTTTTTAGAAAATCAAGTAACTGGCGGCTAGAATTATTTTTACTTTTCACCTCATAACGAATATTCGGACGGTCAAATCCTGCAGTAAATAACCGCGGAAGATTTAATCTCTCCATAATGTCACTTCGTGTTGGATCGTCTGCTGTTGCTGTAACAGCTATGCAAGGAATGTTGGGAAATCGTTCACGAAGAGCAAAAATCTGGCGGTATTCAGGGCGGAAATCATGCCCCCATTGAGAAATGCAGTGGGCTTCATCAATTGCAAAAAGCGCAATAAAGATAGTGTCCAATAAATTGAGAAAATCAGGTGTCATCAATCGTTCAGGGGCAACATATAATAAATCTAGATTGCCTTGACGCAGATTTTGATAAATTCCTCTTATAGTATCGGCATCCAATCCAGAATGAATGGCGGCCGCACGAACGCCTAATTCACGGAGCGCAGTAACCTGATCGTCCATTAAAGCAATAAGGGGGGATACGATAATACCAACCCCATCCATACAGAGCGCAGGGATTTGATAGCATAGTGATTTACCGCTTCCCGTGGGCATCAAGACGCAACAACTTCCCCCGTGAATAACGTGGCTAATAATATCGGCCTGTTCCCCACGGAAAGAACTATAGCCAAATATTGTCTCTAATATTTCTATCGGGCGAATAACTGATTCTAAATTGAGAGCTTTCATATTCTATTTATCGTATAGCTTTGCTGCACTCATTCCAAGCCCAGTTACGACACTTGAAAATCTATCGCCCTGCATAATTTTAGCAGTTGGGAAGGTATTTTTTATCGACCCCATAAACCTTGGAAGAGCGGTTGAGCCTCCCGTCATAAAAATTGTGTCAATGGTAGTTGCTTTAATTCCCGCACCTTGTTCAACCGTTTTGAGGGCTGTCGTGATAATTTTTTGAACATCGCCTATTGTTGCTTGATACAAATCATCTTGGGTTGTTTCAATTATCCAGCTATCTTCGATAAATCCAAAATCTATTTTTGTCATATTATTGTCAGACAATATAATTTTGGCCTCTTCAACCAGTGAGGCCATTTCGTGGCCTTTTTGATCGTCCAGTACCTTGATAAAACGAGCGACTAAGTCACGCCGTTCAGCGTCACCATAAATTGCCCTGACTGAGGCCATATTCTTTCGCGTATAAAGAAAATTTATCAAATGCCATGTCGCCAGCATTGTATATTCAGTACGAGGCATATCGAGATTATTTTTTAATTTTGTGCCATAACCCAATTCAGGCATGATCTTTTGCAGACTGAACCGCTTATCAAAATCTGTTCCGCCTATATGTACGCCTGCATTCGCAAGTATATCCGATGTTCTGTCATATTTTTCACGCACTGTAGGAGATAAGCGTATCACAGAAAAATCAGATGTCCCCCCGCCAATATCAATTACTAAGACCAGCTCTTCACGTTTCAAATTCTGTTCATAGACTCTTGCTGCTGCAATCGGTTCGAACTCAAACTCTATATTTTTAAATCCTTGGGCGGTGGCAATCGACCTTAATTCATTTTCAGCTCGCTTATCGGCAAGGTCATCATCGTCAACAAAATGAACAGGGCGACCCATGACCACATCATTCAGTTCGTTTCCAAAGATTTTTTCTGCCCTATTTTTAATTTCGCCGATAAAGCAACCAATAATTTCCTTAAAATTCATGATGTTAAGGCCTACTTGCGTCGACTCAGTCATTAAATCGCTCCCAAGAATGGATTTAAGGGAACGCATAAATCTTCCCTGATATTGTTCTAGGTACTCATCAATAGCCTGCCTCCCAAAAACAGTATGACCTTCATCTAAATTAAAGAAAATCGCACTGGGGATAGTCGTTTTGTCGTCTTCTAACTGAGCTAAAATTACCTTATCCGCATCGGCCACCGCCAAAGCAGAATTTGAAGTTCCAAAATCTATACCACAAGAAATGTTTTTCATAAAGTATTAAAGGCTTTCTTTGAAAATCAAAAAACCCCCTTTCGGGGGCTTTCTAGAAGAATGGTGCAGCCGCAGGGGTTCGAACCCCGAACCTCCTGATCCGTAGTCAGGTGCTCTATCCAGTTGAGCTACGGCTGCATTTTATTTATATTCTCTCCCAAAATGGGAAGCGCCAGAACATAGACGAGGCTTTTATGAATTGCAAGCTTTAATTCCTTGAAATCTACACATGAGCCATAGGGCTTAACACGGGGTTCAAAATGAATAAAATAATTTGTGTTATTTTATAAGATAACTTGACAAATTTTCCTTACAATTCCATAAGTTACATGGTTGGCAAGATGCAAAAAAAAATGTACTATTTTTGTCTGATTCTTGATTAAAATTTAGTTCCAAAAAAGGAATACCCCGTTCAATGAAAAAAATCACAAGCACACACTCAATGCTCTGTTTTGCTATGGCCGTATCGGCTATTGCTTTGACAGGGGCAAATGCCTTGGCGCAAACAGGCGGTAAAACTCCCGCTTTGATTATTACCAACCAACCTTTGCCTGCAGCACTTGCAGGTCAAGTCTACACAAAACCTGTGCGGACAGAGGTTATTACTCCACAGAGCCTTTTGGGTTCTTATTACGGGACATCAGACACAATGGTGTCGAAACGCATTGGAAATATTCATCAAGATTTAGGAGATTTGCAATCTGATTTAGCTAAATTATCTGAGCGCCTTTTAGTTCTTGAGAAAAACAACCAAAATAAAGCTGCAACATATTATGCAGATACAGCAACTATCAGCACTCAACTACAATCTGGAACTACACCCGGTAACCCACGCCTTTTACAAAAATTAGCAAACGCCCAAGATAGCCTTGATAACCTTGCAAAAAACGTCAATGATTTTAATGATCTTGCTATCGAAATTACCAAATCAGGCTCTGTTGCGTCCTTTCTCCTTGAGGGAACGCGTGCTGCGTATGGCCTAACAGGTGCGGTTGAGGAAGACCATGTTCAATTGGCTCAACTGGAAGATAGTATCAACAATACAGTCATCATTATTGACCGCCTGCAAAACAATGTGAATGATGACATCACTCGCGCGAGTGCATATCTCTCTACAGAGCGAAATAATCTTCGTACCCTGTCCCTTGCTGTGACAGATGGTGATTTATTTGGAAAAGCCCTCTCTAATCGCCCATTTACTTCGACTGCAAAATCGACCGAAACATTGACAACAGTTAAGACTTCCAATCCAGAACAACCACCCTCCGTTGCTAACCCCCGCCCATTAGTCAAAATCCGTTTTGATAAAACCAATGTAAATTATGAGCAACCTGTTTATATGGCTTTAAATGAGGCAATGGAAAAATATCCAAATTCTCGATTTGAATTGGTTGCTGTTCACCCAACCCAAGGGAATGCAGCACAGATTGCTATTGAAAGCACAAAATCAAGACGCAATGCTGAAAAAGTACTTAGAACTTTGACGCAGATGGGTTTACCAATGGATAAATTAGATATTTCCTATTCATCTAGTGATGCAGTCACAGACAACGAAGTCCATATTTATATTCGTTAGTTTTTAGGTTCCCGTAGCTCAGCAGGATAGAGCACAAGTTTCCTAAACTTGGGGCCACAGGTTCAATTCCTGTCGGGGACACCATTTCCGATTAGCTGATAGCCAAATTATCAGAGTTTAGGGTTATCGGGTTATCAGGGTTTCGGGCAATCTGAAAATCGTGTATCATTATACATGGCTTCTCAACCTCCTCCCCTTCCTCCCACTTCGTTAGTTGTTGCATCGGCAAAAGCAAAGATGGATCAGATTGCTGTCCGTATCATCAATATGCCCGATGGCCTCCGCAGCCCCGCTCAACCTTCCAAATTATCAGGTACTGTTTCAGGCCAAAATAATGATGGATCACTCAATATCAAAACTGAGGGCGGTGAGATAAGAATTTTACTAAGTGATAAAGGGAATTTGCCTCAAGGATTAAAGATAGATATTGAAATTCCTGCAGGAAGATCCCCACAACAAGCCTTCATAAAACAAAACGATATTTTACACCTGCAGCAAAAGCCATCTGTTCAGCCATCTCAACCTTCCTTGATTACCACAATAAGGGGAGAGCAAGGACAACCTATACCGCCGCCTAGCAAAATACAGTCTGAGACATTATCAAATGTTATTGCGTCAACACAGACTATAAATATTGATAAAACAGCACTCCCCGTCCCGCTTGCAAGTGGTACCTTACAGGCTGGACAATTGGTTAGGCTCAATCCCGTCCCACCAGGCAGCATTCCTCAAGCTGTAATAGATTCTCTTGTTAAGCCCTCAACTATTCCCGATATGATTATGCGTCTTGTTGGAATGATTGAAAAAATTCCCCTCACCGAAACCCAACTAAGGATAAATTTAATTTCGCTTCTCTCAAAAATTGATTTATCATCTCTTAGTATTCCCAAACTATTACCTAACGGCCTACCCTTGGCAACTAGTGCGCCAGATATTTCTCAACTTTTAAAAAAAATAGATGGGCTTTTTCAGTCGATTGGTCTGCCAATTATGTCAGCACCCCCTTTAAAAAATGTTCCAGTCAATCCAGCTTTATCAACGAACATACCATCGTCCCTTGCATTATTTAATCCCTCAAAATCTGTCGATGGTCAAATTATCAGCTTTGGCGGCCAGCCCTCTCTGGCATTAGTCCTAACTATGCCTCAGCAAGAAAATTTTCTTTCTCCTCAATTTAAAAATGCACCTGTTTCCCCTGCACAGATTTTGGGTTTTTCACAAAATGGATTACCTATTTTATCCGTTCCTTTGCCCAATACAGGATTAACTCAAATCTTTACCATGCAATTTAAAGCCGATAATATTTCTGCAGGAGCACCTTTATTTATTGCCCTTGATCCCTCATCTACTAAACCAACACAGGTTTTATTTTTACAGTCAGCAGATGGGACTATTAGCCTTAATCAAACCCTATCGCCAGCATCTATGAATAGTTGGATAAATTCAGGGTCATGGGACTCTCTTGATGACCTATTAAAAAATCTGTCACACATATCACCACCCCATGCCCAATCTTTTGCAAATATGATTCCATCTCCTTCGTATCCACAAGCTATGGGCTCGTTAAGCCTATTCTTTCTCTCCCTCATGCGGTCAGGCGACACAGATGGGTGGGTAGCCAATGAAGCAGTTGCTCTTTTAAGACAGATGGGTAAGTCGGATGCATTACGCGCGGTCAATTCAGATATGGCACTGACTAGTAAAATAGAAAATTTATCCCTCCCCCAAGATTGGAAAATGACGCTTCTTCCATTACTGTGGGAAAACCAAATTTATAAAACGCCACTTTATTACAAACATTTTTCAGATGAGGAAAACAAGCAAGACGCAGAAGATAAAAAACGTCGCAGGCTAAGATTCCTCTTTGATCTAAATCTTTCGCGGATGGGGGGCGTTCAAGTAGATGGGTTTATGCAGTCGGAAAGATTGGATATCATCTTACGAACCAAAACACGTTTAAGCCCCCCAATGCAAAATAATATGAAGAAGATTTATGCTGGGGCCATGGATAAATCCCGATTAACTGGCGAATTATCATTCCAATTTAAGCCAGAGCATTGGGTCGATTTATTGAATATTCAAGAAAAAACAGGGATTCATGCCTGAAAATCATAAAAAATGACATTTTCCTTGCTTTATAGTCAAAGCATGTTAAAAAACCTTTCGAATTTTAATCCGAAAGGGGTGATTACTAATTGGTAACCGTATCTGTACGCGATAATAACGTGGACCAAGCTTTGCGAGTTCTTAAAAAGAAAATGCAACGTGAGGGGATTTTTCGTGAAATGAAAATGCGTCGCGATTTCGAAAAACCTTCTATTAAGAAAAAACGTGAACAAGCTGAATCTGTTCGGCGTTCCCGTAAAATGGATAGAAAACGCAAAGAGCGTGATGGATTCTAGAAAATAGATTTTAGTCATTATATGATTTAAAAAACCATCTGTTATAGGATGGTTTTTTTATGGCGTACTTTAAAGGATAACTATCAATGACTTCCTTCGAACTTTTAGATTTTTATAAATGTGGACTTTTTCCAATGGCCAGAAGTCTTGAAGATGAAGATTTTGATATTGTAGCCCCCCATACACGCGCTCTTCTTCCAATTCAGAACCTTCATATTCCAAAACGCCTTCAGCGAAAATTTAGGCATTCACCGTTTCAAATCACAATTGATAAAAATTTCGAAGCTGTTATTCATCATTGCTCAATTGCCAGAGAAGACACATGGATCAATGACAAAATTATTGGTCTTTTTATTGAACTCCACACCATGGGAATTGCCCATAGTATAGAGTGCTGGGGCAATGAAGGAAAGCTTGCAGGCGGTCTTTATGGGCTAGAGATTGGTAGCACATTTTGTGGGGAAAGTATGTTTTCCTTAGAAACAGATGCCAGTAAAATTGCCCTAATCTATCTTTGCCAACACTTAGAAAAACAAGAATTTAAACTTCTTGATTCACAATTCTATAACCCTCATTTAGAGCAATTTGGCCTTTATGAAATACCCCAAGAAGCCTATATTTCTGTGATGCAAGCGGGTCTTTTAGATAAGGTTCGATTTTAGGCTCTTTTGGCAGGCCATCATTTATGATAAAGATAAAGCTATGAAAGATGAAATATTCAAGGACGAAGTCTCATTATATGAGGCCTTTGGTGAGTTAAAAACTCAAGATGAAATCAGATGGTTTATGGCTGATCTATGTATACTTGGAAAAATTAGAGCTTTTACTGAACGGTGGGCGATTGCCAGATTGCTATATACGGGCAATTTAGGGTATCGTGAAGTTGCATCCGAGATAAAGGCCGACACAACAATCGTTGCTCGTGTCCCCCGTTTCCTAAAGCAACTGAACTACCAAGGATACAGAATAATATTGGATAGGCTAAAGACAAAATAGCGATGCAGGTTTTTGATTTATCCCAGCCAATTCCAAAAGATGCCCAAAATTCAATCATGGCCATTGGTAATTTTGATGGCGTGCATTTGGGCCATCAAATGCTCATCTCAACAGCCCATAAGAAAGCAAAAGACCGAAATCTTCCAGTGGCTGTTTTAACATTTGAGCCGCATCCACGTCGAGTATTTAGGCCTGAAGACCCTCCGTTCCGCATCACCCCACTTCCTCTAAAACTTCAAAGGTTTAGAGAATTTGGTATCGATATTGTTTATTTATATCCTTTTGATTGGAATCTTGCGTCTCTCTCTGCAGAAGATTTTATTCAACAAGTTTTAAAAGATAAAATAAATCCTCAAGATATTATAATAGGGGAAGATTTTCATTTCGGGCATAACCGTACGGGCAATATTGAAATGTTAAAAAATGCAGGTTTTTCAGTCACGAGCATCCAACTTTTAACTGATACCCACCATGGAATTATATCCGCCAGCCGAATTCGTGGTACACTTCAATCTGGTCATATGAATGAGGCTAATCAATTATTGGGATGGCCATGGGAAATCCAAGGCATAGTTGAACATGGGAATAAGCGAGGGCGTGAAATTGGGTATCCAACCGCCAATGTTGCATTGGGAGAAACTATCCATCCCGCCTATGGAATTTATGCGTCATGGGTTCGTATTGAAGATGAGAATAAATGGTACATAGCGGCAACAAATATTGGTATAAGGCCAATGTTTAAAGTGGAGACAGGGTTGGTTGAAACCCATTTACTTGATTTTAATGATAACCTATATGATAAAATTCTTCATATCCGTCCTATCAAAAAACTTCGCGATGAAATGAAATTTGATTCGATTGAAGAGTTAGTTATTCAAATGAAAAAAGACTGTGAATTAACTCGTACTATTTGCTTAGCCAATACTTAACTTTATGGCCTAGTTCGCCTAGATAGAATTGGGACAGTAATTTTCTGTGACCCAGATTTCTGAAAATTTAGTTCTAATTCAATAAATTTCCCGTACTCTAAAGGTGCGTTTAGGTTTATGAGCATAATATGATAGCCAATGGGTTCAAGTTTTTTAATCTCCCCGCCCTTAACAGGTAAAGATTTAATTTCGCGCATTTGCATGATACCATCTTGCGTTTCAATCATGGTATGAATTTCAACATGGCTACATGAAGGCGATGAAACAGATATCAACACATCGTCTTTTTCAGTTAATGGAATTTCTCCAAAAACCCCTCCAACTTTCATTCCTTTCGATGTCTCATAAGTGTAAAGACCTAGTTGAGGCGTAACTGCAAAAATAGGTTTATAAAAAATCACTGTTAGAGAAAAAAGAAGTAAGTATAAATAAGTGGGAAAAAGTTTTTGCATGTCTAATTCTTTGTTTCCAGTCGTGTTTTAGCATCCATCATCATTAAGCGCATTTCATTGATTCCAGTTAACCCAGATTCTGGCATAAACCCTTTATCCCCGATAATAAGTGCAGGAACTCCATAAAAACCTATCTTTGTTAAAAGCTCAAGATTATTTCTTAAAATCCCCTTAAATCCTTCGGCATCACTTTCTCCCTTAACCACATCAAGCCCCCTCGCTGCCGCCATTGCTTTAACACTATCAAAGCTAGGGATAGCGGATAACGCCATAATTTGTTTATGAAGTTTCAGTGTCTCACCCGATTTTTGTAAATCAGCCGCTAAAACAAAGCTGGCTATCTTTTCAGATTCGTTATCACTGATAACAACGGGCCTTAAAATAATTTTTGTATCTTTATTGATGTCTTGCCCGACTGAATTTTCAACTAATTTAGATACGGTAGAACAATGAGGACAGCGATAGTCAAAAAATTCAACAATCGTAAATGGATTATTTTTATCACCTATAACGGGCATGTCTGTCATCTGGCTTGATATTAGAAGTGATTTTTTGATGGCTTGGCCAGATTCAAATTGAAAGTAATATTTTAATCCAAGGTAAGTTACAGTAAGTATGGCTAGAATAACAAAAATCACCCGACAAAAAATAAGAATTCCTTTTTTCATACGGGTGACTTTCTAAAATTAAAAATAAATTTTGTATCTATCTTTTGATATTCCGCTGCTCTTCAACTAAACTCTTGAATGGCTCGAAATCCATATAACCACGGATAATTCTTTCTCCAATAATAAACGCTGGAGTTCCAGATATAGATAATTTATCAGCAAACTCTTTAACTGACTTCAAATACTCTTCGATTTCTTTACTTTCAGCATCTTTTTTCAATTTGGTAACGTCAAGGCCAGCTGTTATCGCTATTTTCGTTAAATTTTCTTCATCCTTAGGTGCATTCGACTCAAGCAATGCCTGATGAAATGCCCAATATTTTCCCTGCTTATTTGCCGCAACGGCCCATTTAGCTGCTATAGAAGATTGGGGAGACAAAATAGGTAAGTCCATAAAAATAATTCTAACATTCTTATCATTTTCAGAAAGTTTCCGAACAACCTCCATCGCATGTTTACAATAGCCGCAATTATAATCAAAGAATTCGACAATCATAACATCGCCTTTTGGATTTCCTATTTCAGGATGGGTTCCGTTTGTGAGATAGGCCATATTAGCTTTTAGAACATCAACCGATCCTTGCTCCTTCTTCTTGTCTTCATTCGTACGGTGACGATTAACTGACTCCATGAGAACTTCAGGGTTATCGAGAATAAAATTGCGAACAAAGTCTTCCATCGCCGCACGCTGATCTTCACTAAAGGGCAGTTTAGGAGAGGATGAGGCGGTTGTTTCTGCATAAGCATAAGATGATAATCCAATAACAGATGCACATATGGCAGTTAGAAAAGTTTTTGTTGATATCACTTGATGACTCCTAAATTGGTAAAATTTGATGAAAGCTTACCTTTTTTTATCTGGTTCGCCAACTGTATTTATAATATCTTTTGCGCGAATTGCTTCGGGTGAATTTGGTGGCAATTGTTTTAATGTTGCCTCTGCCATGCGTGCGGCCTCATCTCGCTGGCCCCGCATCAATGCCTCTTCAGCAAGGAAGACTCTAGCCTCTGGCTCACGTCCCATTTTTCCATAGGCCGTCGCCAAAAGGCGTTTAATTTGTGTTGAACGCCTTTCGTCCTTTTCAGCTCTTTTTAAATGATCGATAGCTTCTTTTAATTTTGCCTGATTTTTTCCAGCGCTTTCAATCAATGATTGTGCCAAGGCCATTCGAATCAATCCTGAATCAGGGGAGAGGGAAACCGCCTTTTCAAAGGAACCAACGGATTCTGAAGCTTTTCCAAATTCGTACAAAATTTGCCCTTTTAATTCATGGAAATAAGGGTTTTTCGGTTCTTGAGCAATCAGACTATCCATCCTTTGCAAGGCTGGAGTCATCTGATTTAACCGATAACTAGAAATGGCGCGAGCATATTGCGCGGGAATAGAATTATCAGATGCTGGGTATTTATAGATAACCTGTTGTGGAGATGTAAAAGCCAGCAATTTTGCCTTGACTCGTCCATACTGATTATCCCATTCAGATGGGTAGGCTTTTGTTCTGAGAGGTGATTCATCAACTTTATGTTGAAGGGCTTCAACCCTATCGCGAGAGAGTGGGTGAGTCCTCACAAAAGCCGATTGCTGTGATACAGGTAATAATTCTTGAGAAGATAATTTATTCAAAAATTCAGGAAGACCTTCAGGGTTTAAATTAGCAGTCGTTAGAAAACGAAACCCTGCCTGATCCGCACTTGATTCCTGAACACGACTAAATGATAAAAATCTATTCATCGCCTGTCCTTGCCCTATACTAATGCCTGCGGCGGCTGCCCCACTATCTCCTGTTGCGATTGCTGCTCCTATTCCAACAATGGCGCCCAACATTGCTTCAAATGATGCATTTTTACTAACATCGGCCATTCGTGTTAGATGTCCGCCTGCAATATGTCCTAATTCATGGGCTACGACCCCCACCACTTGGCCAACATTATCACTTAACCCAATCAAGCCCGTATAAATAAAAATATTAGCTCCGCCCGCAACGAAAGCGTTGACCTCAGGGCTTTGAATTAAAATTATTTTGATTTGTTCCGGCTTCATTCCTGCGGCAGAGACAATCCCACCCGTCCACGTTCTAAAATTTTGCTCGATTTCTGTATCACGGATAATGGTTTGAGAATTTCCACCACTTCCCTCTGAAACATCAGAAAGACAGATGACACTAGAAATCACAGTTAAAAAACTAAAAAAGCTTCGGAATTGATAAGTCATCGGAAACCATGTAAAAAGAATTTGTTGAATACTATTAAAAATTATAACGTATTTTCTAAGAAAAATCCCCTACTAAACGCAAAATAGGTTTTCAATATGACAGAGATCATCCAACAATGGGGCAGTACATTTGTCAATCAATGGCTTGATTTGGCATGGATTCCGATTGCCATGGTATTGGTTCATAAAGGACAACGTCTAAAAGCATTAGCATTTATCTTGGTTTGTATTTTAGTGATGCGCCTTCAAATAGAAATTTTTGACTCAATGGGGCTATCAAAGGGTGCAACAGGGCTTTTTGATTGGACCCTTATTTTTCGTGGCTACGCTGTTTATGGGGTTTTTATCGCCTTATTTCTTGTTTTGTCCTATTTTTCGCCCAGAACACGCGGAGTTATTTATCTTGCAGCATCCTTAAGTATCTTTTTCATGGCTTTTACTATGTCTTCTATTGTAATGGTTATCTAACATGAGAAAAATTAAAACAGCCAAAGGCCGAAAAACATCCTCCACACGCTGGATTGAACGGCAATTAAATGATCCGTATGTGATGAAAGCAAAATCCATGGGCTACCGGTCGCGCGCTGCCTTTAAAATGAAAGAAATGGATGAGAAATATAACATCCTTAAAGCGGGCATGTATGTCGTTGATTTAGGTGCTGCCCCAGGAGGATGGTGCCAAATTGCGTTAGAGAAAAAATGTAGTAAAATTGTTGCCATTGACCTCTTGCCGATTGATGAACTGGCTGGCGTTATTTTCATGCAACAAGATTTTATGACTGATGATGCCCCACAGCTTTTAAAAGATGCCCTAGGTGGACGCGCTGATGTCGTGATGAGTGATATGGCGCACAACACAACAGGTCACCGCGATACCGACCATATTAAAATTATGGCGTTGGTTGAAGCGGGATATGATTTCGCCTGTGAAGTTTTAAAATTTGGTGGCACCTATTTAGCTAAAACATTCCAAGGCGGCGCAGAGGCAGAATTACTCGCCCGTATGAAAATTGATTTCACAACCGTCCGCCACGTCAAACCCCCCGCCAGCCGCCAAGACAGCTCCGAAAAATATGTGTTGGCCACAGGTTTTAGAAAAGGCCTTCCCCCACCCGAAATCCGTGAACGTAGTTCTTAGGCACGTTTCAGAGTGATAATTTTTGCAATGCCTGCCAATATCAACAAAACAATAGCGTAAACAATCATTCCTGTTTGTAGATTTGTTCTATCTGAGATATATCCCAACATCTGACTCAGTGGGATAAACCCCAATGACATTGATAGATTGGCAACAGATAATACAGTCGCACGGCGCGACGAATCAACCAAATTATTAATGGCTTCCTGTGCGCGTGGCATTGCAAAACCATAAACAAATGCTTCTGTTCCCAGTAATGCCAAACCAAAATAATTATTCGATAGCCCAGCCACTAATAAAATAAATGATAGCAAAAATATCATCATATATAGGATAGCTTGGCCACTTATTTTTTTAAAAATATGATGTCCGAAATGACCACTAACTCCGCCAATCAGCATAACAGAAGCCAAAATCCATCCATTATAAACTTCAGAAATATTTAACTCTCCTGCATAAGCTTGAATCGTCCACATCGTAATTTTCGTGGTGGAAAAGACGATAATCATCAATAATGCTATTGTTGCAATTTCACGATGCCCATGAAGTACATAAACCAGAGTATCCCGAATATCGCGCAGAGGATGTTTATCTGAAACAACCTTATGTCGAGGGGGTTCAACAAAGAATAAAGCTACAATAAATGCCAAGCTATAGGTTATAATCTCAATCATAATCGGCAAATGATGATCAATTGAATATAAATATCCACCAATTACACACGCCAATGAAACACTATATAATTGAAGGGCAAAACGAAACCCCTCACGTTTACGATATTCATGTTCACGACCCAAAGATAATAAAGTATCATAAAGTAAGGCTGAATTTGAACCCGAGATAGTCGCAACACCAATTCCCAAAACACCCTGCGCCAATATCGCTGACCAAAATCCTGATGCCACCCATAACAATACATATCCAAAAGCCATGATAATTGCCCCCAGTGCCATTGTATTTTTGCGGCCCCACCTATCGGCCAAATACCCCGCAGGGACATCACATAAAATCAGCACCAATGCAAAAACCGATTCCCCAATCAAAAAATCATGAAAACTCAACCCTAATTCCTCACGGTAATAAGGCAAAATAATCGGCAACATAAATACAAGATTCGATAGAACTGTATAAATATTTAGCAACGCAAAATTTCGGTTAAGTCTATTTCCTATCATTCTATTTGTCACATGTTTATCGCCACTTTACATCTAACTTTGGTAAAGCATTTGTATCATACCGAACATATTCAGCAGTCCCTGATACAGAACCATCGGGTAAAAGATGATCTGATTTTCGGACGGCTTCTAATTCAAAACCAAGTTTTTCTATGACACGGCGCGATGCGTGATTATCAGTAGCAGCACAAATCATAACGCGCCTTGCATTTAATACAGCAAAAGCGAATTGTGTTAAAGTATGAGAGATTTCGGTTGCGTAACCTTGATTATGTTCAGATGACCGTATCCAATAACCAATCTCGAAACTTCGATACTCCCAATCAAAACGATGAAGGCCTGTTGAACCTATAAATTTTCCAGTATGGTTAAAAGCAAGCAACATCATATCTTGCCTTAAGATAAATTCGGCTGATTTTCGGCGATTGAGACTTTCTGTTTCATCGATAGTACCTACACCCTCTTTGGCCCAAGGCATCCATTTGGCCAATTCTGGCTGACTTTCCATTTTTGCTTCATATACAGCCAACCCGTCCCCCGTCATAGGTGGCCGAATAATAAGGCGTGGTGTTCTTATTGGCATCGGTATATCAATCAAAATAGGGTCTATTTTTATATCCGTCATTTTTCTCTCCTGTTTTATATTTTGAGTTCATAAGTATAATGTTTATCAGTTTCGCCATTACCAAAAGTCATATCTTCGGTACTGAGCAGAACAAACCCATGGCGTTGGTTGGCGCGGCGGGAGGCTTCCTTTCCTTCGCGGTGACCAACCCAAATGCGTGTTATTCCAGTTTGCGCTTTTGCCCAATCAATGCGGGCTTTATACAATAGGTCAGATAAATTATTTCCACGATAACCATCTCGAATATAACTCATACATAATATGGCTGTATCGGCACAATAGTCACGATGACGAAAAACTGCTGTTAAACCAATAATATTATTTTTATGATATAGGCCAAAAACTGCGCCATTATAAATGTCTGATATGCTCTCTTTCCAAAAACTATCATTTTTACTGCTTTCAACATCAATAGATGCGCCAAACACATCATTGTGAGATCGGAGAGCTTCTAATCTTATTTTTTTAAAAACTTCCCAATCATCAATTGTTAATTGTCTAATCGTAATATTTTTTTCCATTTTCGTATCTTTCTTAAATTTTCAATTCATAGTCCAATATATCAAGCATCTGCCGATTTAGGTGGCATTGATGGGCTTTGGGTTGGATTTTTATATAGCTAAACCTAAGTCTTTTCATTAAAGACCTGCTCCGCTCATTCCCTTCATAATGGCACGATGTGATTGTTTCACAGATGTGATTAGCCTTACAAAAATCAATCAGTGCGCTCATCCCTTCGAAGGCCAAACCTTTTCCTTCGTGGCCATGACTAAGCCACCATCCTGTTGAGATGGTTTTAAAATCATCATCTTCGGCATCCAAACCAGTACCGAGGACATGCGCCCCTGTCTGTTTATCAACTGCCAAAAAAGCGATAGTCCGTTCATTGAATTGCGCAAGGTTGAGATAGCCAATCGTTCCCTGCATCGACATGCCTGCCTCACTTGACCACGACATCCAACGGCGCAAAAGATTTGCATCACGACTTTCTTTTGCCTTTTGAATAATGTTAGCATCATCCATATGTGCAACTCTGATTTTCAATCGTTCGGTTTCAATTGGAAATAATTTTAAAATTTTGTCTTTATTCATTTTCTCTCTACTTTTTTTAATTATAATTTATATTCTATCGTTCACGCGAAGAGCTCTAAACGTAAGCAAAGGACGCGAACTTATAAAGTTTTCTCTTGGCCCACTTCCTTCACTAAATGAATGGTTCCACGGGAATTGAGTGGTGGTGTGAAGCCCATTTGTTTATAAAATTCCAGTGCGGGTTCATTCCACGGCAAGGCGCCGAGTTGAAAAGTAACTTCACCATATTTACGCTGTGCGGCTTGCATGATGCCCATCATCAAGACTTCACCAATCCGTTGGCGACGAAAATCGTCAGCAATATATAGGTTTTGAATATCGAATGATGTCTTACCTGCCTGAAAACTATACACAGGGTAGCCCGCTACAAACCCAGCTAGAATGCCGTTCTCGGTTTCAGCCACCAAGACAATAACAGGGGCATTCTCACGGGTTGCAAAATTGTCAAATTGAGGACGAGTTAAGCCATGTTTATCGCCATGGTATCCACAAATTCCCGCGACCAAAATTTCAAATTGTGTCCAATCACCGCTTCGGACGGATCTTATTCTCATTGGCGTAGTCATGATAGTTTTCCTTATCTTCGAATTTTTATTCGGAGAGGAAAACGGATGAAAATAATTTGAAGGAAATTTTTTATCTGTCAGCCTCTCCACTTACGGGGGCTGACAATAAGAACGCCTAGCCCTGAGTGCAGGAATTAAAGGGTTTTCCGCCTTGATTAAGACGATAATGTCCCTTAGCAGTTTCAGGAGAAACTGCCCATTCACACATGTTCTGGGTAGAGAATTTGTTGTTCATTTGATAATGAAAACATAAATTGATATCCCAATGCAAGGAAAATTTAATAGATAGTTCAAATTTATGCTGGATGGAGAAAGTTATGAGGGTGAGCGTGAGCCATGACCTTTTCAGCAGAAGCCCTATCAGGTAAAACCATATAAATCTTAGGCCCAAACATAAATGAAAGACGTGTGTGATCTTTGTGAATGGAGACCTCTTGTGGTTTATTGATGCCTGCAGCTTCGGCGAAGGCCCTTAAAGCCGCAACAAGAACTCTATGATTAGATGGATTTGTAAGTTCTCTGCCGAGTGTTGATTTATAAAGTTTAAATTTATGAGGAATCATAGATATATCTGATCTGTCAAAATCTCTGTCACTCGCTTCAAAATCTTCTGAAGTCAAATCTGGGATTGACGCTTTGACACGAGACATTGCAACAACAGCCTGCTGTGCATAATTCCATTTTGTTGTTAAGGGTAGGCTAAGCGGGCGGGCAAAAACATCCTTACACCCGATTTCTTCATGAAGCCGTGTTAGCGAAGGGGCAGCGCTGTAGTTTATTTTGATCGCCATGTTACAATTTCCTTGAAATCTTTTTTATATTCTATAAATCATTATGTCAACATATAATATGTCCTTTAAAAACTTGGCTTTTATGCCTTCTTTCTATATAGGTTTTCCACATGACACAGACTGTTAAGAATTTAAGTGTGCCAACAATTGGCGTTGTATCTCTTGGTTGCCCGAAAGCGTTGGTTGATTCCGAGAGAATTATGACCCAACTGCGGTCTGAAGGGTATCAATTTACGGGAACGCATGAAAATGCCGACGTTGTGATTGTAAATACCTGTGGGTTTTTGGATTCAGCCAAGGAAGAATCTTTAGCGGCAATTGGTCAAGCCATGAAGGATAATGGTAAGGTTATTGTAACGGGTTGTATGGGCGCAGAACCAGAACAAATCACAAAAAAATATCCTAATATTTTAGCAGTCACAGGCCCACAGCAATACGAAGATGTTGTCAATGCCGTTCATGATGCTGTCCCCCCCGTATCTGATCCGTTTATTGATCTAATACCAGAGGGTGGATTAAAACTGACCCCACGTCATTATGCATACTTGAAAATTTCTGAAGGGTGCAATAACCGATGTACTTTTTGTATTATACCAAAACTGCGGGGAGACCTTGTTTCACGCCCCATTCATCACGTGATGTTTGAGGCAGAGAAATTAGTCAGTGCGGGAGTTAAAGAATTATTGATTATCTCACAAGATACATCAGCCTATGGCGTTGATTTAAAATATGCCGAATATCCTTGGAAAGGCTCACGACGCAAGACAAAATTCTATGACCTTTGTGAGGCCATGGGCGAATTAGGAATCTGGACACGCCTCCATTACGTGTACCCCTACCCTCATGTTGATGATGTCATTCCGTTGATGGCAGACGGTAAAATTTTACCCTATTTAGACATTCCATTTCAACATGCCAGCCCCAAAGTTCTAAAGGCGATGAAGCGCCCTGGTAACCAAGAAAAAACATTAGAGCGTATTAAATCATGGAGAAATATCTGTCCAGAATTGACCATTCGTTCAACCTTTATTGTTGGATTTCCGGGTGAGACAGAAGATGATTTTGAGATGATGTTAGAATGGATGCAAGAAGCGCAAATTGACCGTGCAGGATGTTTTAAATACGAGAATGTTGCAGGTGCTCCATCACGCGATATTGAAGGTCATGTTGATGAAGATGTCAAACAAGAGCGTTGGGAACGATTCATGGAAATTCAACGCCAAATTTCTGAGTCAAAATCCCAAGCTAAAATCGGTAAAACAATGGATGTCATCATTGATGAAGTGGATGGCGAGGGTGGTGCTGATGCACGGTCAAAAGCCGATGCGCCTGAAATTGATGGAAAAGTACTCCTTCGTGAAGTTCCTACCCATGTGAAAGCTGGAGATATTATATCCGTCAAAATTGACGATGCCGACGATTACGACCTTTTTGGCACTTATCAAAAATAATATTTGCAATAATCATAAGCTTAGGTTATCTTTTTTGAAACTTAAAGGAAATTATTATGAATAATTATGGCGAAGAAGATGATTTTGTATTAGGACCTCCTAGCGAAGCTTTGCTAAGAGCCTCTGATTTAGGCTTAACACAAGTGCATCAGAGCGTTTCAGAGCAACCGCCCCTTCAACAAACTGCTGAAATCTCTCCACCTTATAAAATTGACAGTCTATTAACTGGTTATATTTCATTGCCTGGCGAATTTAACCCTCCTGTTAGACTTACAGCTCATGAGCCGCGTCAACAGGAGGGTTTTAATCCATATGGTATTTGGACTCCTCAACAAAGTTAATTTATTAACCTTTCAACTTGCAATTAACATCCCAAATTGATAAAACACATTTGGAAGATTGGCGTGGACGAAAGTGTCGCCAACTGGGTCAGAGCCGAAAGGCAGCAGCCACAACGAATTTTTTTCGGGTCGTGTCCAGTCTTCCACTTTTCCCTTTTTTAGAATTTCGTCTGATATTCATCCTTTTTGGGTTGAAGCAGAACGATTCCCGACCTAATGTCCTTCTATGACGACAGAAAATCAAAATAAAATTGCCTATCGTGTTCTTGCGCGAAAATATCGTCCCCAAAATTTTGACCAATTGATTGGTCAAGACGCTTTGGTGAAAACATTAACCAATGCCATTGAATCAGGCCGTGTTGCTCACGCCTTTATGTTGACAGGTGTACGTGGTGTTGGAAAAACAACAACAGCCCGCATTATTGCTAAGGCACTCAACTATACTGGTGCAAATGGGACTTCAGACCCAACCGCTGGATCAACAGACGATTGTGAAACTTGCCGTGCGATTTCAGAGGGCCACCATCCAGATGTATTCGAGATGGATGCAGCATCAAACAATAGTGTAGCGAATATTAGAGAGTTATTGGATGGCGTGCGTTATGCACCAACATCTGCACGATATAAAATATATATTATTGACGAAGTTCATATGCTTTCAACACCTGCATTTAATGCTCTTTTAAAAACATTAGAAGAGCCCCCACCGCATGTTAAATTTATTTTTGCAACAACAGAAATTCGTAAGGTTCCAGTAACTGTTCTCTCACGGTGCCAACGGTTCGACTTGCGCCGCGTTGATTTTGAAACACTGCACAAACATTATACCTCTGTTTGCAATAAAGAAAATGTGACCGCTGAAGACGAGGCAATTTCAATGATTGCCCGAGCGGCAGATGGGTCTGTCCGTGATGGATTAAGTATTTTAGATCAGGCTATGGCGCTGGCGCATGATAAAATTACCGCCGACCAAGTGCGTAATATGTTAGGATTAGCCGATAGAAGCCAACTTTTAGACCTTGTTGAGCATATTCTATCCGGCAAGACAGACTCATGCCTAGAAACTGCAGCCAATTTATATCGTGTTGGCGCAGATCCGGAAATTATCCTGAATGATTTGCTTGATATTGTTCATTTAATGAGTAAATTTCAAGCTATCAAATCTCCCGCCGCAACAGTTGAACCAAATATGGCCAGTACTGAACGAGCCCGCGCAGAAGTCATTGCAAGCAAAGCAGGAATTCCATCACTTAACCGCATGTGGCAGATTCTTCTCAAAGGCATTAGTGAATTGCAATATGCCCCTAATCCGCAAGCGGCTGCCGAAATGGTTTTGATACGCTTATGTTATGCATCTGAACTTCCTGATCCTTCAACTGTCCTCAAACAATTAAAGGATGGAGTGTTGACATCATCTGCAAGTGGGGCCCGCGCCTCGACTTCTCACTCATCAGGAAATATAAATCTAAATGTAACTTCTTTCTCTGGTGGTGGGACACAGGCAGTCTCTATGCCTGCCTCTGCAATACCTCAATCAGCCCCTGTTGCAAATGCAAACCTGACTACTTTATCCGAGATTGTTGGATTGTTGGAACAAAACGGGGCGATGATTTTAGCATCGCATGTTGTGAATTATGTGGAATTAGTCAAATTAGAGCCACAACGATTAGAATTTCATCCAGCAAGCGGTGCAGATACTAAACTGGCGTCTGACCTTGGTAAAAAATTATCTGACGTGACGGGAGTCAGATGGATTGTGACTATTTCAATGAAGGAAGGTCAAAAAACATTAGCTTCCCAGCATCGCATCCATTTGGAAGCAGAGAAAAACGCTGTTATTGCCGACCCAGTCATTACACGCATTTTGAATACCTTCCCTAAAACCGAAATTTTATCCATCACAGATAAGGAAATTTAAATTATGTTTAACATTCAGCAGATGATGCAAAAAGCACAAGTCATGCAAAAGAAAATGGCAGAGCTAAAAGAGGAACTTGCTCTTGTTGAAGTGTCAGGTAGTGCTGGCGGTGGAATGGTTCGTGTTATCATGACTTGCAAAGGGGATATGCGTGATATTTCTATTGACCCAAGTTTGATTGTGGCCTCTGAGAAAGACATGCTTGAGGATATGATTAAGGCAGCCTGTAATGATGCACGCGCTAAAGCGGACATAAAAACAGCAGACGAAACACAAAAAGCAATGTCAGATATGGGCCTTCCCGCTGGTATGCTGGGTGGCGGTGGATTGCCTTTTTAGGGTTAGATTATTCAATGAAAATCATGACATGGAATATAAATTCCGTACGTCTTCGTTCAGAATTGGTTTTAAAGGCTGCTCATATTTTAAGTGCCGATATTATATGTCTTCAGGAAACAAAAACGCCTGATGAATTTTTTCCACATGATGATTTTGATGCTGCTGGATTTATATATAGGCATATTAACGGTATGAAAGGGTATAATGGCGTAGCTGTCTTATCGCGTGTACCTTTTATAGAGACTGGGATTCATTCCCGTGTGGAGCGAGAAGATTGTCGACATATTGCAGTGACTCTTCCCCAATTTGAGGTTCATAATTTATATATTCCTGCTGGTGGTGATGTCCCTGAGCGAAATCAGAATGAAAAATTTGGACATAAATTAGATTTTGTTGATGAATTAACCTCTTCCTTTGGAACAGCTTATAAATCTTCTGTCCCGTTAATAGCCTTAGGAGATTTTAATATTGCACCGCTTGAACATGATGTTTGGTCACATAAGCAGTTATTAAATGTTGTATCGCATACATCCATTGAGATTGATAAATTAAACTCATTTCGTAATGGCCTGAATTGGATCGATGTCGCACGTCACTTTATTCCTGACCACCAAAAACATTATACGTGGTGGTCTTATAGGAATAGGGATTGGAAGACTTCCAATCGTGGGCGCAGACTAGATCATATTTGGGTTACCCCTCCCTTAAAAACAAATTTAAAATCATACACAACACTTCCCCAAACACGTGATTGGGATAGAACAAGCGACCATGTTCCTGTTATGATAGAATTGACAGACAGATAAAAATCCTCCCTTTTTACAAAGGGAGGATTTAATATATTAAAAATCAGTTTTAAATTTAGCTTTTTAAATCAACTAGGCTGCTTTTTGTGCAGGAGGAACTGATTTCAATTTTTGTTGAGCGTGTGTATAAACGGCAGGTGATGCCACTGCCGATAAATCAGCATAAGACACAACACCAACAAGACGTTTAGCACGGTTCACAACAGGGAAACGAGATACTTGCATCTCCGCCATGTTTTTACAAATTTCATCAGCAGTTTGATCGTCATAGCAATAATAAAGCTTTGAATTCATACAATCTTTGACATTTGTTGATGCTGGATTTTTTCCCGCAGCGACAGCATTGATAGCAATATCGCGGTCGGTAATTGTACCGATCATTTTATCATTTTCTGCAACAGGCAGAAAACCAATGTCATTCTTTTTCATCATCTGTGCGGCGTCTTGTACAGTTGCGCTGGGTGAAACAAACTGGAATTTAGGGGACATAATGTCCTTAATAAGTGATGCTGCCATAATGGCCTCCTCGGTTCGGGTTAAATTATTGTGTATAAAAACAGACTATACCTATGCGCGCGAAATTACAAATTTCACCAAACATTTTCCCTAATGATAAGTTCTCAGGAGTGACGAAAGTTCTCCTTGAATCTGAACACGGTCGGGGGTGAGAATACGAGGTTTATAGGCATCATTTTCAGCCTCAAGGATGACCTTACCTTCGCGGCGGTAAATACGTTTTAATGTTGCCTCTGCTCCGTCAACTAAAGCTACAACGATTGTACCATCGCGGACAGTATTTACTTTACGAATGATGACTGTATCACCATCATTTATTCCTGCATTTATCATCGAATCCCCTTCAACAATCAACGCATAATATTCTCCATTCCCAAGCATAGAGGGTGGAATGTCAATAAAATCTGTATCATTTTGAATGGCTTCAATCGGGGTCCCTGCCGCTATCTTTCCCACAAGAGGAAGAGAAGTCATCTCAGAAATGGCGTTAATAATTTTTTGTGGGATAGATGGTTTATCATCTAAACCTTCAGGAAATTTAATCACTTCTAATGCACGGGCCCGATTGGCAAGGCGTTGAACATAACCTCTCTCCTCAAGCCCCGTAATTAACCTATGAATCCCCGATTTTGATTTCAAATCGAGAGCGTCTTTCATTTCGTCAAAGGATGGGCATACACCGCCATCCGATACGCGATCACGTATAAAAACCAATAAATCTCTCTGTTTTCGGGTCAGCATGGAGAAAATCCCTTCTATGTTCTTGATGTATTCTGCTTTGTTCTTCTTTTGTTTTACACTTATTTTAAAGTGTTGCCAAGTAGTTTTTGAACAGCATTAGCAATATCATCTTCACGCATCAAACTTTCACCGACCAGAAAGGCGTTGTATCCAGCCTCGAAAAGTGACTGGAGTTGAGCATGAGTTGAAATTCCACTTTCTGCCACGCGGATAATTTGGGGAGGGATTTTCTCAATAAGATCAAAGGCAGTTTGTAAATTGACCTCTAGTGTTTTGAGGTTACGTGAATTAACACCCACCATCATCGGGTTAAATTTTAATGCCCGTTCTAATTCAGCTTCGTCATGCACCTCAACTAACACATCCATCTGTAAGTCGATTGCCGTTTGATAAAGGATTTTGACATCATCATCATTTAATGCCGCCATAATCAGTAAAATACAATCTGCACCTAGCGCGCGACTTTCAAAAATCTGATAACGGGTTAATATAAAATCTTTGCGAATAACAGGAAGACATGTGATATTTTTAACTGCCTCAAAATCTTCATCAGACCCTTTAAAATAGGGCTGATCAGTGAGGACAGAAAGACATACCGCGCCAGATTGCTCATAGAGTGATGCAATTTCTATCGGGTTGAAATTTTCACGAAGAATACCTTTGCTAGGGGATGCTTTTTTAATCTCTGCAATCAATGCTGGGCGACTTGAATTTATTTTGCTTCTAATTGCGTTACAAAACCCAAGTGGTTCAGGCAATAATTTTGCTTTTTCTTCCAAAACAATTTGTGGAATAAAATGTTCATTCCGCGAAATATGGACACGCTTATCATCGCAAATTCTTTCAAGCGTATTAGGAATAGCATTCATGACCTCTCCTTTGAAAACGCAATATAATCATTTAATATTTTAAGAGCTTGACCTGAATCAATAGCCTGTGAGGCTTGCATAACAGCGACTTTATAATCTGGAGCCTTGTCACAGAGGACAAGCGTTGCCGATGCATTTGCCAAAACAATATTCCGATAGGCCGATGATTTGCCACTTAATAATTCCATGAGTGCCGCAGCATTAGTTTTTGCATCACCGCCCAAAATATCCTCAGCACAAATCAAAGGAAGGCCAAAATCTTCTGGTGATAATGTAAATTCACTTATCTGATTACTCTTTAATTGGGCGCAGTATGTAATACCTGTAAGCGTAATTTCATCTAGCCCATCAGAGCCATGAACAATCAGAGCCGATTCAGTTCCTAATTTCTGTAAAGACTCCGCCATAGGACGAACCCACGATTTATCAAAGACCCCTAAAAGCTGACGAGATGTATTTGCAGGATTTGCAAGCGGCCCTAATAAATTAAAAATTGTTCTAAACCCCAATTCTTTACGCAGTGCAGAGAGAGGTTTTAAAGAGCCGTGAAATTTAGGTGCCATTAAGAAACAAAAATTAAACCTATTTAATGCGATTTCACATTCGGCTGGCGATAAATCTAAATTGACACCCAGTTGTTCCAGAACATCTGCTGCCCCTGATTGAGAACTGGCAGCGCGATTTCCATGCTTTGCAACAGGAATGTTGCACGCAGCAAGAACGAAGGATACAGCTGTTGATATATTATATGACCCAGAATGATCGCCCCCTGTCCCGCAACAATCAATTGAATTGAGCGGAGCGATGATAGTGGTGGCGCGTGAGCGTAATATTTTTGCAGCAGCCACAATTTCGTCGACCGTTTCACCCCGCGCGGAAAGCGCCATTAAGAATGCCCCAATTTGCGATTGGGTCACCTGAGAATCAAGAATCTTCTCTATCGCCCCTCTAGTCTCTTCGTCTGAAAGACTATTACCAATCCGAAGTTTTTTTAAAATATCCTGAAACATCCCTATTCATTTTCGGTTGGGCTTTTATCGTAAATACGCCCTAAAAGTTTTTCATTTATCTTGACCGAGTATTTATCCTGAAGGTAGCCAACATAATTCATATAATTTGAATTAGAAATACTTGATTCAATATCTTTATATAAATCCTTATCAATCTTGGTTGCTTGAGTTGGCAAGGTTACAGAATTAACACGCGCAATGTAAATACCATTTTTCTCAGTTGAAATGGCCATGATAAATTTTGCTGGCTCCGCCAACATCAATCGTCTAACGATATCTTTTGCAATTATGGCATCTCCCGATTTAGTTAACGCTTTAACAGATGTTGGCTTTAAATCAGTAAATTTAATCTTTTGATTGGTTAAATCATCTACCGTCTTTTGAGATGTTATCAAATTTTCTTTCATTTGATTCTCAATGATCCATTTTTTAAGAATATCACCCTTCACAGATAAAAAAGGTTTGGGAGTGGATGGATAAATTTTATCTGCACGAATAGAGAACATTTTTGTTGCACTTAAATCGTTTAATTCACTGGGGATGTTATCTTTAAGTGAAAAAGCTTTAGCTATAACTTTATCAAACTGGTCTTTATCAAGCTGATTATTCTTATCATTTTGGCTAGATTTTGTAATATTTTTTAATGTGATAAGTGATAGAGGATAATCTTTCTTGACTATCTCAAATGTCTCACCGTTCGCAAGCCTATCTTCGATATCACTAGTCACATCAAAAATTGCATTGCCTGATTTTTCATCTTGCACTTCTTTGCGAATTTTTTCTTTGACAGTATCAAAGGGGGCTATCTCAGACGGCTTGACAGCAATAAGTTTAATAACATGATACCCAAGAGCAGATTTTATTGGCCCTACAATATCACCAGCCTGAGATTCAAAAACTGAAGTGGCAATTTCAGATGGCAGTCCATTTTCTGCGAAACTATTTTTTCCTAAAAATGCCTTCTTATCTCCAGTTATTTTTTTAACTGCCTCCTCTAAGGATTGACCAGATTTGGCAAGCTTAGCAACAGACTCTGCCGTCTCTTTGTCTTGAAAAAGGCTTTGCTCAACTTCGGCTGTCTCAGGAATATTATATTTCTCCTTATTCCCGTTATAAGCCTCTAAAATACTTTCGTCAGATACTTTAGGGGTTTTTATCTGAACCGAATCTAGAAGTGCTATTGTTATGTCTCTAGTCTCAGGTAACATAAATTGGCTTGTTTGAGCCTGATAGTATTCTTCAAGCTCTTTATCATTCGGCGTTTTCTTTAGAATAACAGAAGAATTCGGAATAAAAACAAAATCAACATTTCTTGAAATGTTTTGATAGGATGTCAATGCATTGATAAGTATTTCAGGAGCATACGCCGCAGAGGCAATTGTTGATTTCAGAATATTTGATGTTAAGTCATCTCGCAAAATTCCAACCAATTTTTTCTCAGACATTGCATTCTGTTCCAGAAATAATTTTAAAGCATCTTTATCACTCATTCCCTCTTGCTTATAAGGTTCAATGATTGCTTTTACTTGTTCAGCAATCATACTGTCTTCAATTTTGATGCCTAATTTTGTTGCATCTTTTTGGATAAGCAGATCCGTAATCTGGCCGTTCAGAATGTTATTGATAAGACCCATTTGATAGGCTGTTGATGGATCAATTTTTTGCGTCTGCAAAATACGTTTAACATTATTATTAAATTCAGACATCTTAATGGGTGTTCCATCAACCTTTGCAACATCGGTTGACCCAACGCCACGATATGAACCTGTCCAATCAGAAAAGATAAGCCCAACAGCCCCTAAAACCAAAAGGCCAAGAAAAATGGCAGACAGAAAACCTTTACGCATTGTGCTTAGTAGCATATTTATCCTCATTTTTTTAAATTCTGGGGAGACTATAAACATCCTATGTTGCCATGCCAAGCCTTGTTGATGTATGAATGCTTCATGAACACAGAAAAAAAATTAATTGCTGGAAATTGGAAGATGAACGGCAACTTGTCCGAAGCGAAAGCTTTGGTTAAAGCGCTTGGTACAGGCTCAGATAAAGCAGATATTTGCATTTGCCCCCCTTATCCCTATTTGAGCGCGGTTTTAGAGGCTAAATCACTACCTATCATTCTTGGGGCACAAGATTGCTCTTCGAGAGATAATGGAGCATTTACTGGCGATGTTTCAGCCTCAATGCTTAAGGATATGGGCTGCTCTTATGTCATATTGGGACATTCTGAACGCCGAGCAAATCATCAAGAATCGAGTGCTTTCATTGCCAGGAAGGCAGAAAAAGTACATGAACACCATTTGGTTTCCATAATTTGTGTTGGAGAAACAGAATCAGATCGAGTAGCAGGACTGCAAAACGAAGTTGTGCTAACACAATTACTTGAATCTATCCCAGCTAGTTCTAATAAACAGAATATAGTCATTGCTTATGAGCCTGTTTGGGCGATTGGAACAGGGAAAACTGCGACTTTGGATGATATTCGTGAAATGCATTTAATTATTCGTAAATTTTTACAGGAAAAACTGGACAATTCGTCAACAATCCGTATTTTGTACGGCGGATCAGTCAAAGCGGATAATGCCAAGGAAATATTGTCTGTTCCTAATGTTGGTGGAGCTTTGGTCGGCGGAGCAAGTTTAAAAGCTGACCAATTTCTGGCAATTATAAATGCCGTATAAGAGACTTTTAAAGAAAGCGTAAAAAATGGAACATATTGTTCTCGTGATACATTTGATTGTAACCGTCGTCATGATTATCTTGATTATGTTACAACGTTCTGAAGGTGGAGGACTTGGGCTTGGATCAAGTGGTGGACTGGGAAATTTTGCATCCGCCCAATCAACTGGAAATGCTTTAACCAAGGCGACAACCTATGTTGCTTTTATTTTCTTTATCACCAGTATTGTATTGGCAATCATGGCAGCGCGTGGAGATCATTCATCAAGCATTCTTGATGCCACATCGAAGAATGTGCCTGCTATAACTGAACCTGCTAAACCAGCTGAACCCCCAACAGTTCCTATCGCAAAGTAAGATGACACGATTTATTTTTATTACCGGTGGCGTGGTTTCCTCTTTAGGAAAAGGCCTTGCCTCCGCTGCTCTTGGTGCGCTTTTACAGGCACGTGGGTATTCCGTGCGACTGTGTAAAATGGATCCCTATTTAAATATTGACCCTGGTACAATGTCACCCACCCAACACGGCGAAGTATTTGTGACTGATGATGGTGCGGAAACAGATTTGGATTTGGGGCATTACGAACGATTCACAGGTCGTCCAGCAACCCAGACTGATAATATTACAACAGGCCGCATTTATATGAATGTCCTGCAACGCGAACGGCGTGGCGAATATTTAGGAGCCACCATTCAGGTAATTCCGCATATCACGGACGAAATTAAATCCTTCATCCGTGAGAAAGATGGAAGTGCTGATTTTGTATTGGTTGAGACTGGTGGAACAGTCGGAGACATAGAGGCTCATCCATATTTAGAGGCCATTCGCCAATTTAGTAATGAGGCAGGAACAGAGAGGGCTTTATTTATTCATGCCACGTGGCTTCCCTATATTCCTGCAGCGGGAGAGCTTAAAACAAAACCAACACAACATTCAGTGAAGGAATTGATGTCGGCAGGGATTCGCCCTAATATCCTTCTATGTCGTGCGGATAGGTATATTGATGAAGGTGAGCGTAAGAAAATTTCTTTGTTCTGCAATATTCCTTTTGAACGTGTTATTCCTGCTCTTGATGTCAAATCAATTTATGAAGTCCCCTTGACCTATCACGCCGAAGGCCTTGATACCGAAGTTTTAAATTGCTTTGGAATGAAATCTGTAAAACAACCAGACTTGTCCAAATGGATTGATATTGTTGATCGCATTAAAAATCCAGAATCCGAAGTCAAAATTGCTATCGTTGGGAAATATACTGAACTTTCTGATAGTTATAAATCTTTAAACGAAGCTTTAATCCATGGTGGTATTGCTAACCGTGTTAAAGTGAAATTAGAATTTATTGAATCTGAAATTTTCGAAAAACCAGATACGATCGAAGCCCTGCGTGATGTTCATGCCATCCTTGTCCCTGGCGGGTTTGGGGCGCGAGGAACTGAGGGTAAAATAAAAGCAGTTCAATTTGCACGTGAACATAAAATTCCATATTTTGGAATTTGTTTCGGGATGCAAATGGCAGTTATCGAAGCATGTCGTGATTTATTAGGATTAGAGAATGCCAGCTCAACCGAATTTGGTGTAACGACTGAGCCAGTTGTTGGGTTGATGACCGAGTGGATAAAAGGTAATGTTTTAGTAGCGCGTTCAAATGAGGGAGATATGGGGGGAACAATGCGATTAGGCGCTTATCCAGCCATCCTTAAAAAAGAATCTCATGTCGCTGAAATTTATGGCAAAACACAAATTTCTGAACGCCATCGCCATAGATATGAAGTCAATGCAAATTACGTCGATAGGCTGGAAGAAAGAGGGATGATATTCAGTGGGCTTTCGCCAGACGGAAAACTCCCTGAAATTGTTGAAATTCCAGATCATCCATGGTTCATAGGGGTTCAATTTCATCCTGAATTAAAATCTAAACCCTTTGACCCCCATCCTTTATTCGTCTCTTTTGTCAAAGCCGCACTTGATAAGAGTAGATTGGTTTAAATCTTATAATATCTTGTTGCCTAACTTTTATATGGCTTTCCACGGACATGGCTATCATATGCATCACGTAATCGACGCGTGACGGGACCCACAGAATAAATAACATCATCAATCTTACCTACTGCAGATATTTCGGCGGCTGTGCCTGTAATAAAGACTTCATCCGCCTGTTTCAAATCCTCAGGCGTTATAAAATCTTCTTCTAATATCAAACCCAATTCTTTTGCTAATTCAATCGTAGTCTGACGGGTAATCCCGTTTAAGAAGCAATCAGGCTTTGGTGTTCTGATAACCCCATTTTTTATGCGGAATAAATTAGCCCCAGTGGCTTCAACCGCATAGCCACGATAATCCAGCATCAGGGCATCTGTGTACCCCGCCTCCTCCGCTTGGTGTTTAGATAATGTATTTATCATATAAAGACCAGCCGCCTTTGCTTCAGTCAGGGCTGTATTTGGAGAAGGTTTTTGCCATGATGATGTCATCAAACTAATACCTTTTTCACGAAGCTCAGGTGAGAAATAACTAGGCCAATCCCAAACTGCAATCGCAACATGCGTTTTTGTCCCTCGCGCCCCAATTCCCATTTGCTCCGACCCACGCCATGCAACAGGACGAATATAGGCATTTGTCAATTGATTGGCTTTTAAAACATCCTCCTTTGCCTGATTTATAACCTCCATAGTAAAGGGGATATTCATCCCAAGGATAGATGCAGATTTAAAAAGGCGTTCTGTATGCTGAACGGATTTAAAAATTCTGCCTTCATAAGCTCTTTCGCCCTCAAAAATAGCACTCGCATAATGCAATCCATGGTTTATGACATGGATTTTAGCCTCTCTCCAAGGAACCATCTGTCCATCAAACCAAATTGTTCCGTCACGATCATCAAAGGGGATTATAGACATTTAAAGTTTCCTTTTTTATAAAGCTTGCATTCTATGGTTTTCAGAACAGAGTAATAGCTTTATAGTCTATTGGAAATATAAATTTTATAGGAATCATGGAAAAAACCCTCTTTAGCCAAAGTGATAAACCCCATGTGCTGGTTGTCGATGATGATGACCGCATTCGGACTCTTATATCTCGATTTTTAAGAGATAATGGCTTTGTTGTATCCACCGCAAAAAGTGGGAATGATGCCTTGGATGTTTTGAAATGTGCTTATTTTGATATTTTGGTTGTTGATGTGATGATGCCCGATAAAAATGGGTTGGAATTAACCAAAGAATTACGTGCGACTTCTGACCTTCCCATTCTACTCCTCACTGCATTGGATGAGGTTGATGATCGTATTAAGGGATTAGAAATTGGTGCTGACGATTATCTATCTAAACCATTTGAGCCTAAAGAGCTTATTTTGCGATTAAAATCTATATTGAAGCGCAGAGGAGGAGTGGTCAATCGTACTATAAATAATTTGGCTATTGGTAAATGGATTTTTGTTCAAGGCGACGATAAAATGATTTCTCAATCTGGTGAGGAAATTCGACTAACCTCTGTTGAGATTAAATTGTTAGAAGCCCTTGCGCGACATGCTGGAAAAATATTAAGCCGTGAAGAGCTTGCCCGCCTATGTGGAATTGATGGAAATGACAGAACTATTGATGTCCAGATTACCAGACTTCGCAAGAAAATCGAGGAAGATAGCCGTGTTCCAAAATATATTCAAACCATTCGTGGTCAAGGTTATATTCTAAGGGCTGTTCAAGAGATTTAAGAGATTGAGATGGATAAAGAAAAAAGAAAAGAAATTGCATTCCATTGGCTTAAAAAACTTTTGCCACGGACTTTATTTGCAAGGTCTTTGCTAATTATTGTTATTCCTGTTCTTGTTCTTCAAATCGTAACAACAATCGTTTTTGTTGATAATCACTGGCGCAAAATTACAACTCGAATGGCTTTTTCTGTCGCTGGCGAAATTGCAATTATTGCAGATAATCTTGATAAAAATAGAACCCCCGCAAATATCAAAGAAATTACTGATTCCTATTCACAAAAATTAGATTTACTCGTCACCTTTGAGCCGAACGAAACACTGGTGGCTCAAAATGAAATTGAAGGATTATGGGGATATTTCACCGCTAATACTTTGACCAAAGCGATGGAGCGGCAAGTACGCCGACCTTTTACTCTTATATTCTCTCCTCAAGATGATTGGGTTAATATTAGAGTTCAATTAGAAAGTGGCATTTTACGTGTTTTAGCGTTAGATAGGCGATTATATTCTTCATCAGCAAGTATTTTCTTGATGTGGGTTTTAGGAACATCGATTATTTTATTTGCAATTTCTGTCTTTTTTATGCGCAACCAAATTCGTCCTATTCGCGCATTGGCAGTGATGGCTGATAAAATGGGAAAAGGCCAAGAGATTCCTAATTTTAAGCCCGAAGGTGCAAAAGAAGTTAGGCAAGCTACCAAAGCTTTTATTGATATGCATCAACGTATCACAAGGCAGGTTGAACAGAGAACCGCAATGCTTGCAGGTGTTTCACACGACCTTCGAACCCCTCTGACCCGTATTAAACTCGGGTTATCCTTAATCGATGAAAGCCAAGATATTAAAGATTTAAAAAATGATGTAGCGGATATGGAGAGAATGATAAATTCTTATTTGTCTTTTCTGCGGGGCGATGGCGATGAGACAACCCAATCAATTATTTTATCTACACTAATCAATAAAATTGCAGAGGCCTCGCGTCGTCAAGGTAAAAATATACATATTGATGTTAATCCCTCTATCATCATTGATATTCGTCCCTTAGCTTTTGAGCGGGCCTTACAAAATTTGGTCAGTAATTCAGAGAAATATGGAGATGATATTTGGATATCTGTTAAAGAAAAATTGAATGAGATAGTCATTCTTATTGATGATAATGGCGCAGGGCTCTCCCCCACCCTGTTCGAGGAAGTATTTAAACCTTTCTTCCGAGGTGATGAAGCGAGAAATATTTCAACGGGCAGTGTAGGCCTTGGTCTTCCAATTGTACGCGATATTATTCATGCTCATGGGGGAGAAGTTCATTTAGAGAAGAGCCCCAAAGGCGGACTTCGTGCCGTTATTACCCTTCCAATTTAACTGAGGATACAAAATGCACTTAGCTGCCTATCAACCAGACATTCCACAAAACACAGGGGCACTTATTCGCCTTTGCGCTTCTTTTGGTGTTCCACTTGAACTTATTGAACCTTTTGGATTTTTATGGGATGAGAAAAAAATCCGTGTCTCTGCTATGGACTATTATGATCTGGCCAATTTAACACGCCATCAATCGTGGGAGAAATTTCAAGACTATTTTTCAAAACAGCGTATCGTCCTTTTGACGACAAAATCATCTGTTTATTATACAGATTTTATATTTCGTCCTGATGATGTCTTACTTTTAGGGAGAGAGAGCGCAGGTGTTCCTGATGATGTCCATAGTACTATCTTATCACGCATTAAAATTCCTCTCCACCCTGCAGCACGCTCAATCAATATGGCCATGGCGGGTGCAGTCGTCTTAAGCGAAGCTCTCCGCCAAACAGATTCTTTCCCCAAGTAACAAATTACCCCCATAAAGAGATGCTATAAATGAGAGATAATATTTATTCCCAATCCCAAAAAGATGAAGCTGCATATTTTTTTAGTAGCCTTCGAGACAGAATCTGTGTCGAGTTTGAGAAAATAGAAGCAGAACTTACTGGAGAAAACCATCCCTTAAACCCTATTGGTCAATTTGAACGCACTCGATGGAACCGCCAAACAGAAGATAATTCACATGGCGGAGGTGGAGAAATGTCAGTTATGAAAGGCCGCGTATTTGAAAAGGTTGGCGTTAATGTCTCAACAGTCTTTGGGACATTCAGTCCAGAATTTCGTGAGAAAATTCCAGGAGCCACTGAAAATGATGGGCAATTTTTTGCAACAGGCCTCTCACTTGTGGCACATATGCAGTCACCTTTCGTTCCTGCCGTGCATATGAATCTGCGAATGATTACAACGTCGAAGGGGTGGTTAGGAGGAGGAACAGATTTAAATCCTGTCTATCCAAATAACGAGGACACAGAAAAATTTCATGCAGATTTAAAATCATGTTGTGAACGCCATAATCCAAACTATTACCCAGATTATAAAAAATGGTGCGATACATACTTCTATCTGCCTCACCGTAATGAAATGCGGGGCGTTGGCGGGATATTCTATGACAATCTAAATACAGGGGATTTTGATAAAGATTTTAGGTTTCATAAAGATGTTGGTGAAACATTCTTGAAATCTTACCCTGAAATTGTCCGCACCCATATGGAGAGAGATTGGACAGAAGATAACAGAGAGCATCAACTCTTACGCAGAGGCCGCTACGCAGAATTTAATTTGCTATATGACCGAGGAACAGCTTTTGGTCTTAAGACAAATGGAAATATTGATGCAATTTTGATGTCAATGCCACCTGAAGCAAAATGGAGTTAGATTTTTAGTAACTCTTTGCGAGTTAAGGTAAAGCCAGAACCAATCCATTTTTTCTCTAGTTCATGCAATTCTTTTCCAATGTTTTCCCCTTCTTCCAGTCCCTTATTCAGCATGTCTTTGCCAGAAATCATGAAAACGGGTCGTTTTGTATTCTCCAAATTTTTCCAGATTTTTTTAATATCATGACTTGAAACATCGCCTTTTACTGCCCCTATGATTATTGCAGATAGAACGGAATTCTCTGAAAAATGATAAAGTAAATTCATAATTTTTAATGTATCGAGACGCTTCGTATCTATTTTTATTTTAGGAATATCTTTTAAAATTGAAATCTGTTTCTTATTTAATATCAAATGGTTAGAAAAATTTCCTACCTCATTAAAAGAAAATCCAAAGCAAATAAAGATGCGCGTAGAAAAAATAACATCTTCAGCGACTTCCCCAATGATATTCTGTAATTTGATTACTGAACCGATACGATTAGGCTCAAAATTTTTACCTAAAATATTTGGCAATATTTTATTATCATGAATTATTTTTAATGCTCTAACTGGAGTTTTTCCTAAAAGAATTTTGGAAAATTCTTGTGTAATCCTCTCTCTTGATAAAGTAGAGATTTGAGGAGCAAACTTAACCGATGCGACCAATGCCTTTTTATCAATTTTCCCCTTTCCATAGATTGAAGTAAATCTGAAAAATCTTAGAATGCGTAAATAATCTTCCTGAATACGGGTTTCGGCACATCCAACAAATCTAACTTTACGCCTTTCTAAATCTTTTAGACCAATCCCTAATGGATCATAAATTGTCCCGTCCAAATCGGCGTAAAGGGTATTGATTGTAAAATCTCTTCTGGCTGCATCCTCTGTCCAGTTATTGGTAAAGGCAGTTTTCGCATGGCGTCCGTCTGTTTCTATATCTTGGCGAAGGGTTGTGATTTCATAACCCTTCGCATTGATAACGGCGGTTATGGTTCCATGCATCACTCCTGTTGGGACAAATTTAATTCCTTCTGCTTTCAATCTTTTAATAACAAAGTCTGGGGCATGAATAGTTGCCAAATCAATATCCTCAACAGGCAGCCCTAAAAGATGGTTACGAACACACCCACCCACAAAGCGAATTTGGTCTTTGCCTCCTAAAGCCTTAAATAACCTTCTTACATCTGGATTGGTCATGGATTTTGGAAAAGTCATGGATTAAACTATCATAAAATAGTTCATACAGAAATAGGCCACATATGCCCCATATTATCATAGAGTATTCGAACAACCTGCTCCCTCAGATCAATATCAAAAACGTTATGGATGCGTGCCACACTTCCATAGACGGGTTTCACAATATAACAAAAGGCAAAATCAAAACACGAGCTATAAAAGTTGATAATTTTCTGGTGGGGACAGATGGAGCAGATGGCCAAATGATTCATATCACACTTAAATTGATGACAGGACGAAGCAAAGAAGCCAGACAAGAATTAGCCAACATCTTATACAAGGTAGGACAAAAATACCTTCCCAAAACCGACTTTCCAAAAGCCGCCTTGACAGTCGAGATTGTTGAATTGGATAAGGAAACTTATATTCCTTAAAGAATAAAATTAAAAAAATCCGCAATTTAGTTTAACCAAATACGGGTTTTATAATCAAAATAATATAAAAAAACTAGGTCTTTTCAACCTGCGAAAATTCAAGCTCAACAGGGGTCGCGCGACCAAAGATGGAGACGGATACTTTAACGCGTCCTTTACCTTCATCAATTTCTTCGACCATACCTTCAAATGTTGCAAAGGGACCTTCCATGACTTTAACTTTTTCGCCAATTTCAAAGGTGATGGCGGCACGTGGCTTCTCAATCCCCTCTTGTAATTGGGTCATCAAACGGGCAGCTTCCTTCTCGCTAATCGGAACAGGTTTATTTCCACCACCCAGAAAGCCAGTTACCTTCGGTGTATTTTTGACAAGGTGCCATATTTGGTCAGACATATCCATTTTTGCCAAAACATAACCAGGGAATACTTTGCGTTCTGAATTAACTTTTTGACCACGCTTGATTTCAACCACTTCTTCGGTTGGAACCATAATATCTTCAATTCGGTCATCAATACCCTGCTTTTGGGCTTTGTCACGAATAGCCTCGGCAACCTTTGCCTCAAATCCAGAATAAACATGTAATACATACCAACGCGCAGCCATTTTATTTTCCTTTTCTTAAATCTAGTTTCCAAGTCCCAAAACAAATTTGACAATCATTGATAATAATTGATCGGCTATAAACAGAAAAATCGACGCAATCACAACCATGATAAAGACAGCAACTGTGCTGGACAATGTTTCTGGACGAGTGGGCCAAGTCACTTTTTTCGCTTCATTACGAACTTGTTTGATAAATTCTATCGGGGCAAATTTAGCCATATTTTATATCCTTATTAAAACCTTTTTCTCTAACCAGTGGGTCGTAACCGCTGGGGGCGATTTAGACAAACCAATGATTGAGGGGAATATAATGTTTTTATCTAATTGACGGAGTAAATGCAAGGCTAAAAACGTTAAACTTATGGTTTAAATTGGCTATAAAAAAAGGTATCATCTTGAATATGAATAAAAAAATCATTATTTCTCTAATGTTTTTAGGGCTTATAGGGCTAATTCTTGCCATTTACCTATTCGTTTTGCCCAAAAATGTGACAGTTATACCCCCCCACTTGGGGCAAGCGATTGAAGCCGTTTATGCTACGGGAATCGTTGAACCCACGATTATGGTTCCTATTTCCCCTCGGATAACTGCTCATCTTATTGAACTGAATGCGTCTGAAGGACAAAATATTAAGCAAAATGATATTTTGGCACGCCTAGATGATAAAGAACAACAGGCCACCATCAATGATTTAAACGCAAAACTTGCGTTTGCTGAAATTGATTATAATCGTAAACAGCAATTACTTAATTCAAAATCTATCAGTCGCGATATATTGGATTCTGCAAAAACGAATGTTGATAGCCTGATAGCACAAATTGAAAAGGCAAAGGCGCAAGCCTCGTACTTAACTCTTATTGCTCCTGCTGATGGACTTATTATTCGCAGAGATGGCGAAGTTGGAGAACTAATCCCTTCAGGACAACCTATATTTTATATCTCGTGTTGCGCACCGCTCAGGATAACGGCAGAGGTCGATGAAGAAGATATTTCCCAGATCGTCATTGGACAAGAAGTTCTTATTCAATCAGATTCGTTTCCAAGCAAAATTTTTCAAGGGAAAATTTCATCTGTTACCCCGAAAGGAGACCCTATCGCACGAAGCTATCGGGTTCGCATTAGTTTTGATGATGCAACTATACCCTTTATGATAGGTATGACAACCGAAGTAAATATTATTATTCAAAAATTAGATAACGCCTTATTAATTCCTCTTACAGCATTAAACGGGAAAAATAATGTTCAGATTGTAAAAGATGAAATGATTAAAACTGTTACGGTTGAAACAGGAATTCAAGACATTGAAAAAGTACAAATTATCGCTGGCGTAACTCTCTCTGATACTATTGTTAAGACATTTCACAAAGACCTTAAGGATGGGCAGAGAGTCAAAACTAACATCTATCAAGAACAAGAAAGCGCACATTAAATGCGGCTTGTTGTTTATATTGCTCTCAAACACCTCCTTGCCCGTAAACGTCAAAGCCTTGTCTCTCTCATGGGTATTATTCTTGGAGTTGCTTTCTTCATTGCAATTTCATCAATTATGCAGGGCTCAGAGCAGGATTTCATTAAACGTCTAGTCGATAATACCCCTCATATTTCTATCAGTGATGAATATAGAACTCCGCGTATTCAACCTGTCGAAAAATTATATCCAGATTCCATGGTTTCGGTAAGTAATGTTAAACCACTTACTGAAACACGGGGGATAAGAGGGTATGAAAAAATTCTATCCAATCTTAAATCAATAGATGGGGTGCTTGCCTCTTCAGTTCTTTTAGGGCAAGGGATTATAAGTTATGCAGGTCAAGAAAAGTCGTTAACATTTAATGGAATGATACCCGAAGAAATTGACTCTGTGTCTACCATTCGAAAATATATGATAGACGGACGGTTGGATAATTTATACGGTAACCCTGATGGAATTATTATTGGTAATAACTTAGCAAAGGAACTTTCTCTTAAGTTAAATAATACAATAACAGTTGTATCCACGAGCGGAAATATAAAGCGTTTTAAAATCGTAGGAATTTTTAGAACAGGTCGTGGTAATTATGATACAACGCAAACTTTCGCAAACTTAAAAAGCATACAAACT
>Ga0209181_10000437_pt1 | contig 77064 bp, 55 predicted proteins | sample MAT05_FD_187208 | JGI IMG/M metagenome (GOLD analysis project Ga0209181, IMG submission 187208) | Freshwater microbial communities from Lake Fryxell liftoff mats and glacier meltwater in Antarctica - MAT-05 (SPAdes) (version 2) | ecosystem: Environmental > Aquatic > Freshwater > Ice > Liftoff... | reverse complement strand
GGCGATGAGGGTGGGCGCCTCGTAGCCACGGATCTCCTGCACCTTGAGGATGTCGATCCCGTAAGCGACGGAGCCCAGACGAAATGTCAGGAATTCGCAGGTGGCCGCCACGCGGACGGGGTTGGATCTGGTGGTGGCCAGTGAGTTAGTGCGGTCTGTCATGGGTAAGCTTGCTAAAAAACGTTTTTGAAATTATCAGTTGGCCGAATTCTAGTGCAATTTTGATAAATATGATATTTAAATTCTCAAAGTGATTTTTCTGCGAAAAATCGGCCACTTTTGGGGATCCGAAACTGCCAGCAGCGCGCCGTTTACCGCCTCGGTTCCGTGTGATGATCGCCGCTGCCACTATCCCGTCGGAGTAGGAATGCCAGTCAGCCAGCACCCCCTGCACAGACCCAGACAAGCGGAACTAGCGCATTCGGCTCCTGCCTTGGGTGGTGACGATCAGACGCTGATTCGGGTAAGGGTGTCAGATATGAGGAACAGGAAGCCAGTGCAGAACCAGTCGTCGCATTCTTCGCCAGCTCAGGTGACGGGTTTGGCTGCGCCGGCACAGTGTGCGGTGCCACAGTCGCCCTACCTGGAAACGAAACACGCTCTGCCGCGCGCCGTTGTTAAGTACGCCAAAGTACCGGCCATGCCCGGCCACCACCGCGCGCGCACGGGTCAGCCACAGCACCCTGAATTTGCCCTTTCTGCGCGTCCCGCAGCAATGCGTGAACCCCAGGAAGTCGAAGGTCTGCGAGATGGCCTGGCCATTGGCGGGTCTATCCCACCACTGGCGCGCCCACAGGTCAAATGCGTAGTGCAGGTAGGTGTTGAGCAGCAGCGGACGAATGCTGCCGCCTTGCATCGTTCCCAACTCACTTTGCGTCAAGCTGCCCTCTTCCAGCACGCCCGCGTGCAGCGATTTCTTGATCAGCCGCACCACGCGCGCATCGGCTACCCGGTGCTCGATGGATTGGATCAGCCAGTCGTGTTCGATGGTGTCGAAGAACTTGGCTGTGTCCGCATCGAGCATCCAGTTCACTTTTCTGCTGCTCACCCCTGCTGCCACAGCGTCCAGCGCGTTGTGCGCGCTGCGCCCGGGCCCGCAGCCGTAGCTGAACCCGATGAAGTCCTGCTCGTACGCCGCATTGCGTACCTCGACCGTAGCGCGCTGGACGAGCTTTTCCTCCAGCGCAGGCACGCCACGGAGCCGAAGCCGAAGCCGACCTACGGTCGGAGGGCGCCTACTCCCGTCTGCCTTGTCGATGGACACGCGCCTCAGAGGATGGGGGCGGCAGCCCCCTCGGGCCAGCCGGTCGGACAACACCAGAAGGTTCGCTTGCATATTCTGCCCGTACGACTGCCAGCCTTGGCCATCGACTCCAGGGGCTGCATCGCGCCTGAGCGCGGGGTAGGCCGCCCGACGTCTTTGGACCTCGTAGATGTGATGCAGCAATCCGGCGAACCTCGCACTTCGGTTGTCCTTTACCGTCTGTCGTATGCCATCAAGCGCGTTTCCCATGTCATGGACCCGCAGCGATTCTCGCGGGACATGCGCGCTGCACCAGCATTTCCGTTGGCTCGCCGCATTCCCTCCACCACCTCCGCCGCCGCCGCAGGGGTTTTACCCACGGCCTTGTTCGGCAGCTTCTGCGGTACTACGCTGCGATCCGACTTCCCGCCTTTGGTGCTCATCGTCATGGGCCCTTGGGCTTCACGATGCGCTGTGCCTCGTTCGCTTCCCGGCGCCGTGCACAAGATAGCGGGACCTCCCGGTTCCCAAGCAAAGTGTTTGCGCGCGTGCGCGGGGTCGGTGACCGAGCGGGGTCCTTGCTTGCCTCGCCAATGCGGTAATTTCGTCACGGGGCATGTATTTCACGGCTCAATACCCGACCCGCACGACCCCCTGTCAACGCTTCGCCCACCCCCTGGCGAGAGTGCACGCATGACTCGGAACCGCCGTAGCTGGCTAAGCTTTCAGAGTATGAAACTTTCATTCACCAAATCTGCCGGTTTTGACCGGCGCACGGAGACACCATGGCCTCATCCAACGACAACATCAGCATGGCGCTGTTCTGTGATTTTGAAAACGTCGCCCTCGGAGTGCGAGACGCCCAGTACGACAAGTTCGACATCAAGCCGATCCTGGAGCGCTTGTTGCTCAAGGGCAGCATCGTCGTCAAAAAGGCCTATTGCGACTGGGAGCGCTACAAGGGCTTCAAGGCGACCATGCACGAAGCCAATTTCGAGCTGATCGAGATTCCGCATGTGCGCCAGTCCGGCAAGAATTCAGCCGACATCCGCATGGTGGTCGACGCACTCGACCTCTGCTACACCAAGGCGCATGTCAATACCTTTGTCATCATCAGTGGCGACTCGGATTTCTCGCCCCTGGTGTCCAAGCTGCGCGAAAACGCCAAGCAGGTGATCGGAGTCGGCGTCAAGCAGTCCACCTCCGACCTGCTGGTCGCCAACTGCGACGAGTTCATCTTCTATGACGATCTGGTGCGCGAGAGCCAGCGCACGTCGTCGCGGCGCCAGCAGCAGGGCCAGCCACAGCAGCCGGCACCCCGCCGCGCACCGGAGGAAGAGCGCCAGCGTCGCGACGAGATGGAGCTGCGGCGCAGCCAGGCGATCGAGATGGCGGTGGAAACCTTCGACGCGCTGGTGGCCGAACGCGGCGACAGCGGCAAGATCTGGGCCTCGGTGCTGAAAGAGGCGATCAAGCGCCGCAAGCCGGACTTCAACGAGAGCTGGTATGGCTTTCGGGCGTTTGGCAATTTGCTGGAGGAGGCGCAGTCGCGGGGCCTGCTGGAGTTCGGCCGGGACGAGAAGTCCGGCGCCTACGTCTACCGGCAGGCGGCCCCCCACGATGGGCGGCCCGACCGGGCAGAGCGTATCGATGCGTGGGTGCCGGCCGCGGCGCAAACCATGCCAGGGGAGTCGTCGAACGATCCGCTGCACGCCGAAGATGCACCGGAGCCCCGCCGGGAGCCGCGCCGCCGTAGCCGTGGCGGCCGGCGCACGGGGCCCGCGCATCCGCCAGAGGACCCGGGTCCCCTGCCAAAAGAGCACGCTGCCCCAGTCCCAGTCCCGGATGCGGCCGCTACCGCGGAGCCGCTGCCCCGCGATGAGCCGCCCGTGCCATTGGCCGGCATCCAGCCCGTTGCAGCAGCACCAAAACCGCGCAGCCGCCGCCCACGCAAGCCACCGGCGAAGACCCCGGACTGACAAGCCGCGCCCCGCCCCCCCGACCACGCCCGCAGCCCACCAGGTCAGCAAACGCATGGACAATCCGACTTCATCCGCAGGACAGGTACCCGATGGCGCGCCGGCTGACCCGCCCTCCCTGGCCGCACTGCTGCAAAGGGAGCACCGCCTGGACAACGCCGAAGCCCTGGCGGGATTCGGCAGTTGGGACTGGAATCTCACTGGCGGCAGCTCAAGCTGGTCCGACCATTTGTTCGTCATTTATGGCCGCGACAAGGCCGACGGCGTGCCTGCCTTCGACGCGTGGAACGAGACCATCCACCCGGACGATCACGATGCGCTCGGTGCCTGCATCCAGCGCGCGCTGGCAGGCGAGACACGCTACAGCATCGAATTTCGCATTTTTGCCAGGAACACCGGCGACATGCGCTATATCCAGTCGCAGGGTATGTCCACGGCGGACGCATCGGGAAAGGTGACAGGTATCTGCGGCGTTGACCAGGACATTACGGCGGCCCGCCTGGCGCGCCTCGCGCTGCAGACCAGCGAGGAACGATTTCGCAGCCTCACGGCCTTGTCATCCGACTGGTTCTGGGAGCAGGACGCCGATCTTTGCTTCACCATCATGAGCGGTTATCCAGGGGCCGATCCCCATTGCAGCCCCGAGGCCCATTTGGGTAAACGCCGCTGGGAGATGCCGCATACGGACATAGAGGACGCCGTCTGGGAGCAACACCGCGCGCAACTGGCGCGCCGCGAGGTGTTCCATGACTTCGAGATCACCCGCCGCGAACCTGACGGGCAGCGGGCCCACTACCTGACTTCCGGGCAACCGTTTTATGACTGGCAGGGCCAATTTGCCGGCTACCGCGGCGTCGGCCGGGAAGTGACCCGCGAGCGCCAAGCCCAAGCCGAACGGGCCACTACGGTACGGCGCTTCCAGACGGTGCTGTCCAACCTGCATGGCGGTATCCTTCTGGTCAGCGAGGCCGGCATGGTGGAGTATGTGAACCAGCGATTTTGCGATCTGTTCGGCGTGGCACTGGTACCCCAGGCCCTGATGGGGCCGCATGTCACCGAGGTCCATGGGCTGATCGGGCATCAGTACCGCGATAGCCACGCTGCGCTAGCCCGAATCGACGCACTGGTGCGAGCCGATCAGGCGGTCCATGAGGAGGAAGTGCCGATGTCCGGCACGCGTATCTTCCTGCGCGACTTCACTCCGATCGTGTTGGACGGCAAGTCCTGCGGCCGCCTGTGGGTTTACAGCGACATCACCGACCGAAAAAAGACCGAGACACTGCTGCAAACGTCCCTGCGCGAAAAGGAAGCCCTGCTCAAGGAAGTGCACCACCGTGTAAAGAACAACCTGCAGGTCATCACCAGCTTGCTGCGCCTGGAGAGCGGGCGCAGCGCCGATCGGACCACCCGCGGTGTACTCGACGACATGCAGGGCCGCATCCGGAGCATGGCGGTGCTGCACGAGTCGCTGTATCAGTCGGGCACCTATGCGTCGGTGGACCTGGGCATCTACCTCGGGCAGCTCGCGGGCCAGGTGTTCCGTGCGCAGGGGCAGGAGCTCGCCCGCGTTGCGTTGCGCCTTGATGTGGCCTCCGTGCAGGTGGGCATGGACCAAGCCACGCCCTGCGGCCTGATCCTCAATGAACTGGTGTCCAACAGCGTCAAGCATGGGTTCCCACTGGGGCGGGCGGGCGAAGTACACGTGCGGCTGCAGTCTTTGCCCGGCAGCCCCCAGGTATGCCTGGAGGTGCACGACAACGGCTGCGGCCTGCCAGACGACTTCCTGCATCGCCGAAGCCAGTCGCTGGGCCTGCAACTGGTGGAAGACCTGGCCAGCCAGATCGACGGCAGTCTGAACGTCGGCACTGGGCCGGGGGCCCGTCTGTCGGTGGTCTTCACACCCCACGTTCCGCCCCAGGCTGCTGCGGGTGCCGAGGGGATCAGCGACCCGTAAGGCGTGGCCGGCGCTTTTCGAGGAAGGCGGCGCGCCCTTCGGCGAAGTCTTCGCTGTGGGCGATCAGCGCTTCGCGGGCGCGCCGCCCAGCTCGGCGCAGCCGGGCGGCTGACGCTGGTCACCAAAGTGACCTCCGGTGAGGCCGGTTGGTGATGCAATCATCGCCATCCCACCACGAGCGAGACCACCACGATGATCGGCACCTATTCCCCCAAGACGCAGGACCTGCTGCAACGCCTGAACGCGTTCTTCGACGAACACATTTATCCGAACGAAGCGCGCCACCACGCCGAGCTCGACGCCGCGCGCCGCGCCGGCGATGTCTGGCAACCGCTGCGACTGATCGACGAGCTCAAGGTCAAGGCGCGCGCCGTCGGCTTGTGGAACATGTTCCTGCCGCACCCCTACAAGGGCCAGGGCGGTATCTCCAACCTCGACTACGCGCCGCTGTGCGAGGTCATGGGGCGCGTTTCCTGGTCGGGCGAGGCGTTCAATTGCTCGGCACCGGACACCGGCAACATGGAGACTTTAGAGCGGTACGGCACCGACGCCCACAAGCAGCAGTGGCTCGAACCCCTGCTCGACGGCAAGATCCGCTCGGCCTTCCTGATGACCGAGCCGGCCGTGGCCTCGTCGGATGCCACCAACATCCAGTGCAGCATCGTGCGCGACGGCGACCACTACGTGGTCAACGGCCGCAAGTGGTTCTCGTCGGGTGCCGGCAACCCGCGCTGCGCGATCTTCATCGTGATGGGCAAGACTGACCCCGAGGGCGCTCGCCACCAGCAGCAGTCGATGGTGCTGGTGCCGCGCGACACCCCGGGCGTGACCGTGCTGCGCCCGATCACGGTGTTCGGTTACGACGATGCGCCGCACGGCCACATGGAGATCCTGCTGGAGAACGTGCGGGTGCCGGTGTCCAACATCTTGCTGGGTGAGGGGCGTGGCTTCGAGATCGCCCAGGGTCGCCTCGGCCCGGGCCGCATCCACCATTGCATGCGCTCCATCGGTGCTGCCGAGCGCGCCCTCGAGATGATGGTCGACCGCCTGCAGACGCGCGTCGCGTTCGGCAAGCCGCTGGCCGAGCAATCCATCTGGCACGAGCGCATCGCCGAGTCGCGCTGCATGATCGACCAGGCCCGGCTGCTGACCCTGAACGCTGCGCACCGCATGGACACGGTCGGCAACAAGGTGGCCGCTGCCGACATCGCGATGATCAAGGTGGTGGCGCCCAACATGTCGTGCAAGATCGTCGACTGGGCGATCCAGGCGCATGGTGGCGCCGGCGTCAGCCAGGATTTCTGGCTCGCCGAGGCTTACGCCCACCAGCGCACCGTACGCCTGGTCGACGGGCCGGACGAAGTGCACCGCCGGGCGATCGCCAGGATCGAGCTGGCGAAACGCGCGGCCGTCAGGACGTCGTTGACACTGGGCTGACCCAGGGGGGTGGCGCGGTCATCGGTGGTTCGTCGTCGGCCTGCTCCCCCAGAAAGCCCCCGCTCTGGTGCTCCCACAGGCGCGCATACAGCCCGCCTTGCGCGAGCAGGCTGTGGTGGTCGCCCTGCTCGACGATGCGCCCCTTGTCGATCACGATCAGACGGTCCATGGCCGCGATGGTCGACAGCCGGTGCGCAATGGCCACCACCGTCTTGCCTTCCATGAGCCGGTACAGGCTGGCCTGGATCGCGGCCTCGACCTCGCTGTCCAGTGCACTGGTGGCCTCGTCCAGCAACAGGATGGGCGCGTCCTTGAGCATCACGCGCGCGATGGCGATGCGCTGGCGCTGGCCGCCGGACAGCTTCACGCCCCGCTCACCCACGTGGGCATCGTAGCCATTGCGCCCCCCCAGATCGCTCAGGCCCTGGATGAAATCATGCGCTTCGGCCCTGTGGGCGGCGGCCAGCATGTCGGCCTCACGGGCGTCGGGGCGGCCGTACAGGATGTTGTCGCGCACCGAGCGGTGCAACAGGGAGGTATCTTGCGTGACCATGCCGATCTGGGCGCGCAGGCTGTCCTGCGTGACATGGGCGATGTCCTGCCCGTCGATCAGGATGCGGCCCGAGCCCACATCGTAAAAGCGCAGCAGCAGGTTCACGACGGTGCTTTTCCCCGCGCCGGAGCGTCCGACCAGGCCGATCTTCTCGCCCGGCCGGACCTGCAGCGACAGCCGGTCGATGACCTGGACCGCAGCTGCGCCGGTGGCGCCGTAGGCGAAGTTGACGTGCTCGAAACACAGCTCACCCTGTGACACGCGCAGCGGCACCGCGCCGGGCCGGTCTACCACCGCATGCGGCTGCGACAGGGTGTTCATGCCGTCCTGCACGGTGCCGACATGCTCGAACAGGCTGGCCATCTCCCACATCACCCAGTGCGAGATGCCGTTCAGGCGCAGTGCCATCGCGGTCGATGCCGCCACGGCGCCCACACCCACCTGCCCCTGCATCCACAGTGCCAGCGTGACGCCAGCGGTGGCGAGAATCAGCAAGATGCCCAGCAGATGGTTGACGATCTCGAAGCCGGTGACCAGCCGCATCTGTGCCTGCACCGTGACCAGAAACTCCTGCATCGCCGAGCGCGCATACCCGGCTTCGCGACCGGCATGGGAAAACAGCTTGACAGTGGCAATGTTGGTATAAGCGTCGGTGATGCGCCCGGTCATCAGCGAGCGCGCATCGGCCTGCGACCGGGCGCTGCGCGCCAGGCGCGGCACGAAGAAACGCAAGGCCACGATGTACAGCAACACCCAGCCCAGAAACGGCAGCAGCAGCCAGAGGTCGAAGCCCCCCACCACCGCCACCATGGTCACGAAATAGATCAGCACGAAAACCAGGATGTCGGCCACGATCATCCAGACATCGCGCACTGCCAGGGCCGTCTGCATCACCTTGGTGGCCACCCGGCCGGCAAACTCGTCCTGGTAGAAGTGCATGCTCTGCTGCAGCATCAGGCGGTGAAAGTTCCAGCGCAACCGCATCGGGAAATTGGCCGCCAGCGCCTGATGCTTGTAGAGTGTCTGCAGAGCCATCAGCGCAGTGCTGCCCAGCAGCACCGCGGCCAGCAACAGCAGCGTGCCGCGGTACTCGGTCCACAGCCGCGCCGGCTGCACCGGGCCGAGCCAATCGACGATCTGTCCCAGCATGGCGAACAGCAGGGCCTCGAACACACCGATGGCCGCCGTGAAAAGGGTCATCAGCGCCACATAGCGGCGCACCCCGAAGCAGCCGGCCCATACAAACGGCAGGAAACCCCGGGGCGGCGGCGGTGGCAGCGCCTCGGGATAGGGGTCGATGAGTTTTTCAAAGGCGGCAAACATGCCGGCGAGGTTACTTGATTCGCCGCCGTGCCGCCAACCTGGGGTCAGGCAACGCGCCAGATCCTGGGGCGTCCCGGGGCGATGCATTTCAGGGTGCCGCCCCCTTGCTGACCAGCGGCAAACCAGCGACCCGCCAGGCCTCGAACCCACCCCGCAGGAAGCGCGCATTCACGCCCTCGGCGCGCAGCCGCGTCGCTGTGCCCCGGCTGACCTCGTGACCATGCACGCAGTACACGACCACTGCGCGCGCGCGGTCCAGGCTAGCGACCCAGTCGTCGACGCGGGATGGATCACGCCACACAGCCGTCGGCAAGAGATGTGGCGACTGGTTGAACGCCGGCACTCGCCGCACATCGATCAGGTCGGAACCGGCCACCTCTGCCGGGTCCACGCCAAAGGGTTCGCTCGCGTCATCGGGGGTTGTCATGGACGGCCATTCAGTAAAACCGCGGGAGCAGAAATGTGGCCGCCAGGCCGGCGAGCGCGCACGCCGCCAGCAAGGTCATCACGCCGAGCTTGAAGCGGAACAGGGCCACGGCGGCAGCCACCGTGATCAGCGCCGACACCGCGTCGAAACGGCCCGCGAGACCCTGCGGCCACCAGACGTGGTAAGCAAAGAACAGGGCCAGGTTCAGGATCACGCCGACCACCGCTGCGGTGATGGCTGTCAGGGGCGCGGTGAACCGTAGATTGCCATGCGTGGACTCGATCAGCGGCCCGCCGGCCAGGATGAAGATGAAAGACGGCAGAAAGGTGAAGAACGTGACCACTGCGGCTGCCAGTGCGCCACCCAGGAACAACGAGTGCGGCCCCAGCACCTGGTGGAGCCAGCCACCCACGAATCCTACGAAGGCCACCACCATGATCAGCGGCCCGGGCGTGGTCTCGCCCAGTGCCAGGCCATCGATCATCTGGGTGGCCGACAGCCAGTGGTGCTGCTCCACCGCGCCCTGGTAGACGTAGGGCAATACCGCATAGGCGCCGCCGAAGGTCAGCCAGGCCGCCTTGGTGAAGAACCAGCCCATTTGCGCCAGCGTGCCGTCAACACCCCACACGGCCACGAGCCCGGCCATGCCAGCGCCCCACAAGACCAGCCCGACGAGAACGACCCGTAGCAGCCGGGCGCGTGAAAACCGCGCGTGGGGGGGTGTCGGCGTGTCGTCGTCGATCACCGCCGGCCCGTAGCCCTTGTCTGCTGCGCCATGGCCACCGCCCGCCGCGAACAGCTCCGGCCTCACACGCCCGCCGAGGTAACCGATCAGCGCCGCGACCAGCACGATCGCCGGAAACGGTAGCTGTAGGGCAAAAATGGCCAGAAAAGCCAGTGCCGCAATGGCCCACATCCAGACGTTTTTGAGTACGCGCAGGCCGATGCGGTACGCGGCATGCAGTACCAGCGCTGTCACTGCCGGCTTGATTCCGTAGAAAATGCCCGCCACCACCGGCACCTGCCCGAAGGCCAGGTAGATCCAGGACAACGCGATCAGGATGAACAGCGAGGGCAGAACGAACAACCCGCCGGCCACGATGCCGCCCCAGGTGCGGTGCATGAGCCAGCCGATGTAGGTGGCCAGTTGCTGGGCCTCCGGGCCGGGAAGCACCATGCAGTAGTTGAGCGCGTGCAAGAAGCGCTTCTCGCTGATCCAGCGTTTTTGCTCGACCAGCTCGGTGTGCATGATGGCGATCTGGCCGGCCGGCCCGCCGAAGCTGATGAAGCCCAGCCGCAGCCAGAAACGAAATGCCTCGGCAAAACGGACCGGCGCGGGGGGTTCCGCAGGAATGGGATCTGCCGTATTCATCTCGGGGCTCCTGGCTTGGGGGGGGCGGTGGCTGCAACGGCATGCAGGGCGTCGAAAACCGCGCCGGCCGCCGCGACCAGGGCGTCGTCATCGGCATGCAGTTCGCGCAGCCCGGCCAGGATGGCTTCGACCCCGGCGGCTTGCGGCACCGGAATGCCACCCGCGTCGAGGTAATGCACCGTGGCTGCGACCGCGTGAAGCCCCGGGTCGCGGTCCAGTGCAAAGCTGGCCAGCAGCACCTCGAATGTGACCCGATGCCCCACATGGGTGAATCGCGCGCCGTCGAAATCGAAACCGATCGCCCCGCGCGGCAGCTGCGCCGTGTCGGCCAGCCAGACGAACCGCGCCTGCGGGTCGATGAAACGCCGGATCAGCCAGGCGCTGGCCAGCCGGTCGACCCAGGGCCGCGCGCGGGTGGCCCAGCGCTTGCGCTGGAAGCGGGCCCGCTGCAACACTGGCACCTCGCCTGCCACCCCCTGGGGCTCACCGCGCGAAAACTGCAGGTCGAGCGCGCGCTGCAGGTGGGCCCACTCGTTGTGCGCCTGCGCGCTGGCCGCTCCGGGGAAATAGTCGATGCGCTGCACTGCCGCCAAGGCCTCGGCCACGCCGCGCGCCTGCCGGCGGGCCTCGGTCTCGCCGAGCGCTGGCAGCGCAGCCATCAGCGCGCCTGTGGTGTGTTGCCAGGCTTCGTAGGCGTCGCCGCGGTCGAACTGCGTCAAAAGTTGCAAGCGCTGGCGCTCGTCGCGTGGCGACAGTGCCAGTACCGAAGCAGCTCCCCCGTGCTGGCGGACTACGGCCGCCAGTGTGTCGAGCACCGTAGCCTGTTCCTGTGGCAGCAGGTAGGCGCCATCCCGCAGGGCCACACAGCCCAGCGCCTTGAGCGCGCGCCAGATGCGCAGGCGCACCGCGCTGGGCTTGGTCGGCAGCGTCACGATCAGGATGGCGAACACGGTGTAGCGGCGTTGCGATAGTTGAATCTGATATTGACATAACTATTACAGACTAATAGCGGGATGGCAATCGCCACGGTCTCCACCGGCAAGAACCCTGGGATCCCGGCAAACAGCGGCGTCTGGTTTTGCGGGCCGGCGGGATTCGGCAGGGCCTTGCGAACTGAGATGCGTGCTGCAGTAAGGTCTCCGGCGACATTTCATCAGGACCTGTTCGAGATGCGATGCGTTTGCCTGCGCGGCGCCTTGAATTGCTGCGCGCCCCGTTGCGCCCAGCGCGGGTGTGCAAGGCAATGGCGCCGGTTCACGTCGCCCGTATAGCCAAAGAGTCAAACCAAGCAGAAGCGGTCCAGAAGATGACTGCCGAGATTGTCAAGGCGCTCAAGCAGCCAGACATCGTCGCCAAGCTCAACGAGCTGGCGCTGGACCCGGGGGGCATGCCGCGCGACAAGTTCGCCGCCATGGTCAATGCCGACCATGCCCGTTGGGGCGCGGTGATCAAGGCTGCAGGGATGAAGCTCGAATAAGAGCTTGGTGCCGCGCCCGTGGCGCGGCGGCGATCAGGCTGCGGGTGTAGGCGTGTTGCGGATGCTGCCACAGCGTGTCGTGGGCGCCGCGCTCCACGATCCGGCCCTGGTGCATGACCAGCACCTGGTCGGCCATGTAGCGCACCACCGACAGGTCGTGCGAGATGAACAGGTAAGCCAGCTGGAAGTCTTCCTTCAACTCCACCAGCAGATTCAGTATCTGTGCCTGCACCGACACATCGAGAGCCGACACGGGTTCGTCCAGAATGACCAGCGCGGGTTGTACCACCAGCGCGCGTGCGATGCCGATCCGCTGGCGCTGGCCGCCCGAGAACTCATGCGGGAAGCGCTGACCGGCATTGGCCGGCAGGCCGACCCTCTCCAGGATGGCGGCAATGCGCGCGCGGCGGTCCTGCCGGTCGCGGTGGCCATGCACCACCAGCACCGCGTCCAGGATGTCATGCACCGACCGGCGCGGATTGAGCGAGCCATAGGGGTCCTGGAACACCATCTGCACCTTGCGTCGCCAGGGCTGCAGTGCCGGGCCTTTGAGGCGGGTGATATCGGTGCCCTCCAGCAGCACCCGCCCGGCCTGCGGCTCGACCAGCCGCAGCAGTGTCTTGGAAAGGGTGGACTTGCCGCATCCGGATTCGCCGACCAGTCCCACGGTTTCGCCCACACCGATGGAAAAAGACACCGCATCCACAGCGGTCACCGATCCGCCGGGCGTGGCGTACCGCGTGGTGAGGCCATCGGCTTCCAGCAGCAGGGCGCGCCCGCCCGCCGGGGTGGGCGATGGCCGCGATGCGGGTATGCGGATCACAAACTGCCTGGGGCCGTCCGGCTGCGCCTGCGTCACCAAAATCTCTGGCAGGCGTGCTTCGCTGTAGTGCACCTGGCGGCCGGCATGAAGCGAGGCGCCCATCAGCCCGCGGGTGTAGTCATGCGCCGGCGCAGCGAAGAGTTGCGCCGTCGACGCTTCCTCGACCTTTTCGCCGCCATGCATCACCGCCACCCGATCGGCCCATTGCGCGACCAGGCCCAGGTCGTGGGTGATCATCAACAGGGCCATCGAGAACTCGCGGCGCAGGCTGTCGAGCAATTCGAGGATCTGTGCCTGGATCGTCACGTCCAGGGCGGTCGTCGGCTCGTCGGCCACCAGCAGCCGCGGTCGACAGGCCACCGCCATCGCGATCATCACGCGCTGGCGCTGCCCGCCCGAGAGCTGGTGCGGGTAGTCGTCGATACGCCGTTGCGGCTCGGGGATGCGCACCAGATCGAGCAGCTCCAGCGCGCGCACGCGCGCCGCCTGCACCGACAGGCCCTGGTGCAAACGCAGTGTCTCGGCGATCTGGTGGCCGACCGCATAGACCGGATTGAGCGAGCTCATCGGCTCCTGGAAGATCATCGACACATCGCGACCGCGCAATTGCTGCAGCTGCAGCGCGGGCAGTTGCAGGATGTCACGCCCTTCCAGCAGCACCCGGCCCTGCACCTGTGCATTGCGGGCCAACAGCCGCAGAATGGCGAGTGCCGTGGTGGATTTGCCGCAGCCGGATTCGCCCACCAGCGCCAGGGTCTCGCCCGCGTGCACCTGCAGGTTGAGCCGGCGCACGGCATGCAGTTCACCCTGCTCGGCCTGAAAACGGACATCGAGGTCCTGGATGTCCAGCAGCACGGGCGATGGGGCCATCATCGACTGCGCAGGCGCGGATTGAGTGCGTCGTTGAGCCCGTCGCCGACCAGGTTCAGCGACAGCACGGTGACCAGAATGGCCATGCCGGGCAGCGCGCTGAGTGTCCAGGCCGTGCGCAGATGCTCACGGCCCTCGCCGATCATGCTGCCCCAGGACACGACGTTCGGATCGCCCAGGCCGATGAAGGCCAGCGCAGACTCCATGAGGATCGCCGTGGCCACCAGTACCGACACCGACACGATCACCGGTGGCAGCGCATTGGGCAGCATCTCTTGCAGGATGATCCGCGCATTGCCAAAACCCTGGCTGCGCGCGGCCAGCACGAACTCGGCCTCGCGCAGGCTGCGGAACTCGGCCCGCACCAGGCGGGCGATCATGGGCCAGGACGCCAGCCCGATGGCCAGCACGATCACCGTGACTTTGGGCTGTCCAATGGCCACGATCACGATCACCAGCAGAAAAGCCGGGATGGTCTGCACCAGCTCGGTCAGGCGGACCAGGATGTCATCGACCACGCCGCCGAAGTAGCCGCCGATCGCGCCCACCAACACGCCGATGACCAGGCTGAGAACAGCCGCCACCAAGCCCACCAGCAGCGATACCTTGGCGCCGTGCGCCAAGCCGGCCGCCACATTGCGGCCCAGCGAGTCGCTGCCCAGAAAAAAAGCCCGCTCGGCCAGCGGCGGCATCAGCGGGCGCGCCACCATGTCCAGCGGGTCCCCCGGGAACAGCACGCCGGACAGCCCGGCCAGCACCGCGATCAGGACCAGCAACAAGCCCCCCGCCATCGCAGAGGGGTTACGCAGCAATGCGCGAAGCGCACCGTGGGCATGCAGGAAAGGGTTCATCGCGGGGTTACGGACTCGCGGCTCAGCGCTGCTGGATGCGAGGATCCAGGCGCGCATGCAGCGCATCCACCAGCACATTGGCCACAATCACCAGAATCGACGAGATCAGCAGGATGCCCAGCAACACGTTGTAGTCGCGCGCCTGCACCGACTCCATCGCCAGCCGGCCCAGCCCAGGCCAGCTGAATACCGATTCGATCACCACCGAGCCGCCCAGCAACGCGCCCAGTTGCAGCCCGGCCACCGTGGTGACCGGAATCAGCGCATTGCGCAAGATATGGCGCACCGCCACCGCGAACGGGGACAGGCCCTTGGCCACGGCCGTCCGCACAAAATCGAGGTGGCTGACCTCGAGCATCGCGGCGCGGGTCAAGCGGCCGAACAGGGCGACATAGAAGCCGGCCATGGCCACCGCCGGCAGCACCAGGTAACTGGCAACGTCGCGGATACGGGCCCAGCCGGTCAAGTCGGCTCCGATGGTTTCATGGCCACCAGGCGGCAACCAACCGAGCTTGACGGCAAACAGCACGATGGCCATGAGCCCGAGCCAGAAGGCGGGTGTGGAATAGAGAAGGAGCGACAGCACCGACAACACCCGGTCCGGCCAGCGCCCGACCTGTGTGGCCATCACGGCGCCAGCCAGCACCCCGACTGCCAGTGCCAGGCTCAGGGCCGTGAGCATCAGCAGCAGGGTATTGCCCATGCGGGCACCGATGAGGTCGAGCACCGGCAGGTTATGCCGCGGCGACATGCCCAGATCGAACTGTGCGAGATGGCCGAGGTAGGCCAGCAGGCGCTCCAGCACGGTCAGGTCCAGGCCGAACTGGCTGCGCAGCAGGGCCATGGTCTCTGCCGTGGCCGAGCCGGCTTCTGCCGCCATCACGTCGGCAGCGTCGCCGGGCACCAGTTGCAGCAGCAAAAAGTTCAGGACCACGACACCCAGCATGGTGGGCACCGCCTGCAAGGCGGTGCGTTGCCAGCGCTTCACTGGGCAAAGAACAGGTCGGCAAAACTGCCGCGGATGCCTTCGGCGGTGGGCTGGAAGTTGCGAACTTTCTTGGCAGCGACGGTGATGTTCGGATTGGCCCCGAACTCGATCGACGGAATGTCGGCTGCCACCTGCTGCTGGAACGCCACGAAGAGCTGGCGGCGCTTGACTTCGTCCACCTCGATAGCCGCCGCTTCGAGCAGCCGGTCCACCTCGGCATTCACGTAATGCGGCGTATTGGCAAAGGGCAGGCCGATCTTGAAGTTCTTCGACCAGAACACGCGCTGCACACCCAGGGTCGGGTCGAACAGGTTCAGCAGGCTCTCGGCGGTGATGTCGAATGCGCGGTCGGTATAGACCTTCTTGGTGTAGGTGGCGAAATCGTAGCTTTCGATCTCGGCGTCGACGCCGATGCGCCCCAGCGACTGGCGCAGGAAGTCGGCCGTGCGGCGCTCCAGGAAGGGGTTGAACAGCAGGCGCAACTTGAACCGGGTGCCACTCGCATCGCGCTTGTGGCCTGCGGCATCGAGCAGGGCTTCGGCGGCCTTGAGGTCGTAGGCCTGATGCTTGATGCTGGCGTCGTGCCAGTCGGACAGCGCCACCCCGATGGGCGAGGCCGATATCTTGCCGTAGCCGTACCAGACCACGTTGTTGTAGGCATTCACATCGACCGCCTTAGCCAAGGCGCGGCGCACCTCGAGATTCTTCAGGATCGGGGAATCCATGTTGAAGTAGGCTTGCTGGTGATTGCCCCAGTAGGGCCATTGTGTGGAGTCGACCGTCAGCTGCGGCAGCTTCTTGAAGCGCTCCACATCGGACAGCGGGATCACCGCGTTGCCCAGATCGATCGTGCCGGACTCCAGCGCGGCAGCACGTGCCACGGCGTCGGGGATGAAGCGAACCACGATGCGGTCCAGGTAGGGCTTCGGTTTGTCCCAGTAGTTGGGGTTGCGGTCGAGGATGACATAGCTGCCCTGCTGCCATTCCTTGAACATGAACGGGCCGGTGCCGACGGGCTCGCGGTTGAACTTGTTGGTGGCAATATCGGTGCCGTCGTACAGGTGCTTGGGAACGATCGGCGACTCGGCCGAGGACAGCGCCGTCAGCAGAAACGGCGCTGGCTTGTTGAGCACCAGGATGGCGGTGTGCGCATCCGGAGTGCGCACCTCGGTCACATTGGCGAGGGTACTGCGGCCACGCGGATGGACCTGCTTGAGGGTGAGGATCGAAAACGCCACGTCGGCCGAGGTGAAGTCTTTTCCGTCGTGCCACTTGACGCCCTTGCGCAATTCGAAGCGGTATTGCAGGCCGTCCCGGCTCACGGTCCAGGCGGTGGCCAGCAGGGGCTTGGGTTTCAGGTCGTAGTCGTAGGTCAGCAAGCCCTCAACGATCTTGGGCCCGATATCGGTGTTGCCGCCAGCCGAGGTGGTCAGCGGGATCAGTGCGGTCGGCATCGGGTTGACGACCCAGTTCAAGGTGCCGCCATGCCGGGCCTGTGCAAAGGCGCTGGTTGCAAGCAGCGCGCTCAGGGCGAATCCGACAACGCGTGTTTTCAGTCTTGTCATGCGAGAGGCTCCGAAAAATGTAGACGCGATTAAAACAGGGATTCGAGATAGCCCATCCCTGCGCGGTGTAAGGGTATCGCAGAGCAGCGCCCAACGGCCAGGCGGCCTCAGCCCGTGAGCAGGCGCACACGCAAGCCCGCCAGGCCGCGGTCAAATACCTGGGCCGCGCGCTCGGCCATTTCCTGCGGGTGGTCGGTCTCGAAGTCGCCCTGCCATTCGATTTCGCAGGACCCCGGCGCCGTATCGCGCACGCGCATCACGGCACGGTAGTTCCAGACCGGGATACGCAGCGGTTGCGGCGTTCCGACGATTCGGTAGGCCAGTGTCATGGCGGCATCGTCCAGTTGGGTCAATGCATGCGTCCAGACGCCGCCGTCATCAAACGTCAGCACCCGCCGACAACCGACACGGTCCGCCGGGCCGTCTTCGATGTGCGACGCCCGAACGGTGTCATTCCACGACGGCATGGCATTGAAATCCCGCACGAGAGCCCAGGCGCGCTCGGCGGGTATGGCCATCAGGGTGCTGCGCACGATGCCTGGCATCAGGGGACTCCGAAGGTAAAAGTGGCGAGCGGCTCTCGCCAAACCGTCACTCCAAGTGAGGATGCGCAGCCGTTCAACTCCAGAGCGCGCGCATCGTCAATAGTCCATTCGGACCGTCGCAGGCGTGCGAATCTTCCGCATTTGGCGCGCCACACGGGCCGTCTGGCGCGCAGAATAACCGAATCTGGTATTTCTGCCCTTGCACGTGGTCAGACGAGTGCAAAGCCGCCCTGTGCGTGCGCTGCCGCTGTTGGCGGCACGTGTCGCGCGGCAGGGGTGCCAGCCAGAACAAGCACAACGACGCCTGCCGCGGGATTCGGCAAGCGCAATATGGCAACGCAGGAGAGTCGATATGCCCGCCACGTCCTCATTGCTTCAGCGGTTGCTGCGTCGCAGCGGTACCGTTTCCGCGCATCTGCCACCGCGCCGCACGCCGCTGCCGAACCACGACCAGCGTATCCGCTTCGAGAGTCTCGAGCCGCGCCTGCTGCTGTCGGCCGACCTCGCGCCGGACCTGGTGAACACGCTGAACAGCGGCGTGAGCCAGTTCAAGGACTGGGCCGCGACACTGTCCACCTACCAGCAACTCGGCCAGCAGTTGCCGGTGGTCAACACGGCGCTGGGCAGCGCAGCCGACCTGTCCGGCTGGCTGCAGACCAAGCTGGTGGACCCGGTGCAGTCCTACCTCTCCGGCGGCGGCACCAAGACGACCGACGGCCTGGTCGGGGCGCTGGCCGGTATTCCGGGCCTGTCGGCTATCAGCGGCGACCAGTACGGCAACCAGATCCGGTTCGATCTGGTGCTGGATGCCAGCCGCACGCTCAACGGCGTCAACCTGGCGGTGCCGCAGTCCCCCAACGGTTTGTCGATCACCGCCGAGGGCGGCGCGCTCGACCTCACCGCCAGCCTGCGCCTGGATTTCTCGTTCGGTGTTGACCTCACGCCCGGTCTGGCCGTCGACGACGCCTTCTTTCTCAAGATCGACGACTTCCGACTGGCCGGGGATATCCATGCCAGCAATCTGAACTTCGCGGTCAATGTGGGCTTCCTCGGCGCCCGTGTGGCCAATGGCAGTGTCCACCTGGACGCAGACCTGCAGGTCACCCTGGCCAACCCGGATGGTGATGCCGCAGGCATTTTGACCCTGGGGGAACTGCGTGGCACCACGCTGGAGACGCTGGTCACGCTCAACGGTGCTGCCGCCACCGTGACCGCGAGCCTGCCGATCACGATCGCTGCGTTGGGCAGCTTCAACCCGGGCGCGGTGCAGGTCTCGATCACCGGCAACCCTTTCACCGGTGTCTCGGTCAACCTGACCGGTGCCAATGCGCCTGAAATCAGCAATTTCGGCCGCCTCACGCCCTTTGCCGTCAACGCCGCGATGCAGCGCCTGGCGCAATGGCTGGACGACATCGGCGGCTCGGCCAGCGTGTTCGGCCAGGACGTTCCATTTGCCGACAGCGCGAAGATGCGGGACCTGCTGGATTTCTCCAGTGCCTTGACCGAGGTCGTCAACAACCCCCTGAAGAACGCCGATGGCAGGCCGACATTCGGCAATGCGCAGCAGTTTGCCGACCAGCTGGCCAACCTGCTTGGCCTGACGACCGGCGCTATTGCGGCAGGCTACAACACCTCGACCAACCAGCTGACCTTTTTCTTCCGGCTCGACCACAGTTTTGCCAACCAGAATCTGCCGGTCGGATTCGACCTCAACCTCAATCCGCTGGGCGGCATCAGCACCAGCAGCAACCTGAGCGTGGCGGCCGACGGGCGATTGCAGTTCACGCTGGGTTTCGACCTGTCCCCGTTCGAGGCCATCGTGCTCGGTGGCCTGGTGCTGCCGGCCAACGGTGTGTTGTCGGCCGATGCGGTCTTCCGGGTGGCTGCGAATGGTGCGGCACCCGTGGCGGTGACCGTGGCGCGCCAGGCGGCCAACACCACCCGCGCCCAGCTCATCACCCATGTCAACGCGGCGCTGGCCAGCGCCGGGCTGACGGGGGTCAGCGCGTCGCTGGTGGCGAACAAGCTGCAGCTCAAGGCCACGGGCGACATGTTCGGTGCCAGCATCAGCGTGTTTGTGTCGAATCCGCTGACCAATACCGCCAAGACCCAGCTGGGCCTCAACGAGGTGTTGGCCGATACCGCCACGCCGGTCTCGCAGGCGTTCGTGCGCGATGTCCAGATCACCGGCCGGGCGCAAGTGACGGCGACCGACATCGACGCCAGCGCGAACATCGGTTTCATCGGCGTGGACATCGTCAATGGCACGGCCAGCGCCAATGCCTCGGTGGTGGCTTCGATCCGCAACCCGGCCGCCACCACGGCGCCGATCCGGGTCGGTGACTTCTTCGACGCCATCACCAATATCGGCACCTGGGCCAGCGTCACGACCAGCGGCACCGCCAGCGCCAACCTGCCGATACAGGTCCAGGGCGGTCTGCTGCCACTGGGCCCGGACCCGCGGGTGGCAGTGAGCATGAGCAATGTGTTCAATCCGGCGACCTTGAACGTCACCTTCCCGGACCTGACCGCGTTGACCAACTACAAGAACCTGGACCTCTCCGACGTGCTGGGCGCGCTGAATCAGGTCGTCACCTACCTTGGCAACGTCGAGTCGTTCTCGTTTCTGAACCTCGATCTGCCGATCATCGACAAGAGCGTCACCGACCTGTTGTCGTTCATTCCCGGGTTCAGCACCGATATCAACGACCTGCAGGCACTCGGCGTGCAGAATCTCCAGGCCCTGGAGTCGCGCATCGAGCAGGCCTTTGGCCTGGCCCCGCTGGACCTGGTGACGAGCTTTGCCGGCAACGACTTGCGCTTCGTGCTGCGCCTGAGCGAATCGCTGCCAGCCGAGTTCCAGAACCTGCACATGAACCTGGACCTGGCGAAGCTGGTCGGTTATGTGGCAGGTGGCGTGCCCAACCTGGCGGGCATCGGCAGCCTGGTCGACGTCGGCGGAAGCGCCGACCTGTCGATCACCGGCAACGCCAGCATGAACCTGGTGTTCGGCTTTGACGTGACCAACCCGGCCAACCCGCGCGCCTACATCCACGACGATTCCACGCTGGGCCTGAACCTGCGGGTGGCCGGGAGCAATCTGGATTTCGAGGCTGCGGTCGGCCCGCTGGGCCTGTTCATCCGCAATGGCACGGTCAGCCTGGCCAATGGTGTGGGGCCAGCGGCCTTTGCGGTGGGTTTCAAGCCGATATCGGGCGACAAGTACTACAGCAATCAGTGGACCACGTCCATTCTCAACACGACGTTGATCGGCCAGGCCTCGGCCACGTTGCCGGTGTACTTCCCCACCGAAAGCAACTTTGCCGGCAACATTGCGCTGACCATCGGTAACCTGTCCAATATCAGCGGCAGCACCACGCTGACGGCCCCCAACCTGGCGGCCGAGATCGGCTCCATCGACCTGTTCAACAATCTCGGCAGCCTGATCGCCGGCATCGACCTGGTGCTGGCCGGCATCGAGGACGCGATGGATGCCGAGATCTGGGGCATCCAGCTCCCGATCGTCGGCGACAACCTGAAAGACGCCGCCAACTTCATCTCCGACCTGCGTACCCAGATCGTGCCCCGGCTGGAAGCGGCTTTTGCGGGTGGCGACAAGAGCGCCACGATGGTCAAGAACGCCCTGTTCGACGTGCTGGGCAATGGCCCGGGCGACCTGAACGTCATCCTGGACTTCAACAACGATGGCGTGATCAACGCCAACGACATTGGTGTGGTCTCGACCGGCGCAGCCGGCAACGTGAGCCAGATCCAGTTCAACATGAAGCTGGGCAAGACCTATACCGCGACGGTACCGATCGGTTTTGATATCGGTCTGCCGGGCCTGGGTCTGCAGGCCAGTGAGAACAGCGCAGTGCAGGTGGCGTTCACCTATGGGCTGGATCTCGGCCTGGGGGTGAGCCGCACCGATGGGGTGTACATCGACACCTCGGCGGCCCGGGAGCTGTTCGTCGAGATCGAGGCCACGACGCCCAACATGGCAATCGGCGGTGAACTGGCCTTCCTGCGCGTGAAGATCGAGGACGACGACACCGACCCGACCCGTCTGACCGGCAGTTTTGCGATCAACTTGCGGGACCCGGTGGGCAGCAACAACCGCCTGACTTTCAACGAACTGGCCAGCGGGCTCAACTTCGCCCAGGTGGTGGACGTGGCCATGAACCTGGAGGCCGAGGCCAACCTCGACCTGACCCTGGGTGTCGCTGGCTCCAGCAATGATGTGGCAAGCGAGGCCTATTTCAACACCGGCTTTCCGCAGTTGAAAGCCGACTTTCATCTTTTGTGGACGTTCGACCCGCTCAATGGTCTGCAGGGCAACCTGCAGGATGTGGGCTTCAATAACGTGCGGCTCGATCTGGGGCAGTTCCTCTCCACGATCGTCACCCCGATCGTCAACACGATCAATCCGATCCTGGAGCCGGTCCGCCCGGTGCTGGATGTGCTCAACGCCCGCATACCGGTGATCTCTGACATCACCGGCGACGACGTCACCTTCATCGAGATGGCCCGTTTTCTCGCCCCTGAACTGGTGTCGCCCGAAGCCGCCGATTTCGTCGCCGCGGCCGGTCAACTGGTCAATTTCCTGGACCGGCTCGACACGCTCGATGGCGGCACGTTTCTGGACTTCGGCAGCTTCGATCTCAACAACCTGGGCGGTGGTCAGGACCTGCGCCGGGGCAGCGTCAATTTCGGGGGCCTGGATTTCAATGCACGCCGCACCAACCCGCTGCAGACACTGGCCGATCAACTGGCCGCCAAGACGCCTGGCTTCAAGGATGCGAAGGACGAGATCAAAGGCGCTGGCGGCTCCGGTTTTGCCTTCCCCCTGCTGGACGACCCCACACTGGCCTTCAAGCTGTTGCTGGGTCAGGACGTCGACATCTTCCGCTACGACATGCCGGAGTTCAGTGTCGGATTCGACATCGAGCAGGCGTTCGGTCCGATCTGGCAGGTACCCCTGGTGTACGTCACGCTCGAGGGCGGTTTGCGTGCCGGCGTGCGTTTCAGTTTCGGTTATGACACCCAAGGCATCCGCACATTCGCCGAATCGGTGCAGGCCGGCGCGCCCGACGAACGCCTGCTGCTGAACGGGCTCTATATCGCCGACACGTACAACGTGAACGGTCAGATGACGGACTTGCCCGAGTTGTTCCTGGAAGCCCATATTGGCGCTGGTGTACGGGTCAGTGCGGTCATTGTGTCGCTGGAGGTCGAAGGGGGCATCTACGCCCAGTTGGGCTTGAACCTGCATGACACCGATGCCGACGGCAAGATGCGATTCAACGAATTCCTGGACCGTATCCAGGGTGGTGGGCCGATCTGCGTGTTCGATTTCGAGGGCGAATTCGGCGCCTACCTAGAGTTGGAGTTGCGTGTCGGCCTGGACGTGGGCCTCTTCTTCGTCGGCGTCACCATCCCGGTCGAGATCGCGCGCGTGACGCTGGTGAGTTTCGACATCGAATGCGACTTGCCGCCACCTATCCTGGCCACGCTGGACGAGACCGATGGCACCTTGCACCTGAACATGGGCGACAGGGCCGGTTACCGCCTGCACGGCGACACCAGCGATGGCGACGAGTCGTTCAAGGTCACCGCCGTGGGCGCCGGTTCGGTGCTGGTGCAAGCTTTCGGGTTCACCCAGCTCTACGGCTCCCTGCAGGACGTCGGGCCGGGCAACCCGGCGCACCACCCCGTGACCCGCATCCGGGCCAATGGCGGGCTTGGCAACGACGTGATCAGCATCGACCCCGGTGTGCTGGTGCCGGCGGACCTGGCTGGCGGAGACGGCGACGACATCATCATCGCCGGCGGCGGGGCAGCCTTCCTACAGGGTGGCGCTGGGCGCGACACCCTCAAGGGCAGTAGCAAGGATGACCGCATCTTCGGCCACAGCGAAAGCGGGGTCGGGGACGACAATGCCGACGACATTCTGGTCGGCCGCGGCGGAAATGACCAGTTGCATGGCCAGGGCGGCGGCGATTTCCTGGATGGGGGCTCCGGCAACGACCAGCTGTTCGGCGGCGATGGCATCGATCAGTTGTTCGGTGAGGCGGGCGACGACGCGCTGTTCGGTGGCGCCGGCGAGGACCTGCTGTATGGCGAAATGGGCAACGACGTGTTGTCGGGCGAAGGTGGCGCAGACTGGCTGTTTGGTGGCGCCGGCGACGACGTGGTTTACGGCCAGGGGATCAGCACCCAGAGCGACGATGGTGCCGCGGACATCCTGTACGGCGACTTCGGGGCGGGCCATATCGGCGCCCAGGACCGCATGGGTGGTGATGCCGGGAACGACACGCTGTTGGGGCAACTCGGCAACGATTTCTTGTCCGGTGAGGCGGGGCAGGACGCGGTTTTCGGCGGTGCCGGCGACGACGAGATCCTGGGCGGCGACGCCAATGACGCTTTGTACGGCGAGGCCGGCAACGACCTGATCCGCGGTGGCAGCGGGATCGACACCATCCGTGGTGGCGCCGACCAGGACACGATCTACGGCGACAGTGGCGCCGACGCGCTGTATGGCGACGCCGGCCATGACTCCATCCTGGGCGGGACCGGAGACGACCTGATCCTCGGCGGCACCGGCAACGACACCGTGCGCGGCCAGGAAAACAATGACCGCATCTATGGTGAGGCGGGTGACGACCAGTTGTACGGCGACTCCGGCGAGGATCTGATCCTCGGTGGCGATGGTGCCGATCTGATCGTGGGTGGCGACAACGCCGACCGCCTGTACGGCGGTGCGGACAACGACCTGATGTACGGCAGCGGCGGCGACGACCAGCTCTACGGCGAGGAGGGGGACGACCAGTTGCTGGGCAACACCGGGCGCGATCGCTTGTATGGGGGCAGCGGCAACGACGTGCTGTCGGGCAACGAGGACGACGACCACCTGCTCGGCGAAGCAGGCGCGGATTCGCTCTACGGCAATGCCGGCGAGGATCTGCTGGAAGGCGGCGAAGGTGCCGACCTGCTCTCCGGCGGTGACCATGACGATGTCTTGCTGGCGGGTGTGGGCCTGGGCAAGATCCTGCTGGGCGACGCTGGCGACGACATCATCGTCGGGGCCGACAGCGGCGGCAATGACGGCAACCTGTTCGATGCCCTCTATTTCGGTGACCGCATCTTCGGCGGCTTGGGCAACGACCGCATCTGGGGCCTGGGCGGCGCCGACTACATCGACGGTGGCGCGGGTGACGACGAGATCTACGGCGGCGAGCATGGCGATCTGGTGCTGGGCCAGGCGGGCACCGACCACATCCATGGGGGATTCGGACAGGACTTTCTATATGGCGGTGACGACGGCGATGTGATCGACGGCGGGTTCGATGCCGACCAGATTTTTGGCGAGGCCGGCGAAGATGAACTGATCGGCGGTGGCGGAACCGGCGACATCTTGCGTGGGGGGGCTGACGACGATGTGCTGCGCGGCTCGGACGACGGCGCTGACGAGATGTTCGGAGGAAGTGGCCGGGATCGCTTATACGGCAACGGCGGCAACGACCACCTGATGGGTGACGCAGGCGACGACATTCTCGAAGGCCAGGCTGGTGATGACCTGCTGGAGGGGGGCGCAGGCGCCGACGTGATGCTGGGCGGCGCCGGGCACGACCGGCTGTTCGGCCACCTGCAGGCCGATGGCTCCGGTCTGGATGCCGACTGGCTGTACGGCGACTTCGGCACCAATGGCAACGAGGCTGGTTCGGGTGCCGACCAGTTGTTCGGGCAAGGCGGCAACGACCTGCTGTTTGGCGAGGGTGGCGACGACCGGATCGATCTGGTGGGCGGTGTTGGCAATGGTGTCAACCAGGCCGAGGTCGGGGGCGGCAATGCGAATGTCGTGGATTTTGGCGCGGGCGAGGTGGGGGCGTCTGGCAACTTCACGCCGCCTGTCGCGAGCCTGTCGCCGGTACCGGTGAACACCCGCAGCGACCCCCTGGCGCTTGCCAGCCTGCCTACCGGCTCCGATGTGGGCGGCCTGTGGCGCGAACTGGCTGGCTCGGCCAGTGGCCATGGCCTGTCGGGCGGCGCTGGCATGGCAGTGGAGCCCAGCGTGGCAACCGATGCGCTGGGCCGCCCGGTGCTGGCCTGGGCCGACGCCCGCAATGGCAATTTCGAGATCTATGTGCTGCGCCACAACGGCGTGGCCTGGCAGATGCTGGCGGGCAGCGCATGGGGTGGCGGCATCAGTGCCAGCGCCGGCAGCTCGCGCCAGCCCGCACTGGCGTTCGCGGCCGACGGCAGCCCGGTCGTGGCCTGGGTCGAGACCGGCACGAGCGGTCTGGCCGACGTGCGCGCGGCGCGTTTCGACGCCAGCGCCCATGCCGGTGCGGGCGCCTGGGTGGCGCTGGGTGCATCGCTGGCCGTTGGCGGCGTGAGCGGCACAGGTCAGGTTGACCAGGTGCACATGGTCGCAACGGCAGCCGGGCTGGTGGCGGTGTGGCTGGACGACTCCAGCGGTGTCAACCAGGTGTATGCGCGCCGCTTCGACGGCAGCAGCTGGGTGGTGCTGGGCGCGGCCGGCGGGGCTGGCATTTCCGCTGCGCCAGCCGACGCCATTGACCTTGCGGTGGCCACCGACGGCACCCGCATCGCCGTGGCCTGGGCACGCCTGTCGGGGGATGCCCACCAGATTTATGTGCGGCAGTTCAACGGTAGCGTCTGGCAGGATGTCCCGGGTGCCAATGGAGCACTCGGCTTGTCCAGCAGCACGGGCGACAGCCGTGCTCCAGCGCTGGCCTATGTGAGCGGCACGCTGGTGGCCGTCTGGCAGCGCATGCAGGACGGTTACCAGAACCTGCAGGGAAAATACTTTGACGGCACGTCCTGGACCGCCCTGGGCGCACTGACCGCGCACGGGCCGGCCACCGACAACGCCACCATCGCGCGCGACCCCCGACTGGCAGCGGGTGGCGGCAACTTGTGGCTGTTCTGGACCGACGAGGACACCCGCCGCTCTGACCAGCCGCAGGCGCTGTATGCGAAGGCCTGGACCGGCAGCAGCTTCGTGGCGCGCTTGCCCGGTGACGCCGACGGCGACGGCATCAGCGAAACCGGCGGCCGCCTGTCTGGTGTGGCGGTAGGTGTGGACGCGGCCGGCCGGCCCCTGGTCGCCTGGAGCGAGGCCGACCGTGGCTTCAGCGGCGACCCGGCGGCACCGGCGATCTACCTGCGTGCCGACATGCCGGTCTTTGGCGCTGTGCATGTGGCCGCCAATTCGGAGCAACTGCAGGCGATCCTGGGCGGCGTGGACCTGGATGCCGGCGATGTGATCCAGCTTGGCGCGGGTGTCTTCTCCGGGTTCACGGTGGGCGCTGGCAATGCCGGTATCACCCTCGTCGGTGCACCCGGCCAGGCGACCCAGATCAGCGGGGCCGTGACGATTGCCGCCTCCGACGTCGCGGTGCAAGGCCTGGTTTTCAGCGCCAATGTGAGCACCACCTCCGCCGCCGACCGTTTCGCGCTGCGCGACAACCGGTTCACGACGGGCAAACTCGTTCTGGCGGGCGGCAGCGCGCTGCAGATCGTGCACAATCAGTTCGGCAGCGCCGGCGTGCAGGTGCTGGCCGCGAGCAGCGGCGCAGTATCCTGGAACGACCTGGCGGGCACGCTGGACATCGACGCCGCGTTCACCGGCCGCATCGACCACAACGACATCCACGGCGCCGGCATCGGAGTCGACTACGGCGCTGCCGCCGACGTGCGTGACAACCGCATCTGGGGCAACACCACCGGCATCCGCACGACGGTGGCCGGCACCACGCAGGGCCTGGGCTTCACGGCCGGTGGCGGCATGAACGAGGTCTATGGCAACACCACCGGGCTCCATTCCGTCGGCGCGCAGTTCCAGAACCAGTGGGTGCGCAACAACGGCACCGGCGTCAGCGGGACCGGAATTGTCGGCGGCAGCACGCTCGATCTGGCCAACCGCATCGAGGGCAACACCAGCGGCGTGGCCGGTTTCAGCGGCACCGTACAGTACAGCCGCATTGCCGGCAATGGCACCGGCATCGCTGCCAGCAATGGCCTGCTGGTGGCGCACAACCTGGTCTACCGCAACACCACGACCGGGCTGCTGGTGTCGGGCGTGTCGGATATCCGCATCTACCAGAACACCTTCTATGCGCCGACCGGTGACAACATCCGGCTGCAGTCTGCGGCCAGCAATGTCGAGGTGCGCGGCAATATCCTGTGGGCCCGCTCTGGCTACGACATCTATGTGGCCAATGATTCGCAGGCCGGCTTCTTCAGCGACTACAACAACCTGTTTGCCGACCAGGGTGGTCGCATCGGCTACTGGACGCGTGACTTCACCGATGTGCTGGACTGGCAGGCTGACATCGCCCGCTTCGACCTGCATTCGATCGGTGCCACTGTCGTCAACCCGCAGTGGGCCAAGCCGCAGTTCCTGGACACCGACCGCCATGATTTCCGCCTGTTCGCGGCCACGGCCGGCCTGCGCTTCACCAGCCCGGACATCGAGGCGGCCGACGCGCTGCTGGACCAGGCGGTGCCGCCCCACTACCTGAATCTGCTGTCCAACCCGGGTTTCGAGGCCGGGCTGAGCGGCTGGAGTGCCAGTGCCGGGGCTGCGGTCAAGACCGGCAGTCCGGCAGCATTCGAGGGCAGCCAATACTTCAATGCGGGCACGGTGGAAGAGGGGCAGGTGCAGCAGACTGTCGACCTGCTGGCAGCCGGCTTCACCGCGACGCAGCTCGATGCGGGCGACAGGGACATGGTTTTTGGCGGGCGCACGCGCAGTGCTGCGGAGACCCCGGCCGACCGCGGCGTACTCAGCCTGCAATTCTTCGACGCCGCCAGCAACTTGATTACGCTCGGTAGCGGGGCCAACGCTGCCACGGCAACCGCGCTCAATGCGGCGGACCGCTGGGAACTGCTCGGCGGCCGGTCGCTCATCCCGACGGGCGCGCGATTCGCCGTGTTGCGTTTCACAGCCGACCGCGACAGCGGCAGCAGCAACGACGCCTGGTTCGACAAGGCTTTCCTCTACGCCGTGTCCGAGGCCTATGTGCCTGACCTGGGCGCTTATGGGCATGGCACGCACGAGACTGTGGCCAGTGCCGACAGCCGCATCCTGCTGCGCTTCCCGGACATGTACACCGACTGGGAAAAATTCGAACCCTTGACCATCCGCTGGGAAACCGTCAACAACACGACCCGTTCCCCAGTGCGCATCGACCTGATCCAGGATGGCCCCGACGGCCCGGCATTCGTGCTGAATATCGCGACCGGTACCTCGGACGACGGCGAGTTCATCTGGATCCCGGGCAACAGCGGAATCGATTTTGGCACCCACGGCCTGCGCATCCAGGTGTCACTGGTGCACGACTTGACGGTCATCGACCGCAGCCAGGAAAGCTTCTCGGTCCCCGAGAGCGGTGGTAACTACTACGTGGACGACGGCAGCAATACCGGTGACGAATTCACCCCCGGCGCCGTGGGTGGAAACCGCAACACCGGCAAAACGCCCGACGCCCCCAAGCCAAACCCGGTGAACCTGCTGCGCGAATACACCCTGGACAGCTTCTCCCGTCTGTTCGTGGACACCGGCGACTACCCGATGATCTACTCCATGCTGTTGTCGGGCAGTGTCGACACCGGGCTGGGCCTGGACGAAGGTTTTCTGGTCAGCGGACCGACCAACACGGCGGTGGCTGCCACCTTGTTTCCGGCGATTGCCGGCGACCGCACGCGCGCGCTGGTCGAACTCAACGATGCCGACTTCATGACAGTGCGGCATCTGTCGCTGCGCGATGCCGACCGGGGTCTGTATGTGCGCAACGGCTCCGAAGCCTTCGAAGCGTCATGGATCACTGCCTGGGGCCACGACCAGGACGGCATCGCGATCGAGAGCACCTCGCCCTTTGGCAGCCTGGAGCACCTCACCGCCCATGGCAACACGCGTTACGGCATCACCGTGGGCGGCGACTTTGCCAGCATCACAAACAGTCGGGCCCATGGCAACGGCAACATCGGTATCTATGTCACCGGCGCCGTAGACCGGTTTGCGGACAACCTGGCGTATGGCCAGACCCAGAGCTGGGGCATCTACCTGACCAGCCCCGGCAACAGCCAGATCCTGCGCAACGAATCGCGCGACAACCGCTTTGGCATGTTCGTCAGCAACAGCATCGGCATGGCCTGGGTCGGCAGCCTGGACCTGGCGGCGGGCAACGGCAACCGCGTGCACAACAACAACGGCACCGGGCTGTCGCTCCAGTCCGCGGGCGTGCACGCAGCCGGCAATGCGGTGTATGGCCAGGATGGCATCAACCAGGTGGGCCTGGCCGTGAGCAGCGGGGCACAGGCCAGCAGCAACCTGGTGTACGACAACTACCACGGTATCGATGCATTTGCGTCGACCGTCAGCAACAACCGGGTTTACCACAACAGCGCGATCGGCATCCAGGCCAATCAGAGCAACGTCAATGGCAATGTCGTTTTTTCCAATGACCGCGGGGTGGTCTGGAGTGGGTTCGGCGGCTACGTCATGCGCAACAACCTGGTGTACGCCAACAGCCTGGGTGGCATCTCGGTCAGCGGCAGCGGCCTGCAGCTGCTCAACAACACCGTGGTGCAGGATGGCGGCAATGCGGTCGCCATCGACAACGCCTCCAACATCCGCTTGTTCAACAACATCCTGTGGGCGGGGGCAAATTTTGCGCTGGCGGTATCCGCCAACAGCCAGGTCGGTTTCGAGTCCGATTACAACCTGTTCTTCACCACTGGCGGCGGCCTGGTCGGGCAGTGGCAGGGTACCGGGCGCAACACCCTCAATGCCTGGCGCGTGGCCAGCTTCACCGATGCCAACAGCCTGTTCGCCGATCCGCTGTTCGTGGACCTGGATGGCGCAGACGGCATGGTCGGTTATGGATCGGCTGCGAATGACGGGCGTGACGACGACCTGCACCTGAGCAGCCTGTTTGGCAGCGCCCACGGCGGTTCGCTGGCGCCGGTGCGCGATCTCGTCTCCGGTCTGCCGGTGGTGGCAGCCATCAGCTTCACGGTCGACGCCATGCAATCCCAAGGCATCGACCGGGGCCGCGCCATTGACAGCCTTGCGCTGGAGCCGCAGCCCCACGGCGGCTTTATCAATATCGGTACCTACGGGGGGACCGCGCAGGCCTCTCGCAGCCCGGCGCAGTACATCACGGTGTTTGCGGCCAATGGCGGCGAAAGCGTGCCGCAAGAGAGCAGTTTCGACATCCGATGGCGTGCCCATGGGTTTGGCGGCAATGTGGATATCGAGGTCTCCGGGGACGCGGGTGCCAGCTGGATTTTGCTGGCCGACAGCGCGACCAACGACGGCAGCCATGCCTGGAGTGTGGACCCGGCCCTGTTTGCCGTGGGGAACCAATACCTGGTGCGCGTGACGGCCGAAGTCGATCCCGCGATCAGCGACCGTTCAGACCGCATGTTCACGGTGACCGAGCCCATCAACATCTATTACGTCAATCTCGCTGGTGACCTGGACTTCAGCGACAACGAGTACACGGTGGCTGCCGGCAGCGATCTCAACAACGGTTTGTCGGCCGCAACGCCGATGGCCTCGATCCGTGCGGTGCTGGAACGTTACGACCTGGACGACGGTGACGTCATCCTGGTCGACACCGGCAGGTACCTGCTCACGACCAACATCAGCATTGCAGCCCAGGACAGCGGGGTGGTGATCCGCGGAGCGATGGCGGCCGGCCACAGCACGGTGCTGGACCGTGGCAACACGACCAACTCGTCGTACATCTTCCAGTTTGCCGGCGCCGACCGGGTCGTGTTGGACCACCTGTCGATGACCGGGGCCTTCCACGCGGTGTACATGGCCAACGGAGTCGACTCCGACAACGTGACGGTCAGCAACAGCGAGATCTACCGCAACATCAACCATGGTGTGTTTGTCGAAGGCAGCAATGAAGGCTTCGAGATTGTCGGCAGCGCCGTGAGCGAGAACAACGCCTCCGGCATCGTGGTCAATGCATTGCGCGGGCGGGTGACCGGCAACGATGTCTGGGGCAACGCGCAATGGGGGGTTGCAGCGACGGTGAGCGGAGCGACGACGCGTGCGCACTGGACGGTGCTGGAGGGCAACCGGGTGTTTGACAACGCCAACGGGATGTACGGCGGCTTTAACGTGGAGGTGCGCGAGAACGAGGTGTGGGGCAACGGGATTGGCGTGCAGGTGGATGGCTTTGCGCTGGCACTGCGCAACGAGGTGTGGGGGAATTCGACGGGCATCCTGCTCAGCGGGAGCAACGCCAACGGGGTGGGGCGCGAGAACCGTGTGTGGGGCAATGGCACGGGGATGAGCGGATACAACGCGCTGTTCGAGGGCAACCGTGTGTACGGCAACACGGTGGGCATCCGCGACGACGGGTACGGGCGGGTGTTCAACAACCTGGTGTACGACAACACGAGTGTGGGCATCCAGGTGACGTCCAACCACACGGCGGGTGTGGACGGGGTGGTGAACAACACGGTGCACCAGGTGGGTGGGCGGGCGATCGAGGTGACCTCGGCGAATGTGGTGCTGCGCAACAACGTGGTGTGGAGCGAGGGCGGCACGGCGGTGTGGGTGGACAGCACGAGCCAGGGCGGGTTTGCGTCGGACTACAACCTGTTTCACCTCACGGGTGGGGCGAACCTGGCGTTCTGGGAGGACCGGGCGTTTGCGGACCGCACCGACTGGTACTACGAGACGGGGTTTGACGCGCACAGCACCCGCGCGGACCCGCAGTTTGTGAACCTGCTGGGTGCCGACGGGGTGAACGGCTGGAACCCTGCGGTGGCCTTTGCGCAGGTGCTCGATGACGAGGAAGCAGGCCATGTGTTTGTGGGCACGTGGGCGGAGAACGCGACCAAGGGGTATGCGGGCGACTACCGGGTCGTGGCGGGGGGGGACGGCAGCGCGACCTCAACGTGGACGTTCAACGGGTTGCAGTCCGGAACCTACCGCATTGCGGTGACCTGGCCGCAGGACACCAGCGGGAGCAGTTCGAGCGCGAGCCGCTACACGGTGCGTGATGGTGCCGGGGTGGTGCTGGCGTACAACGCGCTGAGCCAGAACTTCACGGTGCCCAACGACTTCACGGCCGATGGGGCTGCGTGGGAGACGCTGGGTCTGACGCGGTTGGTGGGGAACCAGCTGGTGGTGCAGCTCAACAACTACACGGGTGCCAAGGTGCTGGCCGATGCGGTGCGTATCGAGCGGCTGCAGGGGGACTTTGGCGCGGATGATGATTACCGGCTGCAGGCGGGCTCGCCGGGGGTGGACCGGGGCGCGCTGCAGGACCACTGGCTGCGCGAGCCGCTGGCCAACGGAGCGCGGCGCGACCTGGGTGCGTACGGCAACACCGTGCAGACCACGGCAAGCCCGGACCCGCTGATCCAGGTGCTGGACCCCAACGGGCTGGAGAAGTTCGAGGTGGGGCAGAGCTACCAGATCGGCTGGCGCAGCGCGGGGCTGGTCACGTATGACCCGGTGCTGCTGATCAGCGCCAACGGGGCTGCGGTGGACAACTGGCAGGCCAACGCGTACCAAAGCCTCAATTACAGCCAGAGCACGGTGCCAGCCAGCCAGGCGATCAATCTGTCCGGGGTGAGCGATGCGGCGCCAGAGAGCGTGTACCGCAGCTACGAGTTTGCCAATGCCGGCGCGGGCAACAAGATTGCGTGGAGCCTGCCGGTACAGGATGGCGATTACACGGTGCGCCTGCACTTCCTGGACCCGAGCAACATCGGGGTGGGGCAGCGCCAGTTCGACATCGCGCTCAATGGCGCGCTGGCGGCGGACAACTTTGACATCCGGGCGCAGGCGGGTGCGACCTACAAGGCGGTGGTGGCGCAGTACAACGTGAGCGCCAGCGGCGGCACGGGCGTGTTGCTCGAGCTGATCAGCCAGACCAGCAGTTATGGTGCGGTCATCAGCGGTATCGAGATCCTGCGTGCCAATGCGGGTGGGGTGGTCACGCCGACGGCAGACCTCGATGTGTCGCTGGATGGCGGGGCGAGCTGGAGCCCGCTGGCCTCGGGGCTGGCGATGGACCGGTTTGGCCGTGGCAGCTACACCTGGGTGCCGACGCAGGAGACGGCGGGCAACCAGGCGCTGGTCCGGGTGACGGGGCATGCGGGGGCGGTGACGGTGCAAGACACCAGCGACGAGGCGTTCCTGATCGCCAACGGCGGGCAGAGTTATTACGTGAACGTGGCCGGTGATGTGAACTTCGCAGACAACGAGTTCACGACGGCAGCGGGCAACAACGCCAACTCGGGTAAGAGCGCCAATGCGCCGATGTCCAGCCTGGCGGCGCTGCTGCGCGCGTACGACCTGGATGCGGGGGACACCATTTACGTGGACACGGGGGTGTACAGCCTGGCCACCAACATCGTGCTGGACGCGCAGGACAGCGGGGTGACGATCCAGGGGCCGCAGGTGGTGGGGCACACCGCCACGCTGAACCGCGGCAACACGGCCAGCGGGCGCGTGGTGTTCCAGTTCAACGGCGCCGACGACGTGACGCTGACCCACCTGGCCATCACCGGGGGCCAGTACGGCATCCAGGCCGGCACAGTGGATTCGGACGGCATCACGGTACGCAACAGCGATATCTTCGGCAACACCCAGGACGGCATCCAGTTTGCCGCCGGCAACGACACCGCACGCTTCCTGAACAACCTGGTGCATGGCAACAGCCAGCGTGGCATCGACACCGGTGGCGCGCGCGGACTGATCGAGGGCAACGAGGTGTTCGGCAACGGCAACTTCGGCATCCATGTCGCTTACAGCAGCACGCTGGGCAACCGCATCGTGGTGCGCAACAACCTGGTCCATGACAACAGCAGTAATGGCATCGTGGCGAGTGGCGAGGCCTGGGTGACCGGCAACGACGTGTATGGCCATACTGGTAACGGCATCTACGGCATTTCCGGCTTCAGCGCCAATGTGCTGGTGCAGGGCAACGATATCCACGGCAACACCCATGGCGTGTACGGCGATTACGGCACGGTCGTCACCGGCAACGAGATTTACGGCAACACCCAGAACGGCGTGACGATCGGCAACCAGTCGGGTTCCGGTGCCCATATTGTGGGCAACCGCATCTATGGCAACTCGACCGGCGTGTCCGACACCGGTTATGGAAACATCGACAACAACGTGTTGTATGCCAACACCAACGTCGGCATTTCGGTGGGCTGGCGGCATCAGGCCAACGACACTGTCAGCAACAACACCATCTACCAGCCGGTCGGCGATGCCATCCGGCTGCAGAGCGACGCCAATGGCGTCCTGCTGTTCAACAACATTCTGTGGGTGGCAGCGGGTTACGGCATCAATGCCAACCCGGGCGGCGTGACCGGCCTGGTGTCTGACTACAACCTGATCCACACCGCGGGCGCTGCTGCCCGCGCAGGTTTGTGGAGCAACCTGCAGCGCACCACATTGGCCGACTGGCAGCTTGCCAGCGGCAAGGATGCGCGGTCTATCAGTGGCGACCCGCAGTTCCTGGACATCGATGGTGCCGACAATGTGCTGGGTGCCACCCCTGCGGCGGAAGGCGATGGCCACGACGACAACTTCGGCTTGCGCGCGTTCTCACCCGCGATCGATGCGGCCAATGCCTACAGGGCGCCGATGCAGGACATCGAGGGCCGTGAGCGCCACGACGACCCCAGCAGCAGCAACAGTGGCGATGGCTGGCCGCTCTACGTGGGCACGAACACCGGCGCCAACGGCTTTGTGGCTGGCGGCGTGGCCAAGCCGTTCCAGTCGACGCAGAGCTTTTTCAACCAGACGCTGGGTTTCGGATTCAACTTTTACGGCACCACCTACACCCAGGTCGCCGTATCCACCGAGGGTTACCTGCAGTTCGCCGGGCCGGATACATCGGTCACCCAGGCCAACAGCCTGCCGATCTTTCAGCGCAACGCGATCATCGCGCCGTTGTGGGATAACTTGACCACCAGTGGCACCGGGCGCAACATCTTCATCGACACGGCCACGCCCAACCAGATCACCTTCCGCTGGTCGGCGGCTTTGCAGACCGACACCACCAAAGCAGCCAATTTCTCGGCCACCCTGTTCGCCAATGGCACGTTCCGATTCGACTACGGCGCCGGCAATACCGGCTTCACACCGCGCGTGGGTGTTTCGTCGGGCAATGGCGTCAGCTTCGTGTTGGCGCCCTACGATGGCTCCGGCAACCTGGCGTCGGCCAACACGCTGACCTGGGCGGCCACGCCGGGCCTGGATTTCTTCGACATCGGCGCCTATGAGTTCCAGGGCGATTCCAGCGACGTCGCGGCCCCCACGGTGACTGGCATCAGCCAGTTGCCGGTGGCGGGCGGCAGCACCGCGCTGGCCTTCTCCAGCGTGCAGGTGAGTTTCAGCGAATCGCTGGACGGTATCTCGGCGCGCAGTCCGGCCAACTACGAACTTCTTTTCGCGGGCGCCGACGGCCTGCTCGACACCCGGGACGACCAGGAGCTCGCCCTGACCCCTGCCTATTCCTTCCCGGAAACTGACCTCACACTGCAGTTCCAGGGGGGCGTACTCGCCGACGGGCTGTACCGCCTGCGCCTGTCGGGCACCCTGGCCATTTACGACACCGCCGGCAATGCCCTGGACGGCGATGCCAACGGCACCGCCGGTGGCGACTACCTGCATGTGTTCACGATCGACCGGTCCAGCAACACGCTGCCGGTTGCCGCTGCGCAGGCAGTCTCGCTCAACGAGGACGGCAGCATCCTGATCACGCTGGGCGGCAGCGACGCAGACGGCGACCCGCTGAGCTTTGGCCTGGCCAGCAATCCGGCGCATGGCCTGCTGTCGGGCTTTGACCCGGTGACCCGGCAGGTCACCTACACCCCGTTTGCCGACTACTGGGGCAGTGACAGCTTTCGGTTCCAGGTCGACGATGGCAAGCTGGGCACCCACACCGCTACGGTCAGCCTGCAGGTCGCACCGGTCAATGACGTGCCACTGGCACCTGGCCAGGCAGTCGCCTTGAGCGAGGACACACCGGTGCAGATCGTCTTGCCAGCCACCGACAAGGAGACCGCGCGCAACGGGCTGGCCTTTGCGCTGCTCGCTGGCCCGGCCCATGGCACCCTGGCGCAGGGCGCCAACGGGCTGTGGACCTATGTGCCCGATGCCGACTACTTTGGTGCCGACAGCTTCAGCTACCGCGTGACCGACCGGGGCGGCAACGATGCCGACCCATCCACAGCACTGACCTCGACTGGTGGAACGATTGCGCTCACCGTCAACCCGACCAACGACGCGCCGACACTCGCGCCGGTGGCCAACCAAACCGTCAACGAGGGGCAACTGGTCAGCGTGAGTCTGCTGGGGCAGGACCCCGAGGGCCTGGCGCCTGCCTACAGCCTGGTCAGTGGCCCGGCCGGTGCTACCGTGAACGCCGCCAGCGGGCTGTTCCGCTGGATCGCTGCGGACGGCGATGCCACGGTGCCGGTCGTGGTGCAGGCGAGTGACGGCAACAGCAGTGTGTCGCGCAGTTTCCAGATCACGGTGCGCAACCTGGCACCTGATCTGCGCGTCAGCGGTGGCGCCGAGGTGAACCTGGGCTTTGCCTACCAGCTCACGCTGGCGGCCAGCGATCCGGGTGTCGACACACTGACCCAATGGGAGATCAACTGGGGTGACGGCAACATCGAAACCTTTGCCGGTGACGTCGCCAGCGCGAGCCATACCTTTGCGCTGGATGGCCACTACAGCATCCAGGCCACAGCTACCGATGAAGATGGCAGCTACAGCGCCGACCCGGTCGCTGTGCAGGTGATCAGCCCCAACCGTGCGCCGGTGGCGCTCGGGCAGTTCAGCACGACCGAGGAAGATCAGTCGCTGGTGATCACCTTGTCTGCCACCGATGCCGATGGCGACAGCCTGAGCTACAGCCTGCTCACCACCACGGTACACGGCACGCTGGGCCCGCTCGATCCTCTGACGCACCAGCTGCGCTACACGCCAGACCCGAACTACGTGGGTCACGACACCTTCATCTTTCAGGTGCGCGACGGCCAGGGCGGCAGCGCCACGGCCACGGTCAACGTCAAGGTGATCCCGGTCAACGATGCCCCCGAGGCGATTGGACAGGCGGTGGTGGCCCAGGAGGACACCGCGCTGGCGATCCAGCTGGCAGGCACCGACCTGGAGACCGCATCCACGGCCCTGCTGTTCAACCTGGTCAGCGGCCCGGCCCATGGCAGCCTGGTTCAGAGCGCGGGCGGGGCCTGGTCTTACGTTCCCAACCCGGACTACTCCGGGTCGGACAGCTTCCAGTTCAGCGTGACGGACGCCGGCGAATACTTTACCTGCGGCTGCGGTATCGACTATGTGTCGCAGTCGCTTACCTCGGCAGCGGTCACGGTCAGCATCCAGGTGATGGGTGTGAACGACGCGCCGGTGGCCCTTGGCGACAGCTTCAGCACCAGCGAGGACGGCATGCTCGAGGTAAACCCGGCCGGTATCCTGGGCAATGACAGCGACCCCGATGGCGACAGCCTGGGCGTGGCCCTGGTCGACGGCCCGGCACACGGGCAGCTGACACTGGACGCCGATGGCGGATTCACCTACACACCCGACCCGGACTTTCACGGTATCGACAGCTTTCGCTATACCGCCAGCGACGGCACGCTCGACAGCCCGGTGGCCACCGTGCAGATCACCGTGCTGCCGGTCAATGACGCGCCCGTGCTGCCGCCGGTTGGGCTGCAGAACCTGGTGGCCGGGCAGGCGCTGAACCTGTCGTTTGCTGCCAGTGATACAGATGCCGGTGACACCCTCACCTACACTTTGGTCGATGGCCCGGCCGGCGCGTTGATCGATGGCACCACCGGCAGTTTCCAGTGGACCGCGCCGTATGCCAACGCGGCGTTCAGCAGCAGCGTCACCGTGGCCGTGAGCGATGGCAACGGTGGCACAGCCCAGCGCAGCGTGCAGATCGACGTGCAACCCGAGTTGCTCGCGGTGACTTCGTTTCAGGCCACTCCGAGCGGTTACCAGGTGCGCTTTAGCCGAGCGGTCGACACGGCGGTGCTGAATTTGTATGACGGCATCGACTACAGCTGGGGTGCCGCCGATGCGGTGCTGCGCGACGCCAGCAACCGCGTCGTGGCCGGCAGCATGGTGCTCGACGCCGATGCCATGGGCTACACCTTCGTCAAGACCGGTACCCCGCTGCTGGCCGGCAACTACCGACTGACACTGGAGAGCCGCGCAGGTGCATTTGGCGACACCCATGCGCGACTGCTGGATGGCGACGCCAATGGTTCGGCCGGTGGCAACTACGTGCGCAGTTTCACCCAGGCCGTTTTTGCGGGTGCGACCCTGAGCATTCCGGACTTTGCGCGCGGTGCCGGGCAGGACGTCAACCTGCCGGCTGCCGGCAGTGGCCTGCCGGTGCGTATCGCCAATGCAGCGGGCGCCGCGTCGGTCAGCTTCACGCTGGCCTATGACCCGAGCCTGCTGAGCATCACCGGCGCGACCACCACGCTGCCAGGCGCCAGCCTGACGGTGAATCTCGACGTGGATGGCCAGGTCGGCATTACCCTGACCGGCATCAGCGGGCTGACCCACGCATCGACCGATCTGGTGCGCCTGGTGGCCCGGGTGCCCGAAGCCACCATCACCGGCCAATACGGTGCCAAGCAGGTGCTCGACCTGCGCAACATCCGCGTCAACGGCGGCGCCATCGCCGCGCGCGACGACGACGGTGTGCAGGTGGCTGCCTATCTGGGCGACGCCAGCGGCAATGCGGTCTACACCAGTTATGACTCCCAGCACGTGCAGCGCGTGCTGAGCCGCATTGATACCGGCTTTGGCGCCTACCCGCTGGCGGACCCGACCATCGTGGGCAATGCCGCCGGCAATGGCCAGCTGACCCTTGTCGATGTGCGGCTGATCAACCAGAAGGTGCTGGCGCTGGTGCAGACGGCGATCCCGGCAACACCCGGTTACCCGGCCATCACCTATATCGGCGCCGACCCGCTGGTCAACCTCGGCAGCGTCGCGGCCCGCAGTGGCGAGCGGGTCACCGTGCCGGTGCTGCTCGACACCGCGGCTGGCCTGGCCAGCGTGCAGTTGCAGCTGGCGTATCCGGCTTCTGCACTGGAGTTGGTGGGTGTGCGACTGGGCAGCCTCACGCCGGATTTCAATCTGCTGGTCGTCGACCGCCAGCCGGGCGCGCTGCGCATTGACATGAGCAGCCTGCACGCCCTGGGCGGCGGCGCCGGCAGCCTGCTGGAACTGGATTTCCAGATCGCAGGCAGTGCGTCGGGCGTGCTGCCGCTCGACCTGCAATGGGTACAACTCAACGACACCCACCTGACGCTGCAGCCGCCGCCCATGCCGGGTGCCGACCCGACCGATGGTGCGATCCGTCTGGTGCCGGCGGTGGTCACACCTCCCGTGGCCGTCGACATGCTGACCGATGTGGGCATCGGGGGACCTGCGATGTCTGTCCTGGCCGTGCCCCTCCCGGCACCGGTTACGGTGGAGCTTTCCCCGGTGGCGCCGCTGGTCCTGCCTGCCTTGCGCTTCGACCGGATCGCCGCCGTTGCCGCGCCGGAGCCAGCCGCGAACACGCTGTTGCCACGCAAGGATTGGCTCGGTCACTGGCTGGCTGGCAGTGGCGCCGACCCAGCGACCCGCAAGCCAGGCTGGCGTCTGTTTGCGGGCCGGTCATGAGTGAGAAGGTGCCTGTCGGGGTTTTTGACTCCTGTCTGCGCGGCCTATGTCCGAGGATTCTGCAAGTCGTTGTTTTTCATGGGTAAGTTTCAATGGCGCAGTCTTTGCATGTCGTGGTTGGTGGTTCATGAATTGAAAGGGAAGAGCTATGAAAATCTGGAAAAGTACTTCGGGCGCGCTGCTTGCCGGCGCCTTCATGCTGGCTGGAGGGCTGGCTCAGGCAAGCGCGCAACCGGACGTTGCTGTGCCGCCAGGCGCGATCCGTGGTGGCACGGCATCGCCGGGCGGCACCGCAATCACGAGCTTCACGATTTCTTTCACGGGCAACTATGAATTCATCGGCATGGATACGACCGTGTCTTACAACCCGGACCTGCTGACCTTCAATCCCCTTCAGTCATCGGTGTCCATCCTTGGACAAAGCTACTCTTTACCTGAATTTTTTGACCAGCTTTCTGCTTTGTCCTCAATTCCCGGTAGTGACTTCACGGCCGTTGGAGGAGAATCAATGCCCGGTGTTTTGTTCTTCGGCGCTGGCTTTGCTGTAACGGGCAGTACCACCCTGACAGGCGAAATCGTAGTCAACACCGCGTTCGATCTGTCTTCTACGTTCGCAGTGGGCACCTCCTCGCAAGTGAAGGTGGAGCAGCTCGAATTTGCAGATGTCAACATAACATTTACCCCGCTGGCATCTCCAGAATTCCCCCTCGTGATGACGGTCACCGCCGTTCCCGAGCCTGAGTCCTGGCTGATGCTGTTGGCCGGTCTTGGTTTGCTGGGCGCTGTGGCGAAGCGGCGCTCCGCGCGCGCCTGAGGCTGGTACCTGCAGCAGTTGACGGCCGTCGCCAGTGGGCCTACTGCAGGAATCCCATCCCGCGCTGTTCCCGCACCTCCGGCTTGATCCGGTGCTCGGCTTCCAATTGCTCCAGAAATTCCAGCGGATCCAGCTGTGCATCCAGAATCTCTGACTGGCGCTTGACGGCGGCAAAGTCGCCGGGGCACAGCTGGTCCAGCAGGTCCAGACGGGCGCTCATGGCGGCGCTCAGGCCGGACGCATGGCCACCCAGCGCCTCCACCTGGAACATGGTCTCGCGCTGCGTGCGGCTCAGCGGCTTGAAGCGGATCTTGAAAGTGAAGCGCCGCAACGCGGCCGGGTCCAGCCGGTCCAGCAGGTTGGTGGTGCAGATGAAGATGCCGTTGTAGCGCTCCATGCCCTGCAGCATTTCGTTGACCTCGGTCACTTCGTAGGTGCGCTGGGCGCCGCGGCGGTCCTGCAGAAAGCTGTCGGCCTCATCGAGCAGCAGCACCGCCTTCTCGGCTTCGGCTTCACGGAACATCGCCGCCATCTGTTGCTCGGTCTCGCCGACATACTTGCTCATCAGGTCGCTGGCCTGCTTGATCAGCAGGGATTTGCCGAGCGCCTGCGCGATGTGCTCGCCCAGGGCGGTCTTGCCGGTGCCCGGCGGGCCATAAAGACACAGACTGCCGTGTCCGCGCGCGCGCAGCGCCTGCACCACGCGCGGCAGCTCGAAGCGGCATTCGACGTGCAGCATCGACAGGTCGTAGTGCGTGACCATGGGCCGCGCCGTGCGCTCGCCCAGGGTGCCCAGCGCCAGATCGGCGTTGCGCAGCTGGCGCTCGATCAGCTGCTCAGGTGCCAGTGGTCCGCCAGCGGCATCGCCGGGGATCGCTGTCTGACCGACCAGGTCGGCGAAACGCACCGCGGTGCGAATCTGCGCCGGTGTCAAGCCCTTGCGGCCGGCCAGTTTCTCGACGAATCGCTCCGACACCGCCACGCCTTCCAGGGTCTTGCGTACCAGGCCTTCGCGGGCGCCCGGCGGCGGCGACTTCAGCTCCAGATGGTAGGCAAAACGGCGCCGAAAGGCCGGGTCGATCTGCTCGATACGGTTGGTGATCCAGATCGTCGGCACGGCGTTGGACTCCAGGATCTGGTTCACCCAGGCCTTGCCGCTGACACTGCCGCTGGGCGCTGCCGCGACCTGGTCTGCGCGTGCCAGCAACTGCGCCGCCTCGCTCGAGATCGGCGGGAACACGTCCTCGACCTCGTCGAACAGCAGCGCCGCCTGTGCGCTGCCCTTGAGGAAGACCTGCGCGATCTGCAGCGAGCGGTAGCGATCGCGCCCACTGAGCGAATTGCCGTCGCGGTCGGCGTATTCGACCTCAAAAAGCTCCAGACCGGCGTCTTGCGCCGCCACCTTGGCCAGCTCGGTCTTGCCGGTACCGGGCGGGCCGTACAGCAGCACGTTGATACCGGCCGCCTTACGCGCCACCGCATGGCGCAGCAGCGCGCACAGCACCTGCGTGTCCTCAGCCACGAACGAGAAGTCGGCCATGCCCAGCAGGCTCTTGGTTGAGGGCCGGGTAAACACCGCCATCAGCTCGGCCTGGTCGCGGTATTCGCGCATCAGCACAGGCGGAAGCTTCTCGCTGACCTTCATCAGATCGGCCAGGTCGGTGATGTTGTGTTCGGAGATCAGGTTCTCGACCAGGCCGATGCGCTCCAGCCGCGAGCCGGCGCGCAGCGCTTCGCCGACCTCGCTGGCGTTCACGCCCGCCAGCTCCGCTATTGCGGCATAGGCCTCGGGCGCATTGTTGACCTTGAACTCGACCAGGATGCTGCGCAGCTCGCGCTGGTAACGCGCCAGCGTACCGTACAGCAGCAAGGCGCGCTCGGCCTGGTTGAGCTGCAGCAGGCCGGCCAGGGCATCGATGTTCTTCTCGACCAGCGTGGACTGCTTCTTGAGGGCCTGGGTCAGCCATTCGCTGGTGGCGGCCAGCAGCGAGATCAGGTCCTTGGGCTGGTCCTTGGCGTATTCGTCCAGGTAGAAGAACAGCGTGCCTTCCTCGTAGGGGCCGCGCCAGGTGCCGTGCCGGGACAGGAACCCGGTATCACCCAGGCTGGCGTGGCCGCGCCAGTATTCGTTGCTGGTGCAGCGCCGGCCCAGGAATTCGCGCAGGCGCCGCAGGATGGGCGCTGGCCACACCAGATGCCGGCCCGTGAGCCCGATGACGCTGTTGAGATCGCGGCGCACATTGAAGTTGGATCCGCGCCGCGCCGCCAGTGTCAGCACGAAGTGCGAACACATCAGGTCCAGGACCGGCGCGTCCGCGAGCCCTGGCGATGCCAGCAGCAGGTTGCCGGACGGCTCATTCACCAAACGCTTGACCATCAAACGCCTCCAGAACGGATGTCAGTGGCACCATAACGCAGTCTGGCCCCGGATGGAAGACCCCGCAGGAAAATGGGCCTGCCATCCGCTAAGCTTCAGCCATGCCCTGCCTGCATCATTTCCATCGGTCTTGCGGCCAACCTGCCCCATGATGCGCTGGCTGTTGCGCCTGCTCGTGGCCGTGCTGGTGCTGGTTCCCGTGGGCGGCGTGTTGACGGTGTGGCTGGCGATCCAGAACCAGCCGCTGGTGATCAACGCACTGGCGTTCACACCGGACCACATCGCTCGTGCCAAGCGAATCATGGAGCGCCACGATCCGCGGCGCATGCGCGCGGGGGTTTTGCGCACGATCATGCTGTCCCAGGAAGATCTGGAGCTCACCGCCAATTACCTGGCCAGCCGTGTGGGCAAAGGCGCTGCCCGCGTAGCATTGCAAGATGGGCTGGCGGCCGTCCGCGCCACCTTGACCCTGCCCGCCAATCCGGTCGGCACCTACCTCAATGTCGATGCCCTTCTGCGCGACGGCGGCCGGCTGCCGGTGGTCGAGTACCTGCGCATCGGCCAGGTGCGGGTGCCGGCTTTCCTGTGCAACTGGCTGCTGCGCAGTGGCATGTACCGCCTGGAAGGCAGCAGCCAGTACGGGGCCGCTGCCGACGTCATCAAGCGCGTCAGCATCATGCCGGGTCTGCTGCAGGTCAATTTTGAGTGGAGTGCCGAGGCCGCAAGCCAGATCAAATCGGTCCTGGTACCGCCGGACGAACAGGCCCGCTGGCGTGCCTATCAGGATCAGCTCGTCGCTGTCACGACCGCCAGCAGCAGCGACCAGTCTCTGGGCCTGGACCGTCTGCTCGGCCCCCTGTTGCAACTCGCGCAGCAGCGAGCCAGCGGGGGCGACGGGGTGGCGGAGCACCGCGCCATGCTCGTGGTGCTAGCGTTCTATGTCAACGGCAAGGGGTTGGGCGCGCTGGTGCCATCCGCACGTGGCTGGCCCATGCCGGCGCGCCGGGTCGTGACCCTGGCAGGGCGCACCGACTTCCCTCAGCACTTCACGATCTCTGCCGCGCTGGCCGCCACGGCTGGCAGCCCGCTGTCGGATGCGATCGGGCTGTACAAGGAGGTGGATGACGCACGACGCGGCAGTGGATTCTCATTCAACGACATTGCGGCGGACCGGGCCGGCACGCGTTTTGGTGCCCTGGCAACGACCGGCGCGTCCGCCAGGGCGCGCCTGCAGCAGGTCGTGGCCCGCGGTCTGCGCGAGGCGGACCTGTTGCCCGAAGTGCGGGACTTGCCCGAGTTCATGGCCGAGACCGAGTTCATCCGGCGTTTTGGCGGCATTGATGCACCCGCCTACCGCACGATGATGGCCGACATCGAGCAGCGGATCGCGGCCCTTGCCCTGTATCGGTGAAGGGAATCCAGGCGCCTGTGGCTAAAATCCCCATGCGTTTCGCATCAGCCACCAAGGAAAGCCATGTCTGCCCCCCAACCCCAACAGGACGAAGTGCCCACCGACCCGGTTGAAAAAATCGTGCCGCTGATGCCCATCGTGTTGCCAGTGGCAGGCGCAGTCCTGATGTTTCTGCTGGCATTCATTGCCGTGGTCATGGCTTGATGCGGCCCGGGTTGCCATGCAACCCCGTGTACAACCTGCACCGAGCATAGATTGATGCCGGTTTTGCATATCTTTTGGCGGTAACCCGCCGGTAATTGTTCTCTGCGTTCATAGAATTGGCCGTGCCAGCCCGCTGGTGCGCACGCCTCCACCTCGCGTATGCGCCAGTGCTCCGTGCCGCTACCTGCGGCATGGGCGGCTGCATGGCGACACCGTTGAACACGCGGTTGCAAACCTGGATGGTCCCGTCTTCTTTTCAAAGTGCGCGCTTTCGCCTTGCCGTGCGGGCGCCGGCCCTGCTGGTGCTTTTGAAAAGACGATTTTTCAACCTCTGGAGTTTTTTCATGAACGCAATTGCAGACGCAGGGCTCCGCTGGGGCGCTCCCTCGTATGTCCGAAACCAGGCCATGCTGGCCTGGGTGGGAAAGATGGCCGCTTTGACCCAGCCCCAGCGGGTGGTCTGGTGCGATGGTTCGGACGAAGAGTACCAGCGCCTGTGCCAGCAACTGGTCGATGCCGGAACCTTCCGCAAACTCAACCCGGCGAAGCGTCCCAATTCCTTCCTGGCCTGCTCCGACCCGAGCGATGTGGCGCGCGTCGAGGACCGCACCTTTATCTGCTCCGAAAACGAGCAAGACGCCGGCCCGACCAACAACTGGATGGCCCCCGCCGCGATGCGGGACCTGCTGCAGAACGGCCAGCCCGATGGCAAACCTGCGTTGTTCGAGGGCTGCATGCGCGGACGCACGATGTATGTGGTGCCGTTCTCCATGGGACCGCTGGGGTCGCATATCTCGCATATCGGCATCGAACTCTCGGACAGCGCCTATGTGGCCGTCAACATGAAGATCATGACACGCATGGGCCGGGCGGTCTACGACGTGCTGGGCGAGCACGGTACGTTCGTTCCGTGTGTGCACAGCGTCGGCGCGCCTCTGGAGTCGGGCCAGAGCGACGTGTCCTGGCCCTGCAACAAGACCAAGTACATCGTCCATTACCCCGAGACCCGCGAGATCTGGTCCTACGGCTCAGGCTACGGCGGCAATGCGCTGCTTGGCAAGAAATGTTTCGCGCTGCGTATCGCCTCCACCATGGGACGTGCGGCCTCGCTGGGGGACGCGCCGGGCTGGCTGGCCGAGCACATGCTGATTCTGGGCGTGACCAACCCCGAAGGCAAGAAGTACCACGTGGCGGCTGCCTTCCCCAGCGCCTGCGGCAAGACGAACTTCTCGATGCTGGTGCCCCCGGCCGGTTTTGAAGGCTGGAAGGTCACCACCATCGGTGACGACATCGCCTGGATCAAGCCCCACCAGGATGGACGCCTCTACGCGATCAACCCCGAAGCCGGTTATTTCGGGGTTGCACCGGGCACCAATCTGGCCACCAATCCCAACTGCATGGCCAGCCTGGACAAGAACGTCATCTTCACCAATGTCGCGCTGACCGATGACGGCGACGTCTGGTGGGAAGGCATGGAAAAAGACACCGGCGCGCTGCCGGCGCATCTGATCGACTGGCAGGGCCAGGACTGGACGCCCGAGAGCGCCGCCCAGAGTGGCACCGACGGCCGGCGGCGCCTGGCCGCCCATCCGAACTCCCGCTTCACCGTGGCGGCCACCAACAACCCCGCGCTCGACAGCGCCTGGGACGACCCGGCCGGTGTGCCGATCGACGCTTTCATCTTCGGTGGCCGGCGTTCCACCACCGTGCCGTTGATCACCGAGGCGCGCAGCTGGGTCGAAGGCGTCTACATGGCGGCGACCATGGGTTCCGAAACCACCGCCGCCGCCGCCGGCCAGCAGGGCGTGGTACGCCGTGACCCGTTTGCCATGCTGCCATTCATGGGCTACAACATGAGCGACTATTTCCAGCACTGGCTGGGCATGGGCCAGAAGCTGGCGGCATCGGGCGCCCGGCTGCCCCGCATCTACACCACCAACTGGTTCCGCAAGGGCGCCGACGGCAAGTTCGTCTGGCCCGGTTATGGCGAAAACATGCGGGTGCTGAAGTGGATGATCGACCGCATTGAGGGCACCGCCCCGGGCCACGAGCATGTGTTCGGCATCAGCCCGGCCTATCAGGAACTCAACTGGACCGGCCTGGACTTCAGCTCCGAACAGTTCAACACCGTGACCAGCATCGACAAGGCCGCCTGGAAGGCTGAACTGCAGCTGCACGCCGATTTGTTCCAGCAACTGGCGTACCACTTGCCGCCGGAGCTGCAGGAAACCAAGGCGCGCATCGAGACCCGGCTCGCCGCCTGAGGAGTCGGCCCTGGGTCCGCCGCCGAGCGAATACACTCGGCACGGCTGTTGCTGTGGCTGGGTAGTAGGAGTTCTCGCATGCGGATCAGCCTGCGGGCGTGTCAATCCGCGGCCTGACCCAGCGGGCTGGTGTGGATCGTGCGTAGCGGACGGCGGCTGGCGCGCCACTTGCCTGCCGCGATCACCAGCACAGCTCCGAGCGCCGGCGCCACCCGATGGAAGTTCGGGTGCGCATAGCTCCAGTCGCTGATTGCCGGGTCGGACAGGGCCATTTCTCCAGCAACCCAGCCCAGCAGACCGGCGCCCAGGGTGATGATCACCGGAAAGCGGTTCATCAGTTTCAGGATCAGCGTGCTGCCGTAGATGATCAGTGGGATGCTGATGCCAAGACCGATGACCAGCAGCAGCAGATTGCCCTTGGCCGCCGCGGCCACGCCGATCACGTTGTCCACGCTCATCACCAGATCCGCCAAGATGATGGTCTTGATCGCGCCGGTCAGATGGGCATGGCCCACCAGATCCGCCTCGTCTTCCTCGCCCTGGAGCAGGCCCACGCCGATCCAGAGCAGCAAAGCGGCGCCCAGCAGCTTGAGGTAGGGCAGGCTCAGCAGGTAGATCGCAAAGAACGTCAGCACGATGCGCAACACGATGGCGCCGATGCTGCCGAACAAGATGGCCTTTTTCTGTTGCGCTGGCGGCAGGGAGCGCGAGGCCAGCGCGATCACGACCGCGTTGTCGCCACTCAGCACGATGTTGATCATGATGATCTCCAGTAGCGCGAGCCAGAATTCCGGCGTCATCAGGGTGGCCATCGGTGTCTCCTTGGGTGATGTGTTTCATGCCGGAGCGTGGCGCCAGTCACCGGCAAGGATAGGCAGCGCAGCTTTCAGGGCTCTGCCGTCCGGCTGTCGCCAGGCTTACAAAATGGAGCCTGGTGCCGGCTGCCGGGGCGGCGGGAAATGCACGCTGAAGGTGTTGCCGATGCCGTCGCGGTCTTCCTCCAGGCTGATGCGGGCCTGATGCAGTGTGGCGATCTCGCGCACGATCGCAAGGCCCAGGCCACTGCCCTCGGCTTGCGTGCCCAGCAGGCGATGGAAGCGTTCGAAGATCCGGGCTCGCTCGGAGACCGGGATATACGGGCCGTCGTCGCTGACGGACAACTGCGCCTGGCCATCGGACGCCTTGGTCACGGCGACTGTGACCTGCCCGCTCTGCCGGCTGTAACGGATGGCGTTGTCGATCAGGTTGTTGATGCGTTCGCGCAGCCGATCCGTATCACCGTCGATCAGGACAGCGTCCTGTGCGGCCTCAAATCCCAGGTCGATACCGCGCCGCAGCGCGTCCGGTACCCAAGCCATCGCCACGTCCATGGCCAGGGCATTCAGGTCGATGGCCTGCAGGCGCACGGTGTCTGCCGCGCCAGGCTCGTTGCGCGCCAGCGAGAGCAGTTGACGCACCAGGCGCGACAGGCGGTCGGCACCGACATGCAACTGGGCCAATGAATGGTGCATGCGTGCCGGATCGGTTTCGCGCGAGGCCAGCTCGATCTGCGCCTTGAGTCCGGCGACCGGTGTCTTGAGCTGGTGTGCGGCATCGGCGATGAAGCGGTTCTGGAAATCCAGCGTCTTGTCCAACCGGGCAAACAAGGCGTTCACCTCCTGGGCCAGTGGCTTCACTTCTGCGGGCACATCGCGCAGGTCGATCGGGCTCAGGTCCAGGTGCGAGCGGTTGGATACCGCCGCCTGCAGACGCCGAAGCGGCAGCAGCCCGCGCGGCACGCCCAGGTAGACCACCAGGCCGGCCAGGACGATCAGCAGCAACTGCGGAATGACGACGCTGGCGAGGATCTCCCAGGCCAGCCGATGGCGCCGGTTCAATGTTTCGGCGACCTGCACCAGCACCTGGTCCGAGGCGTCCGCGCTACCGCCGTAGGGCAGCCAGGCCACACCATGCGGATCGGCGCGCCGTGCAGCACGGCATCGTGGAACTGCGGCGGGTCGTTGCTGCTCGGCGCCAGGCCGGAGCGCGCAATAGCCGGGTCCCCGCCCAGCATGGCGCCGCCTGACAAATCCAGCCGGAAATAGACCTGGTCGTCCTGGTTGACCCGCAGCAAGCGTTCGACGGTTGGCGACACATCCAGCCGTGGACCCCGGCCGTTGGAGTGCCCATGCAGGACCACCTCGCGCGCGATCTCGAGCAGCGATCGGTCATGTGCACGGTTCGAAAAACTGAGCGAAGTCCCGTAGCTGACGGCGGTATCGACGACCAGCAGAGCCAGCAAGGGGCCGAGCAGCCAGGCCAGCAGCTTGTATTGCAGACGCGGCTCAGTCGGGCCCACTTTTGCGCTCCATGAGGTAACCCATGCCGCGCACGGTACGGATCTCGCAGCCAAAGGCTTCGAGCTTCTTGCGGATTCGGTGCACGTAGACTTCGATCGCGTTCGGTCCGACTTCGTCGCCCCAGCCATACAGGTGGTTGACCATCTGTTCCTTTCTGACCACATGGCCCTGGCGCGACAATAGCAACTCCAGCACCGCGAACTCCCTGGCCGACAGTTCCATCGGCTGCCCCGCGTGGCAGACCCGACGCGCCACCGTGTCCAGGCGCAACCCGCCGTGCAACAGGGAGGAGCCCGGCTGGGTGCTGCCGCGCCGCAGCAGGGCCCGCACTCGGGCTTCGAACTCTGGCAGATCGAACGGTTTGGCGAGATAGTCGTCCGCTCCGAGATCCAGGCCTCGCACCCGATCCGCCAGCGTGTCCAATGCCGTCAGCATCAGCACCGGCACGGACGACTTGCGAGCGCGCAGCCGACGCAGCACCTCCAGGCCGTCGATGCCCGGCAGGCCGATGTCCAGGATGGTCAGGTCGTAGAGCTCCAAGGCCAGCGCCCGGTCGGCTTCTTCACCGTTGTCGGCAACATCCACGGCATAGGTTGACTGGACCAAAGCGCGGCACAGTGCATCGGCAAGTATCTGGTCGTCTTCGGCGAGAAGAATTCGCATGGCGGCTCCCGTGCCGCGCGGGCGGCGAACAGCGCAACAGAAGACTGCCAATCGTACGGCAATGCCCGAGCCGACCGTAAAAAAGCCCTGCGGGGCAGGGCTTGGTGTGGTTCGGCCGGTGGTGCCGGCCTGCCGTTGCCGTTGCGGCTGCTTCAGCCCGGCTGGCAAACCTGGTGCATGGGCAGACCTGTCACCGGCGAGCTGCGAAACATGTGGCGCGGACCGGTGTAGGCGGCATTCAGTGTGCCGACCGGACGGTGATCCAGCCATGCACGGCCGTGGGTCAGTTCGACCTGGCATCGCGCTTCGCGGGCACGTTCCATGGCACCCTGCAAATCGGCCATGATGCGCGGGTCGCGCTGCGCAAGCGACCACAGCGCTGCGTCGGCCTGTCGGTCGGCACGGCCCATGCGCCAGGTCGTGGTGGTGGCAAGCAGGCCGCGCGCTGCGCTGCGGGCGGAGTCTGCCAGCAAGGCGATGGCCGCAAAGCCGACGGCCCACAGGACGGACCAGCCGAAGAGCAGGTGCCCGTCGGCATGTGAATCGATCAGCGCGTCGGCTGCGACCAGCAGAGCAGCCACGATGGCGGCCAGCAGCATTGCAGCCAGTGGCCGGGCGGTGGGGTTATCAATGGCGGGGGATGCGCCAGGGGTCTGGCGGCTGGGTGCAATGGCCGGAGGTGGGGCCATCAGGGGTGTGATCAGCATAGGTATGTCTCTTTGGAGGGTGCAGGGCAAGTGCGGCGGAACGACCCGAATGCTAGGGTTTACCCGATGAGAAATCCAATTAAAGTTGGTGATGCGTGTTATTCGCCGTCGTGATGGGATAGCCCCGCAACGATCGACAGCGCGGGCACGGCCTGACCTTCAGATGCAGCGCGCCGGCCGCCGCGAAGCCGGCAGGTGGCGGTGGCTGAAGGGCCAGACGGGTGCCGGCTCGCCGGACAGTTCGGCATCGTTTTCGGCGCGGCAGCGTGCCAGCTGCAGTTCGGTCATGAGGCGCGGGTCGGCCAGCGCGAAGCTCCAGGTGCGTTCGTCTTCCCGCTGGCGGGCGCGGGCACGGGACCAGCTCTCGAAGGCCGTCGCGAGCCGGTCCGACCATCCTCGGGTGGCCTCGGCGAACAGCAAGACAGCGCCGAACAGCACCGCCCACAAGCCGATCCACGCCAGCACCATCCGGCCATCGGCCCAGGAATTCACGACCTGGTCCGCCACGACGACCCATGCCGAGAAGGCGCCAGCCAAGAACAGCGCGACCAGACGCTTGGCGCCGCGGAAACGGGTGCCGATCTGCCGGGCCGCCTGTAGCGCCGACGCAACGCGTTCGACACCGGCGTGGGTGGTGGGGAAGTCCGGGTGGGTGAAGCTGGTCATGGTGTTCCTTTCAACATGGATACAGGGTTCTCTGCACGGCGCAATACTAGGGTTAACGCTAATATCGCTCCACTTTATATTAGTGATTGAATACATTCATGCTATTGATGTATTGAACCGCTGATGCCTTTGTCGCCCCACCAGCCCAACTTCCGCACCCTCGACCTGAACCTGCTGCGGGTGTTCGACGAGGTCATGGCCGAGCGCAGCCTGACCCGGGCAGCGCGCAATCTCGCCCTGACCCAGCCGGCGGTCAGCAATGCCTTGCGGCGCTTGCGTGACACGCTGGGGGACGAACTGGTTCGCCGCAGCGGGCAGGGCATGGAGCCCACGCCAAGGGCACTGGTGCTGTGGCCGGCGGTGCGTGATGCCTTGCGCCAGTTGCAGCAGTCGTTGGCGCCCAGCCGTTTTGATCCGGCCCAGGCCGACAGCACCTTTGTGCTGGCCATGGCCGACGCCACTGCCGCCGAACTGGTGCCGCGGTTGGTGGACATCATCGAGGCCGAGGCACCTGGCGTATCGCTGCGCGTCGTGCCGCTGGCGACGCGGGACCCGCGCAAGCTGCTCGATGACGAGGCAATCGACCTGGCGGCCGGCTACTTTCCGGCGGTGCTTGCCGATTTGACGGCACGCGCACAGGTGGGCAAGGCGGTCGCCTTCGCCACGCAACGCCTGTATGACGGTGAGTATGTGTGCGTGATGCGTGCCGGCCACCCGCTGGCCAGCGGGCCGCTCACCCTGAACCGCTTCTGCGCTGCACGCCATCTGCTGGTCAGCTTCAGCGGGCGACCTTTCGGATTCATCGACGAAGCCCTGGCCACGCTCGGCCGCGAGCGGCGGGTGGTGCTCACCGTCAATCAGTTCTTCACCGCTGGCCGCGTCGTGGCCAACTCCAACCTGCTGACGGTGCTGCCGCGCCACTTTGTGGGGGTCACGGGCATAGCCGATGCGCTGGTGTTGCGCAATTTGCCGTTCGCGGTGCCTGCGGTCCATGTCGACGCCTTGTGGCACGGGCGGCGTGACCCGGACAGCGCGCACCGCTGGCTGCGCGATGCCATCCGGCGGTCGGTGCAGCTGCCGCCTGCAGCGTGAGGCGGCACGCGCATGAAGATTCAGCTACTGTCCGACCTGCACCTCGAGGTGCATCCGGGTTTCACGCCACCGCCAGCGCCCGGCGCCGACGTGCTGGTACTGGCCGGCGACATCGGCTCCTACCAGAAGGGCTCGCAGTTGGGCGATGAAGAGTTCGGTCTGCGCCGCTTCTCACCGCTGCACGGCTGGCCCACCCCGGTGATCTATCTGCCCGGAAACCATGAGTACGACGGACTCGACTTCGACCAGGCCCATGCGCGGCTGCGTGCGACCTGCGCGCGGCTGGGCATGCACTGGCTGGAGCGCGAGGTGCTGCTGCTGGGCGGTGTGCGTTTTGTCGGCACCACGCTGTGGACCGATTTCGACGCCCTGGGGCCGTCGCCCGACCAGCCGGGCGCGACCCTGGGCCGGCAACTTGCAGCGCGCGAGAAGGCATTCCGCGCGGCCAACTATTACCTGCGCACGACCGGCAGCACCCGTGGCGGCGAACCGCTGCTGGCGGCACAGGTGCGCGAGCTCGCACTGGAGTGCCGGCAGTGGCTGCAGAGCGTATTGGCGCAAGCCTTCAATGGCACTACGGTGGTGGTGACCCACTTCGCACCCAGCCTGCGCAGTGCCGATCCACGTTATGGCCTGACTCCCGGCACCGCCGGATTCTGCAATGCCTGGGACGATCTGCTGGCCGGGGCCGACCTCTGGCTGCATGGCCATCTGCATGCGCCGAGCAACTACCTGCACGGCAGGTGCCGGGTGGTGGCCAACCCGATGGGCTATGCGCGCAAGAACGAGCAGCTCGCCTTTCGGGTTGACCTGTTGATTGATACGGATCAAGCAGCGGTACTGGCTCAGCGATAAACTGGTTTTTCCCACTCCACGAGACCGACCATGAAGATCCTGCTCGCTGCCGATGGCAGCCCGTACACCAAGAAGATGCTGGCCTATCTGGTGACGCACGACGACACCTTTTCACCGAAGAACGACTACACCCTGTTCACCGCGGTCATGCCTTTGCCGCCGCGGGCCCGATCGGTGTTGGGCAAGGAGATGGCCGACACCTACCATGTCGATGAGTCCGAGCGTGTGCTGGCGCCGGTTGCCAAGTTCCTGCTGCGCCACGGGATCGACGCCAAGAGCGTCTGGAAGGTCGGGTCAGCGGGCGAGACCATCGCCAAGTTTGCCGAGTCCGGCAAATTCGACCTGCTGCTCATGGGTTCGCACGGCCACGGCGCGCTCGCCAATCTGGTGATGGGGTCGGTTGCGACGCAGGTGTTGGCGCATTGCCGTGTGCCGGTTCTGCTGGTGCGCTGAACACCGGCTGCAGCCGACACTGGCTCAACGGGCGTTAAGCCCTTCGAAACAGGTTGCGAGCACCAGGTCGATGATCTCGTCGCTGGTGTGCTGCCCCCCCATCTGCAGGAATTCGAGCACCGGGTCGCAGGCACGCGCATACAAGGTGTAGAGCACCGCGATGGCCGGAAACTTGCCGCTGATGCTGCCATCGGCCTGGGCGGCCTCGATCCAGGCGCCCAACCGGTCGCTGACCTCCATCAGGCCATCCATGTACTCACGGTTGGCCATCAGTGTGGCGCGCAGGCTGGAGTTCTGGCTGGGCAGCGAGGGCATATCCCCGGCCAGCTTGAGCGCCATGGTCCAGCGCACGGCGCCGCGCAGATTCTCCAGCGGGGTGGCCTGGTCGGACAGCGCGCCGAAAAACTCCTGCGCCCGACGCATCACACGCACCATGGCGGCCGCTGCCAGGTCTTCCTTGCTCGGGAAATGCTTGTACAGGCTGGCCTTGGCAATACCGACCCGGCCCGCCACTTCGTCCACCGTCATCGCCTCGAAGCCCTTTTCGGCGAGCAGGCGGTTGACCGCCTGCACAATCGCGTCCTCGCGCACCTGGAGCATCTGCTCCTTGAAGGAAACGCGTGGGGCAGACCTGGAGTTCATGGCAAGAGTTTAGCTGCTCCCCGGTGCGGGCCCCACCGGGTCGGCCGGCCCGGGTGGTTGTCCTCAATGACGCTGGGTGAAGGCCTGGCGGTAGCGGTCGACGGTGAGACCTGCCAGGCTGTTCTCGGTCGGTTTGCCAGACAGCAGGTCGGCCATCACGCGCCCGGTGCCAGTCGCCATGGTCCACCCGAGCGTTCCATGGCCGGTGGCGAAGTACAGGTTCGGGTAGGGCGAGCCGCCGACCACGGGTGTGCCGTCCGGGATCATGGGGCGCAGGCCGGTGCGGAACTCGCCACGCGCGACGCTGCCAGCGCGCGGGAACAGGTCGGTCAAACCATGGTTGAGGGTCTTGCGGCGGGCCTCGCGCAGCGCCAGGCTGTAACCGGACAGCTCGGCGGTTCCGCCGACCCGGATGCGCCGGCCCGGTCGAGCAACTCAAAAGGTACACCGTACTGTTTCAGGATCTCGATGTCCTTGCCGGTGCCATCGAGCTGCTTGTGCGTGCGAAACAGTTGCAGCGTTCCCTGGGTGCCGTGGTCGTAAGCGATACCGGTGTCCGCGCGCAGTTGCCGCAGGCAGTCCCGGCTGTAGTCGGCCAATCGCACCATGCGCCCCTTGTTGATCGCATGCAGGGCCTCGGTGCAGTTGCGCAGCATCGACGGGCCCCAGCGCCACATCGCCACATCGCCGGGTCGAGCATCGGCCAGATCACCAGCGGGCTATGCTGCATCATGGTAGCGGGCCGCCCGCCAGCCGGCACCACGCGGGCCATGGGTTACCATGAAGCCACGTCCCTCACTCCCCACTTCCATGGCCGATTTATCCCCTTTCCATCTGGCCTTTGCCGTCTCCGACCTAGCGCTCGCGCGCGGCTTTTACGGTGACCTGCTGGGTTGCCCGGAGGGCCGCTCGTCGCCCGATTGGATCGACTTCGATTTCTTCGGCCACCAGATCGTGGCCCACCTCTCCCCCGACGGAGCCAGTCAAGGCGCCACCAGTTCCGTGGATGGTCATCAGGTGCCGGTGCGCCATTTCGGTATTGTGCTGACCATGCCGGAATGGGGTGCGCTGGCCGACCGGCTGCGCAGCGCCGGCACCCGCTTCGTGATCGAGCCCTATGTGCGGTTCAAAGGGCAGGTGGGCCAACAGGCCACCATGTTTTTCCTGGACCCGTGTGGCAATGCGCTGGAGTTCAAGGCCTTCGCCGACCGCTCGCAGCTGTTTGCCAAATAGCCTCGTCCCCCATGACCGCGCCTGTCAACACGCTCACGATCGACATCGTCTCGGATGTCGTATGCCCCTGGTGCTACATCGGCAAGCGCAAGCTCGAAGCCGCGCTGGCCCTGCCGGGTGCGGCCGGCCTGCCGCAGGTCGAGGTGCGCTGGCACCCATTTCAGCTCAATCCCGATCTGCCCACCGAAGGGGTGTCCCGCCAGCAATACCTGGAAGAGAAATTTGGCGGGCCGCAGCGGGCCGCCGAGATCTATGACCGTGTGCGCGCGGCCGGCCGCAGCGCCGGCCTGGAACTCAACATCGACGGCATCGCCCGGCAGCCCAACACGCAGGCGGCGCATGCCCTGATTGCCTTTGCGCAGCAGGCCGGTGGCGACACCGGCGGTGACATGAAGGAGCGTCTGCTCCAGGCTTATTTCGTCGAGAACCGATTCATCGGCGACATCGAGGTGCTGGTCGACATCGCCCGCCAAGCCGGTCTCGATGCCGATGCCGCGCGCACTTTCGTCAGCGATCCGGCGCAACTGGAAGCGGTGGCGCAGGCCGATGCGCAGGTCCGCGGGATGGGCATCGGCGGTGTGCCCTTCTTCATCTTCAACCAGAAACTGGCCGTGTCGGGCGCGCAGGACCCTGCCACCTTGCTCGATGCCATGCAGCAGGCGGTCGCAGCTGCCGAATGACGCGCAAGGAGCACCTCGACCCGCTCGCCGTGGGCCTGTTGCTGGCCTGCTGTCTGGTCTGGGGTGTCCAGCAGGTATTGGTCAAGGCCACGATCGGGGAGATCGCGCCGGTATTCCAGGCGGCGGTGCGGTTTGCAGCGGCGACCGTGGTGCTCTGGGCCTGGTGCCACTGGCGCGATATCGCGCTGTTCAACCGCGATGGCCTGTTGCGCGCGGGCCTGCTGGCAGGCGCCCTGTTTGCGATCGAGTTCGCCTTTCTCTTCAATGCGCTGGTCTACACCACGGCTTCGCGCGTCACGGTGTTTGCCTATACCGCGCCGTTCTGGGTTGCGGTTTTTCTGCCATTGGTCGTGAAAACCGAGCGGCTGCGGCCCGTGCAGTGGGCCGGGCTGCTGCTGGCCTTCGTGGCGATCGTGTTTGCCTTCCGCGATGGTCTGGGTGGCCCGGGCAGCGCCGAACAGTGGTTCGGCGACCTGCTCGCGCTGGCGGGCGGCATGGCCTGGGGCCTCACCACCGTCGTCATCCGTGGCTCCGGGCTGACGTGCCTGTCGGCCGAGAAGCTGCTGTTCTACCAGGTGGCGGTGAGCGCGGTGACGTTGCCGTTCGTGAGCCTGGCCCTGGGCGAGCCCTGGAATTGGTCCTGGTCTGCCTTTGGCTGGCTGTCCATGCTGCTGCAGACCCTGGTCGGCGCGTTTGCGAGCTTCCTTGTCTGGATGTGGCTGCTGGGGCATTACCCGGCCACGCGTCTTTCGGCCTTTGTATTTCTCACGCCGGTGTTTGCCATGGTGGCCGGTGCGCTTTGGCTGCAGGAGCCGGTGAGCCTGCAACTGGTGGTGGCGGTGGCGCTGGTGGCGGTGGGCATCTTGCTGGTGAACCGGCCTGCCCGCTGAGAGCCGCCGACCCTCAAGGGGCGGTGCGCCGGTACTGCATGGCCTCTGCAAGATGCGGCACCTGCGTTGTATCGGCCTGTGCCAGATCGGCGATGGTGCGCGCCACTTTCAGTACCCGGTGGGTGGCCCGCGCCGACCAGCCCAACCGGGCCGCGGCGGTGTGCAGAAACTGCAGCGCCGCCGGGTCGAGTTGCAGGTGGGCGTCCAGATCGCGCACCTGCAGCGCCTGGTTGGGCTTTCCCTGGCGGTGCAGTGCGCGGCTGCGGGCCTCCAGGCAGCGCGCACGCAGTACGGCGGTCGATTCGCCCAGTGGCGCCTGCACCAGTTCGCTGGCAGGAATGGCCGGAACGTCCACATGCAGGTCGATGCGGTCCATCAACGGGCCGCTGAGGCGCGACTGGTAGCGCTGCACCTGGTCGGGCGTGCAGCGACAGGCTTTGTGCGGGTCGCCCAGATAGCCGCAGGGACAGGGGTTCATGGCGGCCAGCAGCTGAAAGCGCGCCGGGAACTCGCAGCGCCGCGCCGCCCGGGCGATGGTGATGGTGCCGGTTTCCAGCGGCTCGCGCAGGGCTTCCAGCGCCGATCGCGCAAACTCCGGAAATTCGTCGAGGAACAATACGCCATGGTGGGCCAGCGAGATTTCGCCGGGGCGGGGCGGTGAGCCGCCGCCCACCAGGGCGACCGCACTGGCGCTGTGGTGCGGGCTGCAGGTCGGGCGCTGGGCCCAGCGATCCAGCGAGAAGCGGCCGGCCAGGCTGGAGATGGCGGCGCTTTGCAGGGCCTCGTCGACGGTCATCGGGGGCAGCAGGCCGGCGAAACGCTGTGCCAGCATGGATTTGCCGGAGCCGGGTGGCCCGGTCATCAACAGGCTGTGCCCGCCCGCCGCTGCGATTTCCAATGCGCGCTTGGCGCCGCGGTGGCCTCGCACGTCGGACAGGTCGTCGTGGACCGCATCGACCAGCCTGGGCGCCGCCTCGACCACGCCCCAGCCGGGGCCTGGCTCCTGCGGCGCGGCATCGACCGTGACTGGCAGGAAATGCCGCACCACGTCCAGCAGGTGCTGTGCGCGATACACCCGGGCGCCGGGCACCAGTGCGGCCTCCAGTGCGCTCTCCGGTGGCAGCACCAGGCGCGCAGCGACCTGGCGCATCTGCAGCGCCAGGCTCATGGCCAGCGCACCGCGGATCGGGCGCAATTCGCCGGAAAGTGACAACTCGCCGGCAAACTCATGTCCGGCCAGACGTGCCGCGTCTATCTGACCGCTGGCGGCCAGGATGCCGACCGCGATCGGCAGGTCGAATCGCCCAGAGTCCTTGGGCAAGTCGGCCGGCGCCAGGTTCACGGTGATCTTCTTGTTATGCGGAAACTCCAGGCCGGCGTTCTGGATGGCCGAGCGCACGCGTTCGCGCGCCTCTTTGACCTCCACGTCGGCCAGCCCCACCAGCGTGAAGCTCGGCAGGCCGTTGGCCAGGTGCACCTCGACAGTGACCGCGGCGGCGTCGAGGCCGAGCAAAGCCCGGCTCTGCACCGATGACAAGCCCATGAAACGCCTTTTGGGTTGATGCACCGAAATGGAGTGCGTGCCGATTGATGCACTATTTGAGTGCAACCTTGTTTTTTGTTGCAGCGGGTTGCCTTGTCTGCCATTGGGCACCAGGGAGGGCGCCACTGGCATCCACGCATGGGGCGAGGCGTGTGGCACGGTATGTGCATCTGGCCGATGGTCATCAACCGAAGCTGGAGGAACCCATGTCTACCAAAACCCTGAGCATCCTGTGCGCAGCCCTCGCCGCCTCGGCCATCGCACCCGCCTACGCAGCCGATCCGGACTACACCCTGGGCTTCAACGGCGGCGTAGTCACCGACTACCGTTTCCGCGGCATTTCCCAGAGCTCCTTCGACCCAGCCATCCAGGGTGGGGTGGACTTCTCGCACAAGAGCGGCTTCTATCTCGGCACCTGGGTCTCCAACGTCAAGTGGATCAAGGACTACGTGGGCGCCACCAAAGGCTCGACCGAGATCGACTTGTATGGCGGCTTCAAGGGTTCGCTGACCTCAGACATCGGATTCGACATCGGTGCGATCCGCTACCAGTACCCCGGCAACACGGCCGGCGCCGTGCTGGCCAATGCCAACACGTCCGAGATCTATGGCGCGCTCAGCTACGGCCTGTTCAGCGCCAAGTACAGCCGCGCAGTCAGCAACTTCGTTGCCAACCCGGCCAGTTCGGGCAGTTCGTACTTCGAACTCAACGCCGGCTTCGACCTGGGCAATGGCTTCACGCTGTCGCCCCACCTGGGCTATCAGCGGGTGGCCAACGTGGTGGGCAACACCGGCAATTACACCGACTACGCGATCACGCTGACCAAGGGCTTCGGCAACGGCTTCGCACTGAGCGCGGCTGCCATCGGCACCAATGCCAAGCGCGCTTTCTACACCAACCCCCCGGACGGCAAGAACCTCGGCAAGAGCACGCTGGTTGTTGGCGCCAAGTACAGCTTCTAAACAGGAGACCGCCATGAAATTGGTTGCTGCAGTCATCAAACCCTTCAAGCTCGACGAGGTGCGTGAAGCCCTCTCGGCGATCGGAGTGCAAGGCATCACGGTCACCGAGGTCAAGGGCTTCGGTCGCCAAAAAGGCCACACCGAGCTGTATCGCGGTGCCGAGTACGTCGTCGACTTTCTGCCCAAGGTGAAGGTCGAAGCCGCTGTGTCCGACGACCTGGTGGACCGGGTCATCGAAGCCATCGAAGCGGCGGCCCGCACCGGCAAGATCGGTGACGGCAAAGTATTTGTCTATGACCTCGAACAAGTCGTGCGTATTCGCACGGGCGAAACCGGAAAGGAAGCCTTGTGAAAAAGCTATTGATATCCCTCACCCTCGGCCTGGGCCTGCTGATGGGCGGCACAACCGCCATTGCGCAGACCGCTGCTGCACCTGCGGCCTCCGAGGCCAGCGCACCAGCGCCGGCGGCCGCCCCCGCTGCTGTTGTATCCGACGCCGCTCCGGCAGTGGCTGCGGCACCCGTTGCCAACAAGGGCGATGTCACCTGGCTCATCACGGCGACGCTGCTGGTCGTCATGATGGGCGTCCCCGGCCTGGCCCTGTTCTACGGCGGTCTGGTGCGCAGCAAGAACATGCTGTCGGTGTTGATGCAGGTCTTCGTGACCTTCTCGCTGATCGTGGTGTTGTGGTGCGTCTATGGCTACAGCCTGGCTTTCACCGAGGGCAACGCATTCATCGGCGGCTTCGACCGGCTGTTCATGAAAGGCCTGTTCGATCCCGCGACCGGCACATTCGCAATGGCTGCGACCTTCAGCAAGGGCGTCTACATTCCAGAACTGCTGTTCGTGGCATTCCAGGCGTCTTTCGCCGCCATCACCTGCTGCCTGATCGTCGGTGCGTTCGCCGAGCGCATCAAGTTCTCGGCGATGCTGCTGTTCATGGTGCTGTGGTTCACCTTCAGCTATACGCCGATCGCCCACATGGTGTGGTACTGGATGGGCCCGGATGCGTATGCCTCCAAGGAAGTCGCCGACGCGATGACTGCCAAGGCGGGCCTGATCTGGCAGTGGGGTGCGCTCGACTTCGCTGGCGGCACGGTGGTGCACATCAATGCGGCGATGGCCGGCTTGGTGGGTGCCTACATGATCGGCAAGCGCACGGGTTACGGCAAGGAGTCCATGGCGCCGCACAGCCTGACGCTGACCATGGTCGGTGCCGCGCTGCTGTGGGTGGGCTGGTTCGGCTTCAATGCGGGTTCCGCACTTGAAGCCAGCAACAGCGCTGTGCTGGCTTTCATGAACACCTTCTCCGCCACGGCTGCTGCTGTGTTGGCCTGGTGCCTGGGTGAAGCCCTGATGCGTGGCAAAGCCTCGATGCTTGGCGCTGCGTCCGGCGCAGTGGCCGGGTTGGTGGCCATCACCCCGGCCTGCGGCAATGTCGGTCTGATGGGCGCCATCATCATCGGCTTCGTTGCCGGCTTCGCCTGCCTGTGGGGCGTCAATGGCCTGAAGCGCATGCTGGGTGCAGACGACTCGCTGGACGTGTTCGGCGTGCACGGCGTCGGCGGCATCGTCGGCGCTTTGCTGACCGGTGTCTTCAACAACCAGGCCATGGGCGGCCCGGGCCTGGTGGGCGACTGGGTTACCGTCACGGTCACCTCGGTGGGCATCATGGACCAGGTCTGGATCCAGCTGAAGGCGGTCCTGCTGACCATTGTCTGGTCGGGCGTGGTGTCGCTGGCGGCCTACAAGATCGTCGACATGGTGATCGGCCTGCGCGTCAGCGAAGAAGAGGAGCGCGAGGGCCTGGACATCTCGGCGCACGGCGAGACAGCTTACAACCGTTGAGGCAGCGCGGCCGGCCCCTGTCACCCAGGAGCCGGCTGAATTGGGTGTTTTGTTTCAGGGTGGTATTCGGTCTGCGCAGGCACCATGCCCGCGCAGACCGTTTTTTTGGGGCCGTTCCGTGCGCATGCACAATGCGCGCTAGGAGGCCCCCCATGCATTCGACCCTTCGCCTTGTCAGCGGCGACCTGCGCTGCGAGATCGTCCCGGCCCTGGGCGCTGCGATTGCCGGTTTGTGGCTCGGTGACCTGGCCGTGCTGCGTTCCACACCAGGCGCCAGCCTGACTTCGGTTCGGGACGCCGGCAGTTACCCGCTGGTGCCTTTTTCCAACCGGATCGGTCACGCGCAGTTGCAGTGGAATGGCACCAGCCACCCGCTGGTGCAGAATTTCCTGCCCGAGCCCCACGCCATCCACGGCATAGGCTTGCAGCGCCCTTGGGCGGTGATGGAGGCCCAGGCCCAATTCGCGCTGCTGTCGTTCCAACACACACCGGATGCATCCTGGCCGTTTGCGTTTGACTGCTCGCAGGCGTTTCGCCTGGGCTCCGATGCGCTGGAGATGTCGCTCAGCGTGACCAACCAGTCCTGGCAGGTGGCACCCTTCGGGCTCGGCTGGCACCCCTTTTTCGTCAAACGGCCACACAGCCACCTGACCTTCACGGCCGGTGGGCGATGGGAGATGGGCCGCGACAAGCTGCCGACCCACCGCACCTTGACCGGCGGGCTCGACACCGATTGCGCCGCGCTGGACGTGGACCACTGCTTCGATGATTTTCAGGGTGCGGTCGAGCTGCGGGACGCTTTGCTGCGCATACGCCTGAGCTCCAGCTTGCGGCGCCTGGTGGTGTTCACCCAGCCGGCGCGCGACTTCGTGGCGATCGAGCCGGTCAGCCATGTCAACAATGCCATCAACCTGGCGGCAGCCGATCCGCGCCTGCGTCTGCAGGATCTGGGTGTGGAACTGCTCGAGCCCGGTCAGACCCTGTCGGCGTCGATGCGCATTGCGGTCGAGCGACGCGCATGAGCCGGCCCGTACGGTTTTTTTGCAGCGCCGGCGTTCAATAAATTCAAACCACCGCCTGCCAGGGTGGTTACCATCCCGCATCATGGATTCAGCATTGTCCCTGCTTGTCGAACGTGTGCGCGCGGCATTGACCGACGCACGTCCGGTGCGCTTGCGAGGAGGCGGCACCAAGGACTTTTATGGGCAGGCTTTGCACGGCGAGGTGCTGGAAACAGGCACGCTGAGCGGTATCGTGTTGTACGAGCCGAGCGAGTTGGTGGTGACCGCCCGCGCCGGGACGCCGCTGACCGATTTGCAGGCGATGTTGGCCGAGCAGGGCCAGTGGCTGGCATTCGATCCGCCGCATTTCGGCCCCGGCGCTACCGTGGGCGGCATGCTGGCCGCCGGCCTGTCGGGCCCGTCGCGGGCCAGCGTCGGGGCCGTACGCGACTACGTGCTGGGCGTGCAGATGCTCAACGGCCGCGCCGAGTTGCTGCAGTTCGGCGGGCAGGTCATGAAGAACGTGGCCGGCTACGACGTGTCGCGCCTGCTGTGCGGGTCGCTGGGCACGCTCGGGATGGTGACCGAGGTGTCGCTCAAGGTGCTGCCCCGCCCGCTGGCACAGGCCACGCTGCGTTTTGCGATCGACCAGGCGGGCGCCCTGAAACAGCTGCAGCGCTGGGCTGGCCAACCACTGCCGCTGCGCGCCAGCTGCTGGGTCCGCGATGCGGGCCAGGAACTGTTGTATGTGCGCCTGGCTGGCGCCCGTGCAGCCGTCGATGCTGCTGTCCGCACGATGGGCGGCCTGCAGGAGGACGATGCCCGCATGGACGCCGACTGGGTTGCCCTGCGCGAGCAGACTCTGCCCTTTTTTGCCCTGGAGGCAGACCAGTGCCTGTGGCGTCTGAGCGTACCCGACACGGCGCCGGAGCTGCCGCTGCCGCCCGAGGCCCAGGCTGAACTGCACGAGTGGGGTGGTGCGCTGCGCTGGGTCAAGGCGCCGCGCTCTGCCATGGCAGCGCTGCGCGCGCTTGCCAGCAACGTGGGTGGTTCGGCCACCTTGTTTCGCCATGCTGCATCGCCTGGCCTGCAGGACACGCCAGTGTTCCAGCCGCTGGCCGAGCCGCTGCTGCGCATCCACCGCGCGCTCAAGCAGCAGTTCGACCCCCAGGGCATCTTCAACCCGTCGCGGTTGTATGCCGGGCTTTGACCGCCAATCCCACGATTGCACCGACCCATGCAGACCCGACTCGCACCCGAATACGCGAACACCGCCGACGGCAAGGCCGCCGAGGCCATCCTGCGCAAGTGCGTGCATTGTGGTTTCTGTACGGCGACCTGCCCCACGTACCAGTTGCTCGGTGACGAGCTCGATGGCCCGCGTGGCCGGATCTACCTGATGAAGCAGGTACTCGAGGGCGAGACTCCGACACGCAGGACACAGCTGCATCTGGACCGCTGCCTGACCTGCCGCAACTGCGAGACCACCTGTCCCAGCGGGGTGGATTATGGCCACCTGGTCGATATCGGTCGCAAGCTCGTGGATGCCAAGGTGCCGCGCCCGGCGGGAGAAGCCGCTTTGCGCTGGGCACTCAAGGAGGGACTGTCGTCGCCAGCATTCGGCCCGGCAATGCGGCTTGGCCAGCAGGTGCGCGGCCTGCTGCCGGCTGCATTGCGTAACAAGGTGCCCGAGCGGCAACCGACGCGCCCCTGGCCGACACGGTCGCATGCGCGCCGGGTGTTGATGCTCGCCGGTTGCGTGCAGCCCACGATGGCCCCCAATATCAATGGCGCCACCGCCCGCGTGCTGGACGCCGCCGGCATCCAGGCAGTCGTGGTGCCGCAGGCCGGTTGCTGCGGTGCGGTCAAGTTCCATCTCAACGACCAGGCGGGCGCCCTGGCCCAGATGCGTGCCAACATCGATGCCTGGTGGCCCGAGGTCGAGCGGGGTGCCGAGGCCATCGTCATGAATGCCTCAGGCTGCGGTGTCACCGTCAAGGACTACGGCCACCTGTTGCGCGACGATCCGGACTATGCGCAGCGCGCCCAGCGCATCAGCGGCCTCACACGGGACCTTGCCGAACTGCTGCCAGCGCTGGTGCCCGCCCTGCAGGCTGCGCGCCCGGGCCTGGCCGATGCTGCCGCGGCGCGTTCCCCCGGGTTGGTGTTCCATCCGCCGTGTACGCTGCAGCATGGCCAGAAGATTCGCGGCGTGGTCGAGCATCAGCTCGGGGCATTGGGCTTCGACATCCGGGTCGCCAACAACGAACCGCATCTGTGTTGTGGCTCGGCTGGCACCTACAGCGTGCTGCAGCCAGTGCTGGCCACGCAACTGCGTGACCGCAAGCTGGGCCACCTGCAGGACATGGCGCCCCAAACCATCGTCAGTGCCAATATCGGCTGCATCACCCACCTGCAATCCGGTACCGCAACGACGGTGCGGCACTGGATCGAGGTGCTGGACGACGCATTGCGCGATTGACCCTTTTTGCAGGCTGCTGACACCACGCTGAAAGCCACTGGCCGACTTCCTGCGCCAGGTTCAGTCGACCGGCGCCACCGGCTGAGCGGCGCCCGGTTCAGCCGAGCGCGGCCTCGATGTCGCTAACCAGGCCGGCCGGCGTGTCGGTCGGCGCATAACGCTGGATGACCTGGCCGTCGCGCCCGACCAGAAACTTGGTGAAGTTCCACTTGATCGACTTGATGCCGAGCAGGCCGGGGGCTTCGGCGCAGAGCCACTGGTACAAGGGGTCGGCCTGGGCGCCGTTGACCGCGACCTTGGCCATCATCGGGAACGTCACGCCATAGTTGAGTTGGCAAAACTGCGCGATCTCGATGTTCTGCCCCGGATCCTGCCCACCAAACTGGTTGCACGGAAAGCCCAACACCACCAGCCCGCGTTCGGCATAGGTCTGGTGCAATTTTTCCAGTCCGGCGAACTGGGGGGTGAAGCCGCACGCACTGGCGGTGTTGACCACTAGCAACGCCTTGCCGCGGAACTGCTCCAGCGCCACAGGATTGCCATCAATCCGGGTGGCGTTGAAATCGTAGACACTGGCCATGAAGACTCCCAAAAGTTGGATCCTGCGCAGGAAAGACGGCAACCTTACCAGCATTCCCCGCATCACGTGCCGGCCGCCGATCGCCCCCGGTCACCTGCGATACTCCGGCCCCATGACATTCTGGTCCATCCGTTTGCGGGACTGGCTGAGGAGCGCCGGCGACAATCATCAGACCGTGGTGGACGAGGCCGTCATGGGCAACCTGCGCCGACTGCGCTGGGTGGTGCTGGCGGTGATCCCGTTGAACCTGGTCTTTGTCGCGATTTTCTGGTGGATCGTCGATGGGGATACTGCAGCACACAGGGTGTGGCAAAACGCGATCGGCTGGTGCCATCTGTTGATGTCGGGATGGCTGTCGTTCCTGGGTTTGCTGGCGTTTTCCCAGGGCCGAGAGCCCCGGCCCGGAGTGGTGGCGTATGCGCTGCATCTGCTGGCGCCCTTGACGGCGCTGCTGTTCGCCGCGACCCTGGCGGCGATCGACCAGATCGTCATGTCCAACATAAGCCCCTTTTTGCTGGGGTGCATGTTTGCAGGTGTGCTGTTCCAGTTGCGACCAGCCGAGGCGATTGCCCTGTATGCGGGCGCATTCGGCTGCTTCTTTTTTGCCATCGGCACCACGCAGGCTGACGCCACCCTGCTACTCAGCAACCGCCTCAACGGGCTGACCGCCTGTGTGCTGGGTGCCGTGCTGTCGGTCGTGCTGTGGCAGCGCAACATCCGCTACTTCCTGCTGCAGCGCGAGCTGAGCCAACGCAATGAGGTATTGACCCGACAGCAGGAAGAACTGCTCTGGCTGGCCAAGCGCGACGCGTTGACGGGGCTGTTCAACCGCGGGGAGTTCTTGCGCCTGGCGGAGGACGAGCTGCTGCGCTCACTGCGCCATGGCACCGACATGAGTGCCATCATGATCGATCTGGACTTTTTCAAGAAGATCAACGACCGCTATGGGCATCCGGCCGGCGACGCGGTGCTTCGGCACACCGCGACCTGCCTGCTGGATGCCGTGCGCGTGACCGATGTCGTGGCGCGCCTGGGTGGCGAGGAGTTTGTGGTGTTGCTGCCCCAGACCCGGCTGGACGCCGCAGTGCTGCTGGCGGAAAAGCTGCTGCGCACGCTGCAGCAGTCTCCGGCACCGGTCAACAGGGGGCTGGAGATCGAGTTCACGGCCAGCCTGGGCGTGGGCAGCCTGCCCGCCGGCCACAGCAGCACCGTCGCCGCCTTGTATGCTGCTGCAGACCATGCGTTATACGAAGCCAAGCGCAAGGGCCGCAACCGGGTTGAGCGAACGGAGTCCGATGGCACCCTGACGCCGTCTGATTTCCAGCGCATGCGCCGCCAGTGACCTGGCGGTGCGCTCCCGGCGTCAACCGTGCAGGTGGTCGTTGCGCGCGATCTCGATGAGATGGTCAATCTCGGTCTTGTGCCGGATGCGGTTGCGCGCATGCCAGCGCTTGATCAACCACATGACCGTGGCCACCACCAGACCGAAAGCGGTGATAGCGGCGAAAGTATGCAGCCCCAGGCCCGCTGACAGGCTGTAGGCTGCGCCCAAGACGAGGATGCAGGCCTGCTCGTTGAAGTTCTGCACTGCGATCGAGCGACCGGCACCCATGAGGTTGTGGCCCCGATGCTGCAGCAAGGCATTCATGGGCACCACCAGAAAGCCGCCCAGTGCACCCAGCAGGATCAGGAACGGGACTGCGACCCAGAGGTTGTCGATGAAGATCAGCAGGATGATCAACACCCCCATGCCGATACCCAGCGGGATCACGCTGGGGCCGTCTTCCAGCCGCATTCTGAGCGATGCCACCACGGCGCCCACGGCCATGCCGATGGCGACCACACCTTGCAGTGCGGATGCCTGCGTGACGGAATATCCCAGCGCCGCAGCGGCCCAGGCCAGCACAATGTAGCGCAGGTTGCCCGCAACGCCCCAGATCAGCGTGGTGGCTGCCAGCGAGATCTGCCCCAGCTTGTCGCGCCACAGCCGGATGTTGCAGGACCAGAAGTCCGGGATGAGGCTGCCGAGTTGCCGCGGCAGTGGCCGCATTGCGACGCCGGTATCGGGAATGCGGGTATTGAACCAGGCGGCTAGCAGGTAAACGAATATCAGCGCACTGATGGCTGCTTCGGGCGCGGTGTCAATGCCGGTATCGAGCAGGGGAAAGTCAAAGCCCAGCAGCCTATGGGAAACCGCCGGGCCCACCAACTGCCCGCCCAGCAGCACGCCGAGGATGATGGACGCAATGGTCAGGCCTTCAATCCAGCCATTGGCCTTGACCAGTTGCGATGCCGGCAGCAGTTCGGTGAGGATGCCGTACTTGGCCGGCGAATACGCCGCAGCGCCCAGGCCCACGATCGCATAGGCCATCAGCGGGTGGGTGCCGAACAACATCAGCAGGCAGCCCGCCACCTTGATCGTGTTGCTGATCAGCATGACCCGGCCCTTGGGCAACGAATCGGCAAACGCGCCGACGAAGGGCGCCAGGATCACATAGAACAGCGCGAACATCGGTACCAATGCGGCCTGTTGCCACTCCGGGGCCTTGCTGCTGCGCAGCAACTGCACTGCGGCGACGAACAAGGCGTTGTCTGCCAGCGAGCTGAAAAACTGCGCGGACATGATGGTGTAGAACCCGCGCTTCATGCAGTGCCCATGGCGTCATCAGGTTTCCTGATACGGTGGTAGATTGATCTGGTCTGCAAGGTGCGCAGGTTATATCATGGTCCCGACACCGTACTGCCCCATGCCCCGCCCCATCCAGGCCACGATTCATACCGATGCCTTGCGTCACAATTTGGCGCGTGCCAGCCAGGCTGCACCGGATGCCCGTGTCTGGGCGGTGGTCAAGGCCGACGCCTATGGCCACGGCATCGAGCGCGCCTTCGAGGGCTTGCGCGCCGCCGACGGTTTCGCGTTGCTGGATCTTGACGAAGCCCAGCGCGTGCGCGCACTGGGCTGGCGTGGCCCCATCCTGCTGCTCGAGGGCGCATTCGAGCCGCGCGACCTGGAGCTGTGCTCCCGCCTCGATTTGTGGCATAGCATCCATTGCGAGGCGCAGGTCGACATGCTGGCCGCCCACAAGACCCACGTCGGCCATCGGGTGTTCCTCAAGATGAATTCCGGCATGAACCGGCTGGGTTTCACGCCGCAGCACTACCGTGCCGCCTGGACCCGCTTGAGTGCCTTGCCCCAGGTCGAGGAAATCTCCCTCATGACCCACTTCAGCGATGCCGATGGCCCGCTGGGCGTGGCACACCAGCTTGCGGTGTTCAACGCGGCCACGCGCGACCTGCCAGGCGAGCGCAGCCTCAGCAACAGCGCCGCGACATTGCGCCACAGCCGGACCAGCGGTCTGATGTCGGACTGGATCCGGCCCGGCATCGCCAGCTACGGCAGTGCGCCAGACTACCCTGAGCAGGATGCCGAGGGCTGGGGCTTGCGGCCCGCGATGACGCTGGCTGCGCGCATCATTGCCGTCCAGCACCTGCAGCCCGGGGATACCGTGGGTTATGGCTCGACCTTCCGGGCCGAACAGGCCCTGCGCATCGGGGTGGTGGCCTGCGGTTATGCCGATGGCTACCCGCGCGTCTGCCCGACCGGCACGCCGGTGCTGGTCGCCGGCGTTCCCAGTCGCACCGTCGGGCGCGTCAGCATGGACCTGCTGACGGTCGACCTGTCTAGCGTGCCCGGTGCAGGCGTCGGCACCGAGGTAACGCTCTGGGGCCGCTCTGCGCAGGGCCCGTGCCTGTCCATTGATGTGGTGGCCCGCTCGGCCGGCACGCTGGGCTACGAGCTCATGTGCGCGCTGGCGCGGCGAGTGCCGGTGGTGGTGGTGTGAGGGCCTGAATGACGCGTTATTTTTGCGCGGCACTTGATGCGCGTCAGCACCCAACGTGGCGCGGTGCGGTGCGCTGGCGTACAGTGGCCTTCCCCTGAGGAAGCGGATGGAATTCAAGGACTATTACCAGCACATGGGTCTGCAGCCGGACGCCACCGCGGACGACATCAAGAAGGCCTATCGCCGCCTGGCACGCAGATACCACCCGGATGTAAGCAAGGAGGGTGATGCCGAAACCCGCTTCAAGGAAGTCGGTGAAGCCAATGAGGTGCTCAAGGACCCCGAAAAGCGCGCCGCCTACGACCGCCTGCGCACCACGGGGAAGGCGGGTCAGGCCTTTCAGCCCCCACCCGACTGGGACACGGGGGTCGAGGGCCGGGGTCGGGGTTTCCAGGGGACGGCCGATGGCGAATACAGCGACTTCTTCGAGGCCCTGTTCCGCAAAGCCGATATGCCCGGTGGCGCCCGGCGCAGGCATCCCGAGGGCTACAGGGCCGCCGGCGAGGACCGGCATGCGCGGATCCAGATCGACTTGCAGGATGCCTACCAAGGCGCACAACGCACGCTGGTACTCCAGGTGCCCGATGTTGATGCGCAGGGCCGCGCGTCGATGCGCGCGCACGAGATCACTTTTTCGGTGCCGCGGGGCGTGCGCGCTGGCCAGCATATCCGGTTGGCCGGGCAGGGCGGGCCGGGCATCGGTGGAGGCGACGCGGGCGACTTGTATCTCGAGATTGGCTTGCGGCCGCATCCGTACTACCGTGTCGACCAGCGCGATGTCTATCTGGACCTGCCGGTGGCACCATGGGAGGCCGCACTCGGCGCGCAGGTGACCGTGCCCACGCCCGGCGGCAAACTTGAGCTAACCGTGCCGCCCGGCTCCGCGGCGGGTCGCAAGCTGCGCGTGCGCGGACGTGGAATTCCGGGCCAGCCGCCGGGCGATTTCTACTTCGTGCTGCAGATCGCCCTGCCCGCTGCGGACACGGCCCCGGCGCATGACGCCTATCGAACATTTGCGGCGCAGTTTGCCGGATTCGATCCGCGTGCCACACTGGAATCCATGCCATGAACCAAGCCGCTGCCGGAGGGAACGCGGGCCGTGTCGCCGCCCATGTCCTGGAAGAACTGACGGCGTTGACGCTGGAGGACCTCTGCCGTGCCTGTGGTGCGCCAACTGCGGTGGTGATCGCGCTGGTGGAGGAAGGCCTGATCGTCCCCGTTGGCAGCGCCACTGGCGAGTGGCGCTTCACCGGCATCCAACTGCGCCATGCGCGAGTGGCAGTGCGCCTGCAGCGCGACCTGGGTGTCAATCCGGCCGGCGCCGCGCTGGCTGTACAACTCATGGACGAGCTGGACCGGCTGCGTGCCGCATGGCAGGCCACCGGCCGTGGGCCCCTGGCCCCACCCTGAACTCGTCCCACTATCATTGCGAGGAGACAGCATGTACCAGCGTATTCTGGTCCCGGTTGATGGCAGCCCGACGTCCCGGCGTGGCCTGCAGGAGGCCCTGGCCCTGGCAAAGCTCACAGGCGGGCAGTTGCGCCTGCTGCATATCGTCGATGAAATGTCCGCTGCCATGAGCATGTCGGGGCAAGGGGTTGTCTCGGCCGACGTGTTCGAGTTGCTGCGCGAAATTGGCGAGCAGGTGCTGGCCGAGGCGCTGGCCGCTGTCCAGGGGCAGCTGGTGCAGGCCGACACGGTGCTGATCGAAGGGTTCTCCGGCCGCCTCTGCGACCACGTACTCGCGCAGGCGCAGCAGTGGCGCGCCGACGTGATCGTGCTGGGATCGCATGGCCGCCGCGGCGTCGGGCGAATGGTGCTGGGCAGCGATGCAGAGCAGATCATCCGCACCGCCCAGGTGCCGGTGCTGGTCGTGCGCGAGGCGGGCCCGGCCCCCTGACCCAGGAGTCGCGGTTTCAGTACAAACCGCGCACCTGCGCATGCAGCCGGGCCAAGCCCAGCAGCGCATCGGTGCAGGGCGTGGCCACGCCGGAGAGCGCGCCGAGTTCGCGCACCGCACTTACCAGCGCGTCCAGTTCCACCGGCTTGCCGGCTTCCACATCCTGCAGCATCGACGTCTTGAACGGGCCGAGCTTGCGCGTGACCGCATGGCGGTCCTCGGGCTGCTGGTCGATGGCGATGCCCAACCGCGCGCCGATGGCCTGCGCTTCTTGCATGACCTGTGAGCAGAATCCGCGCACCAGAGGGTCGTCCAGGATACGGTGGCTGTCCGCGCCGGTGATCGCGCTGACCGGGTTGATGGTCATGTTGCCCCACAGCTTGAACCAGATGTCGCGCTGGATGGCCGTGCTGAGCTCGACCTCGAAGCCGGCACGCTCCAGCAGTGCGCCGAGTGCCTGCGCTCGCGGGCTGCACTGGCCGGCCGGTTCGCCGATGATCAGCCGGTTGCCGAAGGCATGGCGCACCACGCCTGGCGCCAGAACCGCACAGCTGGCGTGCACCACGCTGCCCACCACGCACGCTGCTGGCACCTGCATGTCGATCTCGCCGCCGGGGTCGACCGTCTCCAGGCGCCGGCCGGCCAGCGCGCCGCCGAAGCCCTGCAGGAACCACCAGGGCACACCATTCATGGCTGGCATCACGACCGTATCGGGTCCGAGCAGGGGCGCCAACTGCCGGGCAACGTCACGCATTGCGGTGGCCTTGACCGCAATGATGACCAGGTCCTGCGGGCCCAGTGCCAGGGCCGAGTCGGTTACGGCGACGCGGTGCACTTGAACCGGGGGTCCGCCCGGCGGCCCGCTGTGCAACTGCAGGCCATCGCGCTGCAGCGCAACGAGCGTCCGGCCACGGGCCAGCATCGATACGCTGCAACCGGCGCGCGACAGGCCGGCGCCCAGCCAGCCGCCAATGGCGCCGGCGCCAACGATGCAGATTTTCTGGAAGTCAGGGGTCATGCTGCGCCTGTCGGATGCGCTTGCAAAAGCTGGCGCTGCCCGGTCTGCCGTTTCGGGTTCATGGTCGTGTGCCCGTGCGCATCAGGCATAGGTGCTGTCCTTGCCAGGGGAGGCCACTGCCGCTGGCGCCGCGCTGCCCTTGAACTGCGCCACCAGCGCCGAAGTGCCGCGCACCAGCAGCTGGGTATCGAGGCCCACCGCCACGAACGTGGCGCCCAGATCGAGGTAGCGGCGCGCCAGCGCATTGTCGGCCGTCAGGATGCCTGCCGCCTTACCGGCACGCGTGATGCGCGCAATCGCGTCCTCGATGGCCGACTGCACCTCGGGGTGGCCCGGGTTGCCCACGTGGCCCAGCGAGGCGGACAGGTCAGCCGGCCCGATGAACACACCGTCGATGCCGTCGCTAGCGACAATCGCGTCCAGGTTGGAGAGTGCCAGCCGCGTCTCGGCCTGCACCAGCAGGCAGATCTGGGCATTGGCTTCCCGGGCGTAGTTCGGGTAGCGCCCCCAGCGCGCCGCGCGGGTGCCGGCCATGCCACGCACACCGTCGGGCGGGTAACGGCAAGCCTGGACGAGTGCGCGCGCCTGCTCGGGCGTATCGACCATGGGCACCAGCAGTGACTGCAGCCCGAGGTCAAGGTATTGCTTGATGAGTGCCGTTTCGCCCACGGGAACGCGAGCCACCGCATGGCTGCCCGGGTAGGCGGCGATCACATGCAGCTGCGCCAGGATGCTGCGCAGGTCATTGGGCGAGTGCTCGCCATCCACCAACAGCCAGTCGAACCCGGCGCCAGCGCAGACTTCAGTGCTGTAAGGATTGGCCAGATTGAGCCACAGGCCGATCTGGGCCTGACGCTGCTGCAGCGCCTTCTTGAACGGGTTCACGGGAGTTTGCATGGAGGTCCTCGGAGTGTCAATGAATCGAAAGCCGATCGCGCCCAGGGGTCCTGCAACAGGCAAGTACAGTGCCGCTGGGATCGGTACCCCTGATTGTGGCGGCACCGGAAACGTTTGTGGGGTCGGTTGCTGCTGACGTTCTGGTGCCCCGGACTCCCTTGGCGTTGGCCCGCGTCGCGGCAGGCGGTGCCCCAACCTTCGGCGCGCTCAGCGCCGATGCACGCCGGAGCGAGAAGGCGGTTCGAGCATCCACAACGCCACCCCCACCCAACACGCCTCGGGCGACGCACCCGCATGCCGACGCACCCGGTACCGCTAACATGCCACCATGGCCAAAGACAAGAACATCTTCACCTGCACCGAATGCGGCGGCACCAGCCCCAAGTGGCTCGGCAAGTGCCCGGCCTGCGGCGCCTGGAACACGCTGGTCGAATCGATTGCGGAGTCGGGCGCGGTGGCCAAGAACCGGTTCGCGTCGCTTGCGAAAATCGCCGAGGTCGCCGTGCTGGCCGACATCGACGCGGTGGACATGGAGCGCACCCCTACCGGCCATGAGGAACTTGATCGCGTCCTGGGCGGCGGCATCGTCGAGGGCGGCGTGGTGCTGATCGGCGGCGACCCGGGTATCGGCAAGTCGACCCTGCTGCTGCAGGCGCTCGACGCCTTGCAGCGCAGTGGCAAGAAAACCCTGTATGTCAGCGGCGAGGAAAGCGGCGCCCAGGTGGCCTTGCGGGCGCGCCGCCTGGGTCTTGACCAGTCACAGGTCAAGGTGTTGGCCGAAATCCAGTTGGAGAAGATCCTGGGCACCCTGCAAACGCAGCAGCCCGATGTGGCGGTGATCGATTCGATCCAGACCGTCTATTCGGACCAGCTCACCTCGGCACCGGGATCGGTGGCCCAGGTGCGCGAGTGCGCCGCCCACCTCACGCGGGCAGCCAAGGCCAGCGGCACCTGCATTGTGCTGGTCGGCCATGTCACCAAGGAGGGTGCGCTGGCCGGGCCGCGGGTGCTGGAGCACATGGTCGACACCGTGCTGTATTTCGAGGGCGACACCCACAGCAGCTTCCGGTTGGTGCGCGCCATCAAGAACCGCTTTGGGGCGGTCAACGAGATCGGCGTGTTCGCCATGACCGAGCGCGGACTCAAGGGGGTGAGCAATCCGAGCGCGATCTTCCTGAGCCAGCACAGCGAGCCGGTGCCGGGCAGCTGTGTCATGGTCACGCTGGAGGGCAGCCGGCCGCTGCTGGTCGAGATTCAGGCACTGGTGGACAGTGGCGGCCCGAGCCCGCGCCGCCTGTCGGTCGGCCTGGACCGGGACCGCCTGGCCATGCTGCTGGCGGTGCTGCACCGGCATGCTGGCGTGGCCTGCATGGACCAGGATGTGTTTGTCAATGCGGTGGGGGGCGTGCGCATCAGCGAGCCGGCGGCCGATCTGGCGGTGATGTTGTCGATCACCTCGTCGCTGCGCGGCAAGCCGCTGCCCAAGGGTTTCTTTGCATTCGGCGAGGTCGGGCTGGCCGGTGAGGTGCGGCCTGCGCCGCGCGGGCAGGAGCGGCTGCGCGAGGCCGCCAAGCTGGGATTCTCGGTCGCCGTGGTGCCCAAGGCGAATGCGCCGAAGAGGGCGGTCGAAGGTCTCACCATCCATGCCGTAGAGCGTGTCGAGCAGGCCATGGAGGTAGTGCGCGGCCTCATCTGAGCGTCGAACACGCGTCGCCCGGCGATAAACTCCGAGGCTGCGCCGCGGCCCGGGTCGTCTGCCCAACGCTTGCAACTGCGCATCCAGACGTTTCGAAAGCATGAACTTCCAGCAACTTGTCTCCCGTGTCGGCGTGCCGCTGCTCGGCATCATCCTGGTCGCCCTGGCTTGGCGTGGCTATGGCTGGCCTGGCTTGGTGGCCGCACTGACTGGCCTGGTGTTGTGGGCCTTGCTGCACTTCAACCGCATCATGGCGGTGCTCAAGCGCGCTGCTGAACGCCCGATCGGGTATGTCGACAGTGCGGTGATGCTCAATGCGAAACTGCGTGCAGGTGTCACCTTGCTGCATGTGGTGGCCATGACCCGGGCCCTGGGTCAACAGCTCTCGGACAAGGACATGCAGCCCGAGGTGTACCGCTGGACCGACAACTCACGATCCCATGTCACCTGCGAATTTGCCGGAGGCAAGCTTTGCACATGGACCCTTCAGCGGCCTCAGGGCGACGAGCCCGCGGCCTAAAATCAGCGCCTGCGTCGAACTCTCCCCCTCTACAACAAGGACACACGATGACCGCCCTACCCCCCTCAATGGCCGACCGCGATGGAAAAATCTGGATGGATGGCCAGCTGGTCGACTGGCGTGATGCCAAGATTCATGTGCTGACCCACACCCTGCACTATGGGTGCGGGGCTTTCGAGGGGGTGCGCGCCTACAACACGGCGCAGGGCACGGCTATCTTCCGCCTCAAGGAGCACACCGAGCGACTGTTCAACAGCGCCAAGATCCTGCGCATGCAGATCCCGTTCAGCAAGGAGGAGGTCATGGCAGCGCATTGCCAGGTGGTGCGTGAGAACAAGCTCGAGAGCTGCTATCTGCGCCCGCTGACCTGGATCGGCTCACAAAAGCTCGGCGTCAGCCCCAAGGGCAACACCATCCACCTGATGGTGGCCGCCTGGGCCTGGGGTGCCTACCTGGGTGAGGACGGCCTGAAGAACGGCATCCGGGTGAAAATATCCAGCTACACGCGCCACCACGTCAACATCACCATGACGCAGGCCAAGGCGGTCAGCAACTACACCAACTCCATCCTGGCCAACATGGAGGCCACCGACGACGGCTACGACGAGGCCTTGCTGCTGGATGCCAGTGGTTTTGTGTCCGAGGGTGCGGGCGAGAATCTTTTCGTGGTCAAGGACGGCGTGGTCTACACGCCCGATCTCTCGGCAGGCGCCCTGAACGGCATCACCCGGAACACGGTCATGCACATCTGCAAGGACCTGGGCCTGGAGCTGGTGCAAAAGCGCATCACCCGCGACGAGGTCTACATCTCCGACGAGGCCTTCTTCACGGGCACCGCGGCCGAAGTCACCCCGATCCGCGAGCTCGACCGCATCACCCTGGGCGAGGGCTCGCGGGGCCCGATCACCGAGAAGATCCAGGCCGCCTTCTTTGACATCGTGAATGGCCGCAATCCGAAGTATGCCCACTGGCTGACCCAGGTCTGAGCATGGCGGCATCCCACGTCGAACTGCTGGCCAAGGACCTGAATGCACAGGGTGGCATATTCTGCCCCAGCCCCCAGGCCGACATGAAAATCTGGAACAGCCACCCCAAGGTGTACCTCGATGTGGCCCGCACCGGGCAGGCCCAGTGCCCGTATTGCGGCACTGTTTACCAGCTCCGGGACGGCGAGCACTTCGACGCGCATCACTGAGGGCGTCCCGCGCGCGGATCAGGCGCACATCGGCATAGGGGGCAGCCATTATCGGCTGCGCCCCTGCCACACCACCCGGCATGCGGGTCCGCACCGGGCGGTTCGAGAAGTTGAGGTCATGAGAGCCGGGGTATTCCGAGTCGGTCGT